>ENA-UEOI01000364-UEOI01000364.1-human-gut-metagenome-genome-assembly--contig:-NODE-364-length-51398-cov-33.138286_pt1 | contig 51398 bp, 52 predicted proteins | sample MGYA00242883_ERZ507882 | MGnify/ENA primary metagenome ERZ507882 (study PRJEB26167, sample SAMN06115502) | human gut metagenome | host: Homo sapiens | place: China:Chongqing | collected 2015-07-29...
GGGCTTTCATGGATACGACGTTTGCCATTGCTTGTAGTTTCTCCTTCAAATTTAGTTTTACCTCCGGAGCCTTCATCCCCCCTGCCAACCTTTGGCACAGACAGGAAGTCGGGTCCCCGTGCGGAATACCCGAGCATTATACCGTACATTACTATAGATTGCAAGCACTTTTTCCAAGAAAATGCTTGTTCCCCGCACATTTTCTCAAATTCCCGCGAGGAACGGCAGGTTGTGAAGAAATTTTAAACATTTTTCATTTTCCGCATCCCGCTCTTGCATTTCTTAACATTTTCTTTATAATAAAAAACTCGTCCTGCGCATCATAAACGCCGACGGCGTACGCGCCGTTCGCGGCGCGGCGGCTCGCGCTGCGGGAACGGCTTATCGACCAGAATGATGTCGTCCCCCACTTGTCGGATGCAGTCCCACGGGATATAATATTCCTCGCCGCGGCCGAACAGGCCGAAAAAGCGGAACGGCCCCGGCACGATCAGCGCGGTCATCTGCCCCTCGGGCAGCTGACATTCCACGTCGCCGACATAGCCCAGACGGCAGCCGTCGCAAATGTTGATGACCTCCTTGCAGCGCAGGTCTGTAAATCGGCAGTTCATCGCGCTCCCCCCTGTTCCCTGCCATTCTATTCGCACCGCAGGAAGTCCTATCCCACCTTCCGCCGCAATGCGGCGTATTCCGTCCAAGCGAAAAAACAAAGAACCGGAGGAACCACCCCATGCGAGAAATCCAGCTCAATATGTACCATGCCCTCGCACTCGGCGCCGTTATGTACTGGCTCGGCGCGGCGCTGACGCGAAAGCTCCCGGCGCTCCGGCGCTTCTGCGTGCCCGCTCCGCTTGTCGGCGGACTGTGCTTCGCGCTGTTCAACACCCTGCTCTATGCCTCCGGTCTTGCGGTCATCACCTTTGACGAAACGCTCGAGACGGTCTTCATGATCCTGTTCTTCACCACCGTCGGCTTCACCGTGAGCATCCCCATGCTTGTCAAGAGCGGCAGATCCGTGATGCTGCTGCTCGCACTGAGCATCGTCATCATCCTTCTGCAAAACGCCGTCGGCAGCGGCGTGATGGCGCTCATGGGCAAAAACCCGCTCTACGGCCTCGGCTGCGGCTCCATCTCCATGATCGGCGGGCCCGGCACTGCCGCGGCCATCGGCCCCGACCTCGACGCCGCGGGCGCGGTCGGCGGAACGACCGTCGCCGTTGCGGCGGCGACCTTCGGCCTCATTTTCGGCTCCGTCCTCGGCGGCCCCATCGCCCGCCATCTTATTGTCAAAAACCATCTGCGCGAGGAGCTTCCCGAGGGCCGCGAGTACGAGGAGGACGCCGACGACGCGCACTTCACCACGCACTCCAACCGCTTTGTGCTCGGCTTTCTGATGCTCGCGTTCTGCGTCGGCCTCGGCAGCTATGTCACCACGGGACTCACGAAGCTCTGCGGCTTCAATTTCCCGGCCTACATTGGCCCCATGCTCGTGGCTGTCGCGGTCCGCAACCTCATCGACCACACCGGGCGCATCGAGTTCCCCGCCGCCGAGATCAGCACGATGGGCAATATGTTCCTCGCCATCTTCCTTTCCATGGCGCTCTCCGGCCTCAAGCTCTGGCAGCTCGTGGATCTGGCGCTGCCGATGCTTGTCTGCCTTGCCGCTGAGGTCCTTCTGATGGTGTTCTTCTCCATCCTCGTCCTCTTCCCGCTCATGGGCCGCAATTATGACGCCGCGATGATCACCGCCGGCTTCATCGGCTTCGGCATGGGCGCGACCTCCAATGCGATGGCGAATATGCAGGCGGTCGCCCGCCGCTACGGACCCTCGCCCTCGGCTTACTTTATGATCCCGATGGTCGGCGGTCTGTTCAACGACTTTTTCAACGCCGCCATCATCGCCCTGAGCATCGGACTTCTTTCCTGAACGAACCCCGGCAAAAAGCAGCCGGAAAAAACTCCCGCGCCCGCGCCCGCGCACCGTGAGAACCGCCCTCCCGCACGAAATCCATCGCATTGTGCCGAACGATTAAAAATATCTCCGCCGCCGCGCGGTATGTTTCGCCCCGCCGCGGAAATAATGAGAGCATCCAGTGCAAGGAGGACGGTACGATGCTCGGCAAGGTGGAGATCTGCGGTGTGAACACGGCGAAGCTGCCAACGCTCAAGTCGGACGAAATGACGGAGCTGCTGCGGCGCAGCCGTTTGGGCGACGAGCGCGCGCGGGAAACGCTCATTCAGGGGAATCTGCGGCTCGTGCTGTCGGTCATCCAGCGCTTTGCCAGCCGCGGCGAGAACGCCGACGACCTCTTTCAGGTCGGCTGCGTGGGCCTCATCAAGGCCATCGACAATTTTGACGTCTCGCAGAACGTTCGTTTCTCGACCTACGGCGTGCCCATGATCATCGGCGAGATCCGCCGCTATCTGCGCGACAACAGCGCCATTCGCGTCAGCCGCTCCATGCGCGACACCGCCTACCGCGTGCTGCAGGCGCGGGAAAAGCTCCAGCGCGAGAACCAGCGTGAGCCGACCGTTGAGCAGATCGCCAAGGAGCTGGACCTTCCCCGCGAGGAGGTCGTGTTCGCCATGGACGCGGTGGTCGATCCCGTCTCCCTTTTTGACCCCGTCTACTCCGACGGCGGCGACACCGTCTGCGTGATGGATCAGGTGCGCGACACGCGCAACACCGACGAAAGCTGGCTCGACCGGATCGCTCTGCGCGAGGCGGTGGACAAGCTCTCGCCGCGCGAGCAGCGTATTTTAGCCATGCGCTTTTACGACGGCAAGACGCAGATGGAGGTCTCCGGCGAGATCGGCATTTCGCAGGCACAGGTCTCGCGGCTGGAGAAAAACGCCATCAGCACCATCCGCAGGAACCTTTGACTGCTCCATAGCACAGCTTATGATAGGCTGTGCTATTTTTAATAATGCTCCTATCGCCGATCCGCTTGACTTTCTCTGTTTCCCATGTAGAATGTTTAGGGTTCGGCAGTCTCTGCCGTGCTGCTCACAGCAAAACACAGAACAGGAGTTGTTATCATGAAGTACGACGTTGCCATCATCGGCGCGGGCCCCGGCGGCATCTTCTCCGCCTACGAGCTGACGAAGCTCGCCCCCTCGCTCAGGGTCGCCGTTTTTGAAGCCGGCCACAGCCTTGAAAAGCGCCATTGCCCCATCGACGGCAAGAAGGTCAAAAGCTGCATCGGCTGCAAAAGCTGCTCGATCATGAGCGGCTTCGGCGGCGCGGGCGCGTTTTCCGACGGCAAGTACAACATCACCAACGATTTCGGCGGCACGCTCTATGAGTACATCGGCAAGCAGCAGGCGCTCGATCTGATGCACTATGTCGACGAGATCAATATGCTCTACGGCGGCGAGGGCACCAAGCTCTACTCCACCGCCGGCTCGCAGTTCAAGAAGCTCTGCATCCAGCACAAGCTCAAGCTGCTCGACGCCTCCGTGCGCCACCTCGGCACCGACATCAACTATGTCGTGCTCGAGAATCTCTATAACGACCTCAAGAGCAAGGTCGATTTCTACTTTGACACCCCTGTGCAGGCGCTCGAGGCAAAGGATGGCGGCTTCACCGTCGTGTGCGCCGACGCGCAGTACGAGTGCGGCAAATGCATCGTCTCCGTCGGCCGCAGCGGCAGCAAGTGGATGGAGGGCGTGTGCCGCGCGCTCGACATTCCCACCAAGTCCAACCGCGTGGACCTCGGCGTGCGCGTCGAACTGCCCGCCGTCGTGTTCTCCCACCTCACCGATGAGCTGTATGAGAGCAAGATCGTCTACCGCACCGAAAAGTTTGAGGACAACGTGCGCACCTTCTGCATGAATCCGCACGGCATCGTCGTTAACGAGAACACCAACGGCATCGTGACCGTCAACGGCCACAGCTACGAGGACGCAGCCATGCAGACCGAGAACACCAACTTCGCGCTGCTCGTGGCCAAGCACTTCTCCGAGCCGTTCCACGATTCCAACGGCTACGGCGAGAGCATCGCCCGCCTTTCCAATATGCTCGGCGGCGGGGTCATCGTCCAGCGCTTCGGCGACCTCGTGCGCGGCCGGCGCAGCACGGTCAAGCGCATCGAGGAGGGGCTCGTCACCCCGACCCTCGCGGCGACGCCGGGCGACCTGAGCCTCGTGCTGCCCAAGCGCATTTTAGACGGCATCATCGAAATGATCTACGCCCTCGACAAGATCGCCCCCGGCACGGCGAACGACGACACGCTTCTCTACGGCGTGGAGGTCAAGTTCTACAACATGGAGGTCGCGCTCGACGAGCACCTTGAGACCGCGCACCGCGGCCTTTACGTCATCGGCGACGGCAGCGGCATCACCCATTCCCTCTCCCACGCCTCAGCCAGCGGCGTCTTTGTCGCGCGCGACATCCTCGCGCAGAACGCCGGTTAAGCGGCTCTCCAAAACGCAAAAAATTCCGACCGTGAGAGCGGTCGGAATTTTTTTCATGGCATTTTGCTCAGACCTTGAAGCTGTCCTTGAGCGTGACGGAGCGGTTGAACACCAGATGGTCGGCGGAGCAGTCCTTGTTGTCCAGGCAGAAATAGCCCAAGCGCATGAACTGGAAGCTCGGCGCGGTCTTGCCCTGCTTCTCGGTTTTGTCGTACTCCGCTGCCACATCGCGCATACGGGCCTCGACCTTGCAGCCGGTGAGCGTTTCGAGGGAATCGGGATTCATGCAGGCGAGGAAATCCTTGTCCGCGCCGTCGGGCGCGGGGTCGCTGAACAGCTCGCTGTAAACACGCACCTCGGCGTCGATGGCGGTGGCGGCGTCCACCCAGTGGAGCGTCGCGCCCTTGACCTTGCGGCCGTCGGCGGGGTCGCCGCCGCGGGAGTCGGGGTCATACTCGGCGGCGATCTCGGTCACATTGCCGTTTTCATCCGTCTCGTAGCCGACGCACTTGATCAGATACGCGCCCTTCAGGCGGCACTCGGGGCCGCCGGGGAACAGACGCTTATACTTGAGGATCGGCTCGGCCATGAAGTCGTCCGCCTCGATCCAGCACTCGCGGGAGAAGGTGATCTCATGCGTGCCGGCGGCGGGGTCGGTCGGGTTATTCTCGACCTCGAAGGTCTCGCTCTTGCCCGCGGGATAGTTCGTGATGACGAGCTTCACCGGATGCAGCACGCCCATCGTGCGCTCGGCGGAGGCATTGAGGTCCTCGCGCAGGCAGTGCTCGAGGAAGGCGTACTCCACCACGCTCGCGCTCTTGGCGACACCGATGCGGTCGCAGAAATTGCGGATGGACTTCGGCGTGAAGCCGCGGCGGCGCAGGCCGCAGAGCGTCGGCATCCGCGGATCGTCCCAACCGGAGACGATGCCCTCCTCCACGAGCTTGCGCAGCTTGCGTTTGCTCATGACCGTGTGGTCGATGCCGAGGCGGGCAAACTCGATCTGGCGCGGCTTGCAGGGCACGGAGACATTGTTCACCACCCAGTCGTAGAGCGGACGGTGCGCCTCAAACTCCAGCGAGCAGAGCGAGTGCGTGATGCCCTCGAGCGCGTCCTGAATGGGATGGGCGAAGTCGTACATCGGGTAGATGCACCACTTGTCGCCCTGACGGTGATGGTGCATATAGCGGATGCGGTAGATGACCGGATCGCGCATATTGAAGTTGCCGGAGGCCAGGTCGATCTTCGCGCGCAGCGTGCGGCTGCCCTCGGGGAACTCACCGTTCTTCATGCGCTCAAAGAGGTCGAGGTTCTCCTCCACGTCGCGGTCGCGGTAGGGGGAGACGGCGGGCTTGCCGATGTCGCCGCGGTACTCCTTCGCCTCCTCGGGCGTCAGGTCGCAGACGTAGGCAAGACCCTTCTTGATCAGCTCGACGGCGTACTCATAATCCTTTTCAAAGTAATCGCTGCCGTAGAAGAAGCGGTCGCCCCAGTCGAAGCCCAGCCAATGGATATCCTCCTTGATGGCGTCGACAAACTCGACGTCCTCCTTGGTCGGGTTGGTATCGTCCATACGAAGATTGCACAGGCCGCCGAAGCGCTCGGCGGTGCCGAAGTCGATGGTCAGCGCCTTGCAGTGGCCGATGTGCAGATAGCCGTTCGGCTCAGGCGGAAAACGGGTGTGGACCTGCTGACCCTGGAAGCGACCACCCTCCGCAATATCCTCTTCGATAAAGGCGTCAATAAAGTTCTTGCCTTCGCTCTCGGCGACGGCGGCCTTGACTTCCTCAGCCATACTGAATCCTTCCTTTCTTCGCGCCTGCCTGCGGCAAGCAAAATAATGTTTGATTATAGTCCCTTTATTCCCTGTTTGCAACAATTTTATTGCATTCCACGACAAGTTCTTCGCGCGTCGTCAGCGTACCAAGCACGTCGAGCAGCGCCGCGGTGGACAGATGCTCCGGCAGCGCCAGCGCGCGCAGCAGCGCGGCGCGCTTTGCTTTACTCCCCGCGCCGATCAAGCCGAGGTCAAGAAGGTCCGCGTGTGTAACGGGATTTTCCTTTATGGTCGTCCCCTCTCCCTCAAAGGTCGCGCCCGCCGCGCGGAGCGCGGAAAGCAGCACCTCAGGCGGCATCCCCTCCACGCCGAGCTTGCCCTCCTTGCCTGCTTTGCGCTTGCGCTTTTCCTTGCCGTACACATCGGGAACATAGGCGTGCAGCACGCGGCCTGTCGGGATAGCTCCCTTGAGACGGTTGCGGATCACAAAGCCCGCGCCGTCGGGATCGGTGAAGAGAATGATGCCGCGCGTCTCGGCGAGACGGCGCAGCAGCGCCGTCTTCTCGCGGTCGTTGAAGATACCGAAACCGCCCAGCTCCAAAACGGAGGCGTCCACCACCTGCGAAAGCGCATTTTTGTCGTAGCGGCCCTCGACCACGATGACCTCTTGGATTTTCGGCTTTTCCATCGTCACGCCCTCTGCGCGAGCTGCATGAGCAGCAGCTTCAGCTCGCCCTCGCGGTCGATGCCCTTTTCGCTCTTCATGCGCCGGTCGAGCTTCTGGCAGAGCGCCAGACTGTTCGCGCACCACTCGTGCGTCGATTTCCGCGCCGCGTCGAGCAGCAGCCGCGCGGGATAGTCCGAGCGCATATTCCACAGGTCCATCAGCCAGAGCTTGTCCTTGCCCGAATCGAGCGCGAGACGCGCGGTGTAGAGCCGCCGCAGCTCCTTGGAAATGACGCCGAGGATCATGATGGGCTCCTCCTGCTTTTTGAGAAGCTGCCCCAGAAGCTCGCTTGCGCGGTCGTAGTCGCCCTTTGTGACGGCGCTCGTCATGTCGAACACCACTGCGTCGAGCACCGGATCGGCGACCGCGTTGATGTCCTCGACCGTCACCGCCCTGCCCTTGGCATAGGCGCCGATCTTCTCGATCTCCGGCACGAGGCCGGTCATCAGGCTGCCGCAGGTGAACATCAGGTGCTCCGCCGTGCGGGCGTCGATGTCATGTCCCGTTGCACGGAAGCGGCGGGCGATCCAGTTAATCAGGTCGCTTTTGTCCTGCGGCTCGAACCGGACCTCCTGCGCCTTGTCCGAAAGCGCGGCATAGAGCTTTTTGTAGGTCTTGTTCGGCTTATACTCCACCAGATCATAGACGAAGATCAGGCAGCAGTATTCCGGAAAATCGTCCAGCAGGGCGATGAGACGCGTCCGCTGCTCCTCGCCGAGCTTATAGAGGTCGCAGTCCGTGACGACGATGAGCGTGCGCTCGGCCATCATCGGCATCGCCTCGGTCATCTCCGTCAGCTCCTCCATCGTCAGGCCCTTGCCTGCGACGCGGTGGAAATTGAACTCCTCAAAGCCCGCTGGGACGAGCTTCTTCTGCACCTCCTTGAGATAATACTCGCGCAGGTAGCTCTCCTCGCCGCAGAAAATATAGACCTCGCCGAGCGTGCCGGCCGCCAGGTCGGCCTTGAATTTCTGATAGCCCTTATCGGCTGTTTTCTTCTCTGCCATGATCCGCCTCAATTCACTGTGATATAAATATTTCCCTGCAGGTCCGTCCGGTAAACGGTTACGCCCGCGTCCGTCAGGCGCAGCAGCGCGTCCCGCGTCGGATGCCCGTAGCTGTTGCTGCCGACGCTCACCACGCCGACCTCCGGCGTGACGGTCTCCAGCAGCTCCTCGCTCGTCGAGTAGCGCGAGCCGTGGTGTCCGACGAGCAGCACCTCAATGTCCGGCAGCGGATAGCTGCTCACGAGCACGCGCTCGGTCCTGCTGTCCATATCGCCGGTGATGAGCGTATCGAATTCGCCAGCCGAGCAGAGGATCGTCAGCCCCAGCTCGTTTTCTCCGCCCTCGCCCACCGGCGGGTAAAGCGTCAGCGACGCCTCGCCGACGGCGGTCTGCGTTTCCTCCGTCACATAGCGGACCTCCACGCCGTAGCGCTCCGAGAGCGCGAGAACCTCGGTCTTTTCGCCGTTTTCCTCCGCAATGTCAGGCAGATACAGCGTATCCACGCCGACACGCGCGAGCAGCAGGGCGAGTCCGTTGGCATGGTCGGCGTGATAGTGCGTGAGCACCACCGCGTCGAGCCGCCGTATCCCTGCGCTGAGAAAATAGTCCGCGGCGACATCGCCCGCACTGATGTAGGAATTGCTGCTGCCGCAGTCCACGAGCACGCCATGACGCCTGGAGAGCAGCGCAACGCTCTCGCCCTGTCCGACATCGAGCGCCGTGACGTACAGGCTCCCGCGCTCGAATTGCAGCGCGTTGAACCGCGCCGTAACAAGAAGCATCGCCACGGCCAATGCGCCGGCGATCCACCAGCGGTACCTCCCCCGCCGCGCGATGGCGCAGACGGCGAAGAGCGCATAGACGTAGAGCAGCCACAGCACGGAAAGCGCGGTGTTGAAATAGAGCGCGTGGAGCGGCAGGCTCTCCAGCAGTCCCGAAACAAAAAGCACATACCGCACGCCGAGCGACACGAGCGGCACAAAGGCCGCGCCGACCGCCGGGACGGTCATGCTCAGCAGCAAGCCGAGCAGCCCCGCGCCGAACACAAGGCTCACCATCCACAGGCACAGGAGATTGCTCAGGAGCGAGACCACGGAGAACGTACCGAAATAGTACGCACCCAGCGGCGTGGAGAACGCCAGCGCCCCGAGCGTCGTCGCGAACGATGTGAGCACGAAGCGCAGGAGCCTGCTTCCGGTATGGATGGCCCCTGTCAGCTTCGGCGTCAGCCACACAAGGCCCGCAACCGCCGAGAACGAGAGCTGCAGGCTGATGCTCGCGATGGCGTATGGATTTTTGAGCAGGATCAGCAGCAGTGCGAGGCCGAGCGCCGTCGGCGGGTCCTTCTCCCGCCTGAAAAGCGGCGCGAGCTGCGTCATCGAGAGCATCACGCAGGCGCGCAGGATGCTCGGCGACGCGCCGACCATCACCGCGTAGAGAAACAGCAGCGGGATCGTCACCGCGCAGCGTGTGCGCCGGTGCGACGCACGGAGCAGTCGGTCAAGCAGCTCGACGAGGAACATACAGTGCAGGCCCGAGACGGCGGTGATGTGATAGATGCCCGCCTCGCTCAGGTTCGACGAATCCTCCACGTCAAGATAGCGCTTGTCGCCGAGGAGCAGGGCGCGCAGAAAGCCGCCCTCCCGCTCGCCGTAGACGGTCTCGATGGTCTCGCCGAGCTTCTTCGCGATGCGCTGCGGCGCATAGCGCAGCGCGCCCGCGTCACCCGTCTCATACGACGGCTCGCCGCGGCTGTAGAGCAGCAGATAAACGCCCTTGGATGTAAAATTTCGGATGTGGCTGCCGTCGCCCGAGGGATCGGTCGCGCTGTTGAAAAGCACCGTGTCCCGCACGCGCTCGCCCGGCTCAAGGGCGAGCAGGTCGAAGCCGCCGTAGTAGACGGCTCTCCCGCGCAGGCCGCGGCCCAGGATACGCACCGTCGCCTTCGCGCCGTAATTCGTCTCCACGGCGTAGGAGCAGAGCTCCAGCTCCACGTCCTCCGTCGCGCCGATGAGTGCCTCGTTCGGCGCGGCGATGAAGCGCGTGTAAGCAGCGTTCCAGCCGAAGGCGAACGCCATGCCGAGCGCACACAGCAGCACGCGCCGCCGCATCGGGCCGCGCAGGAGAAGCCCGAGCGCCCCGAGCACCAGCACAATGCCCGCCGCCGGAAGCCACAGCGCGGGCGCGAGAAAATACTGCGACGCGATGCAGCCGAGCGCAAAGGCGGCGCAGAAGCAAAAGAGCGGGCGCGTCACGGCTCGTCCTTCAAGCCGAGCAGATAGTCGGTGCTGACCCGATAATACTGCGCGAGCTTGACAATGACCCATGAGGGCGTTTCACGCTCACCGCTCTCATAGCGTCGGTACACGCTGCGGTGCATATTCAAAAGCTCTGCGATCTCCTGCTGGGTCTTGTCATGGTCCTCCCGCAGGTCGCGCATACGCTTGATCTCCATGTGCATCACCTCAAGGCGATGTTACCAAATGGAAACATTCTCCTCGAAATAATGTGCCCATGCGGAGCCATGCTTAATATAGCAGTTTTTTCCAAAAGATGCAATCCGCATTTTGCGCCGTGCGGCGCAAGGGATTTGCCGCGCAAGGCGCGGCTACCGATCAAAGGGGGCCATTCTTCCGCTAAGAATGGCCCCCTTTCAATCCCCCAAGACCGCAAGGGCTGCGCCCTTGACCTGCCATTGACTGTCCCTGCAAGAGCAAAGCTGCACGCGCTGTGCAAAGGAATGCCTGCCAATTTTTATTGCGGCTTTTGATTTGGCTTGCGCCTATGTCCGCTTGGCCGCTACCGCTGCGGGGTTTCGAGAGAAATTTTCAACGGCAGCCCGTACCAGCACTGCAGCAGCGGCTGAGCGGAAAGAGAAGCACGCCAAATCGTTCAGAAGAAAAAATACTGACATACGGTTGCTGAAATGAAATGAAACATTGGCAGTTCGGGGGTCAAGGGGCTTGCCCCTTGCGCTCTCTTGGGGTTCCAAAGGGGGTATTCTCTACGGTAGAGAATACCCCCTTTGATTTGTGACCGCGCAGGGCGCGGCACGCCCATACCTTTCGGTATGTTAAGTTCTCAGCCCGGAGGCCACGTCATGTCCCGCCCCGCGAGCACATGGAAGTGCAGGTGCGGCACGCTCTGCCCCGCCTGCTCGCCGATGTTGGAGACCACGCGGTAACTCTCGATGCCCATTTCCTTTGTCACCTTGGCGATGACCTCAAAGATATGCGCGACCACGGCGCTGTTCTCGGCGTTGATGCCGGAGACGGACGCGATATGCGCCTTGGGGATCACAAGGAAGTGCGTGGGAGCCTGCGGCGCAATGTCGCGGAAGGCGTAGCACAGCTCGTCCTCATAGACCTTGTTCGAGGGGATCTCCCCCGCCGCGATGGCGCAGAACAGACAATCGTTCTTCATGGTTTCGTTCTCCTTTCAAAGAAATTGATTCCGGTCGGAATGGTAATGGTAATCCGCCTCGGCCAGACGCGCGCAAAGCTCTCCCTTGTCCACGTCCAGCGAGGAGCACAGCTCATCTAAGCTCTCGTACTCGTCGCGCAGGCGGGCGTTGCAGAAGCTCATGAGCATGATGGGATCGTTCGGCAGCTGCATCAGCCGACCACCTTGAGCACCAGATCATCCACCGCCGCGAGCGCGTCGTCGACCTTGCTCACCTCGGTGCCGCCGCCCATGGCGCTGTCGGGCTTGCCGCCGCCCTTGCCGCCGCAGATGGGCGCGATGGCCTTGATGATGTCGCCGGCCTTGACGCCCTTGGCGACCGCATCCTTGCCGCAGACCGCCAGCAGCGTGACCTTGCCGTCGTGGACGGAGGCCAGCACGCCGACGACGCCGGGCTCCTTGTCGCGCAGGAAGTCGCCGAGCTTGCGCATGGTGTTGGGGTCCATGCCGTCGCGCTGGGCGGTGATGACCTTCAGGCTGCCGACCGTCTTGGCGGCGGTCAGGAAGCTGCGCGCCTCGCCGAGGGACGCCTCCTCCTTGAACTTTTCGAGCTTCGCCTTGATGTCCTTCAGCTCGCCGATCTGGGCCTCGAGCTTGCTCTCCAGCTCCGCCTGCGTGGTCTTGAGCATCTGCGCCACGCGGACGATGCGCTCCTGATTGCGGCGGATCTCGTCAAGCGTCTGCTTGCCGGTGATGGCCTCGATGCGACGCACGCCGGAGGCGACGCTGCCCTCGCTCTTGATGCGGAACAGGCCGACCTTGGCGGTGTTGTCAAGATGCGTGCCGCCGCAGAATTCCATGGACACATTGCCCATCTCGACCACGCGGACCACATCGCCGTACTTTTCGCCGAACATGGCGACGGCGCCCTTCTTCTTCGCCTCCTCGATGGGCAGCACCTCGGTCACGACGGGGATGCCCTCGAGCACGGCGTCGTTCACAAAGGCGTCGACCGCGGCGAGCTGCTCGGGCGTAATGCCCTCGAAGTGCGTGAAGTCGAAGCGCAAGCGGTCAGGCTCAACAAGGGAGCCGGCCTGATGGACATGGTCGCCCAGGACGTGCTTGAGGGCCGCGTCAAGCAGATGCGTGGCGGTGTGCGCGCGGCGCACGCTCTTGCGGCGCTCGATGTCGATGCTCGCGGTCACGGTGTCGCCGAGCTTGAAGCTGCCGGAGACGACCTTGCCGGTGTGCATATACTTGCCGCCCTTGTTCTTCTGCACGTCGGCGACTTCAAATTTTGCGTCGCCGCAGGTGATGACGCCGTGGTCGGCGACCTGGCCGCCCATCTCGGCGTAGAACGGGGTCTTGTCGAGCACGACGATACCCTCGACGCCGCTCATCATCTCCTCGGCCTGCTCGCCCTCGACCACCAGCGCGACGAGCTTCGCGTCGTCGATGGAGTCGTGGTCGTAGCCGACAAACTCGGTGGACGGAATGTCCTTCCCGAACTCGACGCCCGCCCAGCCGAGGTCGCCGAGCGCCTTGCGCGCCTCGCGGGCGCGGTTCTTCTGCTCGGCCATCGCCTTGGCGAACGCCTCCTCGTCCACGCTCAGCCCCTCGTCCGCCGCCATCTCGCGCGTGAGGTCGATGGGGAAGCCGTAGGTGTCGTAGAGCTTGAAGGCGTCCTCGCCGGAGAACTTTGTCTCGCCCTTAGCCTTGTGCTCGGCGAGCATATCGGAGAAGATCTTCATGCCGCCGTCGATGGTCTTGGCAAAATTTTCCTCCTCGGTGCGGATGACCTTGGTGATGTAGCTCTGCTTTTCGCGCATATCCTTATATTCGCACTCGTTGACCGCCACGACGGTGTCGACGATCTCATAGAGGAACGGGCGATTCACGCCGAGGAGCTTGCCGTGACGCGCCGCGCGGCGCAGCAGGCGGCGCAGGACGTAGCCGCGGCCCTCGTTGCTCGGCAGCACGCCGTCGCAGATCATAAAGCTCGCGGAGCGGATGTGGTCGGTGATGATGCGCAGGGAGACGTCGCGCGCGTTGCTCTCGCCGTAGTGCGCGCCGGTGATCTCGCTGACCTTGTTGGTGATGTGCATGACGGTATCGACGTCGAACAGGGAGTTGACATTCTGGCTGACCATCGCCAGACGCTCCAGACCCATGCCGGTGTCGATGTTCTTCTGCTTGAGCTCGGTGTAGTTGCCGTGGCCGTCGTTGTCGAACTGGGAAAAGACGTTGTTCCACACCTCAACATAGCGGTCGCAGTCGCAGCCGACCGTGCAGCCGGGCTTACCGCAGCCGTACTCCGCGCCGCGGTCGTAGTAAATTTCGGAGCAAGGGCCGCAGGGGCCAGAGCCATGCTCCCAGAAATTATCCTCCTTGCCGAAGCGGAAGATGCGCTCGGCGGGGATGCCGACCTCGTCACGCCAGATGGCGAAGGCCTCGTCGTCCGCGGGCGTGGTCTCGCTGCCGGCGAACACAGAGGGGTACAGGCGGTCCGGCTCCAGGCCGACCCACTCGGGGCTGGTGAGGAACTCCCACGACCATGCGATCGCCTCATGCTTGAAGTAGTCGCCGAACGAGAAGTTGCCGAGCATCTCAAAGAAGGTGCCGTGGCGCGCGGTGTGACCGACGTTGTCGATATCGCCCGTGCGGATGCACTTCTGGCAGGTGCAGACGCGGCGGCGCGGCGGCTCCTCCTCGCCCTTGAACCAGGGCTTCATGGGGGTCATGCCCGCGTTGATGAGCAGGATGGACTTGTCGTTCTGCGGGATCAGGGAAAAGCTGGGCAGGCGCAGGTGGCCCTTGCTCTCAAAGAAGCGGAGGAACATCTCTCTCAGCTCGTTGAGGCCGTAAACAGGATGGGACATTGTTGATTTCTCCTTTGTATGATAAATTTTTTGTCTTATTTTTTCTTGATCTCCATTCCGATCAGCTGCATATCGGGGTCAAAGGCGATGCGGAAATAGACGCTCTTTTTCTCGTACTTTCGCCGGATGACCGCGATGGCGTGCGGCTCGTCGGTGTCTGTCACGCCGGTGACCATCGTGTCCGTCACCTCCTTCGGCTCTCCGAGGCCGTCGGTCGCCGTGTCCATCACGTCCTCCAGGGCCGAAGCGGTCGTCGCATCGCGCACATCGCTGCGCAGCGCCTCGTAGACCTCGTCGTATTCGCCGCGGATCAGCTGGTCCATCACGCCGAGTCCGGCGCTGAGGACCGCGTCCTCCTCCATTCCCTTTGGCAAGGGATTTCCCTTTACCGCGCACGCGGTACAAAGAAGCAGCGTCAGCGCTGCGAGCGAAAGCAGTATGCTCCGTTTGATCCTCTCTCACCTCTTTTCGGAATCAAAAAGGCTCCGCCCCCGAAATAGGGGCGAAGCCTTGCTTCACGGTACCACCCTAATTATCTCCCCGCAGGGAGCATCTTAGCCGTCCGGTAACGGGGACGAGACGTTCCGCTCCTCGCGGACGGCTCCAAAGCGGCTGCCGTGCCTCGTAGGCCGAGGGCTTTCACCAGCTCCCTCTCGCTGCGGGCTCGTCTGCACGGCTGACTTTTTCATCGCGTTTATGGAGCTATTATATCCGAATTTCTTTTTTTGTCAAGCGCCCGCTTGCAATTCCTCCGCCTTTGCCGTATACTTTTTACACTTGTGCTACTGTGTTTTGAAAAGAGGGAAACTTATGAAGCGCTCCTATTCCGGCTATCTGTACATCGTTCTCTGCGCCGTCATTTTCAGCACGATGGAGGTCATGCTCAAAACCGTTCACGGCGTCTTCGCGCCCATGCAGATCACCTGCCTGCGCTTTCTTATCGGCGGTCTCCTGCTCGTTCCCTTTGCCCTGCGCTTGATGAAGAAAAAGGGCGCCGCCTTCACCCGCGCCGACGTCGGCTTCTTTGCGCTCACGGGCTTTCTGTGCGTGGCGTTCTCGATGGTGCTCTACCAGATGGCGGTGACCTACACTAAAGCGTCCGTCGTCGCCATCATTTTCTCCTGCAACCCCATCTTTGTGACCGTTTTGGCCAGTCTTCTGCTGCACGAGCGGATCCGCCGCAACCACCTCATCGCCCTCGTGCTCGAGCTGCTGGCGGTTCTCATCATCATTGATCCGCTGCACGCCTCGCTCGATCCCACCGGCGCGCTGCTCGCCATTACCTCGGCGCTCGTGTTTTCGTTCTACAGCGTAGTCGGCAAGAAGCGCACTCCGCGCTTCGGCGGCATCGCCGTCACCTGCTCCAGCTTCCTCTTCGGCTCGGTGGAGCTGCTGGCTGTTCTGCTGCTCGGCCGCACGGCGGCGTTCGGCGGACTGTTCGCCTCGCTGGGGCTGGACATTTTCGTGAATGTCCCTCTGTTCTCCGGCATCCCGCTCTCCGCGCTGCCCGCGCTCGCCTACATCTGCGCGGTCAATTCGGCGGCAGGCTACGTCTGCCACATGATGGCGCTGGAGAAGACCAGCGCGCAGGAGGCGTCTCTCATCTTCTTCCTCAAGCCGATGATCGCGCCGCTCTTCGCGTTTTTCTTCCTGCGCGAGGAGATCACGGCAAATATGCTCCTCGGCATCGTCTGCTTCCTCGTCGGCTCCGGCATTGCCATCCTGCCGGGCCTGATCGCGCAGAAAAAGCAGCGCGCCTGACGCATTCCGTAAAAAATTGCCGCTATCGGACGATAGCGGCAATTTTTCTTTTCAATCCCTTGCGCTCAAATCGACCGCGTGGCGCACAAAGCTCATCGCCGGCACGCTGCGCGGCAGCTGCATGGTGAATATCATGCGGGGATTTCTCGGCTCGAGCAGCGTGAAGCCCTCGGCGTCGCGCATCTCGGGAACGACCATGGAGAACGGCTTGCAGTCCGGCCCCACGACCTCCACCGTGTCGCCCGCGCGGAACTTGTTGCGCAGGCTGAGCGTCGCCATGCCGTTCGCGTCGCAGCTCTCGACCACCGCCACGACCTGCCAGTCGCGTATGTAGCGGGAATTGTCGTAATACTGCCCCGGCTGACCGTAATAAAAGCCGGTCGAATAGTGGCGGTGACTGACGTGCTCGACCTCGTCGAGCCAGACCGGGTCGGGCGTCTCCCCCGCCGCGACCTCGTCGAGCACATGGCGGTAGGCCCCCGTGACGATGGCGGCGTAGTATTCGCTCTTCGCGCGGCCCTCGATCTTGATGCAGTCGATGCCCGCGTCCATGATGTCGTCCAGATGGCCGATCATGCACATATCGCGGGAGTTCATGATGTACGTTCCCTTCTCGTCCTCAAAGACGGGGAAGTATTCGCCCGGCCGTTTCTCCTCCATCAGGGCGTACTGATAGCGGCAGGGCTGGGCGCAGGCGCCGCGGTTGCTGTCGCGCCCCGTCATGTAGTTTGAGAGCAGGCAGCGGCCCGAATAGCTCACGCACATCGCGCCGTGGCAGAAGGTCTCCAGCTCCAGCCCGGACGGGAGCTTCTCCCGCATTTCGCGTATTTCCTGTAAAGAGACTTCCCTTGCCAGTACCACGCGCTTCGCGCCTAAATCGTACCACGCCCTTGCACACTCATAGTTGGCGATGCTCTGCTGTGTGGAGATGTGGCGCTCGCACCTCGGCGCGTACCTCCCTGCCAGCGTGAACGCGCCGAGGTCGGCTAAAATCAGCGCGTCGACGCCCAGATCGTTCAGCCGCTCCAGATGCTCGGGCAGCCGCGCGACCTCGTCGTTGCGCGGCATGGTGTTTACCGTGACGTGGACGCGCACGCCGTGGTCATGCGCGAAGCGCACGGCCTCCGGCAGCTCGTCGGCGGTGAAGTTGCCCGCGAACGAGCGCATCCCGAAGCTCGTGCCCGCGAGATACACCGCGTCCGCGCCGTAGAGCACCGCCATTCTCAGCTTTTCCATATCGCCCGCGGGGGCGAGCAGCTCCGGTTTCTTTCGCATAGTAGTTCCTCTCTCAAAAGCAGCATGGCCACAGGCCATGCTGCTTTTTCGGTCCTCAGCCGCCGTACTGGCTGGAGTTGACAAAGTTGACGTGCTCGCGGTAGGTCTTGAAGAAGTGATGCACGCCGTCCTTGCCGAGCGCGTAGAAATAGTAGTTCGTGTCCGCCGGCTCCAGCGCCGCGCGGATGGACGCGAGGCCCGGATTGCAGATGGGCGTGGGCGGCAGGCCCTCGTGCATACGCAGGTTGTAGGGCGTATCCTTATCGAGGTCCGCCTGCGTGAGCGGGCCGGCATAGTTCTCGCCGTTCGCGTAGCCGAGACCGTAGATGACCGCTGCGTCGATCTCGAGCTTATGGTAGGTCTCGCCGACGTTGTTGAGGCGGTTGTAGATCACGGAGGCGATGTTCGTGCGGTCCTTGCCGTCCGTCTCCTTTTCAATGAGCGAGGCAATAATGAGGATCTCCTCGAGCGAATAGCCGGACTCCTCCACCTGCGTCATCAGCTCATCGTCCATGCGCTGCGAGAAGTTGTCGAGCAGGCGGCAGATGGCGTGAGACGGATCCTCATTGACGAAGAACTCATAGGTGTCCGGGAAAAGATAGCCCTCGAGCTTGGCGATGCCGGACTTGCCGGAGTCGAGGAAGCTGTAGTCGAAGCTCCCGCGCTCCGCCGCGCTGAGCAGCGCATCCTCGCTGTTGACGCCGTACTTGGCCAGCAGCGAAACGATCTGCCGCACGCTGTAGCCCTCCGGGATCGTAACGGTGACGGTATCGGCGTTGATGGTCGCGTTGCGGTTGCTCATGCCCTGAATGAGCGCGTTGTAGTCCATGTCGGTGTTGAGCTCATAGGTGCCGATACCGATCTTGTCGCCCGCGTGGCGCACCGCGCCGAAGAGCTTGAAGAACCACTTGTATTCGATCAGCCCCTCGTTTTTGAGCTTTGTCGCAATGGAGTTGACGTCGTCGTCCTTCGTGACCTCGATGGTCGCGGTGACGGGCTCCTTATTGAACGCGCACATATCGTTCGCCAGCAGCCAGCCGACGCCCGCCAGGATCGCCGATACGGCGACCACAAAGATCAGCCAGAGCAGAAAGCGGCGCTCGCGGCCCTTGCGGCGGTTCCGCCGGCGGCGCTCCTCGCTCGCGGCGCTCTGCGCGGAATGGGTCGGACGCTCGCCGCCCTCGCGGCGGACCTGCCCGGCGTCCCATCGCGCGGTGTTGTATTTTTCCTCGTGATCCATAAAAGAACAGCACTCCTTTTCAAGAATCCTAAAAGTTTTTTCGGCGGTCAGGCCCCCATTTGCATTTTCCCGCATAGGATAAGGCAGAGCATGACAAGTGAGGTGAAATGTAAATGTGCACCAACAATGACTGCTCCTGCGTGTGGCTGATCCTGATCATCATTCTGATCCTCTTCGGCTGCGGCGGCTGTGGAAACAGCTGCGGCTGCGGGAACAACAGCAACAGCGGCTGCTGCTGTTAAGCGCGCTCGATCCTCCTGTGAAGATGGGACGCACCGCGTCCCTTTTCACACGCCGCCGCGCGGGACATGCCTCAGCCCAGCAGGGCTTTGACGCGCGCATAGACCTCCTCATGGATGTCCTCGATGCCGCGCATCCGACCATCCCGTGTGCAGTCGACGCGCTGCCAGCCGCAGCGCGCGGCGACCCCGCGCGCGTTCTCGCGGCACTCGCGCAGATAGGCGTCGTCCGCCTCATGGATATCGGCGGCGGTGTGCGTCGCCCTTTCGCGCTCGCGCATGAGCCGCTCGGTCACCTCGGTCGGCACGTCGAGATAAAAGACCAGCGACGGCTCGGGGAGCCCGAGCAGCCCGTACTCAAAGCCGAAGAGCCAGTCAAGAAATTTCTCCCGCTCGCCGTCCGGCAGCTTGGACGCCTGATGCACGGCGTTGGAGGTCGTGTAGCGGTCAGCGATGAGCAGCCCGCCCGATTCGTAATAGCCGCCCCAGTCCTGCTTGTAGGAGGCGTAGCGGTCCACAGCGTAGAAGGTGGAAGCCGCGTAGGCGTTCACATCGTCGGGATGCGAGCCGAACGCGCCGCCGAGGTACAGCTCGACGAGCGCGGCGGACTTTTCGCCGTAGCGCGGGAAGTTGAGCTTGCGGCAGTCCACGCCCTCGCGCTCCAGCCGCTCAAAGAGGAGCCGGGACTGCGTGGCCTTGCCGGAGCCGTCCGTCCCCTCAAAGACAATGAGCCTTCCCTTGTTCATTTCCGCTTCTCCCCCGCCACATGGACCAGAAAGAGCGGCAGCTTCATCATGCGTCCCGCGCGGGACGGATTTTTGATGAGCCGGTAGAACCACTCCAGATTGTGCTTGCAGTAGAATTCCGGCGCGCGCTGCGCCACGCCCGCGAACACATCCAGCGAGCCGCCGAGACCCAGCAGCAGCTTTGCGCCCGTGGCCGCGCCATACTGCGCCATCCACTTCTCCTGCTTCGGCGCGCCGAGGCAGACGAGCGCCATGTCCGCGCCGCTCGCGCGGATCTCCGCGGCGATAGCGTCGGATTCCGCGTCGGTAAAATAGCCGTCGTGCGTACCGGCGATCTGCAGCCCGGGCAGCTTCTCGCAAAGGTTCTTCGCCGCCTGCTCCGCCACGCCCGGCTTCGCGCCGAAAAGATAGACCCTTTTCCCGGTCTCCGCGCAGTGCGCGAGCATCGCCGTACCGAACTCAATGCCCGGCACACGGGATTTGAGCGGCGTGCCGAGGAGCTTCGCGCCGTAGATGACGCCGATGCCGTCGGGCAGCACGAGGTCCGCGCTGTTCACGGCCGCCATCGCCTCCGCGTCCGCGCGGCAGGTCTCCACGATCTCGGGATTGGGCGTCACCACATAGTGCGCGCCCTCACCCGCAAGCAGCTCGCAGCCGCGCGCGACCGCCTCGGTCATGGTGAGATTGTCAAAGCCAACGCCTAAAATATCAATACGCATCGTATCGCCTCATTGTCTCATTTGTGGTAATTCGCCTTAGTATACCACGCTTGTCCCGCCGCGTGCAACACAAAAGCAAAAAGTTTCCGAAATCTTCAAAAAGAAAGGCTTCCCGAAATCGGGAAGCCTTCTTTTTTACCGGTCCATGATCTCCAGTCCCGCCGTATCGTAGAGCACGCGGGCATGGTTGCGCCGCAGCAGCTCGCGCGAGAGCACATTCCCGGTGGTCTTATCCACCATCGTCCGATACACCTCACCGCAGCGGTAGACAACGCCGTCCTCGCGCACGAAGCGCTCGTTCTCCGCCGCGATGTGGTATTTGACCGCGAGCGGCGCATCCGTGCGCAGCTCGCCGCACAGGTGCGTGGGCGTCGTATGGACGAGAAGCTGGTACGTCTGCTCCGTGTCGTTGCGGAAGCGATAGTCGAGGTAGTTATAGAAGATGGACGTGCCCGTGCCGAACGGCACCTGACGGCCGAAGTCCGGAAAGAGGTCAAACTGGTCGTGGTGGTGCTGCTCCGTGATGGTCAGGGGCGCATGGAGCACCATCCAATGGATCAGGTTGCTAAACTGGCACATCCCACCGCCGACGGCTTCGCCGGTCTGCGCGTTGGCAATGACCATGCCGGTGCGGTAGCCGTTCGCGGCGCTGGGCCGCCCGACGAGGTGCCAGAACGAAAACGTCTCGCCCGGGCGTATGAGAATGCCGTTGATCTTCGGTGCGGCCAGCGCGAGGTTGACGGCCTTGTTGTCCTGCAAAACCGGATCGACCCTGCCGAGCGTGCGGCGGATGAGCGAATTGTGCCGACAGACGAGCGCGGGAAGCGGCGCCTCCATGCGTAGCTTCGGAAAGCGCTCCGCGGAAAATCCGTCGCGCAGCGCGCGGAGCGCACAGCTTTTTTCGACTGAGATGCGGTACGCGAGCGGCGAAAGCTCGCAGAACAGTCTTCGGTGCATGATGCTCTTACCTCTCTTCTCTCTTTCTTACCACGAGCCGTTGCCGAGGATCTCGCCGTACCAGCCGTGCACCACGCCGTAAAGCGAGGTCCCCTCGACCGGCACGATAGAGCCGTCGCCCAGTCCCGCGCCGCTCGCCATATAACGGCCGAGCAATGAGCCGTCGCTCCGGCAGTAGGAAATGAGGTTGGAGTCCTCGTAGACCTCCAGATAGCAGCCGTCGGAAACGGTCAGGCGGATCGCCTTGTCTCCGCCCGCGTACACAGCATCCTCCCACGGTGTGTAGGTATATTGGCCCAGCGGGCAGAACCCACCTGAGATGGCAAAGTCGTTTCGACAGCTCCCCAGCTCTCTTGCTCCGCTGAGCAGGGTCAGCTCCACGCCCGTGTTGTGCGCCAGACAGTCGATCTCATAGCAGAACCTCTGCTCCGTCGTCCAGCGAAGGCTCTCGTCCGGCGTAAAGCTCGTGAGCGCGGCGCGCAGCAGCGCCTTGTCCTCTGCCGACGTAACGCCGTTTATCGAGTAACAGGAGAGCACATAGCAGTGATCGCCGTCGATCGGGACAAAATACAGCTCCTCATGCGCGTAACCGTATGCGGCATCATAGCCGCCCCCAACATTATAATAATAGTCCAGCGGCGCACTCAGGTCGGTCTCAAAGCGCCACGCGCCGATGGAGGCGTAGTACGCCTTGATGTCCTCCATGCTGCCGTCCGCTCTTGTGACCTCAAAGTATGTGCTTCCATCCGTGTCCACGCCGGAGAGAGGCTTCCATTGCATCCATTGCGGCGTGAATAGCCAGTCGGTCGGCACATAGACGGACCAGCCGTCGCCCTCGTAGCGGTGGAACGCAGCCGTCTTCCTGACCGCGCTGCCGGTTCCGTCCGTATAGGTCAGCGTGACCCTGCGCAGATAGCGCGGATAGTCGGTCTCGTCAAGCGCAAGGTGGTCGGCGCACCAATCGTAGAGTGCCTCGCGGTAGTACGTCCTGCTGGAATCGTTTATGTAGTCCTTTACCATCCCCCACGTTCCGGTGTACAGAATGCGATAGCCGTCCGCGTTCACAAGCACAACGAGCACATCGTACTGCCTGTTGTCGTACCAGCCATCGCCTATGCTGTACCAATCTCCCCGATCTGCCAGCGAAAGGCTTTCCTCGTCCGCAAAGCGCACCGCGTAATCGTAGCACCACAGCTCGGGTCTGCCGTCCAGCTCCGGGAAAACGCCGTCCAGCACGGCAGCGCGCTCCAGCTCGGTCGCCCGCACGTCGCTCACCGCGGCGACAGCCGCGCCGCCGGGCGGCTGCGGGAACAGGGCAACGCCGCTCTCGCGGACCGCGTTGGCGCGGTCGAGGGCATAGTCCTCCATCGTGGGCCAGACGTCCGCGTCCTTCGTTTTCTCATCTGTGCCGCTCTGCCATGCGATCAGCAGCGCGGAAGCGGCCACGACCGCGACGGCGAGCGCCGTGAGCCACAGCCCGCGCCTTTTCTTTCCGCCGAGCACATTCGCAAGCCGGCGCTTGAGCCGCTCCGCCGTGCTGCCGAAGCTCGTCGTCATTGGCACCGGCGCGATCTTCGCCTGCACCGCCGCGAGCAGCGTTTCGCCGTAGGTGGTTCTTTCCGCGTGCGTCATGCCCTCGGTCGCCCTGCTGTCGCAGGCAAGCTCCACATCCTCGTCCGCCTGCCGCAGCATCCAATAGACGAGCGGGTCGAACCAGTGGACGGCGTTCGCCGCCGTCAGCACGAGCTTATAGGCAAGGTCGTGCCGCTTGAGGTGGCAAAGCTCGTGGCGCAGAATGAAGCGCAGCGCGGCGGGCTCGTAGTCCTCGTGCGGCAGAAGCAGAACGGGATGAAATAGTCCGGTCATCATCGGCGTTCCCACCGCCTCGCAGAGAAGGAGCCGCGGCTGCTTCACGCCAAGAGCGGCACTTTCGTCTGCGAGCAGCCGCGCGTAGTCGCTCCGTGTCGTCTCGTACCGCCAGCGGCGCACAAGGCGGCAGAACTTCTTGTATTTTACGATCTGTAAAGCGATATAGCCTGTCATGCCAGACGTCCAAAGGAGGAACAGCAGCCCTGTGAGCGGAATGTTTTTCGCGCTGTTGTCCGGCGCGGTCCCATAGGCCTCCTCGAATGTGACCGGCGGGTCGGCCGGCAGCGGGCTCGTATTCTCCGCGCCGCTAAGGACCGTTTCCTGCCGGCGCGGCAGCTCGTCGGTCCGCACCACGCTCGGCCCGCGCTGCGCGGAAAGGAGCAGTGTGCGCTCCGCCGGCGGCTCCACCCGCACCGGCGCGTTCGGCGCCGACCAGTCCACCGGCAGCAGCAGAAAGACCGCCAGCGCCAGCCACAGCGCGCAGCGTGACCGCGCGCCGTAGCGCTCCCGCCAAAGCGGCTTTGTGATCGCGGCCAATGCGAGAACGGCAGCCGCGAGCAGCGAATGCTTGCAAAGCGTCAGCAAAAAGGGTGTCATCTCACTCCCCCACCTTTCCGCTCATTTCATCCAGATAGCGCCGCAGCTCGTCGATCTCGCTCTGCGCGAGCGGCTTTTCCGCCGTCAGCGCCGCCACAAAGCTGCCCAGCGAGCCGCCGTAGAGCCGCTGCAGGACGCTTCGGCTGTCGAACTCGCGGTACTTCTCCTGCGAAACGAGCGGCGTATAGAAGTTGCTGCGTCCCTCGCGGCGCGCGCTCAGATAGCCCTTGTCGCACAAGCGCGTGAGGTAGGTGTTGATGGTGTTGACGCTCCAGCCGTGGGACGCCAGCGCGCCCTCGATGTCGCCGCGGCTGACCTCCCCGCCGTGCGCCCAGACCGCCTGCATCACGCTCAGCTCGGCGTCCGGCAAACGTTTCCTGCCGTCCATGCAAAAGCCCTCCTGATTTTACTACAAAAGTCGTTCTCTTATTTATACTACGTTCGTCGTAATTTGTCAAGCACCCGATTTGACGGAAAATTGGCGCGGCTCTTATCCTCTCCGCCGCATTTTATCCGGTGTAAAAAAGTTGAAAAAAGGTCTTGACAGCCGCCCTCCCCTATGCTATACTCTCCATTGTTCCGAGCGCGAAAGCCTTGAACCGATGGGGGTTTAGCTCAGCTGGGAGAGCGCTTGACTGGCAGTCAAGAGGTCAGCGGTTCGATCCCGCTAATCTCCACCACGAAAAACCTTGAAGCCGCAATGGTTTCAAGGTTTTTTCATGTCTATGGCAAATTGCACAAAGCTGTTTTTGTGTTGAATTACAAATTCTTTGCAATTTCTTTTATTAGTGGTAGATGCCTTGTCACGCCCCGCCGATGTCGACCGCCTTGGTGCCATCCTAAAAAATCCTATCTGCATTGTCTGATAGGAAAGGCGGGCCGTTATCCCATAGAATATCATAATACACCTCATATATTCCTCAGCCCTAATTCCCTGTTCGTAACAGCCCTTCGTCTTGACATCCGCTGCATTTCTGCTCCGCCGTCAGAGAATTGTAGTGGTCGTGTGCGTTGGAATGGTTCATCAGCTCGCAGCCGCTGTCTACGATGGCCTTGGCCTGCTCCGGATACTGGTCCGCCCAGTTGCCGACCACGAAAAAGGTCGCCTTGACGCCGTAGTCCGCGAGTACATCCAGGATCTTCTGCGTGTTGTCCGCCCCCCCATGCGGCATCAAAGGAAATGCTGCACACCTTCTGATCGCGTTCCACGCAGTAGATGGGCAGCTGGCGCGTCGCAACTGACGCCCGCACGGCAGCGGGCGCATTCACAGCACCGAAAATGGCTGCCGCAGCCAGCAGCGCAGCGCCAACTGTCAGTGTTTTGCGCCGCAGGACAAGAAATCGCTGCCGCGGCGCCTCCCTCTTCCCGCGCTTCTCTCTCCGCTTAAAATGCAAAAACATCCGCATATCCTCCCCATTTTATTTTGGTAGAGGGTATGCGATAATTTTTTCTTTCATGCCGTGGACGCTGTGTACCTCATTCGGATTTTTCAAGCTCGGTTCTCCATTTGAGTGCGGAATGGCTCCGTCTCCGCAGGTGCCGCAGTCCTTTTTGCACCGCTTTGCGCTATATTGTTTAATTTCTGTCATTGACAAGGTGAATATTTTTGTATATAGTAATAGGACACCCTGGCAATACATCGTAAAAATGAAATTGGAGGTTCCGCATGAAAAGATTCCTGAGTATCCTGCTCGCTATGGTCATGGTGCTTTCGCTCGTGGCCTGCGGCGACAAGAAGACCCCTGACACGCCCGACACCCCCGACACTCCCGACACTCCCGACAAGCAGGAGGAGACCATCCACATCGGTATCGTGACCGGTTCCGTTTCTCAGTCTGAGGACGACCGCCGCGGCGCCGAGGCCTTCCAGCAGCTCTACGGTGAGGAGAACGTCACCCTCGTGACCTATCCCGATAACTTCACCGAAGAGCTGGAGACCACCATCCAGTGCATCGTCAACCTGTCCGACGACCCCGACATGAAGGCGATCATCGTCAACCAGTCCGTCCCCGGCACGACCGAGGCCTTCCGTAAGATCAAGGAGCGTCGCCCCGACATCCTCTGCATCGCCGGTGAGGCGCATGAGGATCTGCCCGAGATTGGCTCCGCTGCCGACCTCGTGTGCAACAACGACTTCGTTGCCCGCGGCTACCTCATCATCCGCACCGCGCATGAGCTTGGCTGCGACACCTTCGTTCACATCTCCTTCCCGCGCCACCTCGCTTACGAGACCATGAGCCGTCGTATCGCCGTCATGAAGGCGGCCTGCGAGGAGTTCGGCATGAAGTTCGAGATGGAGACCGCTCCCGACCCCACCTCTGACGTCGGCGTTGCCGGTGCGCAGGCTTACATCCTCGAGAAGGTTCCCGAGTGGGCGAGCAAGTACGGCGAGAAGGCCGCTTACTTCTGCACCAACGACGCGCACACCGAGCCCCTGCTCAAGCAGCTGCTTGAATACGGCGGCTACTTCATCGAGGCCGACCTTCCCTCCCCGCTGATGGGCTATCCCGGCGCTCTGGGCATCGACCTGACCGCTGAGGCGGGCGACTTCCAGAAGATCCTTGCCAAGGTCGAGGCCGCCATCTGCGAAAAGGGCGGCGCGGGCCGCTTCGGCACCTGGGCGTACTCCTACGGCTACGTCACCTCCGCCGGCCTTGCCCAGCACGCCATGAACGTCATCAAGGGCGAGAGCGAGCTTGCCGACATCGACGATATCGCCAAGGCCTATCACCAGTTCTCCCCCGACGCCTCCTGGAACGGCTCCAACTACACCAACGCCACCACCGGCGTCAAGGCCGACAACACCTTCCTTGTCTATCAGGATACCTACATCATGGGCGATCCGGGCTGGTTCATGCACGCCACCGAGGTCGAGGTCCCCGAAAAGTACTTCACCGTTAAGTAAGCCTTCGGCTCACTGACGAACATCAAAAAAACAGGGGGGAGGAGAATCCTCCCCCCTGCTTCTTTTAGGTAGGGTATAGCTTATGGAAAATAACAACGCTCCTCTGTTGGAGATGCGCAGCATCAAAAAGGACTTCTTCGGCAATCAGGTCCTCACGGATATCAGCTTTACGCTCCGCGAGGGCGAGGTGCTCGGCCTTGTCGGCGAAAACGGCGCGGGCAAGAGCACGCTGATGAAGATCCTCTTCGGCATGGACGTCATCCGCGAGACCGGCGGCTACGGCGGAGATGTTCTCATCAACGGTGAAAAGGTCACCTTTAATACCCCCTTTGACGCACTGGCAGCCGGTATCGGCATGGTGCATCAGGAATTTTCTCTCATTCCCGGCTTCACGGCAACGGAGAACATTCTGCTCAACCGTGAGCCCCAGAAGAAAAACGTCATCTCCGAGGTGTTCGGCAGCCGCCTGAACACGCTCGATTATAAGGAAATGGGCCGCAGTGCAGCGGCAGCCATTGAAAAAATGGGCGTCCACATCGACGCCAACATGGTCATCAGCGATATGCCAGTCGGCCATAAGCAGTTCACGGAGATCGCGCGCGAGCTGAGCAAGGAGCATCTCAAGCTGCTTATTCTCGACGAACCGACCGCCGTTCTGACGGAAAAGGAGGCCGCGGCGCTGCTCGATTCCATCCGCAGCATGTCGGCGCGCGGCATCGCGGTCATCTTCATCACGCACCGTTTGCAGGAGATTCTGGATGTGTGCGACAAGGTCATCATCATGCGCGACGGCCATGTGGTGAAGGATACTCCGGCGAAGGAAACGGACGTTTCCGACATCACAAGGTGGATGGTCGGCCGCAGCGTGGAGCTCTCCGCCGCACAGGATGTAGTCGATCACTCCGGCGCCAGGACCATCATGTCCATCCGCAAGCTCTGGGTCGATATGCCCGGTGAGATCGTGCGCAACGTCGACCTCGATATCCGCGAGGGCGAGATCCTCGGCATCGGCGGCCTCGCCGGTCAAGGCAAGCTCGGCATTCCGAACGGCGTTATGGGCCTTTATGAGGCGGGCGGCACGGTCGAGTTCGACGGCAAGCCCATTCCGCTCAACGCTCCCCGCCGCTGTCTCGACGCGCAGCTTGCCTTTGTGTCGGAGGATCGCCGCGGCGTGGGACTGCTGCTCGACGAGTCACTGGAGTGGAACGTCGCCTTCCCCGCCATGCAGATCCACAACAAATTCCTCAAGGACTTCCTCGGCGGGCTTGTGAAATGGCGCGATGAAAAGGCCATCCGCGCCGTGACCGACCGTTACATCGACGAGCTGAAGATCAAGTGCACCAGCTCGAAGCAGAAGGCCAAGGAGCTCTCCGGCGGCAACCAGCAGAAGGTTTGCCTTGCCAAGGCATTCGCGCTCGAGCCGAAGTTCCTCTTTGTCTCCGAGCCGACCCGCGGCATCGACGTCGGCGCGAAATCTCTCGTGCTCGACGCGCTCAAGAGGTTCAACCGCGAGAGCGGAATCACCGTTGTGATGATCTCGTCCGAGCTGGAGGAGCTGCGCATGACCTGCGACCGCATCGCCATCGTCTCCGGCGGCAGGATCGCCGGCATCCTGCCGGCGACCGAATCCTCCGAGGCGTTCGGTATGCTGATGGTCAGTCAGGTCAAATAAGGAGGGCAGATATGGATAATACAACAAACAGCCTTGCCGAAAAGAGCAGGCTCCGCCAAATGATCGACAGCTACGGCGTCCCCCGCATGATCATCACCGGCTTTCTGCTGCTGATGTTCGTGCTCGTGCCGTTCGCGGGCGTGGACTTCGCAACGCAGATCAGCAACGTTATCAACCGCTTTAGCTGGAACGCCATCATGGTGCTGGCAATGGTCCCGATGGTCCACTCCGGCTGCGGCCTCAACTTCGGCCTGCCGCTCGGTATCATCTCGGGCCTTCTGGGCGCGACGCTGTCCATCGAGCTTGGCTTCACGGGTCCGATGAGCTTCGTCATGGCCATCGTCATCGCAACGCCGTTCGCGCTGCTGCTCGGCGGCGGCTACGGCTGGCTGCTCAACAAGATCAAGGGCGGCGAGATGATGGTCGCGACCTACGTCGGCTTCTCCTCCGTCTCCTTCATGTGCATGATGTGGCTGCTGCTGCCGTACAAGAAGCCCGAGATGGTGTGGGGCTTCTCCGGCTCCGGCCTTCGTACCACCATCTCCCTCGAGGGCTTCTATGACCGCGTGCTGGCGGACATTCTCTCCATCGACCTCAACCGCTTCGGCATCAACCTCGTCATTCCGACCGGCAGCCTGATCTTCTTCGCGATCCTTGCTTTCCTAATGTGGGCATTCCTGCACACCAAGACCGGCACCGCGATGACCGCCGTCGGCTCCAACCCTTCCTTTGCCAAGGCAGCGGGCGTCAGCATCGACAAGATGCGCCTCATTTCCGTCGTCCTTTCCACCTGGCTGGGCGCGGTCGGCATCCTCGTCTATGAGCAGGGGTTCGGCTTCATCCAGATCTACACCGCCCCGCTCAAGATGGCATTCCCGGCGGTCGCCGCCATCCTCATCGGCGGCGCGAGCGTCAACAAGGCGAGCATCGCCAATGTCATCATCGGCACGTTCCTCTATCAGGGTCTTGTCACCATGACGCCGACGGTCATCAACTCCTTGATCCACCTTGACATCAGCGAGATCATTCGTATCATCGTCTCCAACGGCATGATCGTCTACGCGCTGACCCGTAAGATGGGAGGGAAGAAGTAAGTATGAAAAAGATCAACAACAATCTTCCTCGCGGCGGCGCCGAATGGGGCCGCGCGTTGCGCAGGTTCCTGAGCGACAACATCGTGCCCATCATGTTCGTTCTGATCTGCGCCTACTGCATCCCGCGCGCGGACCTCTCGTGGAACTATCTGCTCAATGAGGGCATGACCCGTCTGGGCCGCAACGCTTTCCTCATCCTGAGCCTGCTCATCCCCGTTATGGCGGGCATGGGTATGAACTTCGGCATGACGCTCGGCGCGATGGCAGGCCAGATCGGATTGATCTTTGCTGCCGACTGGCAGGTCTGGGGCATCCCCGGACTGATCCTCGCGGCGATCATCTCCATTCCCATCTCCGTTCTGCTCGGCATCATGATCGGCAAGCTCCTCAACCGCGCCAAGGGTCGCGAGATGATCACGAGCTACATGATCGCCTTCGCCATGGACGGTGTGTACCAGTTCTTTGTGCTCTTTATGATGGGTCCCGTCATTCCCATCATCCACAATACGCTCAAGCTCCCGCGCGGCTACGGCATCCGTAATACGGTGAGCCTGCTGAATATGCGCCAGAGCTTGGATAACCTGCTGGCGGTCAGCGTCGGCGGCGTGAAGATCCCCGTGCTCACGCTCATTATCATTGCCGCCGCCTGCCTCTTTATCCTCTGGTTCCGCCGCACCAAGCTCGGTCAGGATATGCGCGCGGTCGGTCAGGATATGGAGGTCGCGCGCGACGCGGGTATCAACGTCGAGCGCACCCGCGTGATCTCTATGGTCATCTCCACCGTGTTCGCGGGCTTCGGCATGATCATTTATTTGCAGAACGTCGGCAACTTCCCCACCTATACCGCCCATACCCAGATCGGTATGTTCTCCATCGCGGCGCTGCTCGTCGGCGGTGCGAGCGTGGAGAAGGCGAGCATCAAGAACGTGTTCCTCGGCGTTATCCTGTTCCACACCATGTTCATCGTGGCGCCGCGCACCGGCACGGTCATCACCGGCGACTCGATGATCGGCGAATACTTCCGCGTGTTTGTGTCCTACGCGGTCATCACCATCGCGTTGGTCATGTATGAGGCGAAGAAGCGCAAGGCTAAGAGCGCGGCTGGCTTGCAGCTTGCAGCCGACCAGCTGGCAGAAGAGGAGGCGAAGGCAAAATGAAGAATAAGACCTCCAATCGCAGACTGATCTTCCAGCTCGCGGCAGTCGTCGTGCTCATTGTCATCGCCTATGCCATGACGATCGTCGGCCGCGGCCACACCGTGTATCTCGACAACAAGAAGTTAGAGTACAACGGAAAGACCTACGACACGCCGTACAAGGTCGTCGTCCTTGTGGACGGCGAGCAGGTCGCTAAGCTCTATGACCGTGAGCGCGGCAGCGCGACCTGTATCGGCCAGAAGTTCACGGTGACGCTCGAGATCACCGAGAAGAAGGGCGGCAGCGAGACGACGCAGACCTACACGATCCCCCTGCCCAAGAATATGGACGGCATCATCATCAACCTGCCCGCCTACCTCGCGGGACTGGGTGAGGACGCCTATCTGACGGAGTTCATCCCGTCGCCCGACGCGGAGATCGTCGAGGAGGACACCCCCTCCGGCGACGACTTCGGCATGGACGATATGACGATGGACGAGGTACCCGTCGGCTAACAGAACAATCACCACACAGCCCATGCGAAACGCATGGGCTGTGTGCGCACTGAAAAGGAGGAAGGCAGCATGGCTGCATTAAACGGGCTGAAGCCCGAGAAGGTATTTGAATATTTTGAGAAGCTCTGCTCCGTGCCGCACGGCAGCGGCAACACGAAGCTCATCAGCGACCTGTGCGTGGGCTTTGCCAAGGAGCTTGGGCTGAGGTACCGCCAAGAGGCGTGCAACAACCTTATCATCTGGAAGGACGGCTCCGCGGGCTATGAGCAGTCCGAGCCGATCATTTTACAGGGTCACATCGACATGGTCTGCGCCAAGACGGACGAGTGCGCGAAGGACATGGCGAGGGAGGGGCTTGACCTGCGCACGGACGGCGAGTGGGTCTGGGCGGATCAGACCTCGCTCGGCGGCGACAACGGCATCGCCGTGGCGATGATCCTCGCCATCCTTGCCGACGATACGCTCCCCCATCCGCCGCTTGAGGCGGTTTTCACCGTCGATGAGGAGGTCGGTATGGACGGCGCGTTTGCACTCGACTGCTCCGACCTCAAGGGAAAGAAGCTCTTGAACCTCGACTCCGAGGAGGAGGGCATCTTCACGGTGTCCTGCGCAGGCGGTATGCGCGCGGATTGCACGCTTCCTGGCAAGCGCGAGCCGCTCGGCGGCGAGAGCTGCTACGCTGTGACGATCTCCGGCTTGCAGGGCGGCCATTCCGGCGGCGACATTGACAAGGGCCGCGGCAGCGCGAACGCGCTGATGGGTCGTGTGCTCTATTCCGCGATGGAACAGCTCTCGGGCCTGCGCCTCGCGGCAATACAGGGCGGCAGGTTCGACAACGTGATCTGCTCGCGCTGCGACGCGGTCATCGCCGTCCCCGCGGGGAAGGAGGCGGACCTTGAGCAGTTCATCCGCGGCTTTGACGCGACGCTCAAAAATGAGTACGCCGGCTGCGACGCGGGCGTGACGCTCGAATGTGCCAAGACCGAGGCGGCGTCCGCTGTCAGCGCGGAGACCACCTCCGTGATGCTCCACACGCTCTTTGCGCTGCCGCAGGGCGTGGAGGCGATGAGCGCGGACTTCCCTGGTCTGGTGCAGACCTCCCTCAACCTCGGCGTGATGCATTTGACGGAGGACGGACTGCATTTCTCCTACTCCATCCGCTCCTGCATCGCCTCGCAGAAGGCGATGCTCGCCCAGCGCGTCCACGCCATCGTGGAGTTTGCGGGCGGCACGGTCTCCGAGCGCGGCAATTATCCCGGCTGGCAGTACGAACGCGATTCCAAGCTCCGCGAACTGGTGCTTGGCGTCTACCGCGACCTCACCGGCGCGGAGGCCAAGCTCGAGGCGACGCACGGCGGACTGGAGTGCGGGCTCTTCATTGAGAAGATTCCCGGTCTCGACGCCATTTCCCTCGGGCCCGAGCTGCACGACGTTCATTCCGTGCGCGAGCGGCTGAGCGTGCCCTCCACCGAGCGCGTCTACGAGCTGGTGTGCGAGGTCCTGCGCCGCAGCAGGTAAGCCGAAAACCCTGCGGGCATAAATAATCTCCACCACGAAAAACCTTGAAACCGTATGGTTTCAAGGTTTTTTGCATATGGTTTACAGTATACAGCAAAAGCGGCAGAGCCAAAAGGCTCTGCCGCTTTGTCGCATCTTAAAAGGGAAAATCCGCTCTGCCGTCGGCGCACCGTAGGGCCGGTCCGCAGGGCTTCATTCGGAAAGGAGCATACGGTCGTTGTCGAGCGTCCTGCCCGTGCCCGCGCGGAAGCGCTCAACGAGATCCTCCACCGTCATGCCGGCGCGTTCCGTACCCGCGACATCGAGCACGATGCCGCCATCCGCCATCATCAGCGTGCGGTTGCCGAGCGCGAGAGCCTGCGTCATGTTGTGCGTCACCATCAGGCAGGTGATGTGATGCTCCGCCACCACGCGCTGCGTAAGCGCGAGCACCTTTTCCGCCGTGCCCGGGTCGAGCGCCGCCGTGTGCTCGTCGAGCAGCAGCAGCTCCGGCGGCACCATCGTCGCCATCAAAAGCGTCAGCGCCTGCCGCTGACCGCCCGAGAGCAGACCGACGGGCTGGCCCAGCCGGTCCTCCAGTCCCATGTCGAGCTGCGCGAGCTGGGCGCGGAAAAGCTCGCGGTCCTTCGCCGTGATGCGGCTGAAGGGATTGCCGTGCGCCGCGCGCAGGTACGCGAGGGCGAGATTTTCCTCAATGGTCATGTGCGGCGCGGTGCCGCGCAGCGGGTCCTGAAACAGCCGCCCGATGACGCGGCTGCGGTCATGCTCGCGTGTAAAGGTAATATCCTTGCCATTTAGCAGAATACAGCCATCATCCACATAAAAGCTGCCCGCGATGGCGTTGAAAAGCGTGGATTTTCCCGCGCCGTTCGAGCCGATAACGGTGACGAAATCGCCCTTCTCGAGATGGAGTGACAGATCGGTAACGGCGCGCTTTTCGTTCACCGTTCCGACGTTGAAGGTCTTGGAGATGTGTTGAATGTCCAGCATATCAGTTGCCCCCCTTCCCTTTTGCCGCGGCCTTGCGGCGCTGGAACGCTGCCCACCTTTGGATGCTCGGCGCGGCGATGGCCAGCGCCACGATGATCGCCGTGAGCAGCTTCAGGCACTCCACCGGCACGATCTTCGTGTAGAACACGACCGCGTAGATAAAGCGGTAGATCAGCGAGCCGACGAGCGCGGCGAGCACGCCGCGCGTCATGCTGCGGCGGCCGAGCACCGTTTCACCGATGATGAGGCAGGCAAGGCCGATGACGACGATACCGGTACCGGAGTTGATGTCCACGGTCTTCTGATACTGGCCCACCATCGCGCCGGCAAGGCCGGTCATGGCATTGGCAAGGCAGAGGCCGACGGAGATGGTGAAAGCGGGATTCAGCGACGACGCGCGCACCATATCGGGATTATCGCCCGTCGCGCGGAGTGACAGACCGAGATGCGTGCCGAGAAACAGGCGCAGCAGCACCGCCGCAAGTCCGGTAACGATGACTGCAAGCAGCAGCTCATACCACGCCCCGCCGATGCCGGCATCGCGCAGAAGGGTAAACACGGTATCCGAGCCGAGCAGGCTCTGGTTGGCCTTCCACCCCATCGCCATGAGGTTCACGGTGTAAAGTCCCGTATTCGTCACAATACCCGCGAGGATGCTCGGCACGCCGAGGTTTGTCTGCAAAAAGGCGGTGAAAAGTCCCGCGCACGCGCCAGCGAGCATCGCCGCGGGGATGGCGAGGAACGGATGTCCCGCCGCCGTCAGGCTGACGGACACCGCCGCGCCGAGAACGAAGCAGCCGTCCGTCGTGAGGTCGGCAATGTCGAGGATGCGGTAGCTCAGAAACAGCGCCAGCGCGACCGGCGCGTACAAAAAGCCCAGCTCCAGGGCGGTCTGCGTGATGATGAGCATGGGGTCGCTCTCCTTTCAGGCTTCGGCCCTCCGACCTTCGTCGGAGGGCTTCCGCGTTGTTGTTTCGGTTCAGTCCTTGGTGGTGGTCACTTCCACGACGGTGCCCATGCTGTCGAAGCAGGAATACTCGGCCTGCTTGCCGATCATAGCTACGGTATCGGTGTTGACGGTGATGATGCCGCCATCCATGAGGTAGTAATCCTCCATGCCGCTCATGCCCTCAGCCATGGCCTTGAGGGCGAGGTCGGCGGTCCTTGTGCCGAGGTCGGTGTAGTTCACGCCGCAGGTGGCGTAGGCGCCGTTGCGGACGAAAGAGTCGGCGCCGGTGTAGTGCGGGATGCCGTTGATGGCAAAGTCCTCAGCGATGGCCATTTCCGCCGCCATGATCACGTTGTCGGTCGGGGTGAACACGGCGTCTACACCGGCGGCGATGAGCGCGGAGGCAGCGGCGACGACCTCGTCGTTGGTGTTCGCTGTCTGCTCGACGTACTCGATGCCCTTGGCGTCGAGGTAAGCCTTGGCGTCCGCGATGGGCTTGGTGGAGTTTGGCTCATTGAGGGAGTAGAGCAGGCCGACCTTGGCGACGTTCGGGTTCTGAGCGAACATCATATCCATGATGAACTCGGTGTTGAGCGCGTCGCTCGTGCCGGTAACGTAGTCGATGCCGGTGAGCTTGGCGGTCTCGGGGTCGGAGATGGCGGCGTAGACGACCGGCGTCTTGGTCTCCTCGGCGGAGAGGGCGGCGATCTGCGCGGCGGTGGTAGCGATGGGAACGATGGCGTCCACGCCGTCGGCGATGGCCTGATCGGCAAGCTGCTTGAGAATGGTCTGGTCGCCCTGGCCGGAGGTGACCTCATACTCAATGGTCACGCCATTGTCGGCGGCAATCTTATCCAGCTCGGCGGTGACGGCGTTCGCGATCTCGTCGAGGGAGGCGTGGTCGAGCTGCTTGATCACAGCCACCTTATAGGTCTTGGCCTCCTCTGTGCTGTTGTCAGGCTGGTCGGCCGACGGGGTGTCCTTTGCGCCGCAGGCGGCGAGGGACAGCGTCATCGCGCCGGCAAGAACGAGGGTCAGAAGCTTTTTCATCATGTTGTTTTTCATTTTGGTTTTCCTCCAATATATTTGATTTTGGGCGGCAGATGAAGCTCTGTCTTGCCGGAACAGAGCGGGGAAAAAGAAAAAGACCTTCATCCCACCTACATGGGACAAAAGTCGTTGAACTTCTGCGATACCACCCAAATTGACGTTATCAAACGCCCGCTCGCTTACGCGCACCATCATACGCGCCCCGATGGATAACGGGTGGGATACCCGTCGGTCTCTACTCGGCTTTCGCCTTTTGATCCGCCCTCCGAAGTCCATTCGCCGACCGTCCGCCGCCCCGATCACACCATCCGGGACTCTCTGAAGGCTTGCCTGCATCGGCTACTTCTCTCCGTCATTGGTTTTTACTGCTTTAACTTGTTGTAGCGTATTATAGCATGCGCGCTCCCATTGTCAACCCCTTTTTGCGAATTTTTTTCTTCTCTCCGTTTTACGCAAAAAGCTTCCCCTTTTCCCCGCGCAAAGTCGGCAGAATAGGCAAAAGCCCACAGCCCTTTGACCGTCGGCTTTTTGCCCCGCGCCGCGGAGGCTGCGCGCCGTCTCCGTCAGAAGCGCAGATTTGTATCCTTCACAAAGTTCTGCACGCCGTAGAGCACCAGCGCGTCGGTGATGCCGTTTTCTCTGGCGTACTCCGCCACATCCCCCTTGAAAAAGCGCAGGTCGAGGACGTGGACCTCGGCGTAGTCCTCCACGGGGAATTGGGAAAAGGTGTTGCCGTAGGAATCTTTAATGAGCAGGAGCTTGCCGTTCTTGCCGCTGCCCTCGATAACGGTCTGTGCCTGGTTGGAGTTCAGAAACACGGCGTATTGGTCGCTGCCGGACAGATACTTGCGCTCGTAAATACTTTCTGTTTCATACTGGTCATTGTTATAGGAAACATGGCGGGTTGGATGCTGATACCATGCGGTGATCTCCTCGGCGGGAACGGAGGGCAGCGGGACGTTATTCCAAGTCGTGCCGTGGAAATTATCGCAGAGAATTTCCTGCGTCCATTCGTCCACATTCGGTTCAATGCCCCGCCATGCACAATAGGCATAGTAGGCCCCAAGGCTCGTCCAATGGTGGTCGGTACGGTAATAGATGTTCTCGCTGCTATGAGCGGCGAGAGCAGAAAGCACGTCTGTTGTGTCAACGCCCGCATCGGTCAGCACTTGCAGAATAGCGGCGTAGTCCGCCACGGGCGCATAGGCAGGGAGTTTATCCGTCAGCACTTGTGCCGCCATAGGGACAAGGATCGTATTCATAGAAACGCCCTCTGCTGCCAGTTTTTCCTGTAAATCAGCAAGGGCGGCTGCGTTGGCGGCAAGCTGCTTTTTACTATAAGATGTAAACTTGTCCATCAGGTACTGATCTTTGCAGAGATAGACACCGCCGCTTTCCCGTTTACCGACGGCCAGTTCCATGTAGGTTTTCATCGTGGCCCAACCGTCCCGCAGGGGAACTTGATCGGTAAGATACTTTTCCAGTTCGTCACTAAATTCGCCGGAGATAAAGTTGGCAACGGTAAATTTGGGCTTTTGCATCAAAGTACGCTTTTCACGTTCCAAGTAATACCGATCCGGCATCAGCAGCCCGATGAGCGCAGAAACCGCCAGCAGCAGGCAGAAAAAAGAGGTAATGATTTTATTTCGCATTTTTCTCACCTCAGAACCGGAAGTACAGGAACGGATTATAGCTGCCGCTGACAAGATAGGCCGCAGCCATCACCAGCACACAGGCAAGGCCGCCGCAGTCAACCACGGTCAGCGCCTGCTGCCCCAGCCGTGTGCCGAGCTTTTTATAAAAGCGTTTTCCCAGCGGTGTGGCTGCCAAAGCACAGATTGCCAACATCGGCCCATAAGTCAGCAGCAAATACAGACTACTGCTGTCGAACAGCACGCCGGAGAACATGGCTTTCAGCCATGCAAAGCCTGCGCCAATATCCGTAAACGCAAAGAGTGTCCAACTGACCGTTACCAGCGTCAAGGCGTAAAGGTGTCGCAATACGGCGGGCAGCCTTTTGAGCCAGCGCAATAGGAACAGCTTTTCCAGCACCAGCAGCACGCCAAAATACACGCCCCATAGAACAAAGTTCCAGCTTGCCCCGTGCCAGAAGCCCGTCAGCAGCCAGACGATGGCAATGTTGCGGAGCTGCTTTGCAAGGCCGCCCTTGTTGCCTCCCAGCGGGATATAGACATAATCCCGGAACCATGTCCCCATCGAGATATGCCAGCGCCGCCAGAAATCGGTAATACTGTCGGCAAGAAACGGATAGTTGAAGTTCTCCCAAAAGCGGAACCCCAGCATCCGTCCAAGGCCGATGGCCATGTCGGAGTAACCGGAAAAGTCGAAATAGCTCTGGAAGCCGTAGGCGATGACGCCCAGCCATGCCGTCAGCACCGTGGGAGCAGCCTGCGCGGATGCTGCCTCCCACAAAAGGCCGATGTTATTTGCCAGCAACACCTTTTTCCCGATGCCGCAGGCGAAGCGCTTCACTCCCTCGGCAAAGAGGTCAGCGGTGCATTCCCGGTGCTCCAGCTCGTCCGCTACCGTCTGGTAGCGGACGATGGGGCCCGCAATCAACTGAGGGAATAATGTTACATACGCGCCGAAATTGATGATATTCTTCTGCGCTTTTGCCTCGCCCCGGTAGACATCAATGGTGTAGCTCATGGTCTGAAAGGTGTAGAAGCTGATGCCGATCGGCAGCGGCAGATTCGGCTGGGGGAGCGCCGTGCCGAACAAGGAATTGACCGTGCCGATCAGGAAGTCACTGTATTTGAATACGCCCAGCAAGCCAAGGTTTACGCAAACCGACACCAGCAGCGCGATCTTTGCTCCCCGCTGTCCCCGGTGCCGCTCTACCATTTGTCCGCAGGTGTAGTCCAACGCGGTGGAAAACAGCATCAGCACCACATAGACCGGTTCGCCCCAGGCGTAAAACAACAGGCTGAACAGAAACAGTGTACCGTTGCGCCATTTCTGTGGGACAAGGAAATACGCCAGCAGACACAGCGGCAGAAAGCATTGTAAAAATGTCAGGCTGGAGAAAACCATAGTTAGCCGCCAAGCACCGGATCGTTGTTACCTTCATCGTCGGTCATATCAAAAAAGCCACCGTTGTTGTTGCTGACATCCTCCTCCGGGATTGTAATACCGTTGTCAGCAGAAGCAAAAATACCTCTCCATACTTCGTCCACCTTGGCAGCCTCCTCAGCAGCAAATTTAGCCTGCACCTCATCACTGGCCTCCCAGTCACCCTGCGCACCGAGGATCAGCAGCGCCACATAGTTGCCATTCACGAACAAACGAGCCTGCAAGACCTTCTGCAAATCCATGTTGTACATCCGGGAGTAGCTGAGAATTTGCTCATAGCCAGTCTGCAAAAGTGCGGCAGCATCCTGTGCGTAGCCGTCCTTCACCTTGAGAATGACGGCGGCACTGGGATTGATGGCGGAATTGAAATTGCTCATAGATGCCCAGCTTTCTACCTGTGTCATATCCAGACCCCAGTAGCCGCTCATGCGGGTTTCGTCCTCGGTCACGTCGCAGTCGAAGCTGTCGCCCAGCTTCTCCTTCAGGGTGTCCATAATCTCCTGCGCGGTCATCGTCACTTCTGTATTATTGTCGTTCTTCTTGTTGTCATCGGCCTTGCCGCCGCAGGCGGCGAGGGACAGCGCCATGCTCAACGCCAGTACAAAAGTCAAAATGCGTTTCATTTCTATTTGCTCCTTTTGAAGTTCAGAATTCGTTTTATGGGTGGCGGAACAGCGTCTCCGGAAGCGCCGCTCTCTTGCCCGTCCATCCATCCATACGAGGGAGCGGAGCAAAATGTCGGGAAGCGCACAAAAAAATTTCGGGGCGTTTTCACGCTCCGAAATTTTTCATCTTCAATTGCTTTTCATCAGCGTATCGGCAATCTCGGTGATGGCCGATTCCTCCGCGCCGTCGAAGTTGGTCAAATAACAGCTCACGCCGTCCCGGCTCCAGTGGGCCCGCCAGATATCGGGCGATACGCGGTCGAGCACAGCACCGTATTCCGCGTTCAGCGCGGTGCTGCCCACGGCTTCGCCGTCCGCGCGGGAAAAGTTGCCGTCCAGCTTGGCGGCTTCATAGGTGTACCCGCGGCCGTCCAGCGCGAAGTCCACCCGGGCGATCTCGCCGTCGTAAATGCAGTAGGTGACATTTTCCGCGCCCTCCGGCGCGTCGATCACGAAGCCGAGCTTTTCTTCAAAGTCCGCCGCGCTCTGCACATCCTCGAACGGTGAGCCGCCCAGAACCGGCGGCTCGTTTCCCTCGCTGTCTCCGGCAAAAAACGGATGCAGAAAGCCGATCGTGAGGGTCGTCACCAGCGCGAGGCACGCAGCCATCGCGCTGTACCGCTTCCACCGTGGCGTCGGGCGGTGGGCGGGGAGCGGCACGGTCTTTGGGGACGCATTGCTTTCCGCTGCGGGCGCATCGGCATTCTCCTCCGGAGCAGCCGCGCGCTGTGCCGCCGCTTTTTTCAGGATGTTCGCGTACATTCGCTCCCGCGTGCCGTCCTCCGGCTCGATCGCGTCAAAGGCTTTTTTCACTTCGTTTTCGCTCATGCGCCCTCACCTCCCAAGGTCAGCTTCAGCTTTGCGCGGGCGTCGCGCAGTTGATTCCGCACGGTCGACGGCGGCCGGTCCAGCATCGCCGCGATCTCGTCGGTCTGATAGCCCTCGTAGTAGTGCAGCCAGACGACCTCCTTATACTTCACCGGCAGAGCCATGACCGCATCCACCACTTCCCTTTTTTCGTCCGGCTCCGCAGCGGTCTGCTCGGTCTCCTCGTCAAGGTCTGTCACTTTCTGCCGCCACCAGTGCTTGAGCCTGTCCTTGCAGAGATTCATCGCCGTGGTCGTCAGCCACGAGCGCTCGTGCCGCTCGTTTTCAAAGGTGACGTCACTCGTCATGGCTTTGACGAAGGCATCCTCCGTGCAGTCCTCGGCGTCCTGCGCGTTTTTCATAAAGGCATAGCAGACGCGGTAAATGGCTTTGAATTGCCGCAGATAGAACGCCTCAAGATCCCCCTGCATGGCTTCGCCTCCCTTTTCCCATAAAGTGATACGATTCAAGCGTACAAATTGTCGGGCGAAATGTCAAGAAAAAGAACTCGTTCCATGCTCCGGTCGGTCCTCCGCCGTCCAATTCTTAGGGTTGGTATCGTCCGGTTCAAGCCCCGCCAGAATGGCTTCGTAGTGCGCCGCCTTATCCTCCATATATTTCACGGTGGCTTTGGCTTCCTCCAGCCGCCTGTAGGCTTCCTCCCGCTGCTTGCGGATGATGGCGTACCGCGAGCGCAGATTCTCCTCGGATTCCTCCAGCAGGCACAGGCGACAGTATTCCTGAATGTCCTCGATGGACGCGCCGCAGCCCTTCAGGCACTGGATGCCCTGCATCCAGTTGACCGACTCCTCGTTGAACACCCGGCGGTTGCCACCGTCCCGCGTGCAGGGCAGCAGCCCCTTGTCCGTATAGAACCGCAGCGTATGCTCCGTGACGCCGAACAACTCCGCCATCTGCCCGATCGTATAGTACATAATGCTTCCTCCGAAAAAAACACTTGACTTCGTGTTACTCGAACTTGTTACAATGATTATAGCATAGCGGTCACACCTATCCTTTGCCGTGTAGACACCCTTGCGTTCGACTACGAACAGGTGCCGCTCACACGCTTTTACTTCTTGCGGTCTTGCGCGAAAAAACCGAGTGCGTCCTTGAGAATATTGTTCGCGGTCCGCAGTCCAGCATTTTCTCGCTCAAGCTCACGGATGCGGATCGTCTGCTCCTCTGCGCTCGGTGTCTTCGCGGGCGGTGTATTTCGGCGTATGCTGCGCCAATCCGCCAGCGTGTAGTACGCAACACCGAGCTGCTGTGCAGCCTTCTTCACGCCGATCTCGTCTGACAGCTTCAGCGCTTCTTCCTTGAATTCTTTACTGTAATGCTTCATTGCGATTCCCTCCATCTCTGTTCTTTCAGTTTAACAGATTTTTGGGGATTTTGCGACTGCACTTAAAGGGTACTACTCCAGCCCCCTTTTGATCCCCCAAAACCGTGAGGGACTTTAGCCCATCAACCCCACCGCTGCAGGCCTTACAGTAGACCGACTGCACACGCTGCGCAAAGGAGTACGTGTCATCCTCGTTGCCGCTTTTGATTTGACTTTCTCCTTGCGGCCGCTGCCACTCTGCCTCGAGGTTACGAAAGAACTTGCTAATGATCTTGTATCACCTCCGCAGCAGCGGCTGAGCGGAAAGAGACGCACGTTAAATCGCTCAGAAGAAAGGAGGCAACATACGGCAGCTGAAACACGGTTTGACCGCAGCAGTTTGAGAGAAAAGCGGGCGAAAGGATGGATCGCATCCTTTCGCCCGTCGCTCATAGCCCCGTATAAACGGTGCGGTATTGCGGCAGCAGCGCCTCGATCTTCTTGTGATAACCCCGCTCCCAGAACAGACATTTGGACGGGTCGACGCCCAACTTGTCGCCCGTAAGTGCCAGCGCCACCGCGCGGCAGCCGCCGTTGCAAAGCTCAAAATAAGCGCAGCCCGCGCATTTTGCGTTTTTCTCGCGCAGCGTGCCGAGCGTGGTGCATACCTCGTCAAGATACGGTCCGCCGGAGAGCAGCTGCGAAAGGGGCTCCCGCTTCGCGTTGCCGAGAATATCCCCGTGCTGCTCGTAATAGCCCGACATCTGGTGGCAGGGGAACACGTTGCCGTTCGCCGCGACGGCGACCATGCCGCGGTTTCCCTTGCACACGGGCGCACTGCTCCGGTACTCTCCCGCGCAGGAGTTGACCGCGGTGAGCGTGTAAAACCCCGAGCGCGGATAGAGCGTCCCGAACTGCCAGATCGTCAGGTCCATCGTGTGCTCGCCCTGCGCGTACTTCTCCCACAGGAGGAGCGCCTCGTCATAGTATTCCTCAAATGTGAGGCAGGCGTCGCCCGCGTTCTGCACCCAGCGGGGGGCCTCCGTTGTGCGGATGATGCGCATTTCCGCCACGCCCATAGCGTCCAGCCGCTCCGCCGTTTTCAGCATGGAATCGCGGTTGCGGCGATTCATATTCGTCTGCACCTTGACGGGGAAGCCGTTTTCGACGCACAGCCGGATCGCGCGCAGCGCAGTTTCCTCCGCGCCTTGGTGTGCGCGCATCCAGTCGTGATAGCCGAGGCCGTCAAAGGATATTTTCATGAGCGGGACGCAGCCGATGGCCTTCATGCGGTCAAGCGCCTGCCGGTCGATAAAATACCCATTCGTGTTCAGCTCCTCGACGTACATGCCGCGCGCGTAGATGCCCTCGAGAATCTCGAAGAAGCTCTTGTGCAGCATAGGCTCGCCGCCCGTGATGGTGAAGGCGTTGATGCCGCAGTCGCGGGCCTGGTCGAGAAGCCGGTCCGCCTCGTCCATGCTCCACTCGCTCATGAGCGGCGCGTTGTCGGCGGCGTTGAAGCAGTGGATGCAGTTATAGTTGCATTTGCCTGTGATCATCCAGTTCATCGCTGGGAAATAGCGGTTCGGACAGAGGCGCGGCCGGCTCCAGTCCGACAGCACGTCGCCGTTTTCGGCCTTTCGGATGAAGCCGTCTGCCAGGAATTTGCGGGCCAGCGGGCTTTCCGCCTCGTCCGGCAGCTCGCTTCGCCCGTCGCACTCCGTCAGAAACGCAAACTCCTCCGCCGTCAAGCCCTTAGCGTTGCGTTCGCCCTTTATGTAATACGCATAGGGAACGAGCATCCACGAACGCAGGGCGATATAGGGGTTCAAAATATAACGCATAGTCTATGTCTGAATCCGTTCATTGGTCCTTGTTATTGCAAAGCCAAAGCCCTTTTTCAATAGAGCACCAATAGCAATTATTGCAATTCGGCAGCTTTCCGCATACGCCGCATCTGGAAATACCGCCGGAATATCTCGTCGCACGCACTCCGCAGCGCTTGCATTCCCAGTACCCGCATGAATAGCCGGCGGAAACGATCAATCTTCCGTCGCTCTTGCGGCAACCGCCGCCGGACACATTGTTAAGTTCTTCATCCGCAAGCTCTCCTGCTTTGGGATGCATGATTTCAAAATACGCAGCCGCGCTCTCTTCGGTCATTTCAACGCCGTTTTCTTTTGCAAGAGCCATCAGCTCTTCAGGGGTTTTTGCGGATTTTGCCTTTTCAATAAGTTCGGGTGTAAATTTGTTTTCCATAAAAATCTCCCTGTTTAAGTATGTTTATTTCATGTTAACGGGGTTATTGCAGAGCCACAGCCCTTTTTCGTAGGTACAATACTGACATGAATGGCAGTATGCGGTGACCCTGCAGGTCTTGCAGCATTCCAGCATGCCGTCTATAACCCATTGGGAGCCGTCATCCTTGCAACGCCATTCATCGCAGTAATGCATTGCGGAAACGACAAGCCTGCCGCCGTTATGGCAGCCGCCGCCGGCGACGTTGTCCAGCTCGTCGTCGCTCAGCTCGCCCGTCTGCGGGTGGAGCAGGTCGAGATACGCCTTCGCGCTTTCCTCCGTCAGCTCCATGCCGTTTTCCTTGGCAAGCGCCATGATCTCCTCGGCGGTCTTTGCCGCCTTTGCCTTGGTCAATAATTCCTTGTTCAGCTCCATGTTCGTCTCCCCTCACGATTTAAGATTATTCCGGTGTCCCTCTCCGCAAACGAACTTTGCATGTCAATATCTTGCTGCGCTTATCCCCGATGCTGTTCATACAGTTCCAACACCTTGGATTGTAGGCAAGACATCCCGAACAGCGCAGTTCGCCGTTGCGCACGATAATACCCCGCGAGCCGCAGCGAGAGCAGATATAGTCCGAGCAATAGCTGTTTGCCATACATGCTTCATAATAGGTGGTACCGCAGCCGCCGCCGGAAACATTGTCGAGCTCGTCGTCGCTCAGCTCGCCCGTCTGCGGGTGGAGCAGGTCAAAATACATCCTTGCGCTCTCTGCGGTCAGCTCGATGCCGTTTTCCTTGGCAAGCGCCAGCAGCTCCTCGGGAGTTTTTGCTTCCTTTGCCTTCGCAAGCAGTTCCTTGTTGAGTTCCATCGTTTCTCCTTCTATATTTTTTGGTTCAGCTCGTTGCTGCGGTGCCGGAGTCCTGCTTATTTCCCTCTGCGGTTCTTTGGATTGAGACATTTGAGCGGCGCACCGAGTGTTTCGTATCCGGTCCAATTGGCTTGGTCCCAATGCCTGCACCGGCAGCAGGTACCCATCAGGCCGAAGGCGGTGGGGCTTGTATCCTCCTCAAAAAAGCCGCACCGGTACCCCGCGGTGGTCAGAAGGTACCCGCCCTTTGTGTGGCAGCCGCCGGAGACATTGTCCAGCTCGTCGTCGCTCAGCTCGCCCGTTTTCGGATGAAGCTGTTCAAAGTATGCCTTTGCTTCCTCCTCGGTCAGATCGATGCTGCTCTCCTTTGCAAGCGCGGCCAGTTCCTCCGGCGTCTTTGTTCCTTTTGCTTTTGCAATCAGTTCTTCGCTGAGTTCCATGGTCGAGCTCCTTTCCGTTATTTTTTTCTGCCAGGGTCCTGCAGATCGCTTTTTTTGTTGAGATCAAAGGAAATTTCAAGTCTCCTGCCGCCGCTCACCGTTTCGAGAGCCTCGTCGTTCAGCAGCTCCGCGTTGGTCTCCTCCGGGATGCTGTTCCGTTTTTCTTCCTTTTTCATTTTGTTCCTCCTTTGATTTATTTGATTGGAGCCTCAAAACACTCCCGAAGCGTTTTGAGGGCATTGCTGTGCAGTATCTTGACGTAGGCGTAGGATACGCCGAGCCTTGCCGCCGTGTCCTTCAGCGACAGCCCCTTGCCGTACCGCAGGACGATCAGGGCGCGCAAACGTTCGTCCAGCCTGTTCAGGGCTTCACCGAGCGCCTGAAGGGATTCCCTTTGCAGCAGGCCGTCGTCTATGCCGGCTGCGTCGGGCAGATCGTCCGGCAGCTCCACGCCGGGACGATGGGTGCGGAAATAGTCGATGACCGTATTCCGGGTGATGGTGTAGAGCCATGTGGAAACCGAGGCGCGGTCCGCGTCAAAGGTCGGGTACTTTTCATACGCCTTCAGAAAAACGTCGCTGACAAGATCCTCCGCGTCGTGCCGGTTTGCGACCTTGCCGAACACATAGCCCCGGACCTTTTCGGAATACGCCGTGTACAGCGCTTCTCTTTCTTCCGTCCGATTCATACCGCGCCGTCCCCATCCGTTCCGCGCCGTTTGATGCGCTTCACCTCTCCCGCGGCGCTCACCTGCGCGAGATCGTCGTCCGACAGCTCCGCACAGTATTCGTTTTCAGCCTCGTCGAGCAGCGCCTCCAGCTCCGGCTCATGCTCGAAGCGTTGGTAATCGAAGAGCAGGGAGAGCGTTTTTTCATTCAGACCGGAGGCGTCCCCGGACCATTTCGCTTTTTTGTGTTCCATTTCTTTCTCCTTTGCTTCTTGATACGAACCGGAAGCGGAAAAGGCTAATGCAATCGGAAAATTTTCTCAAAAAAATCTTCCGCGCGGCGTGTAGCGCCGTTACAAAGCGGCGTCCGGTACGTCGTCCAGCCTTTGTCGGGCCACCAGCTCGGCAAAGAAGCCGTCCGAGGCGATCAGCTCGTCATAGGTCCCGTCCTCGACGATCCTTCCGTGATCGAGCACGAGGATGCGGTCGCATTGCCTGATGGTGGACAGGCGGTGGGCAATGACGATGCGGGTACACTTCAGCCGGTCCAGCGACTCCGACACCTTTTTCTGTGTGATGTTGTCCAGCGCGCTTGTCGCCTCGTCGAACATCAAAATCTTGGGCTTCGGCGCGATGGCGCGGGCGATCATCAGCCGCTGGCGCTGCCCGCCGGATATGCCGCCCGAGCCCTCCGATATGACCGTGTTCATGCCCATGGGCATCCTGCGGATGTCCTCGGCGATGCCGGTCAGCTCCGCCGCCTCCCACGCGTCCTGCTGCGACAGCCACGGCGCGGAGATCACGATGTTGGAATAAATGTCGCCCTGAAACAGCTTACCGTCTTTGACAAAGGTATAATAATAAATCACAACAAAAACCGAGCCAACCTACACTAAAACGCCACTTTTTGTATCAACAAAAGCGGCGTTTTTTTCATGGCTCGACAGGGAAAGGAGTGGTATCAATCAAAAATTAAAAATGGAAAGGGGGAATATTTTTCGCTGGCCGGGCCGTATGGTCTGGCCTTTTTTCATGCCACAAAAAAGGAGGTTAGCAAATGGCAGATGAAACATTGAACAAGGGCCTGGAGGGAGAAAAGCTCCCGGAGTCCCCGGCCCCGGAGGGGCCCGGCGCACCGCCCGCGCCGGAACAGGCCGAACAGGTGACGCTCCCCGGTATGGGCGAGGGCGGCCCTGCTCCGTCTGGTAAGGTCATCAACCTGTCGGATGTGCGGGGTGATGATGATAAGGGCGGCAAGGCCCCCGCTGCTCCCGCCATTGAAGCGGAAAAGCCGGAAAAGCGCCGGGGCCGTCCGCCAAAGGAACAGGCGGAGCCGAAGTCTCCAAAAGCGGAAAAGACGGCCAAGCCCCGCGCAGGCCGCCCACCCAAGGGGGACAAGGCGGCCCGCGCCGAGGCCCAGCCGTCCACGCGAGACAAAGTGTCCCAAAGTAAAAAGAAAACCCCGGAAAAGGGCTCCGGCGGGATGGGCCCGCCCAAGTCTCCGCCAAAGGGCAAGGCCGGGCCCGTCAAAGCTGCGGCGGCCCCTGTCCCGGAGATCAACCTGCCGCCTACACCAGCCGAGCCGCCCCGCCCGGTTGAGGAGGGCAAGGTTGTCTATTTGAAATTGTCCGAGCTCCATGCGTTCCACACGTTCCGGGAGCATCCCTACAAGGTGCAGGACGATAAGGCGATGGATGACCTGGTGGGGACGATCAAGGAGCATGGTGTTATGACCCCCGCCACCGTCCGCCCGGAAAAGGACGGCCAGGGCTATGAGATCATCGCGGGCCACCGCCGTCATCATGGCAGTGAACGGGCCGGGCTGGATGAAATGCCCTGTATTGTCCGCAACATGACGGACTTTGAAGCCGTCCGGGAAATGCGGAACAGCAACAAACAGCGCGGGGAGCCCCTCCCCAGCGAGCTGGCCCGCCTGCTGGATTTAGAGGTGGAGGCTATCAAGCACCAGGGGGCCCGCCCCGGCAACAGCCAGGAGGAGCAGGCCCTGGGGAAACGCTCTGTTGAGATTGTAGGCGCGGATCACGATATGAACTATAAAAAAGTCATGCGCTATATCCGGCTTAATTCTCTTGTCCCGGAGCTCCTGGATATGACAGACGCCAAAAAGCTGGGCTTTATGCCTGCGGTGGAGCTGTCCTATATCCGCCCGGAAAACCAGCGGCTGATCGCTGTCTCCATTGAGGGGGAGCAGTCCTCCCCCTCGGTCAACCAGGCAAAGCGGCTCCGGGAGCTCGACAAGGAGGGCAAGCTCAACGGCGATGTGATTGACGGGATTTTGAGTGAAGAAAAGAAGGAGGATCGCGGCGTGATTATTTCAACATCTGAACTGGCGAAGTATTTTGGCAAGGAGGTCACTCCCGCCAAGATGAAAGAACAGATTATGGCCCTGCTGGACGACTGGAAAGAGAAACAGCCGCCCGAACTGGCAAAGCCGGAGAAAAAGAACACTCTGGAAAAGTAACGGGGCTTTGCTTCGAGACACTTTGTCCCAAGGTGCCGGGCCCCGGTAAAGCAGGGCTCTGTGGTGATATATCCCCCGTCGCCGGGGATAAAAAAGCGCAGGCGGGGTGGGCTGTCAAGGGGGCGGAACGCCCCGCCGCTTGCGGCGGCTTGCCCTTGACGGCCTGCCCCGGCTGTGCTATCTCCGGCCACGCGGCGGGGGTATATCCTCCAGAGCCGCTCCCTTTCCCTGGATAGGGAAAGGGCGGGGGGATAGGGTTGACCCGGCCCAACAATTCAGTTACGGAGGTTTTGACGATGAAACGACCCCTTGCTTATATCACCGCCGCATGGTGCGGTGATGACGATGACAATATGGAACGGGCGGCGCGGTACTGCCGCATCGTGTACGAGGCGGGCTTTTCGCCTGTCTGCCCCGCGCTGTATCTGCCCCTGTTTCTCAATGACGCGGTGCCGGAGGAGCACAAGAACGGCATCGACATGGCCCGCGACCTGCTCCGGCGTTCCCGTGTGCTGGTGGTGTGCGGCCACTCTATCACCGAGGCGATGAAAAATGATATTGCGGTGGCCCAGCGGCTGGGGATCACAGCGACCACCCTGGACGGCATTTTGACGGTCAAGGGCCAGGGCCGACACTAACGCGCCGGGCCCAAAGAACGGCGGCACTTGGAGACACTTTGTCCCAAGGTGCGCCGGGGAAAGGAGGGATATAGCTGGTTGACGAGGATGTTTCCAGACGTACCATAGCACTATCCATAAAGGCCAGCAAGCTGACGGCGCGGGTGCTGGCCCAGGCGCTCCAGGCGGCGGGCCGCAAAATTGCAAAGACCCGCCGGGAGCACCAGACGCCCCACGGCAGGCAAACGGTGCGCCAGCTTATGGCCCACGGAGCCGCCACAAACAGCATTGAAATTGAAGCTCCCCGGCAGTTTGACCGGGTGGCCCGCCGCTTCAATGTGGACTATGCCTTTTATAAAACCGGGCCGGACAAATACCTGCTGTTTTTCAAAAGCGGCCAGGCGGACGCGGTGACAGCTTGCTTTTCTGAATACTCCAAACGCCTGTTGAAGCGTTCCAAGTCCAGCCGTGTCCCCATCCGGGAACAGCTCAAACGGGCTGAGGATCAGCTTGCAAAGGAAAAGCCCCGGAAGAAAGAACGAGTAAAGGAGGCGGCCCGTGAGGACAGATAAGCTCAAAAAATATTTGATACCCAACATCCCCTATCTGTTTATCCTGTGGGCCTGTCTGAAACTGGGGACGGCCTATCGGCTGGCGGCGGGTGCGGATGTTGCTCATAAGCTCATGGGGCTGGGCCAGACCATTGGCCCGGCCTTTGCCGACTTTGCGCCGGGGCTTGCTCCCTTTGACTGGCTCGTTGGCATTGTGGGCGCGGCGGCGTTCCGTCTGCTGATCTATACGAAAAGCAAAAACGCCAAAAAGTACCGCCGGGATGAGGAGTATGGCTCGGCCCGCTGGGGGACAGCAAAGGACATCCAGCCCTCTGTCGATCCCAAGTTTGAGAATAATGTCATTCTCACCGGGACGGAATTTCTTACCATGAACACGCGCCCGAAAAATCCGGCCAACGCCCGGAACTTGAATTGCTGTGTCATCGGCTCGTCCGGCTCCGGCAAAACCCGGTTTTGGCTCACGCCCCAGCTTCTCCAGGCTCATTCCTCTTTCGTGGTGGTTGATCCCAAGGGCGGGGTGCTCTCCCAGGTAGGCCGCTTTTTACAGCGGCGGGGGTATAAGATCAAGATATTTAACAGCATTGATTTTTCTAAATCCATGCACTATAACCCGCTGGCCTATCTCAAAAACGAGGCGGACATTCTCAAATTTGTGGATACGCTCATAGCCAACACAAAGGGGGACGGCAAGGAGGGCGATCCGTTCTGGACAAAATCGGAAACGCTTTTGTATTGCGCCCTGCTGTCCTATATCATTTTCGAGGGCCCCGCCGAGGATCGGAACATGAATACGCTGGTGGATATGATTTCCGGCATGGAGGTCAAGGAGGATGATGAAAACTTCCTAAACACCGTGGACTATATGTTTAAGGGCCTGGAAAAACGCAAGCCGAATTGCTTTGCTGTCAAGCAATACAAAAAATACAAGCTGGCCAGCGGCAAAACCGCAAAAAGCATTTTGATTTCCTGCGGAGCTCGTCTGGCTCCGTTTGACATCCCCCAGCTCCGGGAAATTATGAGTTATGACGAGCTGGAGCTTGACCGCATCGGAGATCGGAAAACGGCGGTTTTCTTTACTATTTCCGATACCACGCCCACCTATAACTTTATTGTGGCCCTGGCCTTTTCGCAGATGTTTAATCTTCTTTGCGAGAGGGCGGACAACGTACACGGGGGCCGCTTGCCCCATCATGTGCGGGTACTGTGGGACGAGGCGGCCAACACGGGCCAGGTGCCAAACCTGGAAAAGCTGGTGGCGGTGATCCGATCCCGCGAGGTGAGCCTGTGCCTGTTCTATCAGCAGTTGGCACAATGCAAGGCCATCTATGATAAGCACGCGGAAACCATTCTCGGAAATATGGACAGCGTGATCTTCCTGGGTGGCCGGGAGGCCAGCACAATCAAGGAAATTTCCGAGAACTGGCTGGGAAAGGCCACAATCTCCATGCAGACCGAGGGCCGCTCCCGCGGCCAGTCGGAAAGCTACAACCAGAATACCCAGCGGCTGGGCCGGGAGCTTATGACCCCCAGCGAACTGGCGACCATGCCGGGCGACAAGTGCATTTTGCAGTTGCGGGGCCTGCCCCCGTTTTTTTCGCCCAAATACGATTTGAAGCAGCATCCCAACTATAAGCAAACGGCGGAAGCCGATAAAAAGAAAAACGCCTTTGACCTCGATAAGCTCATAAACCGCCGCAGGCGGCCTGGGCTGAACGAGGCTTGTGAGGTGTACGAGGTGGACGTGTCGGAAACTTCGCTCACAGACGAGGACGAGGACATCCTCAACTATGACGATGTGGACGATCCGGACGCTTTTGTATAAATATCGCTTCGAGACAAAGTGTCCCGAAGTGGCAACCTGCCGCCAGGAATGGCGGCTTTTTTCATGGCCGGGGCATCTCCCCGGAGAAAAGGAGGCTCTATGCAGTTTTTCGCATCTGCTATCGACACTTTACAGACCCTTGTTGTTGCCCTCGGCGCTGGCCTGGGCGTGTGGGGCGTGGTCAATCTGCTGGAGGGCTATGGCTCGGACAATCCGGGCTCCAATGCTCATGTACGGTAAGGAAGCAAGCAACCGAAAACAAGAGATAGACCGCCAGCACTACACTATTCCGAACCAAA
>ENA-UEOI01000381-UEOI01000381.1-human-gut-metagenome-genome-assembly--contig:-NODE-381-length-50486-cov-39.481739_pt1 | contig 50486 bp, 46 predicted proteins | sample MGYA00242883_ERZ507882 | MGnify/ENA primary metagenome ERZ507882 (study PRJEB26167, sample SAMN06115502) | human gut metagenome | host: Homo sapiens | place: China:Chongqing | collected 2015-07-29...
GCTTGGTTTGGCGCGGCCTTTTTGCGCACCGCATTACCTTGAAATTTCTACTTGACTTTTCTTAGCAGGTCTTTTTATTCGGGCGGCGGTTTTATGGGTGCCGTCCGTATAAAATCAGGATACGCCAAGGTTTGTGAGAATTTCTGTCGAAAATTGTAAAGCGGCGGGAAGATCGCGGGAATTTTTCCGGTAGAACCAGTGAATATCCTTGTTCCGCCGCAGCCAGGTGAGCTGGCGCTTGGCGTACTGCCGCGAGCGGAGCTTGATCTCGGCGACGGCCTCGTCCTGCGTGCATTCGCCCGCGAGACAGCCCAGACACTCCTTATAGCCGATGGCCTGCATTGCCGTCGCCGTGCGCGGCACGCCGCTCTCGACCAAAGCGCGCACCTCGTCAAACAGACCCTGTGCGACCATCCGGTCCACGCGGAGGTCGATGATGCGCTTCATCTCCTCGCGGTCGGCGTAGGCAAGACCGAGGTAGACGGGCTCGTAGCGCGGCGGGACGAGCCGGGTGTCGGCATTGTGCCGCGACATGGTCTTCCCTGTCTCGCGGTAGACCTCGAGCGCGCGGATGACGCGCTTTTTGTCGTTCGGGTGCAGCGCGGCGGCGCTTTCCGGATCAATGGAGCGCAGCTCGGCGAAGAGGGCCTCGCCGCCCTCGTTGTCCCAGCGCCGCTCCAGAAGCCTGCGCGTCTCTCCGCCGGTCGTGCCGGGAGCGTAACCGTGTCCGCGCAGGAGCGCGTCGAGGTACAGCCCCGTGCCGCCGACGAGGATGGGCAGCCTTCCGCGCGCGAGGATAGCATCCACACATTCGGCGGCGTCCGCGGCGTAGCGCGCCACGGAGTAATCCTCGCGCGGGTCGATCACGCCGACCATGTGGTGCGGCACGTCCCGCCTCTCCGCCTCGGTCGGCGCGGCAGTGCCGATGACCATGCCGCGGTAGAGCTGCATGGAATCGCAGGAGACGACCTCGCCGCCGAGCCTTTCGGCCAGCGCGACGCCGAGACCGGTCTTTCCGCAGCCGGTCGGGCCGACAATGCAAACTACCTTGGGCGGCATGACGTCTCCTTTCCGCGCTCAGGCGCGCTTGAACATTTTTTCCAGCTCGTATTTGGTGAGCTTGACGGCCACGGGTCGTCCGTGCGGGCAGAATCGGACCTCGCCCGACTGCACCTTATCCACCAGCACGCGAAGCTCTCGCTCATCGCTCTTCCAGCCGCCCTTGATGGCGGCCTTGCAGGCCATGGTGTGCAGCAGCGCGTCGCGGGCGCTCTCGGGGTCGGCGTGGTGCGTCTCGACGAGGCGGCCTGCAAGGTCCTCAAGACTTGCCGCGGCGTCCTCGGCGGGAATGTCGGCGGGCAGGGCGCGGATCAAAATCGCGCCGTCGCCGAACTCCTCGCAGGCAAAGCCGAACTCGCGCAGCAGCGCGAGCTGCCCAACAAGAGCGGTGTACTCCGCCGCGGCGAACTGCGCGACCACAGGAGTCAGCAGCTCCTGCGACATGATGGGCTCAAGATTCGCCTTGAAGCGGTCGAAATTCACGCGCTCGTGCGCGGCGTGCTTGTCGATGAGCCAAACGGTTTTCTCCGCGTCCTCGCAGACGATGTAGGTGTCGAGCACCTCGCCCGCGATGCGCCACGGTATGACCGGCTCCGGCTCGATCGCCGTCTGCTCCGGCTCGGCGGGCGCGGTCTCGAGCGTGGTCTGCACGGCGAAAACGGGTGCGGCGGGCGCTTCGGTGTGCGGTGTGGCGGGCGCTTCCGGCTTTGCCGCTTCATCGCGCGGCGGCATGAAGGCCGCCTCGACCATCTTCGGAAGGATGTGCCCGTCCTCCGGCTTTTTCGCCGGGGGAGCCGGTGTGCGGCGGACGAAGTCGCTGACGCTCACGCGCCCGCCCAGCTCACTCGAGGCGGACGTGACGGCGATGAACGGCGCGTCCCTTTTGGGCGGCTCCGGCCTTTTTACCTCGTTCTGCGCACGCCACTCCTGCGCCGTCATGCTGCGGTAAAACTCCTGCGGCTTGGGAGCCTGCGCGGTCGGCTTTGGCGGTGTGTGCTGCGGCTCGGGCGCGCCGTCGCGGTCGAGCGCGTCGGACGCGGCATGGTACACAAGGTCGAAGACCTGCTTTTCATTGAGGAATTTCACGACCGTCTTGGCGGGGTGGACGTTCACGTCCACCATGTCCGCCGGCAGCGTGACGTTCAGCACGCAGCCGGGGAATTTGCCCTTCATCAGGCGGTTTGCGTAGGCTTCCTCCACCGCAGCGGTGAGAAGCTGGGATTTGATGAAGCGGCCGTTGACGAAAAAGGTCTGCATCCCTCGCGTGCCGCGGCCCGCGAGGGGCTTTGTTACGAAGCCGTCAACGGCGAGTTGACCGTCGCGCCCGTGGATCTCGACCAGCGCGAGGGCGAAATCGCGGCCCAGCGCGGCGTAGACGGCGCTGAGGGGCTTGCCGTCGCCGGGGGTGTGTAGCTCCTCCCTGCCGTCCTTGATAAGACGGAAGGAGATATCGGGGTGCGAGAGCGCGATGTGCGCGGCAAGGCCCGCAATGGCGGTCGCCTCGGCGCGGTCCTGCTTCATGAACTTCAGCCGCGCGGGCGTGTTGTAAAAAAGGTCGCGCACGATGATGCTCGTGCCCTCGGGACAGCCCGCGGGCTCGACGGAGAGCGGCTTGCCGCCGTCAAGATGCAGCGTCGCGCCGCTCGCGGCGCCCGTCTGACGCGAGAAAATATCCAGGTGAGAAACGGACGCGATGGCGGCGAGCGCTTCGCCGCGGAAGCCGAGCGTGCCGATGGCGGCCAGATCGGCGGCGGTGCGGAGCTTGCTCGTCGCGTGGCGCAGAAAGGCGGTGGGCAGCTCGTCGGGCGCGATGCCGCAGCCGTCGTCCGTGACGCGCAGATAGGTCAGCCCGCCGTTTTGCAGCTCGACGGTGACGTTCCTCGCGCCCGCGTCGATGGCGTTTTCCAAAAGCTCCTTGACAACGCTCGCGGGACGCTCGACGACCTCGCCGGCGGCGATGAGATTGGCGATATGGGGGGATAGCTGTTCGATGTGCGGCATGGTATTCTCCTTATCCGACGATGGCCCAGAGAGCCAGCGCGTTGACGGTCGCGTGGAGCAGGATGGACGTCCAGAGCGTGCCGGAGTGGTCGAACGCCCACGCGAAGACGAGGCCGGGCACGAGGTATTGCAGCATGAGGATGAGATAGCTCCAGTCCCATGAGGAGAGGGCGAAGGTCCACACGTGCATGAACGCGAAGAGCACGCAGGAGATGACGTAAGCGGCGACGCGGCTCTTTTCCTTCAGGCAGCCGAACACGAGACCGCGGAAAAGGACTTCCTCGACAAAGGGGGCGAGAAAGACGATGATGAGCGCCGTCAGGCGCGGCGCGGCGTTGATGGACGCGGCGATGGTCATGTCGTTGAGGTTGGTGCGGCTGTTGAAGAGCACGTTTGCCACGCGGTAGAAGAGCTCGTTCGCGCCGTAAAAGACCAGAAGGCCCATGCAGAACGTCGTCATCGCGCGGCTCACGCCGCCGAGGAAGCGGCTCGTCGTGTGCGCGAGGAACGAGTGAAAGAGCAGCAGCACGATGGCGAAGAGCACATAGTAGTAGATGATGTTCGCCAGCGAGTCGCTGATCTTCGTGTCGAGCAGGACCTCGACAATGCCAAAGAGCTTGTTGGCCAGCAGCGGCAGCACGAGCAGATAAACGATAAAGAAAATCGTCCCCGCGACGCGCTCGGTCTGGTTCATGTGGGAGGTAGCGGCTTTTTTTGCCATGTGGATGGACCCTTTCTGTCTGTTTCGGGGTTAGTTCGGGAGCTTCTTTTTCAGGTCGTAGAGCAGCTGCATGGCCTCGATAGGCGACATGGTGTCCGGCTGGGCGCGGCGCAGCGCGTCAAGCACCTCGGCTTCGCCGATGGCGTCAAGGCTCACCTGCTCACGCTCCTCGCGCGGCGGGATATAGCTGCCGCCGGCCTCCAGCTCCTCCAGTATTTTCTTCGCGCGGGAGACGACCTCCTTCGGCAGTCCCGCGAGCTTGGCGACCTCGATGCCGTAGCTGCGGTCGGCTCCGCCGGGAATGATCTTGCGGAGGAACACAAGGTCCTCCCCGCGCTTTTTGATGGCGATGTTGTAGTTTTTCACGCCCGCGAGCGTGCCCTCCAGCTCGGTGAGCTCGTGGTAATGGGTGGCGAAGAGCGTTTTTGCGCCGAGCCTTTTGCGGTCGGCGCAGAACTCGAGCACCGCACGGGCGATGCTCATGCCGTCGAAGGTCGAGGTGCCGCGGCCGATCTCGTCTAAGATCAGCAGCGAGTGTGCCGTCGCCTGCCGCAGGATTTCCGCGACCTCGCTCATTTCGACCATGAAGGTGGACTGGCCGCCGGCCAGGTCGTCGCTCGCGCCGATGCGGGTGAAGATGCGGTCCACCACGCCGATGCGGGCGGCGCGGGCGGGAACGAACGAGCCGATCTGCGCCATGAGCGTGATGAGCGCGACCTGACGCATATAGGTGGATTTACCCGCCATGTTGGGGCCTGTGATGATGGCGACACGGTTTTCCTTTTCGCCCATGTAGGTGTCGTTCGGCACAAAGAGAGCGTCCTTCAGCACGCGCTCGACGACCGGATGGCGGCCGTCGTGGATCTCGATCACGCCGGAATCGTCCACCACCGGGCAGCAGTAGCTGTTCTTGACCGCGACGACGGCAAGCGACGCGAGCGTGTCAAGCTCCGCGACCGCGGCGGCGGTCTTCTGGATGCGCTCGGCGCCCGCGCAGATCTCGTCGCGCAGGGCGGAGAAGATCTCGTATTCGAGCGCGTTGTCGCGCTCCCCCGCGGTCAGGATCTCCTGCTCTAAGTCCTTGAGCTCCTGCGTGATATAGCGCTCGCCGTTAACGAGCGTCTGCTTGCGGATGTAGGTGTCGGGCACCTGATCCTTGAAGGAATTGGAGACCTCGATGTAGTAGCCGAAGACCTTGTTGTAGCCGATCTTCAGCGTGCGGATGCCGGTGCGTTCCTTTTCCTTCGTTTCAATGGAGGCGAGCAGCCCCTTGCCGCCGGAGAGAATGTCGTGCAGGCGGTCGACCTCGGCGTTGAAGCCCTTGCGGATGAAGCCGCCCTCGCGCACGGAGAACGGCGGCTCGTCCACGATGGTCTCGGCGATGCGCGCGGCGATGTCCGCGAGCGGGTCAAGCTCCTGCGAAAGCTCGCCGAGCCGGCCCGTGGTGAAGTGCGCGAGCTGCTCGCGCACGGCGGCGAGCTGCTCGATGGAATTACGCAGCGAGACGAGGTCGCGCCCGCCCGCCGTGCCGTAGACGATGCGGCCGATGAGCCGCTCCATGTCGCTGATGCCGGAGAGGGCGAGAACTAGTTCCTCGCGCGCCATCGTGTCGTTCACCAGCGCGCCGACGGCGTTTGAGCGGCGTGTGATGGCAGCGACCTCGCGCAGAGGACGCTCCAGCCAGGAACGCAGACAGCGCGCGCCCATGGCGGTTTTCGTTTTGTCAAGTACCCAAAGCAGACTCCCGCGCTTTTCCTTGCCGCGAATGGTCTCCGTCAGCTCCAGATTGCGGCGGGCGGAGAGGTCCAGCTCCATGAAGCGGCCCTGCTCGTAGTATTCAAGATCGCTGATGTAGGATAGGTCGCTCTTCTGCGTTTCGTGCAGATAGCTCAGAAGGCCGCCGAGCGCGAGCGCCGCGGCGGGGTTATTGCGCGGGAGCGAGGCATAGGCATCTTCACCGTACTGCGCGAGCACGGCTTTTTCCGCCGCCTTGAGGTCAAAGCGCGCCTCGCCGCGCTCCACGCGGCAGGAGAGCCTGTCGGCAAGCAGGGCTTTCAGCTCCTCGTCCGCATACGCGCCCGCGCTCAGTACCGCTTCGGCAGGCGAGAAGCGCGCAAGCTCATTGCACAGATGCTCCGCACGGTCCGCGCCGGAAAAGGCGGTGACGTGCGTGTGGCCCGTGGACATATCGCAGAACGCGACGCCCGCATTCTGCTCGTCGAGGAACACGCCGCACAGGAAGTTGCCGCGCCGGTCGTCCAGACACGCGCTGTCGATCACCGTGCCGGGGGTGACGACGCGGATGATGTCGCGCTTGACGAGGCCCTTGGCCAGCGCCGGGTCCTCGGTCTGCTCACAGATGGCGACCTTGTAGCCCTTGGCGATGAGCCGCGCGATGTAGCCGTCGCTCGAATGGTACGGGATGCCGCACATCGGCGTCTGCTCCTCGGCGGATTTGCCGCGGTCGCGCGTGGTGAGAACGAGATCCAGCTCGCGCGCGGCGAGCTTCGCGTCCTCGTTGAACATCTCGTAGAAGTCGCCGAGACGGAAAAAGAGGATGGAATCCTTATTCTGCTCCTTGATCTCAAGATATTGGCGCATCATCGGCGTGAGGTCTGCCATGTTCGTTGCTCACTTTCTAAAAAATCAGATCGTAAAGGTCGTTCCGGTCGCCATGTAGGCGAGGCGGTCGCCCAGCGTTTCGTGCAGCCAGGCGTAAGCGTCGTCGCCGGTGCAGTGGCCGGTGACATAGCGTGTCGCCTTCCGCGCGCGCAGGCGCTCGCCCACCGCATCCACAAGGGCTCTCGGCTCGCTCTGACCGAGCGAGGGATTGTAGAGATGAAAGCCCGCGAACACATAGTCCGGCGCGCGGCCCAGAATGTCCTCCGCGCGGTTGATGATGTTGACGATGCCACTGTGGGCGCAGCCGGCAAAGAGAACGGTTTTTCCGTGCTCCGTCACCAGCAGGTCCTGCTCGTGGCGGAAGGTGTCGCGGGGATAGTCCCCGCCGACCTTTTCGCGCAGCGTGGCGTTTGCCTCGCTCAGGAGCTCGTGCGTCCGGATGCCGGAGAAGAGCGTCAGCTCCTCGTCGAGCTTTGTCACACCCTCGGCCATCACGAAGCGGCCGGCGTACTCGTGCAGCTTGGGATCGAGACCGATGAAGGCGCATTTCGTCGGCGTCACGACATAGTAATCACCGAAGGCCTCCTTCTGAAGATAGACCTTCGCGGTGCGGTTGCCCCGCAGGAAGGTCAGCAGGCCGCCGCAGTGGTCGTTGTGCGCGTGGGAGAGAAAGGCGATATCGACCTGTGCGAGGTCGATGCCGAGCGCCTTGGCGTTTTCCCAGAAAGCGTCACTCGCGCCGGAGTCGAAGAGGATTTTATGCTTTGCTGTTTCAATGTAGAGCGAAAGCCCGTGCTCGCAGCGGAGCGCATCGCAGGTGGTTTTATTTTCCAGTAAGGTGGTGATCTTCATATCGTTTCCTCCGCGGCTCCGTAGAGCGCCCAGGTGTTGCTGCCCGAAATTTTTGCTGTGGTGAACGTTCCGATAAGACTCTTGTCGCCCTTCATGCGCACGAGGCGGTTGCCCTCGGTGCGCGCGGAGAGCGGCCAGTCCGCGTCGTCGCTCTCACCCTCGACCAGCACGCGCACGGTCCTGCCGATGTAGGCGGCGTGCTTCTCCGCGCTGATGGCGTTCTGGGCGTTGCAGAGCGCGTCGAACCACTTCTGCTTTTCCTCGCGCGGCGTGGGATCTTCCAGCTTTGCGGCGGGCGTGCCCGGGCGGGGAGAGAAGATAAACGTAAAGAGCGCGTCGAAATGGACTTCGTTGATCAGACTTACGGTGTCCATCGCCTCCGCCTCGGTCTCGCCGGGGAAGCCGATGATGATGTCGCTCGTGAGCACAAGGTCGGGCATGACCCTGCGGGCATAGCGGATCAGCTCGAGGTAGCCCGCGCGGGTATAGGGGCGGTTCATCGCGCGCAGCACGCGGTCATTGCCGCTTTGGACGGGCAGGTGCAGCTGATGCGTCACATGGCGGCTCGCCGCCATCGTGTCGAAGAGCTTGGGCGTCGCGTCCTTGGGCTGGCTGGACATGAAGCGTACCCAGTAGTCGCCGTCGATCCGGTCGATCTCCGCGAGAAGGTCGGCAAAATCATAGCCCGTGCCGAGATCCTTGCCGTAGCTGTTGACGTTCTGACCGAGCAGCGTGATCTCTTTATAGCCCGCCGCGACCAGCTCGCGAACCTCGCGCACGATCTGCTCCGGCTCGCGGCTGCGTTCGCGGCCGCGGACGTAGGGCACGATGCAGTACGAGCAGAAGTTGTTGCAGCCGTACATGATGCTCACCCACGCGCTCACGCCGCCGACGCGGTAGACGGGGATGTCCTCTGCGATGCGGCCCGGCTCGTCGTCGATGGAAAAGACGCGGCCGCGCTCGGTGTAGGCGCGGTACAAGAGTTCGGGGAAGCGCCACTCGGCCTGCGGACCGAGCACAAGATCGACGTGGCGGTAGCTGGTTTTCACCTTTTCCGCCACGCGCGGCTGCTGTGCCATGCACCCGCACAGGCAGATGATCTGGTCGGGATTCGCCGCCTTGGTGTGCGTGAGCTGGCCGAGCATCCCGTAAACGGTTTTCTCCGCGTTTTCGCGGATGGCGCAGGTGTTCATCAGCACGATGTCGGCGTGCTTTGTGTCGTCGGTGAACTCGCAGCCCATCTCGCGCAGCATTCCCATCAGCCGCTCGCCGTCCGCCACGTTCTGCTGGCAGCCGTAGGTGTGGACGTAGGCCAGCGGCTTCGTCGTGCGCCGCTCGTGCAGCGCGCGCACCTTATCCATATATTCCTTCTGCCGCGCCGTTTCCTCGGCGCTGACCAATACCTTTTCTCGTTCCAAGGGGTTATCCTCCCAGTTGATATACTTTAACTAATAAATTATAACACGGAGCGCGCGCCCTGACAAGATGAAGCGAAAATTTTGTCGTGCCGGCGCGGCAGGCGTTTTGCTGCATTTTTCGGAAACCGCAGAGATTTTTACACAAAGTTTGTGCGTCCCGCCCTTGCAATCGCGGCACGGGCATATTATAATCTTTCATTGAAGATATCTATCATTTTTGTAAAGAAAGAAGGGCCTGTCTATGAACCTCTGGCATGATGTTGCGCCCCACCGCGTGCGCCCCGAGGACTTCCTCGCCGTCATCGAGATCGAAAAGGGCAGCAAGAACAAATACGAAATGGATAAAGAGACCGGCGCCCTGCGCCTCGACCGTATCCTTTATACCTCCACACACTATCCGGCGAACTACGGCTTTCTTCCCCGCACCTGGGCGGACGACGGCGACCCGCTGGATGTGCTCGTGCTCTGCTCGGAGTGCATCCGTCCCCTGAGCCTCGTTGAGTGCTACCCCATCGGCGTCATCACGATGGAGGACGGCGGCTCGCTCGACGAGAAGATCATTGCCATTCCCTTCCAGGACCCGACCTACAACACCTATCAGGACATTTCCGAGCTGCCCGACCACGTCGCCAGCGAGATCAAGCACTTCTTCCGCGTCTATAAAAGCCTTGAGGGCAAGGAGACTGTGGTGAGCGACGTGCTCGGCCGCGACGAGGCCGTGAAGATCATCATCAAGTGCCAGAACGCCTACATCGAGAAATACTGCCGCTGAAAGCGGAACCGAAAAAAGAAGGCCTCTTGAAAAGAGACCTTCTTTTCTTATGCTTCGGGAAGAGAATCGTCCTCGTCGATCCACTGCCGCACGGGCACGACCTCGAACTCCGTCTCCGTGCGACGGATGACGACCTTTTCGAGCCCCGCGTTGATGACCTGGCGGCGGCACATGGCACAGCTCGTCGCGTCGTGCAGCAGCTCGCCCGTACGCGCGTCGCGGCCCACAAGATAGATGGTGCCGCCGACCATGTCGCGCCGGGACGCCGAGATAATGGCGTTTGCCTCGGCGTGGACGCTGCGGCAGAGCTCGTAGCGCTCGCCGCGCGGGACCTGCAGCTCCTCGCGTGTGCAGAAGCCGAGGTCGACGCAGTTTTTCCGCCCGCGGGGCGCACCGTTGTAGCCGGTGGAAATGATCTCGTCGTTTTTGACGATGATAGCGCCGTAGACCCGCCGCAGGCAGGTCGCGCGTTCGAGCACCGTTTCGGCAATGTCGAGGTAATAGTTTTCCTTGCTGATGCGCGGCATGGCGAATCCTCCTTGTAATTTTTTTAATAAATATTGCATAACGTTATCAAAACTCGTGCCTGCACCGTGGGCAGCGTCCGTAATCAAAGTCGATGACCGCCCCGCAGACGGGACATTGCTTCTGCGCGAGCCCGTCCGACGGCGCTTCCGGTTGGAACAGCTCGAGCTTTCCGCACGTAGGACAGGAATAGATGTCGACCTCCATTCCGCCCGCAAGGGCGAAGGTCAGGTCCGAAAGGAACAGGTCGGGGCGGCGCTGGAACTTGTCGCGTCCGATAAATCGCATTCCCGCGCCGCAGCGCAGGCAGCTGAGCTGTCGCTTATCTGTCATGCTAGACCCCCTGCAGATCAAAGATTGGTGTATATTCCTCTTTCGCGCTGGAAAGCTCCTGACAGAAGCCGTCCGTGATGCCGCAGTCGGTCATGTACCGCACCGCCGCGCGGTACTCCGCGTGATTCAGGCGCCGCGCGAGCGCGCCGCTCGCGCCGGGCTGCGGTGTGTACTGGCTCATAAGGGAAAAAAGCACCGTGTGCGGCGGGAAGTGCGCGGATACATAGTCGATGACCGCCTTGGTGTTCTCGAGCTGGCCGGGCAGGACGAGGTGGCGGATAATGACGCCGGACTTCATCAAGCCGTCGTCTCCGATCCGGTAGGGCCCCACCTGCCGCAGCATCTCGTCGATGGCCGCGGCGGCGACGGGAAAGTAATCGCCCGCGCAGCTCAGCTCCCGCGCGGGCTTTTCCAGCGCGTACTTGAGGTCGGGCAGATAGATCTGCACCCTGCCCTCCAGCGTTTTGAGTGTTTCCACGCGCTCATAGCCGCCGCTGTTCCACCCCACCGGCACGGGCAGCGGCTCGGCCAGAGCCTCGCATACCCATGGCGTAAAATGCGTAGGAGAGACCAGGTCGATGCAGTGCGCGCCCTGCGCGATGAGCTCGAAGAAAATCTCCCGCAGCCGTGCGGGGGAAAGGACCTTGCCGAAATTCTCGTGGCTGATCCTACCGTTCTGGCAGAACACGCAGCCGAGATTGCAGCCGGAGAAGAAGACGCAGCCCGCGCCGTTCGTGCCGCTGAGCACCGGCTCCTCCCATTGGTGGAGCATGGCCTTTGCCGCTACGATGCCTGCGGGCATGGCGCAGACTCCCCCGCCGCGCGTCTCCGTGCGCTCCGCGCCGCAGCGGCGCGGACAGATATTGCAGAGCATCAGTCGCCCGTCCCCTGTCCGTTGAAGTCGGGGCCGAGGTCGCCGGCCATCCAATGGCGGCGGCACAGACCGATATACTGGTCGTTTGCGCCGAGCACGACCTGCTCGCCCTCCTTGAGGACCTTGCCGTTCGCGTCGAAGCGGGCGTTGAACGCCGCCTTCTTGCCGCACCAGCAGATCGTTTTGACCTCCTCAAGCTTGTCCGCCATCACGAGCAGCTCATAGCTGCCGGGAAACAGCTCGCCGCGGAAGTCCGCGCGCAGACCGTAGCACATCACGGGAATGCCGCAGTCGTCCACCAGATGGACGAGATACATGACCTCCTCGCGCGTGAGGAACTGCGCCTCGTCGACGATGATGCAGGCGTTCTTCTTCAGCTCGTCCTCACTCATCTCGCGCATTTCGTGGAAGTAGACGCAGGGGAACTCCAGCCCGATGCGTGAGTGGACCATGTGATCGCCGTCGCGCGTGTCGAGCTGCGGCTTGACGAGCAGCGTCTGCTGCCCGCGCTCCTCATAGTTGAAGCGCGCCATGAGCGCGTTCGCGGTCTTGCTCGAGCCCATCGCGCCGTACTTAAAGTAAAGCTGTGCCATGATCGGTTCCTCCCTGTTGTGCGGCGAGCCATCGGACCGCCGTGTCGAAGTAGTATCGGAATGCCGAGGGGATCGCTGCCGCTTGCAGCGCCGCGCCGTCCGCCCAGAGAAATTCATTGTTCTCGCCCTCTGCCTCGGCAAGATAGCCGTGCATATCCCATTCCACATGGGAAAAAATATGCTTTGCTGCACCGACCGGCGTGAGCGTCCGCGCCGTAAGCCCCCATTGCGCGAGCGCAATGGCCGCCCCGGCCTCGTCAAGATTCCCGGGGACATTCGGAAGCTCCCACAGTCCCGCGAGCAGCCCCTTGGCGGGACGCTTGCGCAGGGCGAGCCTGCCGTCCCGCACGAGCAGGAACACAGTCCGCTCCTCGACCCTGCGCGGTTTTTTCGCCGCGCGCACGGGGAGCACATCGGTCATGCCGTTTTGGTACGCCGCGCAGAAGGCGCGGGCGGGGCATTTTTCGCACAGCGGCGCGCCGTTCGGCAGGCAAACCGTCGCGCCGAGATCCATCATCGCCTGGTTCCATTCGCCGGGGCGCTCACGGTCGATGCTCTCAGCGAGCATGGCGCGAAAACGCTTGCGCACCCTGGCGTCCATGATGTCCTCCGCGATGCCGCCGACCCGGGCGGCGACGCGCAGGAGATTGCCGTCCACCGCAGGCTCCGGCTCGCCGAAGGCGATGGAGGCGATGGCGCTCGCCGTATAGTCGCCGACGCCGGGGAGGCGCAGAAGTTCCTCGCGCGTGTGGGGAAATTCCCCGCCGCAGTCGTTTACGAGAACCTGCGCCGCACGGTGCAGGTTCCGTGCGCGGGAGTAGTAGCCCAGACCCTCCCAGAGCTTGAAAAGCCGCTCCTCGCCCACTGCCGCGAGCGCGTACACGTCGGGCAGCTCTGCCATAAAGCGGGCATAGTATTCCAGCACCGCCTGCACGCGCGTCTGCTGCAGCATGATCTCCGACACCCAGATGCGGTAAGGATCGCGGATGCCGCGCCACGGCAGGACGCGCTTGTGGATATCGTACCACGTCAGCAACGGCGCGGTGAGGGTGTTGAGTCGTTCCTGTTCGTTCATGCTTCTCCTATCGGTCAAAAGCGCGCGGCGAAGCCGCAGCGGCGGCAGAGCTCCTCGCTCGGACAGCGGCGCGAAAAGCCCTCGCGCAGCGCGCACGCACGTTCGCTTTGCAGAATTTCCGCAAGCGGCTGCGTGAACAGATTCCCCAGCGCGATGTCGCCCTCGTGATCGAGACAGCACGGCACTGCCGTGCCGTCGGCGAGCACGCCGAGCTGGTCGCGCAGACCGTAGCAGAACTGTGTGCCGCGCTCCTGCGCGCTAAGGTCGGGCCAGTCGAATTTTTTCGCGCGCTCAAGGTACAAATTGTCCCGCAGGCGGAAGCTGCCGCCGCGCGGCTCGGGCCACTCGCCCGGACATTTTTCGTGAAGAAAGGCTTCGATCGCGCCGTTGCGCGTCTCCGCGCCGCCCTCATTCCACAGCCGCAGCGCAACGATGACGCCCTGCGCGGCGGCGCGGGCGGCAAAGCTCCAGACCTCCTCCAGATACTGCCGCTCGCGCTCCTGTGCGCCGTCGTTCCCTTCAAAGCTGTGGAGCGATACGCTCACCTTATGGAGCGTCCGTGCGGCGAGCAGCGTTTCCGTTTGCCGCGTGAGGAGCGTCCCGTTCGTCGTGATGCAGACCTTCCTCTCCCGCGCCGCAGCGAGGGCGAGCAGTTCCGCAAGCTGCGGGTGGCTCAGCGGCTCGCCCATCACATGCAGATACACATATTCTACCTGCCCCGTGAGGCGCTCGAGCACGAGGTCGAACTCGGCGGGCGTCATCGTGCGCGGCGCTCGCTTTGTGCCGGGACAGAACGAGCAGTGCAGATTGCAGCGGTTCGTGATCTCAATGTACGCTTTTTTCAGCATCCGCGCCCGTCCTCCCTTTATTTTTCTCAGTATAGCACAACGCCGCGCCCTTGCCAATACGGTATTTTTCTGTTACAATGGCGGCACCTGAGCAAAGGAGTCTTTCCCATGAAGATCACATTCATCGCCCACAGCGCGTTTCTCGTTGAGTGGGACAAGTTTTATACGCTGTTCGACTACGTTTATGAGCCGGACTACACCGGTACGCTGCCGCCGCTCGATCCCCAAAAGCCGCTGCTGGTCTTTTCCAGCCACAGCCATGAGGACCATTTTGACGGGAAGGTGTTCGGCCTGCTGGAGCAATATCCGCTCACGCAGTTTTTTGTCTCGCGCGACACGCGCCTGACCGAGCGCCGCCGCAAGTGGCTGGGCATCTCCGACGAGGCCTTTGCCCGCACGACCGTTCTGCGGCCCGACAGCATTCTGCTCACGGAGGCCGCCGGCGAGGAGCTGAGCGTCCGCGCCATCAAGTCCACCGACATCGGCAACGCCTATCTGCTCCGCGCCGAGGGCAAAATGGTCTACCACGGCGGCGACCTGAACTGGTGGCATTGGGAGAGCGAGGGCAAGGCCTACTGCAATAATATGGCCGTCCACTACAAGGCCGCCATAGAAAAGCTCGCCTCCGCCGTGCGCGACGAGGCGGCGGACAACGGCATCGCGCCCGCGATCACGGCGGCGATGGCGCCGCTCGACCCGCGTCTGGGCGAGGAGGCCGAGGGACTCGGACTGGAATGGCTGCTGAAGAACGTCGAGGTCCTCCATGCCTTCCCCATGCACCTGTGGAAAAGGTTCGAGACCATCGACCGCTTCCGTGCGGCATATCCCGCGCTCGCTGCGCGCGTCGTGCGCATCACGGCGGACGGAGAGAGCTTCGAGGTCTGAGCGATACAAAAAAACGGAACGGTAAGCACCGCTTACCGTTCCGTTTTATCTTCAAGCTGTCAGCAGATAGCTGCCCGAGGCGGGCGCTTCGCTGAGAATGGGCACCAGCTCGGCGTCATACGGCTCCAGAGCCGCGGTGAGCGCGGTGAGCTGCTCCGCCGTCGTTTCCACATAGATGCGGTCGAAGACCGCGGCAAGCGCGGCGAGGTCCTGCCCCGCCGTCTCGCTTCCACCGGCGAGCACGGTCGCCGCGTCGAGCTGCACGGAAAGGCGGACACCGTATGCCTGCGTTCCGCTGCGAAGCTCCTCCGCGAGCTGCGCGAGCGCGGCGCTCTTGGACAATGTGCGCGCGGATTCGTCGATGTTGTTGAGCCATCCGCGGGTGGGATAGCCGAACTCGTCAAAAAGCAGCTCGTCAAAGCCAAGCTCCGCACATTCGCGCGCGACGGAGACGATGTACTGCCGCGCGGCGGGCTTTTCCGGCGCCAAATAAAAGGTGCTGTCGGGATCGTACCAGATGTAGCCGGCGTAGTTGAGCTGCAGCACACCGGCGTCGGCCATGTGGGCAAAGGAATAAAGGCTGTCGTGCGTGGCGTTGATGCGGGCGATGGTGTAGACCTCGCTCACGGTCAGCGCCTCAATGACGGCATTCGCGCCGCTGCCGCCCTTGACGGCATTGACGTCGATGGCTTCCTGCAGGGCGGAGTCATACAGCAGCTCGCCCCGCGCGTTTTTCACGCGCAGCGCGACGGCGTTTGCGCCCTCGGGGACTGCGGCAAGAGCCGCGTCCGCGTTGCCGCGCAGCACGCTCTCACTCAGCTCGGCGCCGTGAAGCTCCGTAAGCTCCGGCCTGGCCGGCGGCTCGGGCTCGTCGATGATGACGTCGGGGCTATCGTCGGGAGCATCCGGCGTCCGGCTCGCGCCGTCGGGCGCGGAGGGGCCGGACGGCTCCTCGGTCTGCTTCCACGGCAGGTCAAAGCGGATGCTGCCGTCGGAGCCGTACACCGCGTAGCGCTGCAGGACCAGAAAGCCGACCGCCGCGAGCAGGATCAGGCACAGCAGAACGATCAGAACGATCCGTCCCGCACCGCCCCTGCCGTGGTAGCTGCGGTATCCCTTTGTCGATGGCATCCGTCTCACCTGCCTTTCAAGCTGTACGGACATTTTACAAGCATGGAAAAAGAAAATCAACAGAAATTCGTAAATTCCTGTTGATTTTCGTCGAATTTTCCGGTTTCAGCCCTCGATGGCGTCCAGCAGACCGACGCGGCGCTCGTGGCGGCCGCCCTCGAATTCGGTGGAGAGGAAGACCTCAACGATGCGCTCGGCCATATTTTTGCCGATCATGCCGGCACCCATGGCGAGCATATTGGCGTTGTTGTGGCGGCGGGTCATCTCCGCGCTCAGCGGCTCGCTGCACAGCGCGCAGCGGATGCCCCTGACCTTGTTGGCGGCGATGGAAATGCCGATGCCGGTGGTACAGATGACGATGCCGCGCTCGCACTCGCCGCTCTGGACCTTGCGGGCCGCGGCCTCGCCGAAGATGGGATAGTCGCAGCTGTCGGTGGAATAGGTGCCGCAGTCCACGACCTCGTGGCCCTTGGACTCCAGATATGCCTTGACGTGCTCCTTGAGGGCGTAGCCGCCGTGGTCGCAGCCGAGAGAAATTTTCATCGTTCGTTCTCCTATCGTTAAATTTTGTGGAAAATGGGCTTTTTCCGGTCGTAGGTCGCAAAGTAGCGCAGACCGCAGTCCTTGAGCAGCTCCTGCCGCTCCTCCATCGCGCAGGAGATGTACTCCGGCGTGTGGGCGTCGCTGCCGAGCGTGATCAGCTCGCCGCCCAGCTCGTGATACATTTTCAGCCATTTGCCGTCCGGCAGGGGGAGATGGCCGCGGTTGGTGTTGCACTCGATGCCGAGTCCCTTTTCGATGGCGCGGCGCATCACATGGCGCAGCTGCTCCTCGTAGCGGTCGAAATCCAACTCCACGCCGCGCAGCTCCTTCGCCCAGCGCAGCGGGAGGGTGATGTGTCCGAGAACCTGAAAGCGGCCCCAGTCGATCAGCTTTTCCATCTCCTCAAAGTAGCTCTCGCAGGCGGCGTACCACACCGCGGGATCGGTGCTCGTGATCCAGGTGAGGTCGTTGACCTCGCCCGAGGCCGTGCGGTAGCAGTGGACCGAGCCGATGGTGAAGTCCACCGGCGGCGCGTTGTCCAGAAAGCTGTCTGCCACGTCGGGAGCAAAGGAGCATTCGCCCAGCTCCGCGCCCATGTGCAGCTTGATGCGGCCGCCGACGGCCTCCTGCGCCTCACGGAACTGCGCGAGCATGGGAGCCCAGTCGTAGCTGTGCTTTTCCTTGGGCGGCTCGTTCCAGCGGTCCCACGGCAGGGGCTCGATGTGGTCGGTGAAACACAGGTCGTCTACACCCAGCCGCACCGCGGCCTCCGCCATCTCGCGCATGGTGTTGTGCCCGTCGGGCGAGACGGTGGAATGGCAATGGTAATCGGTGATGAAATGTCCGTTTCTCATAGCTTGAATTTCCCGAAGAAGCTCTTGCGCTGCTCATAGTTGCTCTCGCCGAGCGTGTCGCTGAACTTGCGCAGCGCCTCCTTCTGCTCGCGGTTGAGGTTGCGCGGGGTCTCGATGTAAACGGTCACATACTGGTCGCCGCGCGCGCGGCCGTTCAGGCCGGGGATGCCCTTGCCCTTGAGACGGAAGGTCGTGCCGCTCTGCGTTCCCTCGGGGATGGAATACTTCACCTTGCCGTCGATGGTCGGAATCTCCAGCTCCGCGCCGAGCACCGCCTGCGTGAAGGTGATGGGCGCCTCGCACAGCACGCTCGTGCCCTCGCGGCGGAAGATTTCGTGCGGACGCACGGCGATGACGATCAGCAGATCGCCCGCCGGGCCGCCATTCCTGCCGGCGTTGCCCTGCCCGCGCAGGGAGATGGTCTGCCCGTTGTCAATGCCCGCGGGAATGGTGACCTTGAGCGTCTTGCGGCGGCGGAGCTGCCCGCTGCCGTGACAGGCCTTGCAGGGCTGGTGGATGATCCTGCCCTTGCCGCCGCAGCGCCCGCAGGGCGCGGAGGTAGACATGAAGCCGAGCGGCGTCTGGCGGCGCTGCTGCACCATGCCGGTGCCGCGGCAGTCGGGACAGACCTCGGCGGTCGTGCCCTTTTCGCAGCCGGTGCCGCGGCAGGTGTCGCACTGCTCGACGCGCTCGATGCTGATCTCCTTTTCGCAGCCGAAGGCAGCCTCCTCAAAGCTGATGGTGACGCTCGTGCGCAGGCTCTCGCCGCGCTGCGGCGCGTTGGGGTTCGCCCGCGTGCCTCCGAAGCCGCCGCCGAAAAAGCTGCCAAAGATGTCGCCGAGGTCGCCGAAGTCGAAGCCGCCCGCGCCGTAGGCTCCGCCGCCCGCACCCGCGCCGTAGCTCGGGTCCACGCCGGCAAAGCCGAACTGGTCGTAGCGCGCCTTCTTCTCGGGATCGGAGAGCACCTCGTTGGCCTCGTTGACCTCCTTGAACTTCTCCTCGGCTTCCTTGTCGCCGGGGTTCATGTCGGGGTGGTACTTGCGCGCCAGCTTTTTATATGCTTTTTTGATCTCTTCCTCGGAAGCGCCCTTGGAGACGCCGAGGACCTCATAATAGTCTCTTTTATTCTCAGCCATAGACTATGCTCCTAAAAACGCCGCAATCGGGGGCAGTAGAATACTGTCCCCGCTGCGTTGGTTGGTCTATTTTACTTCTTGTTCTCGTCGTCGTCAACCACCTTGTAGTCGGCGTCGTAATACTGCTGACCGTCGGGGCCGGTCTGAGCGCCGCCCTGAGCGCCGCCCTGAGCGCCGCCCATGTCGGGGCCTGCGCCCTGCGCGCCCTGCGGGTTCGCCTGCTGGTAGAGCTTCTCACTCATCGCGTAGAAGAGCTGCGTGAGCTCCTCGGTCGCGGCCTTGATGGCGTCGGTGTCATCGCCCTTGAGGGTCTCCTTGAGCTTGTCGATGCCCGCCTGGACCTTGCTCTTCTCGTCCGCGGGGATCTTGTCGCCCACCTCACCGAGGGTCTTCTCGCTCTGGTAGACCATCTGGTCAGCCTGATTGCGGACCTCGACCTTCTCCTTGACCTTGGCGTCCTCGGCGGCATACTGCTCCGCTTCCTTGACGGCCTTCTCAATGTCCTCCTTGCTCATGTTGGTGGAGGAGGTGATGGTGATGTGCTGCTCCTTGCCGGTGCCGAGATCCTTCGCGCTGACGTTCACGATGCCGTTCGCGTCGATATCAAAGGTGACCTCGATCTGCGGCACGCCGCGGCGCGCCGGAGCGATGCCGTCGAGGTGGAAGCGGCCGAGGCTCTTATTGGCGGCAGCCATCTCACGCTCGCCCTGCAGGACGTTGACCTCAACGCTGGTCTGGTTGTCGGCGGCGGTGGAGAAGATCTGGCTCTTCTTCACGGGGATGGTGGTGTTGCGGTCGATGAGCTTGGTGCACACGCCGCCCATCGTCTCGATGCCGAGGCTCAGCGGGGTGACATCGAGCAGCAGCAGGCCCTTGACGTCGCCGGTCAACACGCCCGCCTGAAGAGCCGCGCCCATGGCGACGCACTCATCGGGGTTGATGCCCTTGAAGCCTTCCTTACCGGTGAGCTTCTTGACCATTTCCTGCACGGCGGGGATACGGCTGGAGCCGCCCACCATCAGGACCTTGTGAATATCGTTTCCAGTAAGACCGGCGTCGCTCATGGCCTGCTTGACGGGGCCGGCGGTCGCTTCGACCAGATGCGCGGTCAGCTCGTTGAACTTCGCGCGGGTGAGAGTGAGGTCGAGGTGCTTCGGGCCGGTGGCGTCGGCGGTGATATAGGGCAGGTTGATGTTGGTGGAGGTCACGCCGGACAGCTCGATCTTGGCCTTCTCGGCGGCCTCCTTCAGGCGCTGCATGGCGACCTTGTCGCCGCTGAGGTCCACGCCGTCGGTGCGCTTGAACTCGCTGACCATCCACTTCATGATGCACTCGTCGAAGTCGTCGCCGCCGAGACGGTTGTTGCCGGCGGTGGCCAGAACCTCGATCACGCCGTCGTCGATGTCGAGGATGGAGACATCGAACGTGCCGCCGCCGAGGTCGTAGACCATGACCTTCTGGCTCTGCTCCTTATCCACGCCGTAGGCGAGGGCGGCAGCGGTCGGCTCGTTGATGATACGCTTGACCTCAAGACCGGCGATCTTGCCGGCGTCCTTGGTGGCCTGACGCTGAGAGTCGGTGAAGTACGCGGGGACGGTGATGACCGCTTCGGTGACGGTCTGGCCCAGATAGGCCTCGGCGTCGCTCTTGAGCTTCTGCAGGATCATTGCGCTGATCTCCTGCGGGGTGTAGGCCTTGCCGTCGATGGTGACCTTGTGATCCGTGCCCATCTCACGCTTGATGGAGGAGATGGTGCGGTCGGGATTGGTGATGGCCTGACGCTTGGCGACCTGACCGACCATACGCTCGCCGGTCTTGGAGAACGCGACGACGGACGGCGTGGTGCGGTTGCCCTCCGCGTTGGGGATAACGACGGCTTCGCCGCCTTCCATAACGGCAACGCAGCTATTGGTAGTACCTAAATCAATACCGATGACTTTAGACATAATTTTGTCCTCCTAAATCTATCTTAATTTTATTTGTTTGCGATTTTAATTGGCGACCTTGACGATCGCGAAGCGCAGGACCTTGTCGCCGAGCATGAAGCCCTGCTGCAGGACCTCGACCACGGTATTTTCGCCGCAGCTCTCGTCCTCAATGTGCATCACGGCGTTGTGCCGCTCGGGATCAAATTCCTTGCCCACGCAGTCGATCGGCGTGACGCCGAGCTTGGTGAGCGCTTCTTTATATTGGTTGAAGATCATCTCAAGCCCCTTCTTGTGGGGATCGTCGTCCTCCACGCCGAACTGGGCGAGGCCGCGCTCGAGATTGTCGTACACCGGAAGCATACCCTTGATGGTGTCGATCTTCGCGTTGGCGTAGATGCCTTCCTTTTCCTTGGCGGTGCGCTTGCGGTAGTTATCGTATTCGGCGGCGAGCCGCAGATACTGGTCATGCTCCTCGGCAAGCTGCTTGGCAAGGCCCTCCATCTTCTCCATCTGCTCGCGCGTGACGGTGAAGGTCTCGGCCTTCGCTTCCTCCTTCTTATCCTCGGGGGGAAGCTCCTTTTCCTCGGCAGCCGCGGCCTGCGGCTCCTTTTCGGGGGTCTCGGGCTGTGCGTTCTGCTTATCCTTCTTCGGCATTTCTTACTCCTTCTCTTCCTTGGGCGGAAGCTCGCTTTTTCCGAACATCCGCGTCAGACTGTCTGCAAAGTAGCTCAACCGTGCGGTCACGGTGGCGTAATCCATTCTTGTGGGGCCGACCACACCGACCAGCCCGCGCATCCCGCCGCCGATGTCATAGCTGGCGACGACGACGCTCGTGTCGCGCAGTGCCTCGTTGACGTTTTCCGGCCCGATGAGGATCTTCAGCGGGGTGTCGTCCTCGGGGACCGGGAGATTTTCTTTGTTGTCCACAAAGAACGTCATCAGGTCGTGCGCTTTATCGAGGTCGCGGTACTCGGGCATCTTCAGAATCTGGCTCGCGCCGGTGGTGAACACGTCCTTTTTGGCGGCCTCCTCCAGAATTTCGGCGGCATAGCCGACCGTCGCGGAGAGCACCAGAAACAGCTCCGGCGCGATCTGATCGGAAAGCCCCATGAGCTTTGCGCTCATCTCCTCGCGGGACTGCCTGGTGAAGTGCGTGTTGAGCAGAGCGCTCAGATCGGTGAGCCGCGCGCGGTCGAACGCGAGCGGCGAGCGCTGCAGCTGGGACTTCACGCGGCTGTCGTCCGTCATCACGACGGTGATGAAGCTCGTGTCGTCCACGCCCAGCAGCTCGAAGCGCTTGACGGTCACGCCGCTTTTGCCCTCGGCGACCGCGTAGGCGGGATAATCGACGATGGAGGATACCATCTGCCCGGCCTGCGAGATCATGCTGCCCGCGGCGGACATTTTGTCCTGCAATGTTTCGTTGATCTCCTCCGCTTCCGCCTCGGAGACCTCGCGCCGCTCCATCAGCTCGTTGACATACAGCCGGTAGCCCTTGGGGGACGGCACGCGGCCGGCGGAGGTGTGCGGCTGCTCAAGGTAGCCCAGATCGGACAGCTCGGCAAGCTCATTGCGCACGGTGGCGGAGGAAACGCTCCCACCCATCTCCTGCGCGATGGCCTTCGAGCCGACCGGCTCGGCGGAGGCAATGTAATCCTCGATCACACGCTTGAGTATCTGCTTTTTGCGTGCGCTCAGCTCCATGCCTCCAACCCTCTCTCATAGATTTAGCACTCCTTATCCACGAGTGCTAAACGCAGTGTACCACCAGTGTATGCCAATGTCAATAGGGCGGCGTGTAAACAGTTTGTGAACTAAGATTGGATAATAAAAGAAGAAGAGGAAAACCGTTTCCGGTTTTCCTCTTCCTTTTTGCAATAGGATGCCTTATTCGGCCTTCGGAGCCTCCGCGGCCTTCGCGGCGGCGGCAGCCTCGGCAGCAGCCTTGGCGGCAGCGGCCTTCTTCTCGGCCATGGCCTTCTGCGCGGCCTTGAACTTCTCCTTCTCCTCGGGAGTAGGAATGGGTTCGATGGCGTTCTTCGGGCAGGCCTTGGCGCACATGGTGCAGTTGCGGCACTTGGTGTAGTCGATCACGGCCACGTTGTTCACAACATGGATGGCGTCGAACTTGCAGGTGCGCTCGCACATACCGCAGGCGATGCAGGAGTTGGCGCAGACCTTGGTGACGGCGGGACCCTTGTTCTTGTTCGCGCAGTTGACGAACACCTTCTGCTTGTAGGGGACCTCGACGATCAGCTTGCGCGGGCAGGCCTCACGGCAGGCACCGCAGTTGGTGCACTTTTCCTTGTCAACCTCGGCAACGCCCTTGTCGTTGATGTGCAGAGCGTCGAACTGGCAGGCGGCAACGCAGGAGCCGAAGCCCAGGCAGCCGAAAGAGCAGGCGGTCGGGCCGCCGGCGACCTTGAGTGCGCCCACGCAGTCGGCAATGCCGACGTACTCGAAGTTTTTCACAGCGGCATCGCCGCCGTTGCAGATGACGTGAGCGACCATCTTCTCACCGCTGGGCGCTTCCATGCCCATGATCGCGGCGATCTTGGCAGCGCCCTCCGCGCCGGCGGGCGCGCAGGCGGTGACGGGAGCCTTGCCGGCGAGGATCGCTTCCGCGCAGCCGGCGCAGCCGGGGTAGCCGCAGCCGCCGCAGTTCGCGCCGGCCAGGCACTCCTGGATCTTGGGCAGACGCTCGTCGACCTTGACCTCAAAGACCTTTGCGGCGACCGAGAGGATCAGGCCGAACACGATCGCGATCGCGCCCAGAACGAGGACAGCAAAAATGATATTTTCCATATTCCATTACCCTCCTTACACGGGCCAGACCTGCAGGCCGGAGAAGCCCATGAATGCCAGGGCGATCAGACCTGCGGTGATCAGCGCGATGGGGAAGCCTTCAAAGCACTTGGGATAGTCGGCGAACTGCACGCGCTCACGGATGGTGGAGAACAGGTAGATCGCCAGCAGGAAGCCGAGGCCGCCGGTGATGCCGTAGACCACAGATGCGATGAAGGTGTAGTCGTTCTGCACGTTCAGCAGCACCACGCCGAGCACGGCGCAGTTGGTGGTGATGAGCGGCAGATACACGCCCAGAGCCGTGTACAGAGACGGCATGGACTTCTTGAGGAACATCTCGATGAACTGCACGAGACCGGCGATGACGAGAATGAACGCCACGGTCTGCATATAGCCGAGGTCCAGCGCGATGAGCAGCTTGTTCACGCCGAAGCAGACGGCGGAGGCGATGCCCATGACGAAGGTGACCGCGAGACCCATGCCGATGGCGGTGTCACTCTTCTTGGAGACGCCGAGGAACGGGCAGATACCGAGGAACTGCGCGAAGATGAAGTTATTGGTCAGGATCGCGCCGAGGGAAATGGCAAGCAAGGACGTGATACTCATTTAGTTGCCCTCCTTTTCGTTCTTTTCCGCGGCCTTCTTCTCGCCCTTGGCAAGCGCCCACTGCATCACGGCAATGAGCGTGCCGAGGCACAGGAAGCCGCCGACGGGCAGCACGAGCATCAGGGCCGGCGTGTAGGACGCGGGCATGATCTGAATGCCCATCAGGGTGCCGGCGCCGAGCAGCTCGCGCACCGTGCACATGATGACCAGAACGACGGTGTAGCCGATGCCCTGGCAGATGCCGTCCACTGCGGAGGCGGCGACGGAGTTCTTGCTGGCAAAGGCCTCGGCGCGGCCGAGCACGATGCAGTTGACGACGATCAGCGGAATGAACACGCCGAGGCTCTTGGCGATGTCGGGGAAGAACGCCTGCAGGCACAGGTCAACGATGGTGACAAAGCCCGCGATGACGACGATGTAGCACGCGATACGCACTTCATTGGGGATGATCTTGCGCAGGAGCGAAATAAAGATGTTGGAGAGCGTCAGGATAATGAGGACGGAAATGCCCATGCCGACGCCGTTGGAGATGCTGGTGGTGATGGCCATGGTGGAGCACATACCGAGGACCTGCACCAGAACGGGGTTTTGATAGATAAGACCGTCTTTGAGCTGTTTCTTAAAATTCATTGATCTCGTCCCCCTTTCTTAAGCCATGGCTTCCGCGGCGGCCAGAGCGGCATTCGCGCCCTTGGTGATGCCCTTGGTGGTCACGGTCGCGCCGGAAACGGCGTCGATGTTGGTCTTGACGACGAGCGAGCCCGCGCCGGACTTGCCGACGAACTGATCGAGCGCGCCGGTGCCGGCGGTGGTCGCCTCATTGGCGATGACCTTGGTGCCGATGCCGCTCGTTTCGGCGGCGTCGACCACGGAGATGCCCGTGATGGCCAGGTCGGCGTCCACGCCGACGATCATTTCGATGTCGCCCTGCGAGCCGCCGGCGACGATCTTGAACGCATAGCCGGCATCCTCGCCGTTCACGACGACGCGGTAGGCCTCGGTGAGCTTGCCGCTCTGCGTCTTGGCGGCGTCGATAGCGGCCTGCGGGATCTCCTCGATGGGCGGGAACTCGCAGTCGGGCGAGCTGACGACCGCCGCGAGAGCGACCTCGGTGTTCGCCTTGTTGATGGCTGCGATCTTGTCCTCGGTGAGCGCGTTGGTCGCGCCGAGCAGCGCCGCGACGACCAGAGAAATGGCGGTCAGCGTGCCGGCGACCTTGAGAATGAATTTACCTTCGATCTTCATTATTTTGCCGCCTCCTTCTTGGCTTTCTTGTCAACGCCGAAGCGGGTGGGCTTGGTGTATTTGTCGATGATCCAGGTGCAGCAGTTCATGATCAGGATGGAGTAGCACACGCCCTCGGGATAGGAGCCGAAGTAGCGGATGAACACCGTGATCAGGCCGCAGCCGAGACCGAAGATGAGCTGGCCCTTCTTGGTGACGGGGGAGGTCACATAGTCGGTCGCCATGAAGAAGGCGCCGAGGAACAGACCGCCGCCGAGCACGTTGTAGAGCATGAAGGTCATGGGGTCGTTGCCGCGCGGGAACAGGAAGGTGACGACCGCGACGGTGGCGATGTAGGCGACCGGAGTCTGCCAAGAGATGACCTTGCGGACGATGAGGTAAACGCCGCCGATGAGCAGCATCAGCGCGGAGACCTCACCGGCAGAGCCGCTGATGAAGCCGATGGCCATATCCTTGATAGGATAGGCGGCGGTCAGCGCCTCCATGTCGCCGGCCTTGAGCAGAGCCATCGGGGTCGCGCCGGTGGCGGCGTCGACCTTGCTCCAGCTGGTCATGGCGGAGGCGTAGCACGCGACGAGCGCGGCACGCGCGGCGAGCGCGGGGTTGAGGAAGTTCTTGCCCAGGCCGCCGTAGAGCTGCTTGACGACGAAGATGGCGAAGAAGTTGCCGACCACGAGCATCCACACGGGAAGCTCCGGCGGGCAGACCATGCTCAGCAGCAGGCCCGTGACGGCGGCGGACAGGTCGCCGATCATCTGGGGCTTATGCAGCAGCTTGCGGTAGAGCCACTCAAAGAAGATGGCGGAGGCGACGGAAACGACCGCGGAGATCGCCACGCGGACGCCGAAGTGCCACACGCCGAAGAGCAGGGCGGGCATCAGGGCGATGATGACGTCGAGCATCAGCCCGCGCGTGTCCTCGCCGTTGCGGATGTGGGGGTTGGAGGAAGCTCTGAGCTTCAGATTCTTATAATCAGTCATTTCTCTTATGCCTCCTTCTTCGCAGCCTCGGCAGCCTTGGCGGCCTCGGCGGCGGCTTTTCTCTTGGCGGCAGCGTCCTTGACCTTCTGCTTGCCGGTCTTGAAGGTCTGCGTCAGGTGCAGACGGCCCGGGCAGATGTAGGCGCAGGCGCCGCATTCCATGCAGTCCATGATGTTGGCGGCCTCCAGCTCCTCGATCATGCCCTTCTGCTCATACATATACATATAGAGGGGCTCGAGATGCACGGGGCAGGCCTCCACGCAGCGGCCGCAGCGGATGCAGGTGGGATTCTCAACGGTCTTGTCCTCGTCGGCGGCGAAGGCGAGCATCGCGCCGGTGCCCTTGGCGACGGGAATATCGCAGGTGTACTGCGCCATACCCATCATCGGGCCGCCCGCGATGATCTTGAAGGTCTCGTCCTTCAGACCGCCGCAGTAATCAAACAGGCAGGAAACGGGGGTGCCGATGGGGCACTCGACGTTCTTCGGCTCGATCACGCCGGAGCCGGACACGGTGACGACCTTGCTCACAACGGGCATACCGGTCGTGATGGCGCGGAAGATGGCGATGGTCGTGTTGATGTTGAACACGGCGCAGCCGATGGCGCTGGGCAGGCCGCCGGGAGGCACCTGCTTGCCGGTGATGGCCTGGCAGAGCTGCTTTTCACCGCCCTGCGGGTAACGGCAGTGCAGAGGCACGACGATGACGGGCGCCTTGGTCTCCGCAATGACCCTGTTGAGCGCGTCGATGCCGTTCTTCTTGTTGTCCTCCACGCCGATGATGGCTTTATCCACGCCGAACATCTTGACGAGATAGCTCGCGCCGCCGATGATCTCCTCGGTGCGCTCGAGCATCGCGCGATGGTCGCCGGTGATGTAGGGCTCGCACTCCGCACCGTTGATGATCACGGTCGTGACCTGGCCGATGCCGCCGGAGATCTTGACGTGGGTCGGGAACGTCGCGCCGCCCATACCGACGATACCGGCATTCTTGACGATCTCGATCATCTCCTCCGTGGTCAGAGCGTTCGGGTCGGCCGGAGCCTTGACCTCTTCGCTGACGGTGTTCTGATAATCGTTCTCGATCACGACGGAGGTCATGTTGCCGCCCATGGAATACGGGCGCGGCTCGATCGCGACCACCTTGCCGGAAACGCTGGCATGGATGGGAGCGCCGAGACCCTTGAACTCGCCGATCTTCTGACCGACCTTCACATAGTCACCGACAGACACGATGGGGGTACACGGTGCACCGAAGTGCATCGACATGGGAATGACCACCTGAGCGGGCGGGGGAGAGAGCTGCTCGATGGCCTTCTCATTCGTTGCGGCCTTCATGTCGTTGGGATGAACGCCGCCAAAGAAAGCTTGTGCCATTGTCTTCACCTCATCTTTTACTGCTTGGAGCAATGCGCACACTACTCCATAATCGTTGAGATTATACATCAACTGCAAAGCGTTGTCCAGTCATAACTTTTCGCCAAAACGCACATTTTCCGGCAATTTATCGAATTTTGTTGAATGTTTACGCTTCCTGTATGCGAAGCGGCTTCCGATTTTGCCTCTTCTGCCGAACCATGCTATGTTCCCGCGCCGTCGGCTATGCCCGCTTGACGCGCCTGCGGGCAAATGCTATACTTCAATGCAGAAAATAATTGAATGATAAGGAGGCGCATATCATGCCCATCCGCCTGCTCGACCGTGCCGCGCTCAAGTGCGAGGCAAAGGACCTCATCCGAACCGCAAGGGTCTCACCCATCAAATTCACGCTGCTGTTTCTTGCCGTTTCGCTCGCGCTGAGCCTGCTCGACACGGCGCTCACGAGCCTGACCGGCCGCATCGTCGGCGTGGCGTTTCTCTCCATTTCCTTCGTCGGCATCCTCATCACCCTGATCTCGCAGGTGCTGAGCGCCGGCTATTGCTGCTACTGCCTCGGTATCCACCGCCGCGAGGAGATGCCCTATGAGAGCCTGTTCGACGGCTTCACCTTTGCCGGCAAGGTCATCGCCCTGTACATCGTCGAGGGCTTTTTCGTCGCCCTGTGGTCGATGCTTTTCGTGATCCCCGGAATCATTGCGGTCTACCGCTACTCCTTCGCCATCTGGAACCTCTGCCAGAATCCGGAGCTTGGCGTGATGGAGGCGCTTAACCGCAGCAAGCGGCAGACGATCGGCTATAAGGGTCAGCTTTTCCGGCTGCAGCTGAGCTTCTTCGGTTGGATCCTGCTTTTCGGCGTCGTTTTGGGCGTTTACGAGGCGTTGGTCATCGCCCTCATTCTCGACAGCTTCCCCGCCATTATGCTCGGCTCGCTGCTCGGCGGACTGACCTCCATGCTGGTGCAGATCTATTTTCTGCCCTACTACACGCTCTCCGAGTGCGGCTTCTACCTGCGCGCCACCGCGCCGGAGGAGCCGCCGCGGCAGGATCGCAGCAGCTACACGCCGGAGTTCTAAAAAATCATTTACAAGCTGTATAAAACCTGCTATACTCTACGAGCTGTAATTGCAATCTGTAGAAATGAGGAAGAAAAACGCGCATGAACGCTGATTTTTCGCGCACCCTGGCCCTGCTGCGGCAGGAGAAAGAGATCTCCCAGCGCAAGGCGGCTGCCGACCTCGGCATCTCGCAGGCGCTTTTGAGCCACTATGAAAACGGCATCCGCGAACCGGGACTCGCCTTTGTGAAGAAGGCGTGCGACTACTATCACGTCTCTGCGGACTATCTGCTCGGCCGCACGCTCGACCGCGACGGCGGCATGATCGACTCCGACGAGCTGTACGACTCGAGCGACGAGAAGGGCACCCTGCGCGGCAGCATCGCCGCTACGCTGCAAAAGAAGCTGCTGGTGAACACCGTCAACCTGCTCTTCGAGCTGCTCGGCAAGACGAATTGCCGTGAGGCCGTCACCGCGGCGGGACAGTATCTCGGCGCGGCGATCTATCCGCTCTACCGTGCGCTGCACCGCGCCGCGGGCGGGAAGGACGCCTTCTTCGCACTCGACGCGGCGGCCTTCTCCGCCGGCGCGAGCGACGCCGCGATGCTGCAAAGCCGCGCGCTCTACCGCCTTGCGCTCGAGCGGCACGCCGCCGGGGACGGCGCGTTTCCCGCGATGGACGCCGAGACGCTGACCGGCAGCTACCCCGGCCTCGCGCAGAGCATGACGCAGGTGCTGCACGCCGCCGACGAGCAGGCTAATAAATGGATCGCGCAGATGCCATCTTCCCATTAACACCATGCAGGAGCAACCGCTATGAACGAAAAAAACATCCGCAACTTCAGCATCATCGCGCATATCGACCATGGCAAGTCCACGCTGGCGGACCGCCTGCTGGAAAAGTGCAACGCCGTCTCCGCGCGCGAGATGGAGGATCAGATCCTCGACAATATGGACCTCGAGCGCGAGCGCGGCATCACCATCAAGGCCCGTGCCGTCACCTTCGACTACACCGCGCAGGACGGGCAGGTCTACACGCTCAACCTCATCGACACCCCGGGTCATGTGGACTTCAACTACGAGGTCTCACGCTCTCTCGCCGCCTGCGAGGGCGCGCTGCTCATCGTGGACGCCTCGCAGGGCATCGAGGCGCAGACGCTCGCGAATACTTACCTTGCGATGGAGCACGATCTGGAGATCCGCCCCGTCATCAACAAGATCGACCTGCCTGCCGCCGATCCTAAGCGCGTGAAGGAGGAGATCGAGAATATCCTTGCCATCCCCGCCGAGGACGCGCCGGAGATCTCCGCCAAGCTCGGCATCAACATCGACGCGGTGCTTGAGGACATCGTCCACAACCTCCCCGCGCCCAAGGGCGACCCGAACGCCCCGCTCAAGGCGCTGATCTTCGACAGCTATTATGACGCCTACCGCGGCGTGATCGTCTATATGCGCCTCAAGGACGGCACCATCAGGCCCGGCATGGAGATCAGGATGATGGCGACCGGCGCGACCTTCAAGGTGCTCGAATGCGGCCTGATGCGCCCGCTGGGGCTGGAGCCGGCGAAGCAGCTTGAGGCCGGTCAGGTCGGCTACTTCACCGCCAGCATCAAGGACGTTCATGAAACGCAGATCGGCGACACCGTGACGGGCGCGGAGAATCCCGCAAGCGAGCCGCTGCCCGGCTACCGCAAGGTGCGCTCGATGGTCTACTGCGGCATCTACACCGAGGACGGCAGCAAGTACCCCGACCTGCGCGACGCGCTGGAAAAGCTCCAGCTCAACGACGCCAGCCTGACCTTCGAGCCGGAAAGCTCCGTCGCCCTCGGCTTCGGCTTCCGCTGCGGCTTCCTCGGGATGCTGCACATGGAGGTCATTCAGGAGCGGCTCGAGCGTGAATTTGACCTCGACCTCGTCACCACGCTGCCGAGCGTCATTTACGAGGTTTACAAGACCGACGGCACGATGGTGCGCGTGGACAATCCGCACAACTACCCCGACCCGAGCGTGATCGAGCACGCGGAGGAGCCCTACGTCAAGGTCACCATCGTCACGCCGCCCGACTACGTCGGCAACATTATGCCGATGTGTCAGGAGCGCCGCGGCGAGTTCAAGGATATGCAGTACCTTGATACCTACCTCGTCGAGCTGCACTACGAAATGCCGCTCAACGAGATCATCTACGATTTCTTCGACGCGCTCAAGGCCAACACCAAGGGCTACGCCTCGCTTGACTACGAGCTCTCCGGCTACCGCCGCAGCGAGCTCGTGAAGGTCGATATGCTGCTCAACGGCGACCAGGTGGACGCGCTGAGCTTTATTGCACATAAGGATAAGGCGTATCCCCGCGCGCGCCGCCTGTGTGAAAAGCTCAAGGACAACATTCCCCGCCAGCTCTTCGAGGTTCCGGTGCAGGCCGCCATCGGCGGCCGCGTCATCGCGCGCGAGACGGTCAAGGCCATGCGCAAGGACGTGCTCGCCAAGTGCTACGGCGGCGACATCACGCGCAAAAAGAAGCTGCTCGAGAAGCAGAAGGAGGGCAAAAAGAAGATGCGCAATCTCGGCACGGTGCAGGTGCCGACAGAGGCGTTCCTTGCCGTCCTCAAGCTGGACGAGTGATTTTTGCCCTCCTGCGAGCGCAAGCGAGCCGCCGCGGCAGCGGCGTGCGTTGGATGACGGCGGCGGAGCCGCCGAAAGGGCGCAGCCCTTTCGGGCAAAAAGAAGATGCGCAACCTTGGCACGGTGCAGGTGCCGACAGAAGCGTTCCTTGCCGTCCTCAAGCTGGACGAGTAAATTTTCGGATTGGAGGCTTTTTCATGCTTTTGGATCATTATGTCAGCGCCATGCCCTGCTGGAAGGGCCGCGTAGACAGCGACAGCGATTACGACGCCTTCCGCTGGCACCAGTGGGTGCAGCCGCTCGATCTCAACGACGGCGGTGCGCCGTTCGACGGGGCGCTCGGCTTTGCCTTTGTCGGCTTTTGCAGCGACAAGGGCGTGGCGCGCAACAAGGGCCGCACCGGCACGGCGCTCGCGCCGGACTTCGTGCGAGGTCAGATGTCGAACCTGCCCTGCACCTTTTCGCAGGAGGTCAAGCTCTTCGACGCGGGCGACATCGTCTGCGACGAGATCTCTCTTGAGGAGGGCCAGCGTGAGCTGGGCCTCGCGGTCGAGGAGATATTGCGCCGCAGGCTCTTCCCCATCGTGCTCGGCGGCGGTCACGAGACGACCTTCGGCCACTTTCAGGGCCAGCACAATTACCTCAAGGACAAGGGCCGCACGCCGGAGCTCGGCATCGTGAACTTCGACGCGCACTTCGACCTGCGCCCCTACGACATGGGCAATTCCTCCGGCACGATGTTCCGTCAGATGGCGGACGTGTGCAGGGCCGAGGGCACGCTGTACCACTACTTCCCCATCGGCATCCAGCAGCACAGCAACACCGTGAGCCTGTTCAAAAAGGCGCGGGAGCTGGGCGTGGACTATGTGCTCGCCAAGGAGATCCAGGGCAGCAATATGGAGTCCATTTTGGAGCGCATGGACACCTTCCTCTACCACTGCCGCGACGCCTACATCACCGTCTGCACGGACGTGTTCTCCTCGGCCTTCGCGCCCGGCGTCAGCGCGCCGCAGTCGCTGGGACTCGATCCCGAGGTCGTGCTGCCGCTGCTCAAGCATGTTCTGCGCACGCGCAAGGTCCGTGGCTTCGACATCTGCGAGATATCCCCGCGCTTCGATCAGGACAACACCACCGCCAACCTCGGCGCGGTCATCATCTTTGCGGTCATCAACACGCTCTGCCGCATGAACGGTCTGGAATACGCCGCCGAATAAGCGGCGGATGCGATGAAAAAAAGAGACGAAAGCACGCGCTTTCGTCTCTTTTCTTATGCCGTTATCCGAAGAACAGCGGACCCTCGCCGCCGTCGATGTAGCGGTCGCTGTGCGAGCCGACACGCACGAGCTTCAGCGACACGGCGAACAGCGCAAGCACAAAGACAAGGAACATCCATTCGCAGTTAGGGTCCTCCATCGTGGCGATGAAATCATAGGCGCCGTGCAGCAGCGCGGGCATCAGGACCGCCATCGTGCGGCAGCGCTTGGCCTTCACGAAGTCGCCGTCGTTGTCATAGCGCTTGGCGCGGCCGTAGTAGACGCCCATGAACACGCCGAAGCAGGCGTGGCCGGGGACTGCGGTCACGGCGCGCACGAGCGCGGTGCTCAGGCCGTACATGGCGACGTAGCCGAGATTCTCCCACAGGGCGAAGCCGAGCGAGACGAACACGGCGTACACCACGCCGTCGAACTGGCAATTGAAGGCGTCGGAGCGCCATGTCCGGCGGCGGAGCAGGATATATTTTGCGCCCTCCTCGGAAAAGGCGACGATGACAAAGTACATGATGATGTTGTAGGGCAGGGAGTTTTCCGCATAGACGCTCCCGAGCAGGGCTGAGCCAAGCTCCTCGAGCACCATCGCGATGACCGTGGCGAACACGCCGCGCAGGATCAGCGAGAGCAGCAGCCCTGACGGCTCCGGCTCCAGACGGTCGGCGCGATAGACCCTGATGAGCAGAAAGACCGCCGGCACGACCGCCGCGGCGATCAGAATGGGATTCATGTAAAGAAGAAACATACGGCACCTCTTGAGCATTGATCTGAAAGCATGATACGCTGTTTTTCGCCGTTTGGCAACGTCCGCGCGAAAAATTCTCAGCGCGGCTTGCCGCGCCGCGCCAAAACGGATATAATAGGAGCAAGATTTTCCCGACCAAAGGAGGCCGACTATGCCGCAGCTTTTGTTTGTGGATGCCTGCGTGCGGGGCGCGGAGTCCCGCTCCCGTATGCTCGCCGAACGCTTTTTATCGTCCTACGCCGCTGCGAATCCGGACGCAGCGATCCTTCGCCGCGACCTCATGCGCGACCGTCTCGAGCCGCAGTACCCCGAGGTGCTGGCCTGCCGCGACGCGCTCGCCGCAGCGGGGAAGCTCGACGATCCGCTGTTTGCTGACGCATGGCAGTTTGCCCGCGCGGACCGCATCGTGCTCGCTGCGCCGTTCTGGGAATTATCCTTCCCCGCCATTCTGAAAATTTACCTTGAGCGCGTTTCCATGCGCGACATCACCTTCGGCTACGAGGAAAGCGGGCTTGTCGGCCGCTGCCTCGCGGAAAAGCTGCTGCTCGTCACCACGCGCGGCGGGGATTACTCCCTGCCGGAAACGGAATGGATGGAGATGGGCGCGCGCCAGCTCAAGGCGCTGTGCGCCATGTTCGGCATCCCAAAATTTGAGCTGCTCTGCGCCGAGGGGCTGGACGACGAGCGCGTGGACGCGCGCTCACGGATGGACGACGCCCTTGCCCGCGCCGACGCGCTGGGAAAGACCTTTTGACGCGAAAGAGGAGAAGGCTGCGGCCTTCTCCTCTCCCCTATTACAGCTCCAGCGAAAGCTGCTCGCGCTCAAGCCCGCTCGGGTCGATGCCGAACTCGCTCGGCAGAAAGCGCGGGCAGACGTTTTCCGATGTGCAGATGACCGACGCGGCCAGCCGCGTGCCGATCTCGCAGGCCTCCGCCATCGTCTTGCCGTAGGTCAGGCCGATGGTCACGCCCGCGAAGAAGGCGTCGCCCGCGCCGGTGGTGTCCTTCACGTCCACCTTCTTGGCGGGGCACCAGCCCTCCTCACCGTCGTTCGTGGCATACACCGCGCCCTGCGCGCCCATCGTCACCACCATGCGCGGGATCTGTGCGCTGCGGATGCGCGCGGCGAGGAGCCTCTGCATCTCCTCCGGCGTCTTGTCGTCGTAATCCTCGGAGAAAAGGATGCCCGCCTCCTGCTGGTTGCAGACAAAACAGTGCGTCGAGCGGAAGAAGTCGCGCCGCTCCACCGCGATGCTCATGTTCGACACCACCGCGTACACCGGCTTGTGATATTTCTCGGCAAGGGCAAAGACCTTCTTCACGATCTCCTTATCCATGTCGATCTCAAAGGCGATGCTGTCGGCACGGGAAACGATCTCGTCGCCCTGCTCCTCTAAAATGCTCAGGATCGGACGGAGGTCGGGCCGCTTGGAGATGGCCGCCACCACGTCGCCGCCGTTGTCGAAGATAGCGAGCCAGGTGCCCATGCCGTCCTTCGTTACGCGGATGTAGTCCGTGTTGACCTTATGCGCCTTGAGCTTGCGCACCACATCCGCGCCCGCGCCGGTGTCGTCCACCAGACCGATGAAGGTCGGCTGCAGCTCGACGTTGGCAATGTCCTCCACAATGTTGCGGCTCACGCCGCCGTGCATCTGCTCCACCCGGCCGGCGTTGCGCCCGCCGGGAATGTAAACGTCCGAGGGATAGCCCTTGATGTCCACAAAGACCGCGCCCAAAACGACAATGCCCATTTCTCTTCTCTCCGTTTCATTGGTTTCTGCTTCCATGATAACACACTTTCCGCGGACTGCAAGCCCCTATCCTTTTTCCGCGCGTGCGGCGCGGCGATACTCCGTCGGCAGTGCGCCATAGGCCTTGCGGAATTCGGCGGAGAACTTGCTCGCGCTCTCGTAGCCGATGGTAGCGGCGATCTCCGCCATGCTCGCGTCCGTTTCGCGCAGCAGCTCTGCCGCGCGCTCCATGCGGTGCTCGCGGATGTGCGCGGCGATGGACTGCCCGTAAACGGTCTTGAAGACCTCCTTCATCGTGGAGGGGTTCATCAAGAAGCGGCGCGAGAGCTCGTCGATGGTGATGCGGCTGGATAGGTCTGCGGTCAGTGCCTCGTGGACGAGGCGGATGGTCTCAAACTGCTCGGCGCTGCACCCGTGCGCGCCCTCGAGCGCGTGCGCGTCGAGCGGCGGCAGGTGCGGGGCGGAGGCGACATCCTCGCCCTCCTCGGGGCAGGCGATCTCCACGGTGCGCTCGATCATGCGGTGCAGCAGCTGCGCCTGTTCGCTCTCCGCAGCCTTGTAGTAGACCTCCTTGCCGTCGCGGCGGCTGACGATCAGTCCGCTCTCACGCAGCTGGCGCAGGTGATGCGAGAGCGCGGGCGGGCTCATGCCCATCATGGCCGCGAGGTTGACCACGCACTCCTCGCAGTGGCACAAAAGCCAGAAGAGCCGCACGCGGTTTGCGTCGGAGAGCTGGCGAAAGACCAGCGCGACGGTTTGAAAATACTCGGTCCTGCGGAGGTACTCCTCCAATTCATGCAGATGCGAGGCGTCCTCGTGCTGATGGGGAAGCTCAAACGGTTCCATATTTCCGCTCCTTTTCCGGTAGTCCTGTGTGTCGAATCTCCCGTTTGGCAGGACTTTTCGCCCGTTCGGCAGAGAACGCGGCGAAGTCCTTGACTTTTTCGGGTATCTTCAGTATAGTACAGCCATAAGAATTAAACAAGTGCTTAATTGTTTAAGCGACAAAAAGAAAGGGGCATTTTAGGATGAAAAAGACCTATCCGATCGAAGTGGACTGCGCCAACTGCGCGAACCTGATGGAGGATGCCGCGAAGAAGACCGAGGGCGTCGCGGACGCGGTGGTCAACTTCATGACGCAGAAGATGACGGTGGAATTTGCCGACGGTCAGGACCCCAAGACCGTGATGAAGGCCGTTTTGAAGAACTGCAAAAAGGTCGAGGACGACTGCGAGATCTACCTGTAAATCACACCGCCCTGGGGACAGACCTCGGGGCGGACTTCTACGGAGGGCTTTCCCATGACGAAGAAACAGAAAAAGATGCTCTATCGCATCTTGGCCGCGGCGGTGCTGTTCCTCGCGGCGAAATTGATTCCCCTGCCGATGCTCGTCTCCGCCGCGCTCTATTTCGCGGCCTACCTGACGGTCGGCTGCGACATCCTGCGCAAGGCGTGGAAGGGCATCTGCAACCGGCAGGTGTTCGACGAAAATTTTCTCATGGCGGTTGCGACCGTCGGTGCCATCGCGCTGGCGCTCTATGAAAGGAGCAGCGACTATTCCGAGGCCGTCGCCGTTATGCTCTTTTATCAGATCGGCGAGCTGTTCCAGAGCTACGCAGTCGGCAAGTCCCGCCGCAGCATCACCGCGCTCATGGACATCCGCCCCGACTATGCGAACATCGAGCGCGACGGTAAGCTCGAGCAGGTCGACCCCGACGACGTCGCCGTCGGCACGGTCATCACCGTCCAGCCGGGCGAAAAGGTGCCCATCGACGGCGTGGTCGAGGACGGCGTCTCCACGCTCAACACCGCTGCCCTGACCGGCGAGAGCCTGCCGCGCGATGTGAGCGCGGGCGACGAGATCATCAGCGGCTGCATCAACATGACGGGCGTTCTGAAGGTCCGCACAACGAAGGCGTTCGGCGAATCCACGGTTTCCAAAATTCTGGAGCTGATGGAAAATTCCAGCAGCCACAAGTCCCGCTCCGAGAGCTTCATTTCCCGCTTTGCCAAGGTCTACACCCCCGCCGTGTGCTACAGCGCGCTCGCGCTCGCCATTCTGCCGCCGCTTGTGCTGACCGTCTCCGGCGCGGACGCGGACTGGGGCACCTGGGTCTACCGTGCGCTGACCTTCCTCGTCATCTCCTGCCCCTGCGCGCTTGTCATCAGTATCCCGCTCAGCTTCTTCGCCGGTCTCGGCGGCGCGGGCAAGGAAGGCGTGCTCATCAAGGGCTCCAACTACCTCGAGGCCCTCTCCCAGACGAAGACCGTCGTGTTCGACAAGACCGGCACGCTCACGCAGGGCGTGTTTGAGGTCAGCGCCGTGCATCACAGCCCGATGGCGCAGGAAAAGCTGCTCGAATACGCGGCGCTTGCCGAGTGCGCGTCCTCGCACCCCATCAGCAAGAGCCTGCAAAAGGCCGCCGGCGGTGCGCTGGATCGCTCCCGCGTCACGGACATTCAGGAGCACAGCGGCCGCGGCGTGACCGCGGTGGTGGACGGCGTGACCGTCGCCGCCGGAAACGGCAAGCTCATGGAGGAGCTGGGCGTCGCGTGGCACGAGTGCCACAGCGTCGGCACCATCGTCCATATCGCGGTGAACGGCGAGTACGCCGGGCACATCGTCATCTCCGATGTGGAAAAGCCCCATTCCCGCGACGCCATCGCCGCGCTCAAGGCGGCGGGCGTCACCAAGACCGTCATGCTCACCGGCGACATTCAGAAGGTCGCGGACTATGTGGCGCGTGACCTCGGGGTGGATGAGGTCCGCGCGGAGCTGCTGCCCGCCGATAAGGTCGCGCGGGTCGAGGAGCTGCTCAAGGCCGAGCCGGAGGGCGCGAAGCTCGCCTTCGTCGGCGACGGCATCAACGACGCGCCCGTGCTCTCCCGCGCGGACATCGGCATCGCCATGGGCGCGATGGGCAGCGACGCGGCCATCGAGGCCGCCGACGTGGTGCTGATGGACGACGACCCGATGAAGATCGCCAAGGCCATCAAGATATCCCGCAAGTGCATCCGCATCGTGCACGAGAACATCATCTTTTCCCTCGGCGTGAAGCTGCTGTGCCTGCTGCTCGTCGCCCTCGGCTTCGCCAATATGTGGATGGGCATTTTCGCCGACGTCGGCGTGATGGTCCTTGCGGTGCTCAACGCCATCCGCGCCCTGCGCGTGCACAACCTGTAAAAAACAGCCCGAAAATAAAAAATCAAACGCTCCGACGAAGGTCAGAGCGTTTGATTTTTACACTTCATTTCGCCCACGCGTGACGCATGGCGCGGAACAGCAGCGCGGCGACGAAGCCAGTCAGCGCGCCGGCGAACACCGACACGACCAGCAGGAACGGCAGGTAAGCGAGCGGCGCGGCCGAGCCGAGCGTGAGCATCGCGGCGGCGACCTGTCCGCAGTTGTGCGCTGCCGCGCCGCCGACAGACACGCCGTAGACCGAGAGCCGCGGCAGAGCGTGCAGCGCGATCATCACCAGCATGGCGGCGAGTCCCCCGAGCAGAGAGAAAAGAAGTGCCGAGGCATTGCCCGCAAAGAGCGAGCCGAGCAGACAGCGCACCACGAGGATGGCGAGCGCGCTCGACGCGCCGAGGGCATAGAGCGCGTAGACCGTCACGATGTTCGCAAGCCCGAGCTTCACGCCGGGCAGCGGCAGCAGCGGAGGGAAAAAGGACTCCAGATAGGAGAGCGCGAGCGCCAGCGCGGCAAGCACGGCGCAGGTCGTGATTGTTTTTGTTGAGAACCTCATGCCGCGCCTCCTAACCCGTCACGAGGTCGTAGCCGTCGGCGGCGCCGACCAGCTCCACCACGATGCGCGCGGGCAGGCACACGATGCTCTGCCCCGCGCGGGAGACCGCGCCGGAGTGGACGCAGTCTTGCCCCGAGCAGTCGCTCTGCGTGACCGACACCGCGCCGCCCGCCGCCGTGACCGTCAGCGTGTAGCCGTTGTTCGCATAGGTATGCGTGCCGAACTGCGCGAGCGGGAGCCGGTCGAGTTCATGTCCGTCGGCGGAGACCACGACCGTCAGCGCGCCGCTCTGCGGCGCGCGGGCGGCGAGAAACGGTCTGACCGCCAGCGCCGCGGCAAGCGCCAGTACGACGAGCACCACAAGCGCGTCATAGCGGTTGGGGCGCAGCTCAGGCGATGATGGCTTCGTAGACATAGGTCCCCTCCTCGCTCGGCTCAAAGCGTTCCGCCAGTCCCGCGGTATAGCGCACATGGCCGTCGTCGGTCACAAGGATCAGCTCGATGCACAGATTTTTCTCTGCCGCGAGCGTATCGCGCAGCGCAAGGCTTCCCGCCTCGCCGAGCACAAAGCAGGCGGTGGAGAGCGCGTCGGCCCACGCGCCGTCGCCGCACACGACCGTCACGCTCACCAGCCCGCTCTCGGCAGGCTTCCCGGTCTTGGGGTCGATGATGTGGTGGTAGCGCACGCCGTTTTCCTCAAAGCCGCGCTCATAGATGCCGGAGGTCACCACGAAGGTGTCCGCCGCCGTCAGCACGCCGAGAAATTCCGACGGGTCGGCGGGGTCCTTGACCGCGACGCGCCAGTCGCTGCCGTCCGGCTTCGCGCCGAGCAGCCCGACGTCGCCGCCGAGGTCGATGACCGCACTCGTTACGCCGAACTCCGCGAGGATGGTGCGTACCGCATCGCCCGCATAGCCCTTGGCGATGCCGCCGAGGTCGAGCTGCGCACCGTCCGAGAGGGCGACCGTATTGCCGTCCACCGACAGCTTTTCCAAACCGACGTGCGCGAGCAGCGCGGACAGCTCCTCGTCCGACGGCACGCGCGGCGCATCGCCGGTGAAGTCCCATGCGTCCATCACGGGCGCGACGGTGGGATCGAACGCCCCGCCACTCAGTGCACCGATGGTCTGCGCAATGTCCGTGAGTTGGGCAAGCTCCGCGTCCTCGACCGTGCCGTCGCGGTTGAGCGCGCTTACCGTGCTTGTCTCGTCGTGGCGGTCGAGCTTCGCGTCGAGCGTGCGCAGCGTTTCCTCCGCCGCGTCGAGTGCGGCGGAGGCGCTTTCGCCGTAGGCGGTCAGATTCATCACCGTGTCCATCGTGTAGACCGTGCGCGTCTCGCCCGCTTCCTGCCGCGTTCTCCCGCCGCAGGCGGTGAGGGACAGCGTGAGCGCCACAGTCAGAACGGCTGTCAACATACGTTTTGTCATAGCTTCCTCCGAAATAATGAAGCGTTCGTTAGTGTGCCCGCAGCACGCGTCCCCGTGTCTCGCCGGTAAACTGCCCGTCCATGATCTCCGGCACGCCCGCGACGAACACGGCGTCCATGCCCGAGGCAAGCTGCCGCGGAGCGGTGTAGGCGCCGTTCTCCCGGATATTTTCCGGCGAGAACAGGCACAGGTCGGCGTCCGCGCCGACGGCGATGCGTCCCTTGCGGGAAAGACCGAGCCGGTCGGCGGACTGCATCGTGAGCTTGTGCACGGCCTGCGGCAGCGTGAGGATGCCGCGCTCGCGGACATAATGCGCGAGAAAGCGCGCCGCGCTGCCGTACACGCGCGGGTGGCACAGCCCCTCGACGGGATAGGTCGCGTCGGAAATGGGCACGGAGAACGGCGCGCGCAGGATGGCCTCGATGTCCTCCTCCGCGGCGATGAAGTCGATCATGCCCGCCTCGCAGCGCTCAGCGGCGAGCAGGTCGAAGAGCGCGTCATAGGGGTCCTTGCCGAGCGTGTCTGCGATCTCCGCGAGAGACTTGCCCTCAAACGGCTTATACTCCTCTGTGTGCAGCGAGATCGGAACGACGTTCTCAAAGCCGACAAGGTGCGTGATGTTTTCAAAGTCGCTGCCCGTCTCCATGCGTCCGCGCATGGCGGCGCGGGAGCTTGGATCGCGCAGCGCGGCGGTCAGCGCATCCAGCCCGCCCTTCTGAAATTCCGGCGGCAGAACGTGAATGAGCTGGGTTGAGCCGGCGGAATAGGGATACACGTCGCAGGCGACGTCCAGCCCCTCCGCGCGGGCGTTTTCAATGAGCCGGAGCATCTCCGGCACGGCGCGGCCCCAGTTGGCACGCCCGATGCCCTTGAGGTGTGAGATCTCCACGGGGCAGCGCAGCTCCCGCGCGACGGTCAGCATCTCGCGCAGGGCGTCCACCACGCCGTCGCCCTCCTGCCGCATGTGAACGGTGACGGGCAGCCTCCCACCGCGCAGCGGCTCGAGCGCGCGGATCAGCCCATCGGTCGTATAGAAGCACTCGGGCGCGTAGCCGAGACCGAGGGATACGCCCACCGCGCCGTCCGCGAGCGAGCGCTCCACGAGGCGGTGCAGCTCCCTGTACTGCCCGTCCGTCAGCGGCGCGTCGTCAAAGCCCGCGACGAGGGCGCGGAGCGTCCCCATGCCCGCGAGCATGGCGTTGTTCACGATTTGCGGCGTCCGATCCGCTGCGGCGAAATAGTCCGCGAGGGACGCGAAGCACAGCTCGTCCCCAAACGCGCCGGTGATGGGCGCAAGATACGCGCGCACGGCGGGAGCGTGCTCCCCCGCGAGCGGCGCGAGCGACATTCCGCAGTTGCCGCCGACGAGCGTGGTCAGACCCTGCGCCAGCTCGGCACGTCCAAAATTGGGGCGGAACAGCGCCGCGTCGGTGTGGCGGTGGATGTCCAGAAAGCCGGGCGTCAGCGTGCGGCTTTGCGCGTCAAGAACGTGCGCGGCATCGGCGTCGGTCAGACGACCGACCGCGGCAATGGTTCCGTCCTTGATGCCAACGTCGGCGGGAAAAGCGTCCGCGCCGGTGCCGTCGAGCACCTGCGCGCCGCGAATGAGCCAGTCCAGCATGGTCTTACGTCTCCGGCTCCATGACGCCGCGCTCCGTGACGTAGAGCGTGCAGCGGCGGTCATGCTCCTCGGTGGGAACGGCCTCGCTCATCAGCCGCTCGCGGCAGATGAGGCAGGTCGGGCAGGCGAGCTGCGGCAGCAGACGGTCATAGTAGCCGCCGCCCTGTCCGAGCCGGCGGCCCCTGCGGTCGAACGACAGGCAGGGCACCACGGCAAAGTCAATATCGGCGGGCGTGACGAGCGCGCAGTCCGCTTTCGGCTCTAAAATGCCGTACATCCCCGGCACGAGCTCGTCCATCGACGTGACCACGCACAGGTCGAGCGTGTGGCCCTCGGCGCAGCGGGGCAGGACGAGCGTCTTGCCCGCGGCAAGAGTCTCCTTCAGCAGCAGCGAGGTGTCGATCTCATGGACGGTGCCGGCAAAGGCGAACACGGTCCCTGCGGCCTTGTATTCCTCCAGCGCGAGGACGCAGCGGCAGATGGCCTCCGAGCTTTCGGCCTTGTAGGCGGGGTCGAGCGCGCGCTCGGTCTGGCGGATATAGGTGCGCAGAGCTTTCTTTTCTTCGATGACGGACATGGGGTATCCCTCCGGCCAGATAAAATTTCATCCCCCTTATGGTAGCAGAAAGCGGCGGAAATAGCAAGGCGGCGAAGAAAGGAAATCCTTCCGGCGCAAACGGTTTGCAAAAGAAATTGACAGCGAAAATTTTGTTTGTTATCCTAACGTTGAGATTACGGCGCACCGCGCCGGCATGAGGAGGAAACCATCATGGCGATGTTACTCAAGGGGGCCGACGCCGCCAGGGCGTTGACCGAACAGCTGCACGAGCAGGCGGAGGAGCTGAAGAAAAACGGCACGGAGCCCTGTCTTGCCATTCTGCGCGTGGGTGCGCGCGAGGACGATCTGTCCTATGAGCGCGGCGCGCTCAAGCGCTGCGAGAAGGTCGGCATCACGGTCCGTCAGGTCGTGCTGCCCGAGGACGCGGGCCAGCAGGAGCTGATGGACAACATCCGTTCGCTCAACGAGGACGAGCGTGTTCACGGCGTTCTGATGTTCCGCCCGCTGCCCAAGCACCTCGACGACGAGGCTGCCCGCCGCGCCCTCGACCCGAGAAAGGATATGGACGGCATCACCGACGGCTCGCTCGCCGCGGTCTACGCCGGCACCGACGGCGGCTATCCGCCCTGCACCGCCGCGGCCTGCGTGGCGCTGCTCAAGCATTATAACGTGCCCATCAAGGGCAAGCGCGTGGTCGTGATCGGCCGCAGCCTCGTCATCGGCAAGCCGGTCTCCCTGCTGCTGCTCGCCGAGCACGCGACCGTGACCATCTGCCACAGCCGCAGCGAAAATCTGCCCGCCATCTGCCGCGAGGCGGATATCCTCGTCGTCGCCGCCGGTAAGGCCGGCATGGTCGGCGCGGAGAGCGTCCGCGCGGGCCAGATCGTGCTGGACGTGGGCATCCACGTCGGCGCGGACGGCAATCTCTGCGGCGATACCCGCTTCGCCGAGGTGGAGCCGATCGTGGAGGCCATCACGCCCGTGCCCGGCGGTGTCGGCGCGGTGACGACGGCCATCCTCGCGAGCCACGTCATCGAGGCGGCGAAGAGAAGCTGAGCAAAACCGAAGGATCGTCCAAAAACGGCGGCGCTTTCTGCGCCGCCGTTTTTCATTGCGCTCGATCGGTGATATACTGCCTCCATTCCAAAAGGAGGGCGAACGAATATGCGAAAATCCATCAAACGAAATCTTGCCTACGACGATCAGAAGGACCTTTACTACGTCACGATGCACTACGGGATGCGGCCCGACGGCTCGCGCGACCGCTGCGTGCGCACCTTCCGCTGTCTCGACGATGCCGAGAGCACCCTGACGGAATTTCTGCGCCTGCGCGCGCTCAAGCGCACGCGCCACGGCGGCGAGGTCATTCTCGCCGACTGGCTGGAGGTCTGGCTGCGGGATTTTATCTGCCCGAACCGCGAAAAGACCACCGTCCACGGCTACGAGAACATCATCCGACTCCACCTTGTGCCCGCGCTGGGCGAGGTGAAGCTGCCGGAGCTGCAGCCGGCGCAGCTGCAGCGGTACTACGCGGAGCTGCTGGAAAAGGGTCTATCCCACAACACCGTGCGCAAGCACCATGTGCTGCTGCACACGGCGCTGGAGGCCGCCGTCCGGCAGGGGCTGCTGCGGGAAAACGTGACGCGCTATGTTACGCCGCCGGCCAAGGTGCTGCCAAGCCACCGCTACTACGATCCCGCGCAGCTGCGCGAGCTGTTTTGCCGCTGCGCGGGCACGGAGATCGAGCCCGCCGTCAAGCTGGCGGGCTATCTGGGGCTGCGGCGCAGCGAGATCTGCGGACTCAAATGGCGCTGTGTGGATCTGGACGCGAAGATCGTCACCGTCCGCGAGGTGCGAACCTCCGTGGGCGGAACGTTCATCGAGAAAAAGCCTAAGTCCTATTCCTCCGTGCGGCGGCTGTGCTACGATGGGGTGAGCGATCTGGAGAAGCTGCTCACGCGGCTGCACGACGAATGGGAACGCGGGCAGCGCGAGCGGGGCACAGGCTTCAATCCCGAGGGCTATGTGGCTGTCACGGAGCAGGGAAAGCCGTGGGATCCGAACGGCCTCGGGCGGCGCGTCGCGGCCTTCATTGAGGAGAACGCCCTGCCGTCCATCTCGCTCCACGGCCTGCGCCACAGCTTTGCGAGCGTCGCCAACAGCCGCAGCGTGCCGATGTTCACCATCTCCAAGGCGCTCGGCCACAGCTCGACGAGCATCACGAGCGAGGTCTACACGCACCTTTTCGACGAGACGGTGCAGGATGTGGTAAACGTGGTGGCAAAGGCTATCGGGACGCGCGCTTAGAGAAGCGTCTCAATATCAAAGAGCGAGGCGAGCACCGCCCAGTTCTGGGGAAAGGGACGTGTAAGATTCCAGTATCCCACGCCCTGCAAATGGTATTCGTCCGCGAGGCGGAGCTTGGCCTCGATGCTGCGCGCATCCTCGAACCAGACGGCGTGCTCGCGCCCGCCGCGGTCGGTGTAGTGGTAATAGGGGGCCTGCGCGGCCGCGTCGTATTGAATGGCAATGTCGTGGCGCAGAGCGCGCTCGACCGCCTGCACCGGCGAGAGAGATTCCGCCCGCGTCTTGCCGGATACGAAGGGCAGGGGCCAGTCGTAGCCGTAGAGCGGGATGCCCATGAAGATCTTTTCCGGCGCGACGGCGGTCAGGGCATAGTCCAGCACGGCGCGCACCTGCCCCAGCGGCGCGACCGCCATCGGGGGGCCGTAGGCATAGCCCCACTCATAGGTCATCAGAAACACCGCGTTGGCTGCCGCGCCGAGGAGCGCGTAGTCGTGCGCCTCGTAGAGCAGTCCACGCTGCGCGGCGCTCGTTTTCGGCGCGAGCGCGACGACGACCGGACAGCCGAGCGGATTGAGCGCTTCGCGCAGCCGCGTGATGAAGGCGGCGTAGGCCTCGCGCTGCTCGGGCAGCACATATTCAAAATCCACGTCCAGTCCGAAGTAATGCCGGGCCTGTACGGTCTCGAGGATGCTCTGCACCAGAGCGTCCTGCGCGTCCGCGCCCTCCAAGATGAGCGTGGAGCGGGCGTTGTCGAAGCGGCCCTCCTCCGTGAGCGTGGAGAGGTGCATGAGCGCGGCTGTGCGGTACTGTCCGGCGGCGGCGAGCAGCCATTCGTCCGCGAGCGGCAGCAGCGTGCCGTCGGCGTTGATGCCGTAGGTAAAGGGCGTGAGGTAGGTGAGATAGGGCAGCGCGGCGTCGAGCAGGCCGCCGCGGATAAAGGGGTAGCTGTAGGCGTTGACGGCGAGTGTGCGCGTGGGCGTGTCGTCGTAGGCGATGACGAGCGTCTGCCCGGGGTAGAGGGCGCTGCGCCCGCCGAGGGCGGGATTATTCTGATAGAGCGTCCGCACGCTCAGACCGTAGCGCAGGGCGATGGAATAGACGCTCTCGCCGCTCGCGACCGTGTGCAGCTCGCGCGGATGGCGGACGACGAGCGTCTGCCCGACGGCGAGCGGAGCGTCCGGCGCGACGCCGTTGACGCCGGCGAGAATGCCCGCCGGCACACCGTACCGCGCGGCGACCGACGAAACGGTCTCGCCCGCGCGCACCACATGAATATCCATAAAAGATCACCTCGCACCAGCCTATGCGCGGCGCGGGCGCGCTATCCGCGGATTTTTCCTTGCAATGCGCCCGCGGTGCGGTATAATAGGAGCAGCAAAAAGGAAGGAGCCGTTTTTATGCCTACGCCGAGAGTTGCCGCCATCCACGATATGTCCGGCTTCGGCCGCTGCTCGCTGACCGTCGCCATCCCTGTGCTCAGCGCGATGGGCGTGCAGTGCTGCCCGCTGCCGACCGCCTATCTCTCCACGCACACCGGTGGCTTCACGGGCTATACCTTTCTGGATATGACCGACGAGCTGCCCAAGACCGCCGCGCACTGGGCGGAGCTCGGCATCCACTTCGACGCCGTTTACACCGGCTTCATGGGCAGCGAGGCGCAGATGGACCTTGCGGCGGACTTTGTACGTACCTTCCGCCGCGACCGCTCGACGATCTTTATCTGCGATCCCGTGATGGGCGACCACGGCAAGATCTACAAGACCTATACGCCCGCGATGTGCGCGGGCATGACGCGGCTGGCGGAGCTGGCGGACGTGATCGTGCCGAACCTGACCGAGGCGGCGGTGCTGCTCGGCGAGGACCATTCCTTCGGCGCCCTGACGCATGACGAGGCAGGCTATCGCTCGGTCGTTGAGCGCCTGAGCCGGAACGGAACGCGCAGCGTGGTGCTCACCGGCGTGATGCTCCGCAAGGGCGAGATCGGCGCGTGCGTCTTTGACCGCACGAGCGGCGGGACGGAGTTTCTTTTCGACACGTTCATCGGCAAGGAGTTTCACGGCACCGGCGACGTGTTCGCGAGCGTGCTCACCGGCGCGCTCGTCAAGGGCAAAACGCTGCACGAGGCGGTGCGGCTCGCGGAGGCCTTTGTGCGCGAGTGCGCCATTCAGACCATGCCGCAGAACATACCGGCCCGCGAGGGCGTGGACTTCGAGCCGATCCTCTGGAAGCTGCACGAGGGCTTATAAAAGAGAAAACGGAAAGGATGTTTCCCGGGAAACATCCTTTCCGTTTTTTGTGGGTGCGGTCAGCGGGCCTCGAGCGCGGTGACGGCGTCGGCGAGCCAGTCGCCATTGAATTCCTCGATGCGGCCCTCGTCCGTGAGGGCGGCGAGCTGCAGGTCGATGGGCATTTGGGCGAGCAGCGGGATGCCGTGCTTCTTCGCGGCCTCGGCGCTCCTGCCCTCGCCGAAGAGGTAAATTTTTCTGCCGCAGTCGGGGCAGGTGAGATAGCTCATGTTCTCCACAAGGCCGACGATGGGCACCGCCATCTTCTCCGCCATCTTCACGGCCTTCTCCACCACCATGCCGACAAGCTCCTGCGGGGAGGCGACGACCACGATGCCGGAGAGCGGGATGGACTGAAAGACGCTCAGCGTCACGTCGCCGGTGCCCGGCGGCATATCGACGAGGAGGTAGTCGACGTCCCAAAGGACGTCAGTCCAGAACTGGGTGACCACGCCGCCGATGACGGGGCCGCGCCAGATGACGGGATCGGTCTCATCGTCGAGCAGAAGGTTGATGGACATGACCTCGATGCCGGTCGAGCTGACGCAGGGCAGGAGGGCATTTTCCGTGCCGACGGCCTTCTCGTGCATCCCAAACGCCTTCGGGATGGAGGGGCCGGTGATGTCGGCGTCCAAAATGCCGACGCGATAGCCCTTGCGGCGCAGGCTGACGGCGAGCTGGCTCGTGACCATTGACTTGCCGACGCCGCCCTTGCCGGACACGACGCCGAACACCTTGCCGATGTGCGCATCGGCGTGGGGCTTTTTCAAAAAGGACTGGGGACTGGTGCGCTCACCGCAGCTTTCGCCGCAGGTCGAGCAGTTGTGGGTGCATTCACTCATGGCGCTGCACGCTCCTTTGCTGTTGGTTTGGGCTTAGTGTATACCGAATGGCGCGGGAAGTCAACCGCGCGGGCGCTTACTTCTTGTCGCGGCGGGGGCTGTAAACGCTCCTGAGCTGCTCAAGCTCAGTCTCGTTCTCGCTCAAACGGGCGCGGATGCCGGCGAGCAGATCCTCACGCGCCGCCTTGAGCTGAGGATGGGAGTGGAGCAGGCGGCGCTCGAAGATGTCGGCGCCGTCGCGCAGGGCACGGGCACGCTCGCGCGCCTCCTCGCGGCGCTCGGCTCGACGCTCGGCACTCTCCTCGCGTTTTTCGGCGATGTGATCCCGAATCTCGCTCTGAAGCTCGCGCAGCTTGCCCATCTGGGCGCTGAGCTGAATGGCGCTGCGGACGGAAAGCACGGTGTCGGTGAGATAAATGCCGGAGATGAACGAGGCAAGCGGCACGATCACCGCGCTGCCGAGACCGAGGATGTGCGCCCACAGCCATGGGTGAACGACGTGGCACAGCACCACGCAGGCGAGGCCGAAGCAGGTGGAGTTGAGCAGGCACACGCGGCCGTTGATCTGAAATTTATAGTGGGAGTAGTCCCACCAGCGCATGTGGAAGAGCTTTTCCATCACCCAGCTGGTGAAGTATTCCAGCGCGCTTGTGAGCAGCGCACCGAACAGAAAGGTCAAAAACGGGTTGCGGAAGCCGCCGCGCAGGGCGTAGAGCACGAGCAGCGCGCCGTGACCGTAGATGGGGCAGAGAAAGCCGTTGAGGAAGCCGCGCTTTTCGCACAGGCGCCCCTTGGGCACGGAGCAGTAGATCATTTCGCCGCACCAGCCGAGCGTGCTGTAGGCGATGAAGAGCAGGAAAAGGGCGCAGAAGTCCTCAAAGGACAGCGGCAGCGGCAGGGGGGTCAAGGTGGCCATGGGCAATATCTCCTATATAATATAATATGCGCCGGTGGGATGGGAAATTATTCGGCGTCGGCGCCGTCGTCGAGCAGCCGCGCGGATTCCTCGGCGGGAAGCACGGAGACGGAGCGGAGCTTGCTGTTGATTTTGCGTGTGCGCACGCCGACGAGCTTATCCAGCTCCGCGCCGGTCTGCTCAATGCGCTTCTGCGCGGCGGCGAGCACGTCCTCGAAGGTGGCGAACTCGGTCTTGACCGCGCCGAGGACGCTCCACACCTCGCTCGAGCGCTTCTGAATGGCGAGCGTGCGGAAGCCCATCTGCAGGCTGTTGAGCAGGGCGGCAAAGGTCGTGGGGCCGGCAATGTTGACCTTGTACTGCCGTTGGAGCACCTCGACCAATCCGAGCCGGACGACCTCAGCGTACAGCCCCTCGAAGGGCAGGAACATGATGCCGAAGTCGGTGGTGTTCGGCGGGTCGATGTATTTATCGCGGATGTCCTTCGCGCAGCCCTTGATGCGCGTTGTGAGCATGGCCTGCGCGGCGGCGATGGCGGCGGGATCGCCGGTGTCGTAGGCGTCCACGAGCTGCGCGTAGACGTCGCCGGGGAACTTGGAGTCCACGGGCAGGTAGACGAAGCCGCCGTCCTCGCCGGGCATCTTGATGGCGTACTCCACGCGGGTGGTCGAGCCCTTTTTGGTGATGACGTTTTCCTCAAACTGATCGCGCGTGAGAATGTCGTCGATGAGCGCGCCGAGCTGGTACTCGCCGACGATGCCGCGCGTCTTGACGTTGGAGAGGACCTTTTTCAGATCGCCCACGCCGTTGGCCAGCGTTTTCATCTCGCCGAGACCGGTGTAGACCTCCTGCAGCCGTTCGTTGACGAGCCGGAAGGATTGGCTGATGCGCTCGTCGAGCGTCTTTTGCAGCTTCTCGTCCACGGTCACGCGCATTTTTTCAAGCTGCTCGCTGTTGTCCTTTTGCAGCGTCTCCAGCCGGCTCTGCACGGCGGCGGTGAAGGCGGTGAACTGCGCTTCGATGCCCTGCATCCGCTTATCCTGCATGGCGAACTGCTTTTCCTGCGCCTCGGCGAGGATGCGGTTCGTTTCAGCGATGGTGGATTTGAGCTGGAGCTGGTTCTTCTCAAGGCTCTCGATCAGCTCGCGCAGGCGGACGTCCTGCCGCTCGGCGGTCTGTGTCTGCGCCAGCGCGAGCGAGTCGGCAAAGGTCTTCATGGTCGTCTGCACGGTGCCGGTCAGCTCGCCGCGCGACGCGCGCAGCTCGCCGGTGAGCTCGGTCTTGAGCGCGGGGAGATTGGCGCTCCAGCTCTCGCGCAGGAGACGCTCATAGTCGGGCTGGCGCTTTATCAGCCGCAAGAGCAGGATAAGCGACAGGAGCGCGAGCACGAATGCCGCGGCGGAAAGGGCAAGGGTCCATTCATTCATAAGTAAATTCCTCATAATAGTAATGTGGTATAAGAACTGTAAAACGGTATAAAATAGTATAGCATCTTTTTCCAGGTTTGTCTCCAAAATATTTTTGAGAAAAGCCAAAAAAATGAAAAAAAGGTGTTGACAACTCTCGAGCAACGTGGTAATCTATCACATGTTCCGCGGTTGGAGCGTGTACCTTGTAAATTAAACAACGAAGAACAAAGAAGCACCAGATATGAGGTGTCTGAAAAAAGACATCGAGCTTGCTCTGAAGTGGTTTAGTCAATTACACGGAGGGGCAAGGATAAAAAGTTTTGCAAGCTATGACAAATAGCTCGATAAAGGTTTGAGCAGCGAGAGCTGTTTAGATACCATTTTATTGAGAGTTTGATCCTGGCTCAGGACGAACGCTGGCGGCGTGCTTAACACATGCAAGTCGAACGAGAATCTGCGGATCGAGGATTCGTCCAAGTGAAGCAGAGGACAGTGGCGGACGGGTGAGTAACGCGTGAGGAACCTGCCTTTCAGAGGGGGACAACAGTTGGAAACGACTGCTAATACCGCATGATACATTTGGGTGGCATCATCTGAATGTCAAAGATTTATCGCTGAAAGATGGCCTCGCGTCTGATTAGCTGGTTGGTGAGGTAACGGCCCACCAAGGCGACGATCAGTAGCCGGACTGAGAGGTTGACCGGCCACATTGGGACTGAGATACGGCCCAGACTCCTACGGGAGG
>ENA-UEOI01000383-UEOI01000383.1-human-gut-metagenome-genome-assembly--contig:-NODE-383-length-50374-cov-31.040499_pt1 | contig 50374 bp, 80 predicted proteins | sample MGYA00242883_ERZ507882 | MGnify/ENA primary metagenome ERZ507882 (study PRJEB26167, sample SAMN06115502) | human gut metagenome | host: Homo sapiens | place: China:Chongqing | collected 2015-07-29...
GGTAGCGGCACCTGGATTTGAACCGGGGACACTGCGGGTATGAACCGCATGCTCTAGCCAACTGAGCTATGCCGCCATTGAAAACCCCCTGTCGGACAGGGCAGGATTCAGTATACGCGATCATTCCCGTTTTGTCAATTGTTTTTTTCAAAAAAATTAGTCAATTTTGTAGCCGACGCCCCAGACGGTCTTAATGAACCGGGGATTGCGGGAGGGCTCGCCCATTTTTTCCCGCAAGCGGCGGATATGAACCATAACGGTATTATTGCGGTCCAGGTATTTCTCCCCCCACACGCTCTCAAAGAGCCGCTCGGCGGAGATGACCTGGCCCCGGTTCTCACAGAGCATCCAGAGAATGTCAAACTCGATGGGGGTGAGGCCCAGCTCCCGGTCGTAGAGGGTACACTCGTGGGTGGCCCGGTTGATGACCAGGCCGTTGAAGTCAATGATGTCCCGGCAGTCGCCGGCCTTGTCGGCCTCGTTGTAGCGGGTGTAGCGGCGCAGTTGGGCTTTGACCCGGGCCATCAGCTCCAGCGGGTTGAAGGGCTTGGTAATGTAGTCGTCCGCCCCCATGTCCAGGCCGGACACCTTATCCACCACGGTGTCCCGGGCAGTGAGCATGATGACGGGCATGGCGCTCTCCCGCCGCAGGCGGCGCAGCACCTCCATGCCGGACAGGGCGGGCAGCATGATGTCCAGCAGCACCAGGTCGAACTCCCCCGACAGGGCCCGGTCCAGCCCGGCGCGCCCGTCGAAGGCCTTCTCCACCTCGTACCCCTCGTATTGGAGCTCCAGCTCCACCATGCGGGCCAGCTTCTCCTCGTCCTCCACCAACAGGATTCTCTCTGCCATCTCTCTCGCTCCTTACTTGCCTTTTTTCCCCCTGGATTTGTCGAATTCCCGCTTGAATTCGTCCCGTACCTGGCCCACCGCGTCCCCCACCTTGGCGGACACCTGGTTGACCACCTCGCCCACCCGGTTTTTGTCCAGATCCGGGCCGGAAAAGCGGTATTTACAGCCGAAGAACAGGCCCACCACCAGCAAGGGCAGGGAGATCCAGTAGGCCACCAGCACCAGCAGGATCAGGATCAGCACGGGCAGGGCGGTCATCCGCTCCCCGTTGCGCCACACCTCAAACTGGTTGACCGTGCAGTGGCGCAGCAGATCCACCGCCGCCGCCAGCAGCTCCCGCAGGCGGGCGCGCCAGCTTCCCCGCTCCTCCCGGCCGCGGTGGCCGCCCGCGGTCACGGCCAGCCCCCAGAACCGCTTCTCGTCCTTCCCGGACGCCTCCGGCCCCCGGGTGGGCCCGGAGGGCGGCGGCTCCGGGGCGGCCCCAGGCTGGGTGGTGAAAAAAGCGCCCCGCCCGCCGCCCGGCGGAATCCGGCCCTCCCGCTCCAGCAGGATCAGGGCGTCCAGCAGATCGCCGTCACAGGCCTCCAGGGCCCGCCGGGCCTCCTCATAGGAGACTGCCGCGTGCGCGCGGAGCCGTTCCACCTGTTCCAAAGTCACTGACATAGAGGCCACCACCCTTTCAACGGTTTTGTAATTACAGTATACCCAAGCCGCAGGGCGGATGGAATTGATCTTTCCTTAAAAACACATTAAAAGTCAATCTAATTTTAGAACTAAAAATACTAGAACAACAATAAAAATCCACAACAAAAACAACTTTTTTGAACTTTTTGTTCGTTGTTCTATTTGCACATATTTAAAAAGAAAGTTACAAATACTTAGGAAACCTTCTGGATCTCTTTAGCCAAAAACGAAACATCTACGTGCGTATAGTGCTCGGTAACATCTCCATCGGAATGCCCTAAGATACGCTTTATAGCGACTTCGTCCACCCCGGCCATCCTCATCCGAGACGCGGCGGTATGTCTGCACCAATGAGGGGTGGCGGAAGGAAGTCCTAATTCTTCCATAACTTTAGAGAATAGCGGGCGGTATTTGTATGCGGGGATTGCATTCCCGTCATCATCACAGATAATAGTTTTACCGCCCCTGGACAGCCACTTGGTCAGATATGGCATGATTTTAGGATGCACCGGGACAATGCGATTTTTCCCGGCCTGGGTTTTTAGACCTCCTTGCAAATAATTCGCCTCCGAATGATACGAGAATCTGGTAAGCCCCAAAAACTCGGACACCCGGAATCCAGTATAACACAGCATTAGTACGGTATCAGCCCAAGGGAATCCAGAGGACGCTAGGTTCTCCAATTTACGCATTGTGATATCATCAAAAGCACCCTTTTCGTGCTTTGCTTCAACTCCTGGAAGTTCCACAAAAGCGGAATAGTCTTTATACACGATATCGCGCTCTGTTGCGTGCTTAAAAAGTGCTTTCATAAGCATTTTGTCATTGCTAATACTAGATTTCGATAATCCATTTGCCTCGTCTTGGTCAATAATAGATTGTAGGTCGTCAATCGTAACCTTGCACATATCCTTTTTTTCTAGCACACAGAGGCGCGCCCAAGAAGCCTTATAGCTGGCGATAGAGGCGGCTCCTGCCTTTGCATACTTTTTGGCAGACCACTGATTGTATACGTCTCCCCAGGTAACGGAGAGTGACTTTGCCGGGATATTAGATGCCAAATATTTGTCGAGGGCCTCCTGTGCTTCTTTGGCAGTTCTGTGGTAGGATAAATACTTTTGTTTCCACAGTCCGGGCCGCTCCAAATACGACACCCTGACGGCGTATCGGTTTCTGCGGTTCGGGCCAAGATTTACAATACTTCCAGTTCCGTTCGCTCTTCTCATTGACTTTTCCCCCTATTCTGTTTAAAATAGAAGGGCAGAGCGCCCGCAAAGCAATCTGCCCCCTCTATGGCCGTCCCTGGTGTTCCAGCACCGGGGGCGGTATTTTTATTGCGCTTTTTTCAGCTCCTCAATTTCACGGGAGTGCTTTCTGGCGATAGCCTCTAACGTATCCAGCCGTCCGTCAATGATGTCCATATCGTCCTCGCTAGGCATCCGTCGTAGAATTTCCTCTTGACCTTCGGCCAGTAGATTGAATTTCGTCTGAACCTCTGTATCAAGCAGAGTTTTTACGTCCTGCATGATATCGCGCCTTTGCTGCGCCATAAGCTGTGCGATTGCCTGCAAATCTTTTTCATCCAGCATACTATATCTACCCTTTCTATTTACTGCAACGGCATACCCGCCTTGTCCCGGAAACTGCCTACGGCGATCATAATGATGTCGATAATCCAGCCGACTCCAAGACAACCAGCAGTCAACAACCAGATAATTCCGGTTCCGAGTTTCCCGACATAAAAACGGTGTATCCCAAGACCGCCAACGAAAATAGACAAGAGCAGAGCGACGGTTTTACTTTTATAGGGGTAATCGCTTCCATTGTTATTGATAATTACCTGAGACGGGTCTTGCCTGAGCGCCTCGATTTGTTTTCCGCACTTAGGGCAAACAACACAGTCAATGTCGATGCGCTCGCCACAATATTTACAAAACTTTTTGGGCGATTCGGGTGGAGTGGTCTGGCCGACTTCTGGGTTAGTCCCGTTGATAGCTTCATTTTCCATATCCCATTCTCCTCTCTATTTTACCGCACTCTGGCGGTTCTTTTACGCTCATGCAAAAGTCCGATAATCCGTGCATTATATCGGAAGGCGATCAAACGCGCACAGAAAATTTACACTTCTTTTTTTGTGATATTCCCATCTTGAAAAATGGAACTAATGTTCTATAATAATAGTCAACAGAAACAAATTTTCCAGCATCGACAAAACCTGACAGAATATAAGGTAAACAGGGCGTATAGTGCAAACAGAGGCTACAAAATGTGCCAAAATTAGAAAAATTACATAGTTCTGATTGGGAGTGGCACAAACTGGGAGGAGGGCGCGAAATGACGCCGAATGGAGAAACTGTTGATATGCTTAAAAAAGAGATTGAACTTGTCATGGAGCGGAACAAAAATGAAAATTATTTGAAATCGCTCCTTACGCGCGCCCTCGTCCTCGAAAAACTACATAATAAGTGATAAAAAGGCTCCGGGAAACCGGGGCCTTATTTTTTTGTAAAGCCGTCTATCAGTTTTCTGATGGCGGCTTTTTCGTCATCTTCCATAAACCAATACGCCTTAATAATCCGCTTAATCAGATCATCATCAGACATGTGGATCTGCTCCATGACTTCGAGGAACTCCTCGTCCTCGTCCCTCTGAATATGGGGGTCTCCTTCTCCGGTACGCAGCCAGAGCTCGGAGATGTTAAATTCACGGCAGATGTCGGCGATGGTGCGGTCGCTGGGTACTTTTTCGCCAGAGACTAGCCTAGAAATGAAAGACTGCGAAACATTGATTTTCTCTGCAAAAGCAGTCTTTGTTAGGTTGCTGTCCTTTACGCACCATGCGATTCGCTCGTTAATGGTCTCCACTATTTGCACCTCCTGTCTGCACCTATTAAATCATAAACAAAAAAAGAAGTCAAGGGAAAATTATGACTCAGACATAGAAAATGCTTGACTTGTTGACTTGGTCATGTTATATTATACCCAGGACAAGCAGGGAGGTGAAACGATGCCTGTATATGACACCAGCAAACTTGCAGATGCACGGACTGTTGCCGAAAATCTAGCAGGGCTCCCTAAAGAAGCGTTACTTTATATTGCTGGTTACGCCGAGGGATACCGGGATAGGCCCGCGCGGAAACGCAAGAAGAAAGATAGCACCAATGGAGAAAAAGAAGCCCGCCCCTGACGGGGCGGGGAAGGAGGTAAGTGGGGTGAAGATCATCATTGAGGCTGATTCTAAAGAAATTGCTGACCTCGTACTTACACTACAAGGCCAGCAGAATCAAGATGAAATTGCTAAGAACTATGCGATAGATATCTTTGGAAACAAATACCTCAATTACGAAAGTGGGGGCCGTGGATGTTCCAATGGATAGCTTTAGCTTTTGCTGGTTTTGAAATTGGGTACATATTTATTTACTGGCTCTTTGATGAGGAAATAAATGCGACAACGGTTTCTGTGCTTTCCGCAATAACGATTTTTTGGATAGCAATGCATTTCCTTGTTTCATAAATTTAATGGAGCACAACAAAAAGCGCCCCGGCCAGTGCACCACCACCGACCAGGGCATGACACCACGTGAAGCAGCCACGAGGTATCGGAGACAGTATATCACATCCTCCGGCCTCTGGCAAGATTGGAGGATTTTTTATGACCAAAGATGGGCAGCTCAACGAGACTAGCACGAAGCGGGAGATTGAGAACCGTTTCGCAAATGCACGCCGCGTCATGGACGACCTATGCCGGGCTTACTATGGGATGACTTGGGATGAGCATGAGCGGCTCCACGGGGAGAAGGGAGGCGAAAACGATGAGGCCAAGAACCAGAGCGCGGCCGCCGATCCCAACGGACGCTGAGATACTAGCGTATGACAATGTTCCAGTGGACGTTGCGGCCCGGTATTTAGACTGGCCGGAACAGACGGTAAGGCTGGCGCTCAGAGAGGGCCGGGCAACCTTCGGGATTGCGGTCAAGGACAAGGCGCTTACATACAAGATCAGCCCCGGCGGGCTGGTTAAGTACAAGCGAGATGGCGTACCGTGCTTTGACTACGAAACCATCGTACACATGATACGGACGGCGGTGGCGAGCACCATTCAAAGCGAAATGAGCGATTTCAAGACAGAGCTTTTCAACTAATGAAAGAGAGTGAAAATTATGGGAGCACAAACCGAGCGCGACAGGCGCGCAAAGGCGTACAGCTACCGGGCCTACCGCCGCCGGGTACAGCAGGCGCAGGCGGTGGCCCAGCGGGTACAACTGGCGGTGGTTGCCGGAGCGGCGCTGGTGCTGGCTATTCTGGTGGCAGCGAGCCTATGAAAAAGCAACTGATCGTGACTACCGTATACCTGTTCTTTTTGTTGGCGCTGGTTGCACTGATCGAAATTGTCTGGAACCAGGAACCGGAACAGCCAGCCATTGAGACCCCGGCAGCAACCACCACTCCGGCCCCCACGCCCACCGGCCCGCTCACCATCCAGATCACCGGACTGGAGGGCGCGGAGAGCATCGACGATGTGTGGGCGACGATTACCATCCCGAAAGAATAACTACGCCCCGGCTAGTGGCGACACACCAGCCGAGGCAGAAAGAGGGAATATGATGTCAAGTTCTAATAATTGTGAAACTAAGAAAGCGGTTTTAACGGTTGAGGCGGTTCAAGAACATCTAGCTCAGACGGCTCAATCACGCCAATGTCTATCAGCAAAGATATTACAGTCATGGCCGAAATTTGGCTTGTGTATAAAGAAGAATTAACAGCCATTTTCATGGCAACGGTGTTTGGATCGTCAGAATCTTTTATTCCGTTCATAATTGCACTTGCCAATTCATCTGCTTTCGCTTTTGAGTAATCGTCCAAAAAATCGCAACACCACTTTAATAAATCCACTCTAGTCACTTTATTCACCTCCTCCCTACCGCCTACATTTTACCATGGAAACGAGTGGAGAACAACAAAAAGCGCCGCTCCCCGGTGTGCGAGACCGGAGGGCGGCAAGGGAAACATTTGTTTATTTACATTTTATAACGATTAGAAAGGAAAGTCAAATGAAATTGTATCAAAAGCGCAATGGAAATATGTCCAATCAGGACTGGCTTGACCTTGGTACGCTTCTTCTTAAGCTGGGCTATGTAGTTTCCATAGGAAAGGAGAAGCAAAGCGGATCTATGTACCGTTCTTATATCGAAATCCAGGGAAACGGACTGGAGAAGGAGGAGCTGTAATGCACATCCCATTGTATGACAGCCAGACGACTCCGGCATCTGCTTATTGCGAGAAGTGCCGCCAGGAGGTCTACCACGGCGAGGCACGGTTTCAGTGGGAGGGACGGTGGCTCTGCCCGGACTGCTTCCGGGCCGCGGTCAACAAGGCCCTACGAGACTGCCCGGAGCAGGTGGCGTTGGAGATGGGGCTGGAAGTGGAGCGGTACGTATGAGCCGCGAGACCTGCGTGCGCTACTACACCACCGGCACAGCCACCGTGGCCGTCCATTTCCCCAATGGGCTGACGGTTTGCCAGTGGTGCCCCTACATCCAATACCGGGAGGGCCTCAAGCGCCACCAATGCGCCCTCACCGGCGAATTTCTGCCGTACCCGTTTGACGGGATGGGGAACGAGTGCCCGATTACATTTGATAAGGAGGACAAGCAACATGAGTTTGACAGTTAAGGAGACCAAGGGCGGCGGCAGTGCCCCCATTGAGCCCGGAGCGTACCCGGCCCGCTGCGTGGGCGTAGTCGACCTGGGCATCCAGCACAACGACTTCAACAACAAGGATCAAGAAAAGGTGCGGCTTATTTTTGAGCTGCCCACGGAGCGCGTGCAGGTAGACGGTGAGGACAAGCCCCGCTGGCTTAGCAAGCCCTACACCGCCTCCCTCCATGAGAAGTCCACCCTGCGCCATGATCTGGACGCCTGGCGCGGTAAGCCCTTTACCCAAGAAGAGCTGGCCGGGTTCAATCTGGCGAATGTAATCAACGCCCCCTGTTTACTTACCGTGGTCAACCAGGAGGGCAAGAATGGCGGCACCTACGCCAAGATTGCCGGTATCTCCAAACCGATGAAGGGTATGGAAGTGCCACCCCTTGAAAACGAGCCGATCCAGTTTGATATGGACGCCGAGGACGCCGAAGAGACCCTGAAGTTGCTGCCCACCTGGATGCAAGATGAGGTGCAGAAGTCAGTCACATGGAAGGCGAGGATGTCCGGCCCTTTTGAGGATGCCGACGAGGACGGCGAGCTCCCGTTTTAAGGGGGCCGCCGCCCTATGGAATACATTAAAATCCCTATAATCTGCGCCGACGCCATTTTGGCCCTCGGAGAAGCGGAGTGTGGCCGGTTGCTTATGTCCCTTCTGGAATACAGTAGGGGCGGAGGTACGGTTGAACCCCGTGGTGCTGAGAAGTCAATCTATCTAATTTTGAAAGCGCAGATGGACAAGGATACAGAGACAGGGCGGAAACGTGCGGAGAACGGGCGGAAAGGCGGCATAGCAAAGTCTAGCAAATTAAAGCAAAATCTAGCAAGAGATAGCATGCCCCCTTCCCCGCTTCCTTCTCCCCCCACACCCCCCATATCTATTCCCCCATCCCCCAAAGAAAAACCCCCTAAAGGGGGTAAAAAGAAAGTCCCCCCAACGGTGGAAGAAGTCCGCGCCTATTGCCAGGAACGGGGGAACGGCATAGACCCGGAGGCCTTTGTGGACTTCTACGCAGCGCGGGGGTGGAAATACGGAGCAGGGCGGCCCATTGTAGACTGGAAAGCCGCCGTGCGAACCTGGGAAGCCCGCCGAAGGGCGGAGCAGCCAGCCACTACGGAGACATACCGCCCCAGGGCCTATCACCTGGAGCGGGACGAGGATGGACAGGAGGTTGTAGTCTATGACGATTGACGCACTGGAGGCGGAGAGCGCGGTATGCGGCTCTATCCTGCTGGACGATGCATGTCTACCAGAAGTGCTGGAGCACCTGACAGAGGCGGATTTCGTGCTGGAGGCGAACCGGTCGATTTTCCGGGCGGCGGTTGAGCTTTACCGGCGTGAGGAGCCGGTAGACCCTGTGAGCATCCGGGCGGAGGCCAGGGGTGCAGTCAGCGACGCCTACATGATGGAGCTGATGCAGGCCACCAACACGGCGGCCAACGCCGGGATTTACGCGGAAGAGACCCGGCGGGCGTCCATGCGGCGGAGCCTGGTAGCCCTCGGCCAGGAGCTGGAGCAGCGTGCGTCTACCCTGGAGGACACCCCCAGGGAGCTGATTTCCGCCGCACAGCGAGAGCTGGAGGCCATTGAGGCTCAGGACACCGCAAGGGAGCTGGCTACCTCCGGGGATACTTTGCTGGCCTATTACCGGCACCGGGAGCGGGTGGATGCCGGTGCCGGCGGCTACGTCCCTACGGGCTACCGGAGCTTAGACCGATTGCTGGGCGGCGGCCTGCTGAACAGCGGATTTTACATTCTGGCCGCCCGGCCCGGCATGGGCAAGACCACTTTTGGGCTGGCTGTGGCGGATCAGGTAGCCCAACAGAATGGGCCAGTGCTCTTCGTGTCTCTGGAAATGGATGAGGAGCAGTTGGCCGCCAAGCGGCTGGCGCGGGCCGCCGGGATTTCCTATGACGCCCTCATGATGGGCAATCTTGGGGACGAAGAGCGGGCCCGTGCGGCGGAGTGGAGTTCGAAGGTGTCCCAGATACCTGTCTACACAAACCGCAAGCCCCGCGCCACCGTGGACGATATCGCCAACATGGCCCGGAAGGTTAAAGGGCTCAAGCTGCTGGTGGTGGACTATTTCGGGCTGATCCGGACAGAGGAGCGGGCTAAAAACCGCTATGAGGCTATGACCGAGGTGTCCGGGCAGCTCAAGGCGCTGGCGAGAAAGCTCAAAGTACCGCTGCTCTGCCTGGCGCAGATCAACCGGGAGAACGCACAGCGGCAGGATAAGCGGCCCCAGCTCTCTGACCTGCGGGATACCGGGGCACTGGAGCAGGATGCGGATGGCGTAATCTTTTTACACTGCAACAGCTATTACAACCAGGAGCGGCCCGACCCGTGGGAGCCCGACTATATGCAAATTATTTTGGCGAAAAACCGGCACGCCAGCACCGGTACGTGCGACGCGGCATTCTACCGGGCGGTGGGGCGGATTATACCAGCGAGGTGATATCAGTGACAGACGAAAAGGCGGCGGATGTTTTGTCCGCCCTGAGAGACAAACATCGCGCCATTATGGAGACCGGATCCGAGCTGGCTCAGGTGCATGGCCAGATTGTGGAAGCCCTGAACTGGGCGCTGGAGATACTTAGACATGGGAACGATTCGGTTTGATATACCATACCCGCCCACGAAGAAGGGCAAGTCGGCCTTCTGCCGCCGGTTTGGGCTGAACGCCTACTACTCCGGCAAGCACTGGGCGCAGCGGAAGAAGGACGCTGACGAGCTCCACGCGCTGACTCTGGCCGCGCTGAAACAGGCCCGAGTGCGGCGCGGGATGGTACGGGGGCCGGTCTCCATCACTTTTGCATGGGACGACGGGCTGGACATTGACAACCACGCTGCCATCGCCAAAGCCGTGGTGGACGCGCTCAAGGGATACCTGCTGCCGGACGACGATCACCGCTGGTACAGGCAGGTTATACATAGGCTTTGGGACGGGGGATGTATTCGGGTGGAGGTGCAGGAGCTGTGATCACCAGAGACCCCTACGGCATCAGCGGAGCGGTGGCACCCTGGCGCAGCCTGGACGCGATGGAGTCAGTTGTAGAGCGCAGGATTACGGAGCGGGATACAGAGGAGGCCGAACTCTGTGGGCGGTGCCCGCTGCCGGACTGCAACCCGAAAAGAGTTGGCTGCCTCCTACATACCAGGGCGAAAAAGCCAAAACCGTCCCGTGATTTGCTGGAGCGCATGGCGCTGGACGGGTATGGGCCGGAGACGATAGCCCAGGCCACCGGATACTCCATATCAACCACCACAGAGTATATGAAACAGTTTTTTAGGGCGGGACCATGTGAGCGCTGTGCGTCCAAGAGCATTTGTGATGCAGTCGTCGGGACGTGTAGCCGTAAAGAGCGATGGAAAGCAATCAAGGAGGTGCCGAACGATGGACGATAAGACGCGCGCCCTGCTGGGCGACCACGAGGCGGCGAAACGGCTGACGGATGCGGGGGTGCTACTGCCATGCCCGGGTTGCAGGGGTGAAGACACAAAGCACAGGGCTGTAATGGCATGCGTAATGATTGAATGCCTGTGTGGGTTTATGGCGGCGGGCTACGACTTGGAAGAAGCACGGCAGATATGGAACACCCGCGCGCCGATTCTGAGCGCGGAGGAGATGGAGATGCTGGAGGGGATGGAATGAACCTGAAAGATTTGATTTCTGATGTGAACGTCAACGAGATTTACGAACACATCGAGACTGAAACATTGTCAGAGTGGGTGAACGCATGGCAGAAAGCCGCCCTGTCCACCCTCACCCCGCCGAACGAGCCGCTGACGCTGGACAGCAGGCTAACTCCTAAAATGGTGACATGTCCGAAAGGTTGGAAAGGAGTACGGTATACACGCTTTCATTGCCCCGGATGCAAGAAAGTTTTGAAAAAAGGCGAGGCATATTGTCATAAATGCGGTCAAGCTCTCATATTTCCTGCCGCGCGATACGACAAGGAGAACAACAGAATTTGGCTGGATTTTTCTGACCGCCGCCCGCCGGAGGTATCGCCATGAGACACCAATACACACGCCAGGAGCTGGACTCCATCACCCAGGAGACCGCAATCTACATTGAGGGAGCAGGGATAGCCCAGCTCCAATGGGGCGGCCTGGAGATTGCAGAGGGGTGCAGGGATGGATATCTGTACTGCAAGCACATCAAGCCGTTTTCTATGGATCTGTACGGACAATACTGGATGGCTTTTGATGGGCTGCCGGAAAGGGGAAAAAATAATGAAAATCCCAGCGGAATTTGAGGACATTTTCCGGGGTGTAGAGTTGACGGAGAGAGAGGCCCTGTTCCTGAGCTGGATAACCAGCTGGGACGATTATACAATCCAGAAGAAGAAATATAACAGCAGTCTGTAACGGGAAAAGAAAAAGTGCCTATGGCTATATTTGGCGTTGGGGCCAGCGAAAGGAGGCCACCCATGACTAAGTGCTGCGCCACCTGCGCCTGGTACGAGGACTTCCAGGGCGTGTGCTGTAACGGGGACAGCCCACACTGCGCAGACTTCACGGCTCCAGATCAGCGGTGCAGGGAGTGGGAGAGGAAGGGAGAAGAAAAGTGAAACAATTTGCGGTCATGGATGGAGATATGTTCTTGCAGCGGTTAGAGCCAAACGAGCGTTACGCAAAGTCCGCAAGAGGCATCCAGACCGGTCTACATACATACAGCGAATATACTCCTATTTTCGGGCACGAGGAACATTGGATGGACAGTCGAACGGCAACAAGCTATTTGGCTGGGTTGGTGGAAAATTTGCGCTGGGAGGGTGATAGATACCATGCATACGCGCTGATATGTAAGGAGGCCGCCCATGAAGTTTCGGAACCCTGAGACGGGGGAAGTGGTGACAGACGAGCAAGCACACGGGCAATTTTGTAGGGGTAGAAATTGCTGTGAATGTCCGATGAACCAAACCCAAGAAAATTGCATTGGGTTTAGAAGGTCCCGCCCCCACGAGGCCGCACGCCTGATGGGGTTCGAGGTGGTGGAGGATGATACATTAACTTTGGGAAAAGCCATCGAAAAGTACCTGAAAATCAAGGAGGAGGACAACAAGTGAATAAACCAAGAATTGCGCAGGTGCTGGGTGTTGAGGTAGGCGAAGAATTTACATACGATTTCGGCGCAAATCAGGTAAATAGAGGCACCTTCAAAATTGGAGCAGACGGGAAGCGATATTATAAGACGGGAGATCTCTGGAGCTCTTGCTACAATGAGGATGATTTGGCTGTAATTATCAACCACCCCGACCGCATCATCCGCAAGCCCCGCTGGACGGAGCAGGAGGTGGAGGACGCGAAGGTCATCAGGCGTTTGTTTGGGCAGGATGGTACCATCAAGCGCCACAGCAAAGCAATGACAGCCCCATACAGCAACCTCGTTTTTGACCACCTGTATATCAACGAAGACTTGTTCCCCTCCCTCCGCCCCGGAGAAACCGTCACCCTTGACGAGATCATCGGAGGTGCCCAATGAAATCCCCTGAGTGTGTATGCAAAACGTCAGAAGAGTACATTCGTGTTGCGTTAGCTCTAGAAACTCTTGCTTACCATGACAAAAACTACTTAGACAGTACATTCGCAAAGAGCAATGCTGCTATCAGTGAAGAGATACAGGCTTGCTTGCAGAAGGCTTTAACGATGATGGAGGAAAAACAATGAGAGAAATCCTTTTCAAAGCCAAGCGGCTGGATAATGGAGAGGTGCTATATGCGGACACATGGGTATAAAGGAACAGATGTATATCGCCTGTGGGGGCAGATTGTAACAAGATGTGAAAACCCAAACGCCAAAAGTTACAGATGGTATGGGGCGCGTGGGATTACTATGGATGATACATGGAGAAGCGATCCAAAATCTTTTTGCGACTGGGCGATTGCGCATGGTTATAAAGCAGGGTTAGAGATAGACAGAATTGACGTGGACGGGAATTATACGCCCAATAACTGCCAGTTTGTTACGCATAAAGAAAACTGCGCCCCTAATAAGCGAAGGTTGAGGGCAACAAATAAAACAGGAGAACGGAATATTTGCTTCTCGAAACATGGGAAATTTGAAGCCTATGCTTACATAAATGGAAAGCAAAAATATATCGGTGCTTATCGTACTCTTGCAGACGCAGTAAAGGCAAGGGATATTGCGGAGGGCTCCATCCACGACGGGGAGGGCGGACAGCATGAGGAGGGATAGCACTTGAACGAGTTCCCGGAGAGGCTGAGAAGGTTAAGAGAAGAGAAAAGACCAGTCAAAAGCATGGTGACGGTTTCGGAGCTATGCGGACTACCGAGTGGTGCGGTAAGAAAGTATGAGCGTGGGGAGGCGCGTCCTAATATGGCGGCCTTGATTGCGTTGGCTGACTACTATGAGGTAAGTTTGGACTACTTAACCGGACGAACAAATTTTAGGTAAAATTTTTTAAATTGTCCTTTTTTGGACAGCAAAGAAAGAATCTTACTTTAGAATGGGGGTGTGGGGGCGTATGCCCCTGCGCTCCCACTCTCTTTCCGCCCCCTTTTCCTCCTTCACGTAGAGTGGGTGGCGTCGGTGATCTGCCGCCACCCCCCTCCGTGTGCAATATGCCGCCGGTCGAACACCACCCCACTATTCGGGGCATGAGGGGTCGCACCCCTCTGGCGGCGAATGACGGTGGAAAGACACTACACCAGATTGCCAGAGCGTCTAGGCGCTGGGAAGAGTAAGACGCGAGCCGCCTGTCATGGGGGCGGAGCTAAAAAAGCGGTGGCAGCTATGACCTGCCCCGGCGCTATCCCACTGAAAACTGCCCTGCGAGTGGCTAATCATGATGTCGCCGCCGAGACCAGGGTGTGTCAATCTAAGCGAGACGGCGCAAATATGCCATCTTAGCTCAACTGGTAGAGCAACCGTCTTGTAATCGGTAGGTTGGAGGTTCGATTCCTCCCGGTGGCTCCAGAGATGCCCGGTGTATGCCGGACAAAGCATCATCCATGCGGTGGTGCTTTATACGCCGCTCCTCGCCGCATGAGGCGGGCGGTGGCACCAAAAAGGTGAAAATATGGATTTGATGCAGGGTGACTGCCTGGAATTACTAAAAGATATACCGAATGGAAGCGTGGATATGGTGCTCACTGACCCGCCATACGGTATTGATTATCAATCACAATGGAAAAAGAAAAAGTCAGAATGGACGCCGAAAATCAAAAATGACAAGCGTCCATTTATAGAGTTCATCCCACTTATTAAGCAGTTTCTAAAGCCTGACGGATGTGTGATGGTTTTCACTAGATGGGACGTTCAGCAGAAATTCATTGATGCAATGAATAGCAGCAGCCTAAAAGTGAAAAATGTTCTGATTTGGGATAAAGAAATTCACGGGATGGGCGATCTGAAACATTCTTTTGCAAGCCGGTATGAATCAATTATTTTTAGCAGCGAGAAAGAATTTTTATTCAACGGGAAACGACCACAAGACATTATTAAAGTCCGTCGTGTCCTCCCAAACGAACTAAAGCACCCAAACGAGAAACCCGTTGAACTCCTTGAACAATTGATCGAAAAGTGCACAAAGCGGAACTGTGTTGTTTTAGACCCGTTTATGGGCAGTGGTACAACTGGCGTTGCCTGCGTCAACACGGGCCGAAAGTTTATCGGCATGGAGTTAGACACAGGATACTTTGATATTGCAAAGCAGCGCATCGAGGGAGCAAAAAGGCAGAATATGATGTAACACCGCGCAGCGGATTACATACAGGCCCCCGGAAAGCCTGACCAAACCAGCAACATACCCCGCAAGGGGTATCTATGCCCCCAAAAGCGCACGAGCTGGAGAGGGCAAAAAAGCCGCCCCCGAAGGGGCGGAAGGATGGTTATGTTTTAGATTTTCGTTTGGCATAGGCAGCTCGTTCTTTTGCCCGAACCAGCTCTGGATTCTCCGCGCGTTCTTTTCGGCGCTTTTCATTCCTGGCTGGATAGTAAGTTTCCCTGTTGGCCTGGTTCCAAGCCCGTGAGGCTGGACGATCCACCTTGCGGACGGCCTCATAGGCGCAGTCGGGACAATACTTTTGCCTGGCTGACTTTACCACATACTCTTTCCCGCAGACCGTGCACTTGTCGATACTTCCGAGAGGGCGGTCGGCCTTTCGCCCCTTTTTTCTTCGCCTCGCGTCTGCTTCTCTACTCCGTACTAAGCGGCAGGCCGGGCAATACCATGCGCGGGGGCCGCCATCAAAGACAGCGCCACACTGGCGGCAGGTGCGGGGCTTTACAACAACAGCCATCAGATCAGCCTCCTCAACTCCACGCCAAGCGCGTCAGCGATTGCTAACAGGTTCTTGGTGGTGAGGTTTCCGGCCTCTGCCTCTCCCAGCTCGACTCGCTGGATTTGGCGGATATTGACGCCGGATGCCTCCGACAGCTCCTTTTGGCTGAGGCCCGCCGCCCGGCGGTACCACTCCAGATTGGTGATGGGGTTGTTATGGCAGTCGCGCCCATAGTTGACCAGGGAACAGGCGGTGCAGTCGCCGTCTGCCCGCTGGCAGTCACCATACTTACGCCTCATGCGAGCACCTCCACAACAACAGCGTCCGCAATTACGATCTCGCCAGGATCTTCGCCATAAGTGTAAGAGTTCCCGGCTACTACAGCAATATAATCGCCGAAATAATCTTTCGCAAGTTCAGCTTCGCCAGAACGGATAACGGATACTCCGGGGAGCTCTTCGCCGGTGTCCTCTCCATCATCCCAAATATGGGAGCAATGATCCATTTCACCGAGGGAAAAAGGGACTTCCTGGACACGGATACCAACAATTTCGTAGTCGTAAAACAGTTCATCGGCGAGTTCCTTTACTCTGCGGATCATTTCATCGGTAACCTTCATCGTCATGACCTCCTGGGGTTGTCCCTCTCTCGATGATTCCATTATACGCTAATATTAGCGTATTGTCAATAGAGAAATGCTAAAATTAGCGTAAAATATTTGCCGCCCCGCAGTTGCAGGAGACGGGGGTGGCCCAATGAGAGGAAACGCATGGCGGGATATTCCCCCGCCGCCTCTCAAACAAAAGATCAGGGCTAGGCCGACGGGCCGAAAAGGGAGGTGCCACCTTACTCCCCTGCCCTGAGTCAACATAAAGGTGGGAAATAAAATAGAAAGGGTGGTATCTACATGAACGACTTGATGATTTTTAAGAACCCTGAGTTTGGGGAGATTCGTACTGTGGAATTGGACGGGGAGCCGTGGCTGGTGGGAAAGGATGTAGCCGAGGCGCTTGGGTACAGCAATCCGCGGGATGCGCTCGATCGACACGTGGATGACGAGGATAAAGCTACTGTCGGGATCCACGACGGCAGCCAGTCCAGAAACATGACCATCATCAATGAGAGTGGCCTGTACTCCCTGGTGTTGTCCAGCAAGCTGCCTGGGGCAAAGAAGTTCAAGCGCTGGGTGACGAGTGAGGTATTACCCAGCATTCGCAAGCACGGAGCTTACATGACCTCGGACACGATCGACAAGATGATAAACTCTCCGGAGTTTGGCATCAAACTGCTTACTGCGCTGAGAGACGAGCAGGATAAGAGAAAGGCACTGGAGACTGAGCTGGATAGGAGCAAGGAGTGGTACTCCATTAAGCGTGTAGCAAATCTGAACGGAGTATCACACAAGAAGTTTGACTGGAGGAAACTAAAGAGCGAAAGCTCAAATATGGGTTATGAAGTAAGAAAGATTTTTGACGCCAATTATGGCGAAGTTAATACTTATCACATGAGAGTGTGGGAAAAAGTATATCCGAACATGGAACTATAATCAACCCACACGGGTGTATCGCTTAACAGGCTGTGACGGCTGGCCGTATCCGAGCCAGAGCTCGACAGTAGGCGGCGAAAAGCATTTAAAAGCATTTAAAAGCATTTCAAAAGCAAAACGAAAGCAAGGGAGAGAGAAAGAAAAGGTCCCCCTCTTGATGGCCCCCTTTATCCCCCCTCTCCCTTCCCCCCGATCCCCCTATCTCTTACCCCCCTATAATCCCCCCTTAATCTCCCCCGAAAAGAAAGAGAGAGGGCGCGCTCTGTCGGTGGCGGTGGGGGAATTTGAAGACTCTACTTAGGCGAGAGGTGGTGACATGGCTGCACGGCTGACGGACAGGCGAAGAAAGAAAATTGTGGCTGATTATCTGGAGACCGAGAGCTATAACGCCACGGCGAAAATCAATGGGGTTTCCAAAGATACCGTTAAGCGTGTTGTGTTAGGTTGCGAAGGATTCGCCCAAAAGGCGCAACAAAAAAAGAAGCAGAACACGCTGGATATGTTGGCCTTCATGGAGACCCGCAAAGAGAAGATGCAGGAAGCGATCGACCTGCACCTAATGGCGCTGACAGACCCAGAAAAGATAAGCGATGCCGGGTTGTCTCAAATCGCCACTTCTTTCGGGATTATCGTTGACAAGGCCACAAAGAACACAGCCAGCGGGAACGACAGTTTGAATAAACTGGACGGGCTGTTGAAGGAGTTCAGAGATGCTGTTAAGTCCGAAACAAACTGAATTTGTCCGAGAGGGGCATCACCGCTGGAACTTTAAGGGAGGGGCTACTCGATCGGGGAAAACATACCTTGATTTTCGGTGGATTATCCCAATCCGCATCCGGGAGCGTGTCGGCAAGGACGGGCTGACGGTCATTCTTGGCGTCACAAAGTCCACCATTGAGCGGAATGTGCTTGAGCCTATGCGAACGATCTATGGTGATGCTCTTGTTGGCACGATCTCCAGCGACAATACGGCGTGGATATTTGGGGAAAAGTGCTACTGCCTTGGAGCTGAAAAGGTTTCCCAGGTCTCGAAAATCCGCGGCGCGTCCATCAAATACTGCTACGGCGACGAGGTGGCAGACTGGAGCCAGGAAGTCTTTGAACTGCTGAAAAGCCGCCTGGATAAAGCGTATTCATGCTTTGACGGTACGTACAATCCACAGGGGCCGAATCACTGGCTGAAAGTGTTTCTGGACAGCAAAGCGGATATTTTTAGCCAGACGTACACAATTGATGATAATCCGTTTCTCCCAGAGGCTTTTGTGGAGAACCTAAAGCGGGAGTATCGAGGAACGGTTTTTTACGACCGTTATATTTTGGGACGGTGGGCGCTGGCCGAGGGACTAATCTACCCCATGTTTGGCGAGAGCAACATCGTGGACGAGGAACCGCCGGCGGGCCGGTATTATATATCCGTGGACTATGGAACGCTCAACCCATTTTCCGCCGGCCTTTGGTGCGTGACAAAGCAAGGGGCTGTCCGAATCAAGGAGTATTATTACAGCGGGCGTGGGACGCAGAAGCAGCTGACTGATGAAGAATACTACCAGGCGATACGGGAACTGGCAGACGGCTATAACGTGGACTATGTGGTCATTGACCCGTCGGCGGCGTCTTTCATCACTACGGTATTCCGACACAATGAGTTCCATGTGGTCAAAGCGAACAATGACGTAATGGACGGGATACGGCGCACTTCCGTCTATCTCAAAAGCGGGGAACTTAAAATACACCGCCAGTGTAAAGACGCCATCCGAGAATTTGGCCTATACCGATGGGACGAGGAATCCACTGTGGACAAGGTCATCAAGGCAGACGACCACGCCATGGATGATATACGATATTTCGCAAACACTATTCTGGTCCGGTATTTCCCGGTAATGAGGTGAGAAAGTGACTATCATCGACAAACTCAAAGAGCTGGGCTTTGCCACCGTCAGCGCGGGCTTTTACGGCAAGGTTCTGGAGTGGAAGTCCTGGTATGAGGGAGACGTAAAGGAGTTCCACCGATATCGGGTGCGCAACGGGGCCGGGATGGTGAGCTGCAAGCGGTACAGTCTCAACATGGGGAAGAAGATTCCTGAAGATTGGGCTAATCTGCTTATGAATGAGCGGGTTGAAATCACTCTGGATGGCACAAAGGAGCAGGAGTTTATTGACCGGGTTCTGAATGAGAACAACTTTCGCGTGCGCTCCAATGAGATGCAGGAAATGGCCTTCGCTCTTGGCACGGTGGCTTTTATTCCCCGTGTAGTGGGCATGGAGGCCACGGAAGCAGGGCCGATTCCAGGAAGCGCCACCGATATAATTATCGACTATGTTACGGTAGAGCATATTTGGCCCCTGTCCTGGCAGAATGGCGTCATTACTGAATGTGCCTTTGACAGTATCGTCAACGTAAACGAGGATGATTATTGCTATCTGCAAATTCACCGGAAGGTGGACGGTCTGTACGACATTGAGAATCGGCTGTATACATATCGGAACCATAACGTGGATACTGAGGTTCTGCTGACCTCCGTGAAGGGGTTTGAGCGGGTGCCGCCCGTGGTCCACACCGGCAGCGACCGGCGGCAGTTTGTCATTGATCGGCCAAACATCGCCAACAACTTCGATTACTCTATCCCGCTCGGGATTTCGGTATACGCCAACGCCATCGACAGCATGAAGGGCGTAGACATCGCCTTTGACAGCTATGTCAATGAGTTTGTGCTCGGGAAAAAGCGGGTTATGGTCAAGCCGTCCGCGCAGAAGTATTTGGATGGCGAGCCGGTCTTTGACCCTGATGACCTTGCCTATTATATGCTGCCGGAGGACATCGAGGGCGGGGACATCATCCAGCCTATCGACATGAACCTGCGAACGGCGGAACACACCCAGGGCGTGCAGACACAACTTAATCTGCTGTCCAGCAAATGCGGCTTTGGGGAGACGTACTACCGCTTTGACAGTGGGAACATCACCACGGCTACCCAGGTCATCAGCGAGAATAGCACCATGTTCCGCACCATCAAGAAGCATGAAATTATCTTGGAACAGGCTATTACAGAGCTGTGCCATATCATTCTTCGGCTTGGGAATGCGGCTATGAACAAAGGCCTGAACGAAGAAGCAAAAGTGACCATTGACTTTGATGACTCCATCATCGAGGACAAGACTACGGAGCGAAACAACGACAGACAGGATCTGGCTGCGGGAATCATGAACGACTGGGAGTACCGCATGAAGTGGTACAACGAGGACGAGGCCACGGCAAAGAAGATGCTGCCAAAGATGGAGGATATGACGGACGAGGAGGAAGAAGAGATTGAATGAGGTATCCATTCACCCCAGAGATTCTCGATGCCATCCCAGAAGATCTGGCCGAACTGTACCGCAGTCTGGAAGCGACGATTCTTGAAGAGATATGTTCCCGACTGAAAATTTCTGGTGAACTGAACGAGGTGACGGTGCAGGACATCCGGGTGCTGCGCTCCCATGGCATCGACCTGAGCGAGATTGAGAAAGCTATCCAGCGAACCGCCAACATCTCCCGGAAAGAACTGGACAAGCTGTTGGACGAGGTGGTGGAGCGGAACCAGCGATATTATACCGACCTCATTGACCTAGCGGGCGTGACCCAGCCAGAGACGTTGGTGAGCGTGGAAGATACCTGGGCCATCTATGAGCAGACACGCGGGGAGCTGTCAAACCTGACCCGCTCCATGGGCTTCCTGGTGGACAATGGGCGGACGATGTTAGCACCGGCAAAAGCCTATCAGTGGGCGCTGGACAGCGCGGAGATGCAGGTCATGAGCGGGGCTATCTCCTATAATCAGGCCATCAAGGGCGCTGTCAAGCAGTTGGCAGAAAGCGGCCTCCGCATGGTGGACTATGAGAGTGGACACCGGGACCATATTGACGTGGCAGCCCGCAGGGCGGTGATGACAGGCGTATCCCAGATCTGTGCCAAGTACACGGAGCAGAGCGCAGAGTATCTGGAAACACCTTATTTTGAAGTGTCCGCCCACATCGGGGCTCGGGACAAGGGTGTTGGCTGGCAAAACCACAAGGCATGGCAGGGCCGGGTGTACTCCGTAAGGACCGGAGACAAGTATCCGAGCATTTATGAGGTGTGCGGGCTTGGCTATGTGGACGGCTTGGAGGGTGCAAACTGCCGCCATATCAGGATGGCTTTTGTGGATGGTGTGATGGAGCGCACATATACCGACGAAGAACTCGCTCACATAGACGATGGGCACGACGTGGATTTTGAGGGAAAGCACTACACAGCTTATGAGGCCACACAGAAACAGCGGCAGGTCGAGCGAACTGCCCGAAAGTTGAAGCGGGAACAGACAGCATACAAATCCGCTGGACTAACGGAGGACTACCAAGCGGTAACAGCCCGCATACGTCGGTTAAACGCAGAATACAAGGCGTTCAGCGAGGCGGCACAGCTGCCGTTGCAGCGGGAAAGGATGAGGATACTTTATGAATGACACAAAGGCGGTTATGGACGCTATCAACGAGATTCTTAAGCGAGGGAACGATGCACAGATACAGCTGAACAAAGGCCGCATTATGGTTCTGGAAGTGAAGAGGCGGATAAAGTACAAAGAAACAGATGAAACCCTTGTGTAATGAGGTGCTGTTTAGTATAATTAAAATGAGGTGAAATCTATGGCGTCAGAAGATGGAGTGTGGCGGACAATCAGTGGGCGGCGCGTTTTTATCAAGAAAGGTCAAAGTTTAACTGACGCAATGAAGGAAAGCGGCAAGTTTGGTGATGACAGAAAGCCAAAGAGAAGTGAGAAGAAGAGTGCCGATCCTGCAAAAACAGCAACTCGATTAAAGGATGGAGAAACGCAAAGGATTTACGGTAAAGATGAAGGCGGCACCTATCAAGCATCTTCAACAAATGAGTATACATTGACTGGCGATAGAGCTGGTAAAAAAATAGAAATCCCTGAAAACGATACAGATGGAGTAGTTGTTTTTAAGGCCCCTAATACTTCTGGGTTTGTTGATGGGAAGTATGTATCCGATGAAAATGTAAATACAATTTTTTCAGACGGGCGCATTGTTCTGAACGATTATTCCTACAACAATTACATGAATACAAAACTACACGGAATTGTCGAGGCCGAGACATTAAGATTAGCCGGATTAAAGCGTGAGGGTTTGTTTTACCGTGGAACGGATAACGATGCTGAAATAGAATATCTGAAAAGCGGGACAATGCGAGCATCAAAAAACCACGATACAGGAGAAGCCGAGGACGGCGTTTCGGTTTGGGAATCGCCTAAATATTCGTTCAAGCATATGTATGCGGTAACTGGAGATGTTGTATCGATTGGGAGCGATGGCGAGCCAGTTCTTGACCCAAAATCCATTAAACTTGTCAGCACAAAAAGCTTTAGCATCAAAGACTACAACAAGGCGATGGAGATTGGGAAACAGGCGTTCATGGAACTGTATGGATGGACGGAACAACAATATGATGACGCGCTAAATCACAGGGTAAGTAGCAAAAAAAGACTTTAACTAAATAATGTGTACCTTTTGCGGATTGGCGCAAAAGAAGGGTAATTAGAGCCATTTACTCACTTGTTGGGTAGATGGCTCTTTTTTGCAAAACGCTGTGGGGAATGACGCAGTGGAAATAAAGGAGTGTAAATATGGCAGACGATATTATGACTTTTGACGAAATACTGGAAGACCCGACATATAAGTCGGAGTTTGACAGGAGAGTCACAAAGGCACTTTCGACTGTTCAGGCAAAATTGGACGCTGAAATCAAGAAAAGCTCCGGTATGAAATCTTCCGAGGACTTTTCTGCCCTTGAAGAGGAGTTGAACAAGAGCAAAACTGAACTTGGAAAATTAAAGCAAGAAAAATATGTACTTTCTAAGGGCCTGACCGGAGAAGAGGCGGAGTTCATCGCCTTCAAGGCAGGGAAGATGGTGGACGCCAAGACCACCTTTGAGCAGGCCGTGGACGCGCTCACCGACGACCGCAAGAAGACTTCCTTTGACTGGACTGCTCCAGTGGGCGGAGGGAAGCAAAAAACAGGAGAAAACGATGTAATGAACGCCCTGATCCGGGGCGCACTGAAATGAAAGGAGAACATAAATGGCAGTTGACATTATCGATAGGAGCAAACTTTCTGGGCTTATCCCTGAGCCCGTAACCCGTGAAATTATCCAGGGGGCCGTAACGGAATCCGCTGTGCTGCGGATGGCCCGTCGGCTGCCCAACATGACCAGTAAGACACAGACCCTCAATGTTCTGGACGCACTGCCCACCGCCTACTTCGTCAATGGTGAGCCAACCACCGGAGCGTCCGACTCCAAGGCTTCGCTGAAAAAGACCACAAACATGGCTTGGGACAAGAAGAAAATCTACGCCGAGGAAATCGCCGTCATCGTCCCCATTCCTGAAGCGGTGTTGGATGATAGCGATTACGATATCTGGGGCGAGGTGCGGCCCCGTCTTCAGGAGGCATTCGGAAAGGTCATCGACGCCGCTATTCTGTACGGCACGGACAAGCCGACTTCTTGGCGTGATGGCCTTGTCCCTTCGGCCACTACCGCGAGCGCTGTTGTGACCGCTACCAGCGATATTTTCAAGGACATCATGGGTGAGGGTGGCGTGATTGCCAAGGTGGAGGAGAGCGGTTATATCCCCAACGGCGTGATGGCTGCCATTCAGATGCGCGCCAAGCTGCGCGGCCTTGTGGACAAGAACGGCCAGCCCATTTTCAAGACCGATATGCAGGGAGATACCCGCTACGCGCTGGACGGCATGAGCATGTACTTCCCCGTGAACGGCGCTTACGACCCGGAGGAATCTTTGGCTATCGTGGGTGACTGGAGCCAGTTGGTCTATGCCATCCGACAGGACATGACCTTTAAGATTTTCGATAGCGGCGTGGTGCAAGATCCCACCACTGGCAATATCCTTTATAACCTGATGCAGAACGACATGGTGGCCCTCCGCGCCGTCATGCGGCTGGGCTGGGAGATTCCCAACCCCATCAACGCCTTCAACGTCGGCAATGAGAACGCCTTCCCTTTTGCTGTTTACGCACCGGCGGGGGGTTAATAGGGTCTGACACTTTAACGCTATTCCCCAGCGGTCAGGCCCTATTGGGGAAACAGGTTTCCGAGCTTGTGGGTGATGACCTGAAGGTTTATGAGAGTGGCGCTGTAACGGGCACATTTCATTATGTGACCAACTACACCGAGTTCAGCGACGCCCCGGACGAGCAGAGCGGGTATTATTTCCCATTTCACCTGACAAAGACCGGTACAAAGATGACCTTCAAGAAAAATGGCTCTCCTACAAAGGAAGACATCCTGTTTGACGCGGACATTGTCTTCCGGGTGACCAAGGATGATACCTTCGAGGTGCTTGTTGATGATTCCAGCGTAGTGAAATTTAGTTTCACTGGGGCGACGTTTGAGCCGCAGGCTAAGACGAAAGCCCGTGCGAAGAAGTAAGGGGGCGGCCTGATGGCTTACGCAGATTATGAGTATTACACTGCTGCGTATCTAGGCACGGCTATCCAAAGGGCTGACTTCCCTCGTCTGTCCCTGCGTGCAAGTTCCTTTCTGGACTACTACATGCAGGGCCGGGCGGCTCAAAACAAAGAGCTGGACGCAGTGAAGATGGCTTGCTGCGCCGTGGCAGAACAGTACCAGAGCATCGACCTTGCCCAGCAAGCGGCCCTGAATGCCCTTAAAAACTCCGCAAATGCTGGAGAGACTGGAGAGTTGCAAAGCCAGAGTGTGGGCAGTTGGTCCAAGACCTACCGGAGCGGGGGCGAGAGCGCGGCCCAGGCGGCCGCCTCCGCCACCTCCGCAAAAGCTGGTCTGGCGTCAGCGGCGAGTATGTACCTGGCTGGGACCGGGCTTCTCTACCGTGGAAGGGGGTGCGGCTATGGACATGTTCCCCCATGTTGTGACGGTCTATAACACCTACGTTGAGACGGACCCTTCCACCCTTGAGGAGACCACAGCAAACCACATCACTGTCCTACGGGGAGTCCTTCTGGATGCCTCCAAGGGTTCCAATGTAACCAAGAGCGGGCTGGAAAAAGCGGATGCAGTCAACCTGTACATTCCGTTTTCGGTTGAGGCGGTAGACGGCGTTACAGGCATCCAAAGAAAGTATGTCGGGCCAGTCGAGTTCTGGAAAGCAGATGATAAAAGCGACCTATGGACGCTCTCTGTGGCCCGTGATAGCTTTTTCATCAAGGGTGAGGCTATACACCCGGACTGGACGGTACAGACCATAGAGGCAGCCTACGACGGTGTGTACGATATTACTAAAGTCGATGAAAAGGATTTCGGCGGTGAAATGGCTCATTGGGAAGTTGGTGGCGTCTGATGCTGAAATTCAGTGTCCGCACAGTGGGACTGGAGGCAATTAAGGACAAGCTGGCTAAAGAGTGCACCGAAGCGGAGCATACTGTGGCACTCCAGGTTCGGAAGGATACATCACCATATGTTCCGATGCTTACCGGATCATTGGACAAACGGACGCGGGTAGATGGTTCAGAAGTGATTTACCCAGGCCCATATGCACGCTACTTATATTTTGGAAAACTAATGGTAGACCCGGCTACAGGTAGCAGTTATGCATCAAAGGGCACAACAAAGGTATTGACTAACAAAAACCTTGTATTTAATACAGCATCACATGTGCAGGCACAATCCCACTGGTTCGAGGCCAGCAAAGCCGAAAATCTGGAAAAGTGGGTGCGCACGGCGGAAAAGGCGGTGAAACGTGAACTCTAAGAACGAAAAGCCCCGCATGTTGGTGGCAGCCGAGGAAGTAGATAAAATCTCTCGTTCTATGTCTATTTGGGCCAATACTTTCCCGGAAAGCCCGGTATCGTTGATCCGGTACGAGTTTTTAAACATTGACAAAAAAACAGGCGACGAAACAGCTATGGCTCTCTCCACTATCCAAGGCACCTATATAACAAAGCGTTTCATCCTGGGTGGATACCAAGCGGAGTACCAATTCAAACTGATCTATCGGATAAAGCCTGGTGAGAGCAACGACAAGCGCCTGGAGGCTGACGAGCTACTAAACCACTTCGGTGACTGGGCAAGAAAAAATCTTCCTGATTTGGGAGACGAGATTCGGGCGCTCCGAGTGGAGCCCACCACACAATCCTCCAAATTTGACGCTTATGAGGGTGGCTATGAAGATTACCAGATTTTGATGAAACTGACATATGAAGTTGGCGTTTGAAAGGAGAAAAACAATGCCTGATTCTGATTTGACTTTTAATACTACGCCGGGCCAGACCGTAGGCCGTGAAATGTTAATTGCTTACCTAAACACTGGAGAGAGCTCTACGCCTACGTGGTCTCCCATCGGTAAGCGTGTAGAGGATAGTTCAGCCGAATACGACTGGCAAACAGAAACCAAAGTTGATATTTTTGGAAATACCTATACCAACGGGAAGAAACCAACCATTACACAAACCTTTGACCCATGTGAGTTGGATGCAGATGACGCAGCACAGGAAAAAATCTGGAACCTTGCTATCAAAGATCAGAACGTGAACGCTTTGATGAATCAAGATATGCTTATTGTCCATCTGTATGCGGGGACGGCCGGAACAGCGGTATTTGCTGAAAGATACTCCTCATGCTCTATTTTGCCGTCCGGGCTCGGTGGTGAAGGCGGTGGCACAATTGGGATGCCAATTGATGTTACATATGGCGGCACTAGAACTGTTGGTACAGCATCGATTAGTGATGGAACTGTGAAATTCACACCGGGAACCGTGGAGGGTTAACTTATGAAGGAACTGAATTTTGACTCCGGCCTTGTTACATATTCTTTGAATGGCAAGTGCGAGGTGTCGTTCAACCCCACTGACAGCAACTTCGTTGAGCGGCTGTACTCCGCTTTTGAGGATCTGGACAAGAAGCAGGAGAGCTACAAGGCCCAGATCGAGAAGATGGTGGACAAGAAGGAAATCTTCGAGTTTGCCAAAGAGCGGGACGCTGAAATGCGCGGCATTATTGACGGCGTGTTCGAGGCCCCTGTGAGCGAGTCTGTCTTCGGCGGCATGAATGTCTATGCCATTTCCAACGGGCTCCCTGTCTGGTGCAACTTGATGATGGCGGTCATGGATGAGATTGATACCACTTTCACCAGAGAGCAGAAGCTTACTAACCCGCGCATCAGCAAGTACACAGCGAAATACCAGAAGTATCAGAAGAAGTAACCAAAGGAGCACGCCATGAGCTATGGACTTCCAAAAAGCGTGGATATAGACGGGCAGGAGTTTGCTATCCGCTATGATTATCGGGTTATCCTCGACATTTTCGAGGCCATGAACGACCCCGATTCCAGCGAGGAAGACCGGGCCCTTGACGTGCTCCAAATCTTCTATGTGGATTTTGACGAGCTGACCGACTATGACGCGGCCATGAAAGAGGTTTTTCGATTCATCAACGGCGGCGAGGAGCCACGGAAGCAGAAAGGCCCCCACCTTGTGGACTGGCCTATGGACTTCCCCCGCATCATTGCCCCTATCAACCGTGTGCTGGGCTATGAAGCCCGCGCTGTGGACTACGACATCGAAACCAACACGGGCGGCATCCACTGGTGGACTATCCTCGCGGCCTATGCGGAAATAGGGGACTGCCTCTTTGCCCAGATCGTCCGCATCCGCGACAAGAAGGCAAAGGGCAAGCCGCTGGACAAGTCTGACAGGGAGTTCTACCGAAAGAACCGTGACATTATCGACATCAAGCAGACCTACAGTGAGGCGGAGAATGACCTCGTCAACCTCTGGACGGGCGCAAAATGAAACCGCCCCAGGAGGGGCGGCTATGATTATCGTATCGTGCATTTTGTCAACTGAACTTGAGCAAGAGGGATTCCATCGCACTCACCAGCGATAGTGATGTAGTCTCCATCCTTTAGCTGTGCAATCAAATCCGTTTGGTCTCCATCCTTCGGGAAGAAGCACTGTATAGGATAAAGTCCATAACCGTCATTTGTTTCGAGCGAAATGCAAGGTGCTTTTGTTAAAACATCCTGCCCGATGTTTTGAATTGTGCCAGTCACAACCAAGATTTTATCCTTATACAGCGCATCGGCATTCACTGCATTCTCCTTATATGCCGCCCACAAGCTGTTGGCTGAGATGGTAATTTCCTCCGGATGGATGTTCTGCGCTAAATTATCGGATGGCTGCGTGGGTGTAGTAGTTGATTGGCTTGGACTATAGCCATCGTTTGACTGACTATCAGAGCGGCCCCCAAAAGTAAGAGATACAGCGGCAATAATAGCAACGACAATCACAGCTGCAAAGGCAACATTTCCCTTAATTTTTCTGCTTCTTTTTTCTGGGGCGTTCTCACTATCGAAAACAGCGGTTTCTGGTGTATTTGTTGCGTATTCACTCTCAACTACGAGGTGTGATCCAGATATTGCTGTGTTTACAACTTTTGCAGTGTCATCCGGCGATACGAGGATTGAAATTGAGCAGTCGATTTTACGCCCCTTTTGGAACGAAAGCGTATGGGGTCCATCTTGAGCGTATGCAGAAACGGTTGTGCCGTTTCTTAAAATCCCAACCACTTTGTCATCCAAAAGTACCGTGAAGTCGACAGCACATCCCCACGGCGATTTTTCTCTTGTAATAATGATTTCTTTGTACCCTTCCAATGTAAATCTCTCCCCTCAAGGTGGTGTTTAATGTGGCCGCTGACGGCTCCATCGTCATTGAAACCAATATTGACAATAAGAAAGCACAAAAAGAGCTGAATCAGCTTGCTAAGAAAATACAATCGCTCGAAGATCAACTTACGTCCAAAAAGCAGGGGAGGTTTCCTTTAGTAGAAAACCTCAACGTTGTAAATGCGGAGTTGGAGGAGGCCAGGAAGCAGTTATCCATGCTCCAGGACGAACAGAATGCTATCAATGCCGCCATGAAACCTGGTTCGTCCGCTGATGACTATATGCGTGCCTATTCTGACAGGCCTATGGTCGATTCCAAATTGAAAAAGCAACAAGAAAAGGTTGACGCAATTGAGAAAGAGTGGAGGCAGGCTGAAAAAGCGCTTTCAGATTATGATTCCAAAATTTCTGGCTTAGAAAGAAAGTTGAACCTGGCAAAAGAGGAAGCCGGAGGGCTCCAGCAGAACATGGCAAAGTCCGGCCCTGCCGCCGCCAAAATGGCAAAATCAGTAGATAGAGCGCAAAAGAGCGCAAGCAAGTTTTCTTCTCGTATGCGTGAAGTTATCAGAAGCGCGCTTGTATTCACGGTCATTACACAAGCTCTTGCGAAGTTCCGTGAATGGATGGGGAAAGTCATCAAAACAAATGACGAGGCTAGAGCGTCTATTGCACGCCTAAAAGGGGCTCTCCTGACGCTCGCTCAACCGATGATTGAGGTCATTATACCAGCATTTACAAATTTTGTCGATATGTTGGCCCGTATAATTTCAATGGCCGCCCGGATTACTGCTGCGCTTTTTGGTACAACAGCAGAGAAAGCTGCGGACTCCGCTGAAAATCTGTATGAGGAAACAGAAGCACTTGAAAAAACGGGTGAGGCGGCTGAGGAGGCCGGGAAATCGCTCGCTTCTTTTGATGAAATCAACCAGCTTTCGGGGAGCAGAAATAAAAGTGAATCTTCTAATCAAGATATTGGGCCAGACTTTTCTGCCTTTCAAGAAGGTATGAATAGCGGATGGCTCCAAGAAATGATGGCGAGTGTATCTGCTTGGGTGCCAATTGCATTAATGCTAGGTGGTATTGCACTTGTAGCTATAGGAGCATCTATAGGGAGTTTAGTGCTGGTTCTTTCTGGTTTACTTTTACTTGGAGCTGGCATTGATTTCTCCGGAGAAAATGAACAATTACAGTCTTGGGTTGATGCACTTGGTTTAAATAGTGTGCAAGAGTTTGTGTTATTGGCAATTATACTCGGCGGCATCGCCATGGTTGCTATTGGAGCTTCAACTGTAAATATTTTACTTGTTATGGCTGGACTAGCTTTGATCGGAGTTGCTGTGGCTTATGCATATCAAAGCGGAATGATGCAAGATTGGGCGGAAGCGCTTGGACTTTCTAGAGCCGCCCAGTTTATAACTGCCGCTCTATTGATAGCTGGATTTGCACTTATTTGTATTGGCGCAGGACTAGGGAATATTCTTATGGTTATATCTGGTATTTCTTTGATTGCAACTGGCGTTTTCGTAGGGAGTGAGAGCGGAGTTTTTGAATCTTGGGCAAAGACTCTGGGACTTGATTCCGCGTTTGACTATGTAACAGCTGCAATGCAAATAGCTGGATTTGCCCTCATCTGTATTGGAGCGGCAATGGGGAATATCTTTATGGTTATCGCTGGAGCAGTTCTTCTAGGAGCAGGGGTGACAGCAGAAGTAATTGGAGAACAGACACTGATGGCATGGTGGGAAAAACTGAAACTTACAACCGTTGTTCAATGGGTATCTGTCGCCATTCTTTTGGTAGGCATCGTAATGGTAGCTATTGCGGCTGCTACTGGAAATCTTATTTTGCTAATTGCTGGTGCAGTGGTGCTCGGCCTTGGAATTGTTGCAGCAATAAATGATGATCATTTGCAGGATTGGGTTGAAACATTAGGCCTTGAAAAAGTAATGGAATATGTAACGATTGCAATTTTGCTTGTAGGAATTGGGCTTGTTGCAATCGGTCTAATGACTATGAACATTCTTATGTTTCTAGGTGGATGTGCACTCCTTATTGCTGGCTTTGTCGTTGGGAATGAAAGCGGGACGTTTCGTAGTTGGGTAGAAACATTACATCTTGAAGAGGTGGCTGGATGGGTATCTACAGCAATGCTGCTTGCTGGGATTGCATTAGTCGCTATTGGTGCAATGACATTAAACCCTCTATTCATACTGGCCGGGATTGCACTTTTAGGTGGTGGTACAGCGCTTAAGCTTGGAAGTGGCAGTACGAAGGGGAGTTCTTATTCAGCCAGATCCGGCTCAGGCCGAATGTCAGTACCAAGGCTTTCAATTGATGACGTTCCTGCCCTTGCAAAAGGCGCGGTCATACCGCCTAACAGAGAGTTCCTCGCCGTACTGGGAGATCAAAAGAGCGGGACAAATATAGAGGCTCCAACATCTGAGATTGAAGCCGCTGTTGCCCGTGGGATGCAGCGATATGGTGGTGGCGGCTCCAATATAGCTATCTTGGAAATCGACAAGCAGGTGCTTGGTCGCGTATCTTATCAAGCAACTCAGAGCGAAGTTCAGCGTATCGGCGTAAATTTGGTGGAGGGTTAAATGAGCTATATCAAATTGAACGGCATTGAGTTTGACGCAGATGTTGCAATTTCGACTTATAATCGAAGTTTCAATGTGCTAGATGGAGATAATGCTGGCCGAGTGCTTTCCGGTCGAATGATACGTGATGTTATTGGAACCTATCTTGGACATAAGATTACAGTGTTTCGCAGAGGAGACAATTACGAAGGGTTGGATACCTTTTGGGACTATCTGTACCAACACTCAGTCGATGATAGCGTTATGTTGGAGGCTGCGGACGGACAGACAACCATCTCCTACGAGGCGTATTATACTAGCGCATCTCAAGACATGGAGAAGGTAGAAGGTAGCGTAAATTATTGGGGAGAAATAGAGGTAAGCTTTGTCCCGATAGACGCACAGGTCAAGCCGTAAAAGGTGAGGATAGGCGATGGCAAACAAAAACAAAATTGTGTATGGCGACAGAGTGTTTGAGGGCAACAAAATTAAAAGCGGAAATCTTCATATTGCAACATCTCTTCTATCTTCCTCTCTGGAAGCCAATACCTTATCTGTCGTAATTGAAACTGAGGACAGAACAATTACAGAGTTTGAACGAAACGCTCCAATTGTTTATTTTTATGATGACGTTCAGACCGGTGTGTTTTATGTGAAATCCATTGACCGGAATGGACCCAATACATATAAGATATCTGCAACAAGCGCAATTGGGCTTTTATCTGAAAATCAGCATTATGGAGGAATCTACTCTGGCGAGACTGCATCCGAACTTCTTGCTTCCATATGCGGCACAATACCATACGAGATAAAAACAAATTTAGCAGACATAAAATTGTATGGTTGGTTACCTATCGCTACAGCAAGGGATAACTTGTCACAAGTTCTATTTGCAATTGGCGCAACTATTCGAACTGATCTAAATGGAGTTCTTCGGATTGCGGCCCTTTGGGATGGGATTAGCGGAAACCTTGGTTTAGACCGAATGTATCAGGGCCCGAGCGTCACTAACGCGGCCAAAGTAACCCAAGTAATTGTTACGGAACATCAATATATAAAATCTGGTGAGTCATCTACACTTTTTGAAGGGTCTGTAGAAGAAGGGAAAATTGTTACATTTGATGATCCTGTGTTTGACCTGTCTGCATCTGGCTTTACTATTTTAGAGAGTGGGGCCAATTACGCGAAACTATCTTCTGGTTCCGGAAAGCTTGCTGGAACAAAGTATACACACAACAAGAGCCAAATCATACGTGATATTGTTTCAGCCAAAGAGCCAAATGTAAAGAAGGTCGAAAATGCTACGTTGGTATCGCTCACAAACTCTGCGGCTGTCGCAGACCGGATGAAAAATTACTATAAGCATGCTCAATCTATCCAAGCACCAGTTGTCTATAAAGGGGAATCAACAGGGAACCGTGTGTTGACGTGGGACCCATATAACAAAGAACCAGTTACGGCTTGCATTGAAAAAGAAGACATTACCATCTCAAACACATTAAAATCAAGTTCGGAGATGCTTGTTGGATATGTACCATTAAAAACAGAACACACCGAAATACTTGAAAATAGAGTGATCCTTACCGGATCAGGTGAATGGACTGTCCCGGAAGGAACAACATATGTAAGAGTAGTTTTAATTGATGGAGGACAAGACGGACAGCCTGGCGGAGATGGAACTGTCGGTAATGTGGCACGTAGCGATAATGACATGGACATAACTAATAAAGACGCATCTGAAAACGAGGAAGTGTCCGCAACGGCAAATATATCGCTTAGGTCACAATCTGCTGGAGTTGGCGGAGATGCTGGGCTTGGAGGGTTAGGTGGAAGAATATTTCAATCCTCCCTAAATGTAGAAAGCGGTCAGACGATTTCTTACTCGTGCGGAACATCTACAAATTATGGTGAAGATAGCATTACGAAATTTGGCGAACTTTTGTCATCTAGCGGGAATCGGAATGAATTGGGCTATACGGATCCAATAACAGGGGAAACATATGCTGTTCCGGGTAAAGGTGGAGTTAACGGAGGAGATGGAGGCGGGCCTGGAGAACCAGGAGAAGACGCTGGTACTGCAAAGGGAGGGCAAGGTCTAAGCGGTAGAACAAGATCAGATAAAGATACATATTCTGGATCTTATGTAAGTGGAATTTGGTTTAGTTCGGAAGTAAATGGTAATGTAACCTTTGGAGATTCTGGAGGCGGTGGTGCTGGAGGGAATGGAGAAAATGGAACTAACTCTAGTGGGAGCACAAGTATCATTGTAAGATTTAACGACTCGAACGGGTCGTCAGGAGAAACTATAGCAACTTCATTGGGAGGGGGTTCTGGAGGAAACGGCGCAGACGGGCAAGATGGGCTTACATACGGATCTGGAGGATATGGCGGAAGTGGTGGTGGTGGAGCCGGTGTATGTGGGGCGCTGAAAGTAACGACATATACCAAAACGAAATGGGAAAGAAGATCTGGTAGTACAGCGACTAGTTATGGATTGAGTGCAGTTGCGCGAGCGACCGCTTATGCCGCATCTAATATAAGGGGTGGAAGCGGAGGGAAAAAAGGGAATGGCGTACAAGGATGTATTATTTTGTATTATGGAGTTCCCCAAAAGATAGTCTCCGGCCCAGTGAAAGATAAAAATGGCCGCGTTGTTCTGGACAAGCTTGGCCGTCGGCTAATTGTGTGAGGTGAGAAAATGGAACTGACTCTGGAGGAGCGTGTAGCGGCACTTGAGCGGAAATTATTAGCCAGAGAAGCGGCAGAAGAACCAACCGAATACTACACCAGTAAATACAGCGGTGAGGAGATCGATGCCCTTTTGGACAAGGTGGCCGCTATGGATGGGGGCGGGGCATAATGCTCATCATGACGGATTGGTACATCTGCACCCCGCCTAAATTTTGCCTCGGGTTTGAGGGCGACAATGAGGCTGTAGTCCTCGAAATCTCCACAGACCTCACAGACGAGTGGGACTTAAAGGTGGATGTAGAGAAAGACGGTCAAAAGAATATTATCCAGCTCCAGCGCGTCGGGCAATTGTACTCTGCCTTGCTTACCGCTTCCATGCTGGCTGATGACGGCCAGTATTTAATGCAGGTTAGAGGTACACTCGGGGAGCAGGTGCGGCACAGTAATATATTCTACGCAACGGTCCATGACTCCATTAACGCCGTAGACGCTTTCCCACCTCCTCTACCATCCGAATTTGAGCAAATGGAAGAACGTATCACAGAGCTGAACCAGCACCCCCCACGTCCCGGACAAGACGGGTTTTGGGAGATTTGGAACCCGTACAGTGGACGGTATGAGGCGTCGGATATCCCTTTACCGGAGGGTGGAGGAGGTACATCCTACAACATCGGGCACGGGCTAAAGCTGGACAGAGGCACAAGGACGTTATCTGTGGACACAGTAAACGGCTTTGACGAGGGTGATAATACGCTCCCCATTACCGCAGCCGCGGTGCAGGAGACGGTAGGCAATATCGAAATCCTGTTAGGGACAATTTGAAAGGTGGGAAAGTATGAGTGTAGCAACTGAAATCAGCAGAATCCAAACAGCGCGGAACACTATCAGGTCAAAGGCCGTTGAACTGGGCATCGGCACAAGCACGGACGATCTGACCAAGCTGGCAACGGAAATTGAGGGAATTGAGAACAGAGGAGCGGTATCTGCTACTGTCCAAGAGGGCGATACATATACCATCCCCAAAGGCTACCACAACGGAAGCGGAACGGTTTCTGGGGTGTCCGGAGGCGGAAATTATAACCTCCAGAGCAAGACTGCCACGCCAACCAAATCCCAGCAGAATGTGACGCCCGACCCCGGCTATTATGGCCTGTCCGACGTGACAGTAGCTGCCATCCCAGGGAACTACCAGGACGTATCCTCCGTTACGGCTACCGCCGCTGACGTATTGACTGGCAAGGTGTTTGTGGACAAGGCAGGCAAGACCACCACAGGTACCATGCCAAACAATGGGGCGGCGACTGAAACACTGACCCCGGAAAAACTGTCTTACACCATCCCGAAGGGGTATCACAGCGGGACAGGAAAGGTGCAGATCACCCCGGAGACGAAGAGTGTTACGCCCAACAAGTCTGTCCAAACGGTAGAGCCTACGGACGGGAAGGTGCTCACGTCCGTTGAGGTAGCGGCCATCCCGGAGGCTTATGTGGACACCTCTGACGGCACAGCGGTTGCCGGGGATATCCTTAATGGCAAGACCGCTTACGCAAAAGGCGCGAAGGTCACTGGCTCAATGGCAAACAATGGGGCGGTCTCCGGGGAGATTGACGGCTTGACCACAACCTCCTTTGCCGTCCCTGCTGGTTACACCACCGGAGGCTCGGTGAGCCTTACGGGCGACATTGAGGAGGCCCTTGCGGCAATCTGATTGGAGGTGTGGTATGAGTATTCAGGGCGAAATCGACCGGTTGTCCGCCGCTAAGGCAAGTATCGCAGCGTCACTACAGGCTATGGGCATAGAACCACCGGAGGGCACCACACTGGAGCAGTACGCCGCCCAGTTAGCCGCTATCGCCACGGCTGCGCCCTGGCTCTCAATCCCCGGCGGCGGCACGATGCAGATGGGGGAGAGCCTTGGCGAAGGGCCGTACACCATCGAAGTAACCGAAGACGGAGAGGGCGGCGACCTCTCCGCCGAACAGGTGGGCTACAGCAACACGGGCAGCGGCCTGGAGGCTACCAACGTACAAGAGGCCATAGATGAGCTGGCGGGGAAGGGCGGAGGCGAGTATCTGCCCCTGACTGGCGGGACAATGCAGGGAGATATCACCATCCCGGCGGACAAGGCCATCAAGCACGGGGGCTCTGCCGCTCAAATCAAGATGATGCCAAACGGGAATATCCGGATTGAGGCCCCCCTGGCTGAGGGAGCGGCAGCGATCACAGTCGGCACTTCTGGCATTAACCTGGTCAACAACACTACCCAGATACTACAGACCTCAGAGAGCGGCGTGGCACTTAAAGCAAACACGGATATGACCGGGCACAAGATAGCCAATCTGGCCGCTCCTTCTGATCCCGCGGATGCCGCCAACAAGCAGTACGTGGACACGAGTGTTGAACAGGCGCTTGGCTCAATCGGATATAGGCTGATAAAGGAATACACGTCGCCAGGGAGCTACACCCATACGTTCGACCGCAAATATACAGATGTTTTTGTGGTTGTGGTTGGTGCTGGAGGCGGCGGCGGTTCGAGTGGAGAGCGCGGTGGAGGAGGCGGCGGAGGTGGGGCCGCAGCGTTCTTCCATGTTTTGGATAGCGATAGCATTCAAAACAATAGTATTGTTGTTGGTTCTGGTGGCGCTGGTGCAGTCTCTTCTCTTGGAACTGGCAACGTGAATCATGGCTCCGCTGGTGGGAGCAGTAGCGTTTTTGGTATTACCGTACCTGGTGGTGGCGGTGGTCGTGCCAATTCTGGTGGCCGTGGTGGTGGTTACTCCTCCGATGAGATCGCTCCTGGCTGGCTTATGATAGGTGGCGATGGTGGTATGGATAATAACAATGGCGATGCCGGGCCTATGCTTTCTGTTGTGGGGTTTAAATATTTTGGCGGTGGAGGTGGCGGGGGTGGTGCTCCTAGCCTTAATGACCCGCCTACTCCCGGCGGAAATGGCGGTGACGGTGGAGCCGGTAATGGTGGTGCTGGAGCTACCATGCAGACCAGTGCAACAAATGGTACTGATGGAACCCGCGGCGGTGGCGGAGGAGGTGCTGGATCGGGGAATACTTTCCGCTCCAGCGAGTATAAGCCAAGCGGCAAAGGTGGCAAGGGTGGCGATGGATATGTGGCGATTTACGGTAAGGGGTGATTTTTAATGAAAACAGTCTATTTAAGTGAGGATAACACTGTCCGCGAAATCATCCCGGAATATGCACTCCCGCCGGAGAAGTGGTATAGTGAGGCATTTGCACGGCGCTGTGTAGAGGTACAGGACGATGTAGAGCAGGGGTGGCGCTACAACCCCGAAACAGGACAGGCCACCCCGGACACAAGACCGCCGGAACCTGAACTAACTCCGCAATACGCCGCCGCTATGCGGGCCTATGCGGCCACCAGCACGGCCATACCTGACACCTACGCCCTGGACATGCCCGATCTGTTTCCCACCTGGGCGGCGGTACTGGCAGACGGCGAGGAGCTCCCGGCGGGCCGTATCCTCAACGACGGCGGCCAGCTCTACCGGGTGGTGCAGGCGGTAACGCCTCAAGAGGAGATGCCCCCGCACGACGACGGCATGCTCGCCATCTACCGGCCCATTGACCGTGAGCACGCGGGCACAGTGGACGACCCCATCCCGTGGGTGTACGGCATGGACTGTCATGCGGGTAAGCACTACAGCTACAACGGCAAGGTCTACAAGGTGGCAGAGGGCGGGGACATGATTCCCTGCACGTGGGCCCCGGATACCCCGGATATGTGGCAATGGGTGGAGGTGTAGCACATGGCTATCGTTGTAAACGGCAAAAAAGTTGCCGGGGTGGGCCTGCCTGGCAAGGACGGAGCTCCAGGGGCAGACGGCAAGGATGGTGCACCTGGAAAGTCCGCCTATCAGGCGGCAAAAGAGAAAGGATATACCGGAACCGAAGAGGAGTTTAACACCGCTCTGGCTGGTATGCAAAGTGCTCCATTCTTGCCGCTGGCTGGCGGCACGATGGCAGGGGCGATTACTTTAAGCGGGCCTCCGACGAATGAAAACCACGCCGTCAACAAGCGCTATGTGGACGAGCACGCGGGGGCGAGGGTTATTTTGGGGAGCTATGTGGGGACAGGAAAAACAGGTAAAAGCAACCCTAATCAAATAACCTTAGCCGAACCCTTTAAAATACTCTGTATTTATGGCATGCAATGGCCAGATTCGTATCGAAGTATCGACAATTCTGGTACTGGCGAAACTTCTGTCATTATTCCAGGCAGCATTATCCCTACTGAGTATACAAGCGGCTTTGGTTTTTTCTACTCTAGCAACTCAAGAGATTCTTACGGTAAAAAATCAGCGGATGGAAAAACTTTCAGTTGGTATTATAACTATACTCCATCTGATGCAGCAACTGTGCAGCTTAATTTATCTCAAGTTGTATATCACTACTACGCCATAGTTTAGAAATAAGAGGTGAATTAAATATGACCATCATCCAAATTGACCCGTTGGAGACCGGCCAGCACCCGATCCAGAGCCAGAGCGGGCGGCGCGCCTGCTGGCTGGAGGGCTACATAGAGGTGCCCGCCCACCTCCATGACACGGTGTGGGCGACCTATGGCTGGTGTAACCTCCAGATTGAGGAGGGCAAGCTGGTGGGTGTCACGCCCACGGAGCGGCCCCCAGAGCCGGAGCCGGAACCCCAGCCGCCCCTCGCAGAGGACATCACTCTGGACATGCTGGCCGAGCACGAGGAACGACTTTGTATGTTGGAAATCACCACCAATGCTGTTTGAGGAAGGGGAAGGACATGAACACGGTATTTAATCTCTGCAAGCTGCTTATTGACCGGGGCCGCACCGACGGCCTACAGGACAAGATGGATGTCTATCTCGCCGCCGACCGGCTCACCCCGGAGGAGTACCAGGAGCTGGCCGGGCTACTGGCCCCGGAACAGTAATCAACAGCGGGATCGCTGGATAAAAGGATGTGAATCAAATGAGTAAGCTCATTACATACATCCCGCTCTCGTCCGTGGAGCGGATTGAGCTGAGAGTCACCAACTGCCGCAAGACACTTTCCCAGGTCAAGGAAGAGACTGGTGCCCACTATGTGTTGAATGGCGGCATGTGGAACCCAGACGGCTCGGCCTGCCCGCTGCTCAAGGTGGGTGGGGTAATGCGCTCCGGCACGCCCTGGAGGGCGATGGGCTACGCCTGGGACAAGGGGCCTGACATCCGCATGACCTCCAAGCACGAGGGAGCGGATAACTTTATTGCGGTGACCGCCCTCGTCGCCTCCGGTAAGCCGGTGGAAAAGCCCTCCTACGGCTCGGCCCAGGGAGGCAAGCGGAGGCGGAGCGCTATCGGCCTGCGTGGTGGCAGTCTGGCTCTCTACTGCTCCTCGGACGGCACCGACGCAGCAACACCGGAGACTTTGAGGGACGAGTTGGCCGGGCTGGGCTGGGCCTCCGCCGTCATGCTGGACGGGGGCGGCTCCAGCCAGTGTGACTTTGGCGGAGAGCGCATCACCGCCAGCCGCAAGGTGCATAACTGGATTTGCGTGTATCTCAAGCAGGCGGGGCAGGCACCGCCGGAGGAGGACAAGCCTATGAGCAAGCATACTGTATGCCTCGACCCCGGACACGGGCCGGGCAACGTTAACGGCTCCCCGGACGGCACCTACAAAGAGTGGGAGTTTACCTGGGACATGGCTCAGCGTATCAAACCGCTTCTGGAGGCCCAAGGGGTGGGCGTGGTGCTCACCAAGACGGCGGACAATTACCCCAGCCTGACAGAGCGGGCCAACATCAGTAATAAGTCAAAGCCGGACTGCTTTGTGAGCATCCACACCAACGCTTACGGGGAGGGGGGCTGGTCGAGCGCGTCCGGGCTGGAGATCTACACCAGCGCAGGGCCTATGACGGCGCAGCGCAATGTGCTGGCCTCCGGCCTGGTCAACGCCTTTCACGCGGCGGGAGTGACACTGCGGAGTGAGCCCATCAAGCACGAGATGTATACCGTGCTTGCCAAGACGGACGCTCCCGCCTGCCTGATTGAGTACGGCTTCCACACCAACAAGGCCGACGTGGAGTACCTCAAAGATACGAAGTACCGGGACAAGCTGGCCGAGGCCACCGCAAAGGGTATCTGCACTTATCTTAACGTGAACTGGAAGAAGGATGAACCTGTGAGCGATTGGGAACAGGAGCGCGACGAAGCGTGGCAGGCCGCGAAAGAGGCCGGTATCCTGGACGGTACCCGACCCGAAGACTCTGTAACCAGACAGGAGTTGGCCGTCGTGCTGGATCGGTTGAATCTGATTTGATGGAGGTACATATTATGGACATTTCTTCTTTGGGTATCACCGGAGTAGCGGTTATCACTGTGATCTGCTTCCTGGTCGGCCAGGTGGTTAAGGCTACCGGACTGGACAACAAGTGGATTCCCATTATCTGCGGCGTGTTCGGCGCGGCGCTGGGTATTATCGGCATGTTTATTATGCCCGAGTTCCCGGCCAGCGATTATCTTACTGCCGCTGCCGTTGGGATTGTGAGCGGACTCGCGGCCACTGGTATCAATCAGGTCTATAAGCAGTTGACTAAGGAGGGCTGATGCCCATGGGGTGGGTAGGCCCACTGATTTCCGGGGCGGCGTTGGTCTTGGTGGCGATTATCGAGGCGGTCGCCGCGCGGGAGCGGAAACGCATCAAAGCGGACAATCAGAAGAGCGATGCCCTTATGAATGGGGTACAGGCTCTGCTAAGACGCGAAATCATTGCCGAGTACAACCATTATACTGAGCAAGGACATATCCCGATCTATGGTATAGAAAACGTGCTGGATATGTATAACGCATATAAGGCATTGGGCGGAAATGGCATGGCGACGAAGCTGGTAGAGGCCTTGAAGCAACTGCCCACAGAACCGCCGGAGGGCGAAAGGACGTGACTGAATGAGCGCAAGAGTGAAGCTACCACAAGAGTTAGCCGAACTCTTGCGCTCTGAGCTTGAAACGGCCATCAAAGAGGCCGCGTTGTATCGAGACGATGAGTTGATAGCCCGCCGGTACATTATCGAGAAATGGCCGCAGATGGATATTGCGGCAGAGCTTGGATGGCGTAGGGCAACGGTAGGCGACCACATTAAGAACATCTTGCCCCGCGTATCCGACGTTGCAACCAAGCTATACACAATCCGTACATAAGACGTACATAACCCCGACTGGAACCGAACCCAGCCGGGGTTATTTTATGCGACAATATAGGCAAGGAGGACGTGAGGATAAAGGGCCGGTACACGTCGCCGCCCTCCTCACGGACTCCTTATTTTATGGACAAGGACGTGTTGGATATGACTCTAATCGAGAGGATGGTAGCCGCTGGCATGTCCCGCGATTGTGCCGCCGAAACAGCGATGTGGTACATGGCACAGGGAGATGACGAGGGCCTAGAGGATTACGTAACCGCATTGGAGGCGGGGAGGGAGGCGCGTCAGTATGGCGTTTCCTAATTACACATACCCGGCTTATGGGGCCTACAATCCTGTTACCCCATTTGCTCCGACGCCACAAGTATATCAGCCCCAGCAACCTGCTCAGCAACCCTCACAGACCATTCAGCCACAGGGAAATGTAAACACACAGCCCGCTTTTTTCTGCCGTCCTGTGGCATCCAGAGAGGAAGCGTTGGGTGTTCCGGTGGATTTTATGGGTGCTCCCATGTTTTTCCCCGACCTCGCTCACAATGTAATCTACATGAAACGATTCAATACCAACAGCGGTTCGGCTGATGTGTTTGAGTTCCATGGTCAACAGCAGGCAAAAGAACAGCAGGTAGAGAACCCGGCCCCTGCTTTTGCACCACTGGATGAATTTATGGACATGAAGGACACCATCAACAATTTGAAAGACGAGATAGAACGGCTGAAAAAGCCCACGTCTGGCGGAAAGGCAGGGAAAAAGAATGATGCCTCCGATGAATAATCCCATGACGGCCATGCTCCAGATGGCGCGGAACGGCGGGAATCCCATGCAAATGCTCCAGCAGATGGCTGGACAGAATCCGCAGGCAGCTCAAGCCATGCGGCTTATTCAAGGGAAAAACCCGCAGCAACTACGCCAGATCGCGGAGAACATGGCAAAAGAGCGTGGTGTAGATCTAAACCAGATTGCCCGACAGATGGGTGTAACACTACCCAAATAATCTCATATTATTTCTTTTTCTTAAGAAAAGTGTCCTTAATTGCTTCTTCAAAAGACATGCCCTTATGAACCTTTTTATAAACAGAACCGGGAGATATTCCGAGCATAGAACACCACTCCGTAATGCATCTCGTCTCTCCGTTTAACACGATGAAACGATTTGTCTTTATGTTGTGAACCTGTTCCAATTGAGTAGCCCATCGGCAATTTTCGGGACAATACCTTTTACTTCCGTCTATTCGGTCTATTGTTAATCCCTTCGCTCCTGGATGGGTTTCTTCGCACCAAGCAATAAATTGCTCTGGGGATTTTCTCCATTCCTCGCAAACAGTGACGCCCCTTGCCCCATATTTTTTATATGCCGGTTCTTTGGGATCGTAACATCTCCTGACCATATCATTCCATTTTTTATAGAATGGGTGCTTGCTCAGGCCGTGTGTTTTTCTTCGGTTGTCCCAAGTATGAGCACCTTTTTTCCCTTTTGGAAGGCAACCGCAAGATTTAACAGCTCCACTTGAAAATTGATAAGGAAGACAAAAGACTGTATTCCCGCAATCACATAGACATTTTAACTTTACTCGGCCACCAGCTTCTGGCCTTATATAGCCTATAACAGTTAGTTTATTATTCTTTTTCCCCATAAATTCGTTGACATCGATTCGCAAAATATCACCCTACTACATTATATAGCAAACTATATAATAATTCAAGTGTATTCTCGATATATAACGGGGCGCGCGACCCGATATATAAATCACTAACAAAGGAGAACTATTTATGGACGATTTTGCAACCGGATATATTGCTGGACAGGGAGATAACAACAACAGTAGCAATGGCATGTGGGGTGATGGCGGCTGGATTTTTGGCATCATCATTCTGGCTATGGTCTTTGGCTGGGGCCGCGGCGGCTTTGGTGGTTTCGGCGGTGGCGGTGCCAGCACCGATCCCGGCCTCGAGGGCCTAGCCACCCGTGCCGATGTGAACGAGGCCATTGCGTTCAATGGCGTTGAGCGCGGCATCTCTGCTATCCAGCAGGGCATCTGTGACAGCACCTATGCGCTGAATAACAGCATCACCAGCGGCTTCAACAACACCAATGTGGCACTTCTCCAGGGCTTCAACGGCGTCCAGTCTCAGATGTGCAACATGGCCGCTCAGGCACAGGACTGCTGCTGCCAGACCCAGCGCGCCATCGACGGCGTGAATTACAACATGGCTACCAACACCTGCGCCATCCAGAATACCATCCAGGGCAGCACCCGCGATATTCTGGAGAACAACAATTCCAACACCCGCGCCATTCTGGATTTCCTGACTCAGAGCAAGATTGATTCCCTTCAGGCGGAAAACCAGTCCCTGAAGCTGGCTGCCTCTCAGGCCAACCAGAACAGCTATCTGACCGCCACTCTGGACGCTCAGACCTCTGAACTGATTCGGCGCATCAATCCCATGCCCGTGCCCGCTTACCAGGTGCCCGCCCCCTATCCCTATTGCGGGACCTACAACAACGGCTGCGGTTGTGGCTGCTAAACTTACGAGGAATCCTCGTAAGTTGGTCTTCCGGCTTTGCCGTGACTATTTCGGGGCGGCGGGCTAAGTGTCTGCCGCCCCTGATTTTTGGAGGTATTTTATGTCTTGTAAGCCTGTTTGCCGCCTGTGCGACAACCTGGTGCTAAGCCAGGCGGTCACCTTTACTGGAGGGAATCTTGAAATCAATCTGCCTGCCGGCGCCTACAACAACGGCGGGAAGTATTGCATTGTGGTAGCTCAGTCCATCCCGGCCACAACTACCATCAATGCACCTGTGTACATTACTATTGGTACGGGGACAGAGCTATATCCCCTTACCAAGCGTAACTGCGCTCAGGTGACTGCCTGCGGCATCCGCACTCGCACCCGCTACTCCGTCTGTGTGGTGACTACCCCCACCGGCGGCTCGTTCCGCATGTTGGGGCAGCCCTGCTGCTCTCCCAGTAACAATCTTGCCAGTATTGACGGCGGTGCTGCACCCGCCCCTACGGCGTAAGGAGGGGTCAAAATGAAACGATCTACTCGGATGATGCTCATGTCCAGTGGCAACAATCGCCGCTACAACGACGGACGGAGCTACGACAACTACGATGTCGATGATAAGTTTCGTGACCGCCGTGGCCGGGAGCATTACGACAATGGCCGTTATGCACCGCGCTCTGAGATGATGGAGCCGGAGGATCGGGGCTATCGCCGTTACTCTGATGGGCGTTTTGCCCCACGGAACGATGGCGGTATGTGGGTAGAGAGCCGATACTGGGATGACCGGATGTACGGCCCTCAGTCTCACTACGGCTACCCTTACGTCCCACCGGTCTATCGGGAGGATGGGAGCGCATACACAGAGCGACGGGAGATGAATCGTCCCATGAACAAAATCGGATTCGCTATCTCTGGCGAAGGTGAAATGAAAACTCCGAGAGAGTTTGACCATGACTACCGCATGGACGAGATGGCGTACAGAAAAGGTGGAGAACGCATGACAGGTTATGGGGCTGCTTCCGGCTATATCCCTTTCACGAAGGAGATGGCCGATGAATGGTCTAAGCATATGGACAACGAGGATGGCACCCGTGGCGCTCACTGGACGCTGGAGCAGGCCAAACAGGTCATGGCCCAGCGTGGGATTGAGTGCGACCCTGTCCAGTTCTGGGCGGCCCTCAACATGGTCTATAGTGACTACGTTAAGGTAGCCAAGAAACACGGTGTTGGAGATAAGATTGATTTCTACGCCGACATGGCAAAATCGTTCCTCTGTGACAAGGACGCACCGGAGGACAAGCTGGCCCGCTACTACGAGTACATCGTGAGGGGCTAAACAAAGGGCGGGGGCAATAGCCTCCGCCCTCTATTTTTGAACTTTTTCATCTGTTTGCTATTTGCACATATTTACACTGAAAGTTACGCACTAGCTACATACTAGCTACAAAAAATCCTGTAACCATTGCAATTACTAGGTTTCTTTTTCTAATGAATTACAAACACATTAAATTGGGTTCCGGGCAACATCATACCACGCCGGGCCCGCTGGTGCAAGCTGCCGCTTTACCCGGCTGGGGTTTCATGATATAATAGCCGCAAAGCGGCGGTTATACCTGACATTGTCCGCCCCTGGGGGCGGGACTGCGGAATCCGGCGTCATGCGGCCATTCCGCCGGGCCTCATGGCGGAATGACGAGAAAGGAACGGCTTTTGCCGGGAAGGGAGGGGCGCCATGCGCCGCATCCAGAAATATCTGTCCGGCCTGTGCGCGGCGGCGCTGCTCCTGAGCCTCCTGCTGACCGGGACGGCCAAGGCGGATGAGATCACCATCTATCTGATGGCGGAGAACGACCAGATGCTGGACCTGCCCCTGTCCGCCATGCCCGCCTGGATCAACGGGGACATATATGTGCCCTACACCGCCTTCGACTGGACGGTGACGGGGGTGAACCTGGGGGTCTCCTACGGGCAGGAACGGACGGAGACCGAGTACAAGTTTACCCTCTACAGCCTGAACGGCATGCTTGTGTTTGACCTGAACGCGGGCACCTGCACCGACGGCTTCTCCGGAGAGGCGAAGGACATGCGTGCCGCGCTGCGCAACGGGCGGGTGTTTGTCCCCCTGGCCGGGGTGTGCAGCTTTTTTGGCCTGAATTACACCTATACCCCCACCAACTACGGCACCCTGATCCGTATCACAAACGGGCAGGAGCGGCTGGACACCCAGCAGTTTGTTACCTCGGCCAGCGGGCTGTCTATGCCCACCCGCTACTATAAGTACCTCCAGGAGCTGAACCAGGGCACCCAGCCCACGCCCAGCCCGTCCCCCACGCCATCGGGCGGCGGCACGGACGAGCCGGAGCAGGAGGACGGTCTGCCGGTCTACCTGTCCTTCCAGTGCACCGGCGGCGGGGCGCTGGACAACATTTTGGACACCCTGGAGGCGCGCGGCATCCGGGCCCTGTTCCTCTTTACGCCGGATGCCTTGGCGGCGGCGGAAGGTCAGCTCCGCCGGCTGGTGGGCTCGGGCCACGCGGTGGGCCTGTCCGTCCCGGGCCAGAGCCTGGACGGGGCGCGGGCGGCGTTGGAGGAGGGGGCCGGCCTGTTGGAGCAATTGGTCCGTGTGCGGCCCCATACCGTATATCTGGAGGGGGCGGCCTCCGGCGTGGCGGATGCGCTGGAGCGGGAGGGCTGGGCCTGCTGGTCGGCCAACGTGGACGGCCGGCCAGACGGCCGAAGCCAGAGCACCCAGGCCAACGCCCTGCTGCGCACTCTGGAAGGACGGCGCAGCGCGGCCCGCATGCTGCTGGACGACAGCGGAGAGAGCGCCGGAATCCTGTCCCGGCTGCTGCCCCGCATGCCGCGGGACGCGTACTGGTTCCAACTGGCGCTGGATACCCGGATCTGAGAGAATCGGAGCACATACAGGCGGGCGGAGCTTGTCCGCCCGCCTGTTTTGAGGAGGAGGAGTCACACATGCGCACCGTATATCTGGACAACGCGGCCACCTCTTACCCCAAGGCACCGGGGGTGGGGGCGGCCATGGCGGACTACATTGAGCGTGTGGGCTGCAACATCGGCCGGGGCGGCTACCAGCGGGCCTATGACGCGGCCGGGGGGGTGCTGGAGGTGCGGGAGCGGCTCTGCACCCTGGTGAACGGTCCCGGGCCGCGCAATGTGGCGTTCACCTCCGGGGCCACCCACGGGCTGAATCTGCTGCTCAAGGGACTGCTGCGGCCCGGCGACCGGGTCGTGACCTCCCCCATGGAGCACAACGCCGTCCTGCGCCCCCTCCGCCAGCTGGAGCGGGCGGGGGTGGAGGTGGAGTACCTGCCCTGCACGGAGCGGGGGGAGCTGGTGACGGAGAATCTGGCAGAGCGGCTGACGCCCGGCGTCCGGGCGGTGGTGCTCACCCACGCCTCCAACGTGTCGGGCACCCGGTTCCCCATCGGCGCGGTGGGGGCCCTGTGCCGGGCGCGGGGCATCTTCTTCCTGGTGGACGCGGCCCAGACTCTGGGCGTCCTGCCGGTGGACATGGGGGCCATGGGCATCGACGGCCTGGCTTTTCCAGGCCACAAGGGCCTGCTGGGGCCCCAGGGCATCGGCGGCGTGGTGGTCAGCGATGCCCTGGCGTCGGAGCTGGAGCCCCTCCTCGCCGGCGGCACGGGCAGCCAATCCGAGTCGCTGGACATGCCCTCTTTCCTGCCCGACCGGCTGGAGGCGGGCACGCTGAATCTGCCGGGGATCTTCGGCCTGGGGGCTGCCCTGGACTACCTGGACCGGGAGGGGGAGGCCCTGCGGGCGCGGGAGCGGAAGCTGGCGGGCCACCTGTGGGCCCGGCTGATGGAGCTGGAGGAGGACGGCCTGCGGGTGCTGGGCTCTGACGACCCGGTAAACCGGGTGGGGGTGGTGTCTGTGGACTTTCTCTGCGCCGACAACGCCGAGATGACCTTCCGGCTGGAGCGGGAGTACGGCATCCAGACCCGCTGCGGCCTCCACTGCGCCCCGCTGGCCCACAAGACCCTGGGCACCTTTCCCCAGGGGGCGGTGCGCTTCTCCGTGGGGCCGTTTACCACCTTTGAGGAGCTGGACTACGTCCACGGCGCGGTGTACGACCTGCTGCTGGAGGTGGGCAACCAATAGTTGCGGCCATGAAACCCGGAAGCGGTGGCGGCCCAGGCCCGTCTCTGCTATTCTGAACGGCGAGGAGGAGTGCCCATGAATCTGGAGATTGCAAACCGCCTGCTGGCCCTGCGCCGGGAGCACGGCTATTCCCAGGAGGAGCTGGCGTACAAGCTGGGGGTCAGCCGCCAGGCGGTGTCCAAGTGGGAGAGGGCGGAGTCCTCTCCAGACACGGACAACCTGCTCGCCCTGGCCCGGCTCTACGGCGTGTCCCTGGACGCGCTGCTGCTCCACACCCCGGCGGGGGAGGCGGCCCAGGCCGCGCGGGAGCCGGAGGAGGCCCCGGCGGACGAGGACGCGGAGATTTTTGCCGCCGCCCGGGCTTGGGACGCCGCGGAGGAGGCGGAGCAGAAGGCCCGGAAGCGGGCGCGGGCCAAGTGGAAGGAGGGGCTGCTGTGGCTGCTCACCCTGGCGCTGATGGTGATTCTGCCCAACCTGACCTACTGGCTCGGCATCTCGGAGGTCTATGCCGTGGTGGTCACGGTGGCTTTTTTGATCACCGGCTTCCTGCTGGACAACTGGCACCCGGGCTGGATGCTGTTTCTCACCATTCCGCTCTACTATGTACTGATCTTCGGACGTTAAAAATGGAGTTCCCGCAGGGCGGGAACTCCATTTTTTGCACTTTACTGGTGGATAACCGTGCCGGTGCGGCCCGCCACGCCGTCCTTGGCCTTTTCCAGAAGGGTGATCAGGGCGGTGCGGCCGGGGGCGCTCTCGGCGAATTCCACGGCAGCCTGCACCTTGGGCAGCATGGAGCCGGGGGCGAAGTGGCCCCGTTCCATGTAGACCTTGGCCTCGGCGGGGGTCAGGCTGTCCAGCCAGGTCTGGTTGGGCTTGCCGAAGTCAATGGCCACCTTCTCCACGGCGGTGAGGATGATGAGGGTATCGGCGTTGACCTGCTGGGCCAGCACGCAGGAGGCGAAGTCCTTGTCGATGACCGCCGCCGCGCCCTTGAGGTGGTGGCCCTCGGTCTTGTAGACCGGGATGCCGCCGCCGCCGCAGGCCACCACCACCAGTCCGGCGTCCACCATGTCGCGGATGGACTCAATCTCGATGATGGACTGGGGCTTGGGAGAGGCCACCACACGGCGGTAGCCCCGGCCCGCGTCCTCAATGACGTTATAGCCCCGCTCAGCCACCATTTTGTCGGCCTCCTCCTTGGTCATGAAGGCGCCGATGGGCTTTGTGGGGTTCTGGAAGGCCGGGTCGTCCCGGTTTACTTCCACCTGGGTCAGCACGGTGGCCACGCCCTTGGAGATGCCGCGATCCAGCAGCTCCTCCCGCAGCGCATTCTGGAGATCATAGCCGATATACCCCTGGCTCATGGCCACGCAGACGGAGAGGGGGCAGGGGATGTACTTCTCCGGCTCCGAGCGGGTCAGCTCGGCCATGGCCTTCTGAATCATGCCCACCTGGGGGCCGTTGCCGTGGGCGATGATGACCTCGTGGCCCTCCTCGATCAGATCCACGATGGCCCTGGCGGTCTGCTTCACCGCGATCATCTGCTCCGGCAGATTGTTGCCCAGGGCATTTCCGCCCAGGGCGATGACAACACGTTTACCCATGAATAGCACCTCATTCAAAATAAGAAAAGTCGAAAGGAGATGGGGCGGAAATGCCTACGCGCCGGGAGGCGCGTACAAGCGTTTTGCCCGGAGGGCAAAACCTTGGCGCAGGCGGAATTCAGTTCCGCCGAGCAGATAGGGGCGCACTGTGTGCGCCCCCAGTCTGTTCCGCGGGCCGCCGGGCCGATGAGGGCATCGGCCCCTACGGAATACGGAGGGGCGGGCGGCCGCAAGGGGCATCCCTGCCTGTGTGCCCGCGCCGAAAAAGACAGGGCCCGCCCGCAGAATACCGGAGTACCTGTATTTGCGGGCGGGCCGGAGCGCCTGGGCGGGGGAAATTTGCAGATTTTACTTCTGGAACCAGCGGGCCAGGCCGCGCTCCTCCAAGGCCTTCAGGGTGGCCTGGGGATCCTTCACCTTGGCCAGGAAGATCATGGCGGCGATGATGTAGGGCTTGAAGGTGTGGCCAAGTTCAACAAGCGCTTCGGCCTGGACAAGTAATTTGTCAGAACACCAAGCCCTGCACCGAAAAGGTGCAGGGCTTTTTTCAAGGAGATTACAGTCTGCTGCGCTCACAATTTCATCGTTAGCGCCGAAATTCCGCTACTGCTTATTTGCATGTTTTTCTCAAGCATATGTTGCAAGAGAAAATGGCCTCAGTGATTTGTCGCCGGGCAGCAGTTTCTGCCAGGACTTTTGCTGGAATATAAGGCAGTTAATTTTTGAAAAAGAGCTTATTAAGAGTTGGGATCCATTATGCACTGATTTACAAGGCTAATCGATCATAAATAAAAGCCGGGCTGTATTTCACAGCCTGGCTTTTACTGTTTTACGGAGACCCACAGATAAACCTGCGGAGCTTTTTCTTGAAAGGATAGAAAGGCGGATAGGTGAAAAAATCTGTTAGGCGGCGGTGCGGCGCTGGC
>ENA-UEOI01000384-UEOI01000384.1-human-gut-metagenome-genome-assembly--contig:-NODE-384-length-50216-cov-35.225752_pt1 | contig 50216 bp, 40 predicted proteins | sample MGYA00242883_ERZ507882 | MGnify/ENA primary metagenome ERZ507882 (study PRJEB26167, sample SAMN06115502) | human gut metagenome | host: Homo sapiens | place: China:Chongqing | collected 2015-07-29...
TGCACGGTTTTTCGGATTTGAGGAGGGATTGAAATGAAGAAAATTGTATTACGCAATGGACGCGCCATGCGATGCCCGACTTTTCTTCTTTGCATTGCAGGCGTTTTGCTGGCAGTCGGTGTTTTGGCTGCTTACACGCAGAGCAAAGACATCGACGTCTATACGGAAAAGGATACGCTTGTCAGTGCGTATATTAACTATCTGTCAAAGGCGAGCAGCGCTCGGGCGGCAAGAGAAAATATGAATTTCCTATGCGAATCGCCGGGAATGGGGACCTTGCCGATGGGATCATCCATGATCGATTTGGATGAGGCGGAGCAAAGCGGCTATCTTTTTCCGGTGGCCGGAAATGATATTGCTGCGGAAAAAAAGAAGGCTGAGTACTGTGCATCAATTGCAGTGCAGCAGCATGATTTAGTCGTTGAGCAGTTCGGAGCTAGCGCATGGGATAATGTTTCATATACCTTGAAGGAGATCGAGCCTGCAGATGGAGATTTGGGGTATCGGGTGAAGTCGACGGGTGAGTTTGTTGATAAAGAGGAATACGAAAAGATCCTGTATGGGTATTGGGAAGCTGTTGCGGCACAAGAGGGGACTTCCTATGCCGATCTTTTCTTGACAGAAGGCGAGAGCGCTGAAAATATTGCAAGCAAGCGTGTCGAGCTTATTGCGAAGTATAGCGATGCTATCCCGGTTGAGCTTGTAACGGTGTCGGATTTCCGGACTTACGAGGTCCTGTTGTCTTTTAACGGTAAAACGATATCGGCCGATGGATACGAAGACTTCCATTTTGTGATCGATAACAAAGATGACAACTGGAAAGTGCTTCAGGGACTTTCTTGGGCTGCGCCTTATCCCGAAGATCCGACCGGAGACTGAAGGAAAGCGAAATGGAAAGGTACTCCGAGTTCATGTTCGCTGTCAAATTCGCATTGCCTGTTATCGAACAGAATACACGAAATCTTACATAACCTTTTGTACGGTTTGGTTGACAAGCGGCGCGGGCGATGGTAGAATGAGCAGGAATCGGAATTAAAGTGAGGAGTGTTTCAATATGGCTGAAAATCTCGTTTACCGCGGTCATCCGCTGCGCCGCGTGGACAATCTGGTCTACTACGGCTCGATGGCGGATAAGTATATCATCATGATGCAGGTGCTCGACACCGAGGACGTGAAGGACCTCAAGCTCGCCAAGCGCGTGTCCATCCAGCTCCAGCTCACCGACCCCAACCTCCGCTCGCGCGACCGCGTGGTCCGCTCCACGGAGAAGGGCAGCATGGCCGAGGCCATGGAGTTCGCCACCATCTGGCTCGAGCGCGCCCTGAGCGGCAAGATGTGAGCCTGCTTTGATCGAAACAAAACGCAGCAGTCCGGCTTCTAAAGCCGGACTGCTGCGCTTTTCTTTGCAAAATCTAAGCAAATTATTGGTAATTTATGGAATATATAACGATTTTATAGAGATTAAACGGTCAAAAGTTACATTTTTGTCACGCCGCATCACTATGAAGATCTGGGCGACGGTGTTTATCAGGTCTATGTAGAGATCGACGGCGAGATCGTTCCCTTTGTCACGGTCGATTCCGCGACCGGCGACTATCACGGGTGATCGCCCGGCCCGTTTCCGGCGGAGGGTGGATGGGACGGAAAAGCCCCGCGGTCAGGCCCCGCTGCCCCAAATAGACTGAAGGGACCGTTCTCTGCGGAAGAGAACGGTCCCTTTTGCGGTGTTATTTGCTCACCAGCAGCTTTTTCATGCCGCGCTCGAGCCCATCCACGCTCAGCGGGTACATATCAATGAGCCGCGCGATGTGGCCGTAGCTCTGACCCCAATAGCCGCCGTAGCGCGGCGGCTCCTCGGGATTGAGCCAGATGAGATGGTCGTACTGTTCTTTGAAGCGCTTGAGCCAGTCCATGCCGGAGAGTGAGCCGCTGCCGGCGAAATAGTCATAGCGCTTTTCCGTCAGCTCGTACATATCCATCAGCGCGTCGCCGACGAAAATGACCTTGTACTCGCTGCCGAAATTCTTCAGCAGCCACTCGGTCGAAACGCCGTGCTCGCGGTACATCCGCGGGTCGGTGTAGACGCGCGAGTAGACGCAGTTGTGGAAGTAGTAGACGTGCAGCTCCTTGAAGTGGTTGGACTGCCGCGCCGCCTGAAAGAGCATCGAGCAGAGCTGAGAATAGTAGCTCATCGAGCCGCCCGAGTCCATCAGCATCAGCACCTTGACGGTGTTGCGCCGCGGGCGCTTGTAGCGCACCTTGAGCGTGCCCGCGTTGTCGCAGGTATCGCGGATGGTGCCGTCCACGTCGAACTCTGTCTTGTCGCCGAGCGACTGGTCGGAATACTGCCGCAGCAGGCGGAAAGCCATCTGGAACTGGCGGATGTCGAGCGTGTTGTCGCGCCGGAAATCGCGGTACTTTCGCTCTCCCGCGACCTGAAAGGCGCGGCGGTAGATGCTCTCGCCGCCGACGCGGATGCCCTGCGGGCTGTGGCCGGCGTTGCCGAAGTTGGAGTAGCCGCCCGTGCCGATCCAGTACGAGCCGCCGTTGTGCTCCTCCTTCTGTTCCTTGAGACGCTCCTCAAACATCTTGAGAATCTCGTCGATGCTCTTTTCCGCATAGCCCTGCTCGCGCAGAAAGGCGCGGAATTCCTCAAGCGCGTTTTTCGGGTGGTTGAGCCAGTCCATCAACTCGTCCGGCAGCAGCTCCTCGGGGAAGGGCACGTCCTTGAAATACTCCAAAAACGCGGCGTCAAACTTGTCATAGTCCGCCTCGCTCTTGACGAGCACGGCGCGGCAGAGGTCATAAAAGCCCGTCAGCGTCGAGCGGTGCAGCCCGAGCAGCAGCCCCTCCATGAGCGTCATCCACTCGTTGAGCGAAACGCCGAAGCCGCGCTGGCGCAAAAGGTAGAAAAATCCGACAAACATGGGCTTACCGCATCCGGCGCTGCATCGCCGTGATGTCCTTGTCCTTTTTGAGCAGCACACCGGCAAAGGGAATGTCCTTTGCGATGCGCGCGGGATCGGCGCCGCCGAGCTCGAGCGCGCGGAGCCAGTCCACCAGCTCGCTCGTGGAGGGCTTTTTCTCGATGCTCTCGATCGAGCGCAGCCAATAGAAGGCCTGCATCGCCTGCGTTAGCAGCGTTTCGTCGAGCTTTTCAAAGTGGACGCGGATGATCTTCTCCATCTGCTCCTGCGTGGGGAAGGCGATGTAGTGGAAGATGCAGCGGCGCAGGAAGGCGTCGGGCAGCTCCTTTTCCGCGTTGGACGTGATGATGACGATGGGGCGCTGCTTTGCCTTGACCGTCTCCTTCGTCTCGGGGATGTAGAACTCCATCTTGTCCAGCTCCCAGAGGAGGTCGTTCGGGAATTCCAGGTCGGCCTTGTCCACCTCGTCGATGAGCAGCACCACCTGCTCGTCGGAGGAGAATGCCTCGCCGAGCTTGCCGAGCTTGATGTATTTTGCGATGTCGTCCACGCCGGCGGAGCCGAACTGGCTGTCGTAGAGACGCTGGACGACGTCGTAGACGTACAGACCGTCCTGCGCCTTGGTGGTGGATTTCACGTTCCAGATGATGAGCTTCTTGCCCAGCGCGTCGGCGACGGCCTGCGCCAGCATGGTCTTGCCCGTGCCGGGCTCGCCCTTGATGAGCAGCGGCTTTTGCAGCGCCACAGCGATGTCCACCGCGCCCATCAGCTCGGGCGAGGCGACGTAGTTTTCGGTCCCGCGGAAGGAAACAGACATAGAAATACCTCGTTACATAAAAGTTTGATCCTATTTTACATAGCCGCGCCGCCGGTGTCAATGCGGAGCGGGGGAGAAAAAATACTAAAAAACACTCAAACGGTCGTTGCATTCCTGGAGCTGCTGTGCTATAATACAGAAAAGAATCCGATAAGGAGGCAGCGGACCATGAAAAAACTGACCAAAATGCAGCAGAAGGTCTATGATTACATCGCCCAATTCATGACCAAGTGGGGCTATCCGCCCTCTGTGCGCGAGATCTGCGCAGAGCTGAATTTCAAGTCCCCGTCCACCGCACATTTCCATATCCTGAATCTGGAGAAAAAGGGCTATCTGGAGCATGACGCCGGCAAGGGCCGCGCCATCCGGCTCAAGGGCGAGGCGCAGACCGCGCCTGCCGTGCCCGTCGCCCCTGCGGCGCCGTCGAACGCCGTTGACTTCATGGAGGAGCGGGACGCGCGGGAGAACCGCATCCCCATCGTCGGCAACGTTGCCGCCGGCAGTCCCATCCTTGCGCAGGAGTGCGTGGAGGATTACCTGACCTTTGATACCGGCAGCCGCAGCGGCGAGTTCTTTGCCCTGCGCGTGCGCGGCGAGTCCATGCTGGGCGTCGGCATCCTGCCGGACGATCTGGTCGTCGTCCGCCGCCAGCAGACCGCCAACAACGGGGAGATCGTCGTCGCCCTCATCGGGGACGAGGCCACGGTCAAGACCTTCAAAAAGCAGAACGGCGAGATCTGGCTCCTGCCCGCGAACCCCGACTACCAGCCTATTGACGGGCGGGAGTGCGAGGTGCTCGGCAAGGTCGTTGCCGTCGTGCGCCAGTATTGAGCCGGAAACCGACCCTGTATATTGAAAAAGCGTTTCGCGACCGAAAGCAGGCCGCGGAACGCTTTTTTCATTGCGGGATAAGCGCTCAGCTCTCCGAGCCGGAGAGGTGGAAGCTCCAATCCGCGAAGCCGTAAAACGGATCGGAGGCGGTCGGGGTCATGCCGTCCACAAGACCGGAGGGCGTGAGCACCGTTTTGGACTTGAAGAGCAGCGGCGCAAAGGGCGTTTCCTCGGCAAAGCCCTTGACATACCGCTCGGCGGAGGCGTTCCCGCCGAGCAGGAAGGCGTCGTTCAGACCGGAGAGCTGTTCGCTCACAAAGCCGCCGTAGTTCAGCGCGCCGCCGGCGTCGAGCAGTACGCCCGCGTCCCAGTCGGCGGTCAGGCGCACCTCGCCGAGGTAGAGGTCGAAGCTGCCGGCCTCCAGCGCGGCGGCGTATTCCCCCCACGGCAGCTCGCGCACTGTGACCGTTAGCGTGGCGGTCGTGAGCTGGGCGCAGAGGCTTTCGGCCACCGCACGCTTGAAGGCATTTTCCTCGTTCACCAGCAGCGTCAGGCTGCGCGGGCGCGCGGCGGTCACGCCGGCAGTCTCCAGCGCGGCGGCGTACTCCTCCGCCGTGGTGCGGTACTCGTATGTCTTCGGATAGTCCGCGTCCTGCGGCGCGATGGGAAGCTGCGCCGCCGTGCCGTGACCGGAGAGCAGGGAGGAGACAAGCGTGCCGCGGTCGATCACGCCGCTCATCGCGCGGCGCACCGCGGCGTCGTTGAGCGGAGTACGGCTCAGGTTGAAGCCGAGGTACTGCATTGCCGCAGTCGGCACGTCGGTGGACTCCACCGCGCCGCCGACCGTCCGTGCGCCGGTGCCGGTCGGATCGAGGCAGAGGAAGTGGACGCTGCGGGAGGCGAACCGGCTCAGCGCGGTGTCGTTGTCCTTGACCGCGGCAAGCGCGATGCGCTCGAGCGGCAGAGAGCTGCCTTGCCAATGGGGATTTACGGTCAGCGCCGCGCCGTCGGCTGCTGTTGTATAGACGTAGGGGCCGGTGCCGAGCGGAACGAGGTCGTTCTCCGTGCCGGCCTTGACGATGGGAATGTCCAGCAGGGCGGGGAAGCTGCCGTTTGCTTGCGTCAGCGTGACGATCAGCGTATGCGCGTCCTGCGCCTTCATCGAGGCGACGTTCGCAAAGCGCGCGCCGTAGCGCGCGGACTCTGCCGCGCGGCGGTAGGCCGCGAGCACGTCGTTCGCGGTGAGGGCTGTGCCGTCGGAAAAGACTGCGCTGCGCAGCGCGAAGGTCCACGTCAGCGTCTGGGCGTCGCAGCTGCTGTGCTCGCACAGCACCGGCTGCGGCGCAAAGGAATTGTCGAGCGTGAAGAGCGGCTCGTAGAGTAGCGCGCCGACGGTCTGCTGCACGCCGTCGATGCAGGTCACGGGGTCAAAGGTCTGGCCCGAGAGATAGGGCAGGGTGAAGTCGGAGATTTGCGCCGGCTCGCGCTGCGATGACTCCTGCTCCTCCGGCGGCAGCTCGTCGCCCCAGAAGTCGTCCGGCTCCGGCTCGGCCTCCCAGCAGCCGGTCAGGGAGAGCGCGAGGACCAGCGCGAGCGCGAGCGCCGTCAGCCGCCGCGTCACAGGGCGTCCTCCGTCAGGACGATGACCGCCGCCATGCCGCCGCGCTCGCCGCCCATGCCGCGGTGCGACCAGTAGCGATCGGGGCGGCATTTGGTGCAGTCGGGGTGTACGTCGATGCGCGAGGGGTCCAGTCCGCTGCGCAGCAGCCACAGACGGTTGATGGATTTGAGGTCGATGTGGTACTTGTCGCCGCAGCGCTCGATGCGCTCGTCCACGGCGGGGTCCATGAGCTCATGGAAGGTGTCCGCCACGTCGCCGTCGGTCTCAAAGCAGCACTTGCCGATGGCGGGGCCGATGGCCGCGCGCATCGTGTAGGGGTCCGCGCCGTAAAGGCTCATCATCGTGACGAGCGCCTTGAGCACGATGCCGCTCGCCGTGCCGCGCCAGCCGGCGTGGATGGCGGCGATGGAGCGCGAGGTCGGGTCGTAGACCGTGATCATGCAGCAGTCCGTTCCGTAGGCAAAGAGCGGCAGGTTCGGCACGTTCGTGATGAGCGCGTCGGCGTCGTAGGGCCGCTCGTCCCAGCGAATTTTGCCGGCATCCTCCTCCCGCGCGACGCGCACGAGGTCGGAGTGGATCTGGCGGCAGCCAACGGCGCGCGAGGCGTCGAAGCCGACGGCGGTGCCGAGGCGGCGGTAGTTTTCGAGGATGTTCTCCTCACGGTCGCCGCGGTTGCTCGCAAGGTTGAGCGAGTCGAACGGCGCGGGACTCACGCCGCCGTGACGGGTGGTGAAGGCGTGGCGCACGCCGCCGACGGAGAGCGTGCCGGCGGTGTCGAAGATCACGCCGTTGACGTTGTGCTCGGTAAAGGACATAAGGGACCTCCTTTCGCGCCTGCGGCGCGGGGAAATTTGCCGCGCACGGCGCGGCGGGGCTGCGGTGAATGGAAAGCTATTGCTGCTTTTTCAATAAATGAAAAGCGATATGGCAGATCAGATATACAAGGCTTTGTATCCCCCAAAAACAGGCAGCAACCAATGCTGCTCCGAACCATACCGGAAAACTGATAAACCCACCTGTTTGGAGAAATAAATGGGTATGTTTAAGGCCGCACAACTCATAGACAGGAAAGTAGAGTAAAAAATAAAGGGGGATATTCAACAATGTATACCGCCAAGAAATGAACTTGTAAAATAACAACGGCAAACCGATCAGGCTTACCCAGAAAACATAATGCCCCATCTGACTCCGTGCGGGAGGGGAATTTAGTCCCAATAAATCATCGGAAACGATCAGGCAGAGCAGAATGGTTAAAATTCCCATCACTCCGGCCCAAAGCCACTTTTTGAAAATCCCTTGCTGATTCATTCACACCCCTCCAATGATCCTGGCTTGCCCGATCACCTCACAGGGTTTCCTCACCGCCGCATTCCAATGTTTCGCGAACGAAATGTGCCTGCAGATGACTTTCGGTGACCAGAACGGACTCCTGATGGAAGAAAGCACACAGGTCCTTGGCGATATCCTTCACAACGGCCTTGTCAACGTCGATCAGGGTGAGGACCAGACTGGTCTCCCGGGCGTATTCTCCGCTTTCGTAAATATACCCACCCTCCTGCACCTGAAAGGAAAAAGGCACTTTGTAGGAATAGCATACATTACGAAGCACCCTGATATACTTTTCGTTTTCAAAGAGCTGTGTGTTCGTCGACAGATCGTTCAGCCCAATGTAGATTTTTGACTCGACCATATTCAGCGCCCCCTGTGTGCCTGACCGATGCGAATTTATTTGCGTGACGTCCTCCGGCAGACCGTCCTGCCGGAGGCGAGAGCCTCCGGACCGGCGCGCCTTCGTGCCGAAAAGGGGTATTCTCTTTCGGAAAGAGAATACCCCTTTTGTTTTTACCGTCCGCAGCACTGCTTATTTTCCGCGCTGCCGCGCAGCGCAAAAAATGCCGGATGGCAGCTCGCTCGCCGCTGGCGCGGCAACCGCTCGTATGCCACGTATCAGCAGGCTGCGTCCGTTACCGTCCGCAGCACTGCTTATACTTTTTTCCGCTGCCGCAGGGGCAGGGGTCGTTGCGGCCGATCTTCTGCACCTTGCGCGGCTGCTTTTTTACGCTGCCGTCGCCCGCAGTGGTGGCGACGATGCCCTCGGCCACGCGCTCGCGCTTGACCTCGGCCTCGCTCTTGATGCGGGCGGAGAAGATGCGGCGCACGGTTTCGTCCTGAATGGCGGAGATCATCTCCTCGAACATCTCGAGGGATTCCTTCTTGTAGGCGTCGATGGGGTTGACCTGCGCGTAGGCGCGCAGGCGGATGCCCTGACGCAGCTCCTGCATGGCGTCGATGTGGTCCATCCAGTATTCGTCGACCACGCGCAGCAGCACCACGCGCTCAAGCTCGCGCATGATGGGGGAGGTGACGGCCTCCTCCTTGCGCTCGTAGGTGGTGACGGCGGCGTTGAAGAACAGCTCCGTCAGCTCGTCCTCGCCCATGGCGGCGAGCTCGGCGGGCGTTTCGGCGACCATGCCGCGCGGGAAGTACATACCCTCGAGGCTGCCGAGGATCTCGCGCACGCCGTCCTCGTCGAGCTTACCGTGCTCGCCGGAGTGGAGCGTGACCTGATTGGAAATGCCGCTGCGGATCATGCCGAAGATGGTATCCTTGAGGTTGCGGCCGTCGAGCACCTGCTTGCGCTGCCCGTAGATGATCTCGCGCTGCTTGTTCATCACGTCGTCGTATTCAAGCGTCGCCTTACGGGACTGGAAGTTGCGGGACTCGACGCTGGTCTGTGCGTTCTCAATGGACTTCGAGAGCATCTTGTTCTCGATGGGCGTGTCCTCGTCGAGGTTCATGCGGTCCATGAGGTTCGTGATGCGCTCACCGCCGAACAGGCGCAGCAGATCGTCCTCGAGCGAGAGGTAGAAGCGCGTCTCGCCCGGGTCGCCCTGACGGCCGGCACGGCCGCGGAGCTGATTGTCAATGCGGCGGGAGTCGTGGCGCTCGGTGCCGATGATGAACAGACCGCCGGCCTCGCGCACGCGGTCGGCCTCGCCCGCGATCTCGGCCTTGTGTTTGGCGAGCGCTTCGGCGAACAGCGCGCGGGCGTCGAGGATCTCCTGATCGTCGGTCTCGGCGTAGCCGGTCGCCTCGGCGATCAGCTCATCGGAGAGCCCGGCCTTGCGCAGGTCGTTCTTGGCCATGTATTCGGCGTTGCCGCCGAGCATGATGTCGGTGCCGCGGCCCGCCATGTTGGTGGCGACCGTCACCGCGCCGAGCTTACCGGCCTGCGCGACGATCTCGGCTTCCTTCTCGTGGTTCTTCGCGTTGAGCAGGTTATGCTTGATGCCCTCGCGGGAGAGCAGATAGGACAGGTGCTCGTTCTTCTCGATGGACACCGTGCCGACCAGCACGGGCTGGCCCTTGGCGTGGCATTCCTTGACCTGCGCGATGACCGCGCGGTACTTTGCCGCCTCGGTCTTGTACACCACGTCGGGATCGTCGATACGCGCGATGGGGCGGTTGGTGGGGATCTCGATGATGTCGAGGTTGTAGATGGTGCCGAATTCCTCCTCCTCGGTCAGCGCCGTACCGGTCATACCGGAGAGCTTCTTGTAAAGGCGGAAGTAATTCTGGAAGGTGATGGTCGCGAGCGTCTTGCTCTCGCGGGCGACGGTGACGTGCTCCTTGGCCTCGATGGCCTGATGCAGACCCTCGCTGTAGCGGCGGCCGAACATCAGTCGGCCCGTGAACTCGTCGACGATGACGACCTCGCCGTCCTTGACGACGTAGTCGATGTCGCGCTTCATCGTGCCGTGCGCCTTGATGGCCTGGTTGATGTGGTGGGCGATGGTGGAGTTCTCGGGATCGGAGAGGTTCTCGATCTCGAAATACTGCTCGGCCTTGGCGATGCCGCGGGCGGTGAGCGTCGCGGTCTTGGCCTTTTCGTCCACGATGTAGTCGGCGTCAACGTTGACGTCCTCTTCCTCCTTTTCGTCCGTCTCCGCGATGACCTTCTTGCGGAAGCGGGCGACGAGAGCCTCGGTGCGGCTGTACATCTCCGTGGACTTCTGTCCGATGCCGGAGATAATGAGCGGCGTGCGCGCCTCGTCGATGAGGATGGAGTCCACCTCGTCCACGATGGCGAAGGCGTGGCCGCGCTGCACCAGCTCGGAGGAGAAGAGCGCCATGTTGTCGCGCAGGTAGTCGAAGCCCATCTCATTGTTGGTGCCGTAGGTGATGTCGGCGGCGTAGGCCGCGCGGCGCTCGTCGCTCGTGAGGTCATGGACGATCAGGCCCACGCTCAGACCGAGGAAGCGGTGCACCTTGCCCATCCACTCGCTGTCGCGCTTGGCAAGGTAGTCGTTCACCGTGACGATGTGCACGCCGTTTCCGGTGAGCGCGTTGAGGTAAGCGGGGAGTGTGGCGACGAGCGTTTTGCCCTCGCCGGTCTTCATCTCGGCGATGCGCCCCTGATGGAGCACGATGCCGCCGATGAGCTGCACGCGGTAGGGATAAAGCCCGAGCACGCGGCCTGCGGCCTCGCGCACGGCGGCAAAGGCCTCGGGCAGAATGTCGTCGAGCGTTTCGCCGTTGGCGAGCCGCGCCTTGAATTCCGGCGTCTTGGCGCGCAGCTCCTCGTCCGTCAGGGCGCGGTACTCGTCCGCCATCGCCTCGATCTTATCGACGATCGGATAAATGCTCTTGAGCTCCCGCTCGGAGTAGGTGCCGAAGAGCTTGGTGATCAGTCCCATATCAAAAACTTCCTTTCACGGAAAATCGAAATACTTTTGCAAGAAAGCATAAAAATACTTCTATAGTATAGCACGCCCTGCCCGGATATGCAAAGGAAAAATGCGCGGGAATGTGAACGGACGGTAAATTTCCACACAATATGATGCCTGTGTGCCTTGCAAGCGGGTGCGGCGTGTGTTAAGATAGAGAAACCACAAAGCAAGAGACCCACAGCGAAAGACATCGGAGGATTTTACGATGAAACTGCATTTTTACGGCGCGGACCGCTGCGTGACCGGCTCGTGCCACTGTCTGGAGATCAACGGCAAGCGCATCCTGGTGGACTGCGGCTTACAGCAGGGGCGCGACGAGCTGGACAACGCCATGTTCGCCTTCAACCCCGGCGACATCGACATCCTGCTCGTCACCCACGCGCACATCGACCACACGGGGCGTATCCCCCTAATGGTCAAGCGCGGCTTTACCGGACGCATCCTGACCACCCGTGTGACCGCCGACCTCATGCGCATCATGCTGCTCGACTCCGCTCATATTCAAGAGAGCGACGCCGAGTACCGCAACCGCAAGGGTCAGCGCGCGGGGCGCGAGCCGGTCGAGCCGCTCTACACCGCCGAGGATGCGATGAATGTCTTTAAGTTCCTCACCGTCTGCGAATACGGCCAGAGCGTCGAGCTGTGCGAGGGCGTGACGGCGGTGTTCACCGACGCGGGCCACCTGCTCGGCAGCGCGAGCATCACGCTCGAGCTTGACGAGGGCGGCGTGCACAAGACGCTCGTTTTCTCTGGCGATATCGGCAACGTCGACCAGCCCATCATCCGCGACCCGCAGCTTTTGAAGAAGGCGGACTATGTGGTGATGGAGTCCACCTACGGCGACCGCAACCACACCGAGGTGTGGAGCTACACCGACGAGCTGGCGGAGATCATCGACGAGACGCTCGGCAAGGGCGGCAACGTCGTCATCCCGTCGTTCGCCGTGGGCCGCACGCAGGAGCTTTTGTACTTTATCCGCGAGATCAAGGATCAGGGGCTCGTGAAGTCTGTGCCCGATTTCCCGGTCTATATCGACTCGCCGCTCGCCAAGGCGGCGACCACGGTGTTCTGCGGCGACCTGCACGGCTATCTGGACGAGGCCGCGCTCGAGCTGGTGAAGGATGGCACACACATGTTCTCCTTCCCGAACCTGCACTTGGTCGAGACGACCGAGGAATCCAGAATGCTCAACCTCGACAAAACACCCAAGATCATCATTTCTGCCTCCGGTATGTGCGACGCGGGGCGCATCCGCCACCATCTCAAGCACAACCTCTGGCGCGCGAACAGCGCGGTGGTGTTCGTCGGCTTCCAGTCGCCCGGCACGCTGGGCCGCAAGCTGCTCGACGGCGCGGAGAGCGTGAAGCTATTCGGCGAGGAGATCGCCGTCAAGGCGAAGGTCGTGAATTTCCAGGGCCTTTCCTCCCACGCCGACCACGACCATCTGATCGAGTGGATCAAGGCGTTCGATCCGAAGCCCGCGCACGTCTTTGTCGTCCACGGCGACGCGGACGTGGCACCCGCCTTTGCCGATGAGCTGGGCACACTCGGCTTCTCCGCCCACGCGGCGAAGTTTACCGAGAGCTACGACCTCGCTGCCGGCGTGATGCTCAGCGAGGGCTACATCTCCGAGCGCAAGCGCACGATGCAGGCCAGCCGCGCGGACAACCTCTACGGCAAGCTCCTTGCCGCAGGCGAGTCTCTGCTTGAGCTGATCCGTAAGAGCAAGGGGATGCCGAATAAGGATGTCATCTCCTTCACCGGCCAGATCCTCTCGCTCATCAACAAATACAAATAAGGGAAAGGGCGCGGGGCTCCGCGCCCTTTTTCGGGGAAAACACTATGGCTGTCACGAAAAATCAGGAATACACCGTTACCATCGAGGGCTATTCGGGCGAGGGCGCGGGCGTCGCGCGCATCGACGGCTTTGTCGTCTTTGTGTCTGGCGCGCTGCGCGGCGAGGTCTGCCGTATTCTTATTCTGAAGGTGCTGAAGTCCGCGGCCTTCGCCAAGGTGCTCGAGGTGCTTGCGCCTTCGCCGCACCGCATCGCGCCGGACTGCCCGTATTTTCCGCGCTGCGGCGGCTGCACCTACCGCCACATGGACTATGCCGAGGAGCTTGCCCTCAAGCGCCGGCGCGTGCAGGATAATCTTGCGCGCATCGGTGGGAGCGAGGTCGAGGTGGAGGAGATCCTCGGCGCGGCGGAGACGCGGCGCTACCGCAACAAGGCGCAGTATCCCGTCTCGCCGGACGGGAGGATCGGCTTCTACCGCGCCCGCACGCACGAGGTCATCGACACGCGGGAATGTCTGCTGGTGAAGCCGGAGGCCGACGCCGCGGCGGAGGCCGTGCGGCAGTATATGCGCGATTTCCGCGCGGCGGGCTACGACGAGCGGACGGGGCGCGGCCTTCTGCGCCATGTCTATGTCCGCTCGAACACGAAGGGCGAGAGCCTGATCTGCCTGCTGGTGAACGGCAAGCGACTGCCGCATGAGGCGGAGCTGGTCGAGCGGCTGCGCCGCACCTGCCCGAAGGCGGTGGGCATCGTGCTCGGCGAGAACACGCGGCGGGACAATGTGATCCTCGGCGAACGCTACCGCACGCTCTGGGGAGCCGACCAGCTGGAGGATGCGCTCTGCGGGAGAGTGTTCCGCCTGAGCGTGCCGTCGTTCTATCAGGTCAACCACGAACAGGCCGAGCGGCTCTACGCCAAGGCCATCGAGTATGCGCAGCTCACGGGTGAGGAGACGGTGCTCGACCTCTACTGCGGCGCGGGGACCATCACGCTTGCGCTCGCGTCCCACGCGAAGCGCGTCCTCGGCGCGGAGATCGTGCCGGAGGCCATCGACGACGCGCGGGAAAATGCCGCGCGCAGCGGTGTGGAAAACGCCGAATTCTTCTGCGGCGACGCCTCCGACGTGGCAAAAAAACTCGCGCAGGAGAATCTGCGGCCCGACGTCATCACGGTCGATCCGCCGCGCAAGGGGCTGGCGGAGGACGTGGTGGAAAGCATCGCGCGGATGCAGCCGGAGCGCGTGGTGTATGTCTCCTGCGACAGCGCGACGATGGCGCGGGACGTGAAGCACTTCGCCGCCCTCGGCTACCGCGCCGTGCGCGCCTGCGCGGTCGACCTCTTCCCCCGCGCCGATCATGTGGAGACGGTGGCGCTGCTCAAAAGGCGGGAGGATGACCAAGGACCTGACAATCAAAAAATAAGCAAAATGCACAAGAAAAAGATGGAAAAATTGTAGATTTATGCTTGACAAATGTCGAAATATGGGTTACTATACCTTTTGCTTGATGGCATTTTCTTAACGGAACCCTTACATGGCTCCGCAAGTTCATCCTGTTGGCAAACCGGTCGAAAGGCCGGGACGCAAAGCTATAGTGTCTAAATGAACACCCTTGAAAAAGGTTCACATGACAGACTGGCCGCACCATTTCCTGCGGTCAGTCTGTTTTTTTGCCGCCGGCCCCCTGCGGCGGCCTCATTTATTGATCCTGAGGTGAATCCCTATGGCATATATGCGGCTGGGCGACCTGCTGCTGTCCTCGGGCGTGATCTCGCACGAGCAGCTTGAGCGGGCGCTGGAACTGCAAAAGGAAAGTAAGGAGCGTCTGGGCGACGTGCTGGTGCAGAGCGGCATCATCACCGAGCAGCAGCTCATCGAGGCGCTGAAAATACAGCTCGGTGTGGAGTTCGTCGATCTCACGGCGGTCTCCATTCCGGTGGAGCTGGCGAAATATGTGCCGCGCACGCTGGCGAAGAAATACTGCGTGGTGCCTGTGAAGCTGGTGCGCGACACACTCTACCTCGCGATGAGCGATCCGCTGGACTTCATCGCGCAGGAGGAGGTCAAGGCCGCCTCGCGCAAGCGCGTGATTCCGATGATCGCCACGCACCGCGCGACCGAGCAGGCCATCAGCCGCCTCTACGGCAGCGAGGGCACCGCCCGCGTCATTGAAGAGATGAAGCGTGAGGCAGGCTCCGCCGGGCCGGATATCGTGCCCGCGCAGCTCGCGAAAGACAGCGACAGCAGCGAGGGCGCGCCGACCATCCGCTTTGTCAACTCCCTCATCGAGCGCGCCTTTACCGAGCGCGCGAGCGATATCCACCTCGAGCCGCAGGAAGGCGAGATGGTGGTGCGCATGCGTATCGACGGCCTGCTCCGCCGCGTTCTGACCGTGCCGGCCGAGCTGCAGAGCACCGTCATTTCCCGCTTGAAGATCATGGGCGGCATGGACATTGCCGAGCGCAAGGTCCCGCAGGATGGCCACGCCATGCTGCGCGTGAAGGGCAGCGAGATTGACCTGCGCATCTCCTCGATGCCGACGGTGTACGGCGAGAAGATCGTGCTGCGCCTGCTCAACAAGACCTCGCAGCTCCTCTCCCGCGATGCCATCGGCCTGGAGGGCGACGACCTTGAGTCCTATCAGGCGCTGCTTCGGAATACCGGCGGCGTGATCCTGCTGGTCGGCCCCACGGGCTCCGGCAAATCCACGACGATGTGCGTGATGCTCCGCGACCTCGCGCGCGAGGAAGTGAACATCGTCACGCTCGAGGACCCTGTGGAATATTACATCCCCGGCGTCAGCCAGTGCCAGATCAACGAAAAGACCGGCATGACCTTCGCCGGCGGCCTGCGCGCCATTCTGCGCCAGGACCCCGACATCATCTCCGTCGGCGAGATCCGCGACGGCGAGACCGCGAGCATCGCCATGCGCGCGGCCATCACCGGCCATCTGGTGCTCTCGACCCTGCACACCAACGACGCCCCCTCCGCGGTCGACCGTCTGCGCGACATCGGCGTGGAGCCGTGGCTCATCTCCGGCGCGCTGCGCGGCGTGGTGTCGCAGCGATTGGTGCGCCGCATCTGTCCGCACTGCAAGAGGGCCTATCATCCCGCGAGCGACGAGCTGGCCCTGCTGGGGCTGGACGACGCGCCGGACCTCGTGTTCTACAAGGGCGCGGGCTGCCCGGACTGCCATCACACCGGCTACACCGGCCGCCGCGCCGTGTTCGAGATCCTGATGATCGACGCGCCGCTGCGCCGCCTCATCACCGCCGGCGCGAGCGCGGACGAGCTTGCCGACGAGGCCCGCAGGCATGGCTTCACCACCATGCGCGAGCGCTGCCGCGACCTGGTGCTGCGCGGCGAAACGACGGCTGAGGAGGCCGCCCGCACCATCAGCTCCACCATCGAGAGCTGAACGGAATGACCAAAGAAAAAGGCAGGTGAATCGGCTTGACGACCTATAAGTACAAGGGCCAGTCGCTCAGCGGCGCAAGGGTGAGCGGCGTGGTGCGCGCCTACGACGAGTTCGAGGCCGTCGCCAAGCTGCGCGACACCTGTGCCTTCATCACCAAGATCGAGCCGGTGAAGGAGCGCGGGAACGCGCTGGATAAGCCCATCGGCTTCCGGCTCAAGGACAAGGAACTGGCGCTGCTCTGCTCGCAGTTTTCCATCATTCTCACCTCGGGGCTGAGCGTGATGCGCTGCGTGGAGATGGTCGCCTCGCAGACACGCAATAAGTACACGCGCAGGATGCTGGAAAAGGTGGCCGAGGAGGTCGGCGCGGGCTATTCCCTCGCGCAGAGCTTTGAGAGCAACGCCCCTTATCTGCCCGCCACGTTCATCGAGACCGTGCGCGCGGGCGAGGAGTCCGGCACGCTCGCGCTGTGCTTCGACCGCCTGCACCGGTACTACGAACGCACCGCCAAGACCCGTGCGAAGATCATCAGCACAATGACCTATCCCGCGATGGTCATTGTGGTCGCCATCATCGTGTTTATCATCATCATCGCCGTAGCCGTGCCGGCGTTCACCGACGCCTTTGCCGACCTCGGCGAGGGCGAGCTGCCGGGCGTGACGAAGGCGCTGATGGCCGTGAGCGGCTTTTTCAACCGCTGGTGGTGGCTGCTGCTGCTCATTGCGGCGGCGCTCGTCATCGCCTATCTCGCCTTCAAGCGCACCGAGCGCGGCAAGCTCGTGCTGGCGTCCTACGCCATCGAGCGTGCGCCGCTGCGGCGGCTGCGCAGCATGAGCGCGGCGGGCCGCTTCGCCAATACCATGTCCACCATGCTCACCGCAGGGCTCGGCGTGCCGCGTGCGCTGGACGTCACCAGCCAGGTCGTGGGCAACTACCTCTTTTCCCTCGGTGTGCGCAAGGTGAAGGAGAACGTGGAGCGCGGCCGCGGCATTGCCGAGAGCATGGCGGGCGTGGAGTGTTTCCCCAGGATGCTCACCGAGATGGTGGGCGTGGGCGAGCGCGCGGGCTCGCTGCCGCAGACGCTCGACGTCATCGGCAATTACTTCGACAGCGAGGTCGAAACGCAGAGCACGCGGCTGCTCAGCGTGCTCGAGCCGGTCATCACCATCGTGCTCGCGGTCATCGTGGTCGTGCTGCTGCTGGCGGTGTACCTGCCGATGTTCAGTATGTACGGCAGCATCTGATACGTTATCATTTCCGCGCGACCACCCCGCGCGGGACGATATAGAAAGAAATGGAAAAGGAGAATTTTTATTATGCTGAAGAAACTCACCAACAAAAAGGGCTTCACCCTTATGGAAATGCTGATCGTCGTCGCGATCATCGCCATCCTTGTCGCTATCGCGATTCCCACATTCAACAGCGCCCTGAACAAATCCAAGGTCGCTACCGATACGGCTAACATCCGTTCCGGCTATGCCGCGGTTCAGGTCCAGATTTTGACGGAAGACGGCGCAGCCGGCACGTACTACCTCATGGAAGATGGCTCTGCCGAAAAGAACGATAGCGCTCCGACCTCCGGTCTTTACAAGACGAAGGGAAAGAACACGGATGCCAATGTTAAGGTTGGCGGTGAGGCTGTTGGTGCTTGGGAGGCTGATAAGACTGTCACCTATACAGTGGCTAACGGTGAGATTGAAAAGATTGAAGTCAAGTAACTTTTCTAAACCTTTCTGAGCCCACGCCGGAGCGCACGCTCCGGCGTGGGAACGCCCCCTTCCTTCTTGGATGAGCCGATTCTGCAGAGGGCTTATCCCTCGTCTGCGAGGTAAAGAATAAGGGGGTGGCCGAGGGTCGGCGGCCATCCCCCACGAAGGACTTTTTCCAAGGAGGAATTTCGCGATGCTCCATCTCACCCCCTTCCTCACCGTATACTGCTGCGCGCTCGCCGCGCTGCTCGGCGCCTGCATGGGGAGCTTCCTGAACTGCATGGCGTGGCGCGTGGTGCATGGCGAGAGCGTGCTGCGCGGGCGGTCGCACTGCGACGCCTGCGGCCATGTGCTCGGCGCACGGGACCTTGTTCCAATCGTGAGCTATCTCGTCTCCTGCGGGAAGTGCTGCTACTGCGGCGTGAAGCTCTCGAGCCGCCATGTGTGGGGCGAGGTGATCGGCGCGGCGGTGTTCGTGTCGCTTCTGCTGCATTATGATATTTCGCTCCGGCTTCTCGAAGCGTGGCTTCTGGCAAGCATTCTGCTCGCCTGCTCCTTCGCGGACCTGGAGGGGTACATCATTCCCGACCGCTTTTTAGCGGCCGGTCTTGTGCTTTTTATCGCGTCCCTCTTTTTTGCGCCTGCGCCGCTCGGACGGCTCGCGGACGGGCTGCTCGGCGGCTTCAGCGTGGCGCTCGGCCTGCTGGCGGTCGTCACGGTGCTGGAAAAGCGCATGGGGCGCGAGGCGATGGGCGGCGGTGATTTGAAGCTGCTGTTCGTCACCGGGCTGTTTTTCGGCTGGAAGAGTAACCTCCTCTGCCTGATCTTAGCCTGCATCTTCGGCATCGTCTTCGGCCTGCTCGCCGCCGGGCGCGGCGGGGAGAAGGACGCGCCGATCCCGTGGGGACCGTCCATCGCGCTCGGCGCGTGGGTCACGGCGCTCGCGGGCGAGCCGTTTATCCGTTGGTATCTGAGCCTTTTATAAGGCGCGTTTCGCAGCACTCCGCTGAAAGGAGAACAAGCATGAACAAGATCGTTGGCCTTGATATCGGTGAAAACAGCGTAAAAATGGCCTATTTTGTGGGCCACGAGCTGAAAAGGACCGCAAAGCTGGAGCTGCCCGACGCGATGGAGTCCGGCGGGCGCATCCTCTCGATGGACGCGATGGCGGACTTCCTGCGCGACGCGGCAAAGGGAAACGGCATCCCGCTGACGAATGCCGCGCTGGTCGTGCCGGCGAGCGAGGTCTACACCCGCGTCATCACCCTGCCCGCTATGACCGAGCAGCAGCTTTTCTACAACCTGCCCTACGAGTTCCGCGACTTTCTGACGGAGGAGAAGAGCAAATATTTCTTCGACTACGCCGTGCGCCGCATCGTAAACGACGAGACGGGGCATCCAAAGGAAATGGAGCTCTTCGCCTGTGCCATTCTCAAAACCACGGTGGAGGGCTACCGCGCGATGCTGCACCGCGCGGGTTTCCGCCTGCGCGTGCTCACTGTCACCGAGTGCGCCTACGGCGCGGTACTGGGCGCATACCTCAGGCGCACGGGCGCGGAGAACGACGATAAGGACCGCTGCATCGTCTCCATCGGCCACCGCAGCACGCACCTCTACATCTACCACGGCGCGACGTTCGACAGCCGCCGTGAGATCGACGTCGGCGGCAGGCTGATCGACGAGCAGATCGCCGAGCACTGCGGCGTGGACATCCATTTGGCGCACAGCTATATGCGCAGCGACTACAACGGCGTGCTTGAGGCGGACTATGCCCGCGAGGCGTACAGCCGTCTGGCGGTCGAGATCATGAAGGCGGTCAATTTCTACAACTACAACAACCGCGACCGCGAGCTGCACGACCTCTACATCTGCGGTGGTGGCGGCGGCATCGAGCCGATGCTGCGCACCATCGTCGAAACGACGAGGCTCACGCTCCATCCGGTCTCCGAGCTGCTCTCGCAGCAGCTTTCGACCGAGGAGCCGTGGACGTATCTGCGCGCCATCGGCGGTGTGAGCGAGGGCATCAAGGGGGGACTGGCATGATCGCGGAGAAGGAGAAGAAAACGGCCCGCGCGAACACGCCCCGCCGTCCGGTGCGCTGCCCGCAGAAAACGGGCATCAACCTCAATCTGCACGAAAAGCGCACAGGCACGGTGCTCACGCTGCTTATCGGCGCGTTGTGCATCACCGTGCTTGCGCTGGCGGTCGCCAAGTTCGGCGTCCTCGACCTCTACGACCGGCTCGCCGACGCGCAGAGCGCGTATGCGCAGGCGCAGCAGGAGAACCGCGCCGCGCAGGAGAAGCTCTCGCACTTTGACGAGGTGCTCTCGGAATACCGCACCTATTCGATGGAGTGGATGGAGGACGGCGAGGACTCCGACCTCAACTTTGCCGTGGAGCGCACGGAAATGCTCGACCTGATCGAGCGCACGGTGATGCCCTGCGGCACGCTCAGCGCCCTGCAGGCGCAGGGCGACCGCGTGGACGTCGAGCTGAACGAAACGGACCTTGACCGCATCGCCGAGGCGCTCAGCGCCGTGAAGGCGTCGAGCATCGTGGAGTCGGTCGGGCTGGAGCTTGCCGAAACGGAGAAGGACCGTCCCGCCGACGTGATGAAGTGTACGCTGCACATCGTGCTGAGAGGGGAGGCGGCGGAATGAACCGTGAATTGACCCTGCGGGAAAAGGTGCTGCTGCTCATCCTGATCGTGCTCGTGATGGCGCTCGGCTACTTCAAGCTTCTCTACGAGCCGGTCAGCGACCGCATCGCGCGCTGCCGCGAGGACACGGCGCAGGAGCAGCTTGCGCTGGAGCAGAACGCGGTCAGGCTGGCGCAGATGGAAAAGATGGAGCAGGCGCTCGCGGATATCCGCGCCGCCGGCGGCAGCAAGGCGATCCCGCGCTTCAACAACAGCGAGGCGCTGCTGCGCGAGCTGCGCGGCCTGCTCGCGGGCACGGGGGAATACTCCCTCGATTTCGGCGACGGCACGACGCAGCAGGGCTATATCGTCCTGCGCCCCGTCTCCATGACCTACCGCACGAGCACCTACGAGCAGTCGCGCGCGATCATTGACCGCCTCAGCGCGAGCGACAACATCAACCGGATATCCGACCTGAGCATCCGCCGCGACGAACGGAGCGGCGGCGGACAGGGCTATCAGACCGTGCTGACGGTGACCTATTTCGAGGTCGCGCCGTAACGCACAGAGGAGCAGAGCACCATGAAAAACAACAGGGCAAACAGACACAATGACCGCGGCTTCACCCTCTCGGAGGTCCTTCTGACGGTGGCGATCCTTGTGGTGCTGTTTGCCCTTGCCGCCGTTCCCGTCTCGAAGATGCGGCGCGAGCTGCGCCAGACGGAGCTGGACAGCAAGGCGGAGATCTTATTCCAGACCGCGCAGAACCGCATGACGCAGCTTCTGGCCGCCGGTATGGAGGAGAAATACAAGAGCGGCGGCGACGTGAAGCGCTTTACCTATATCCCTCTCGACGCGGAAGAGGACAAGTACGGCAAGATCGATATCGGCAAGATTCCGCTCTGGTATGTGACCGACGCGGACAAGGACAACGCCTCCGCCGCGGCGTATTACATCCTGCCGCGGGAGCAGACCGACGCCGAGCTGCGCGAGGGCCATTGGCTCGTGGAGTACAACGCGGACAGCGGCAGCGTCTACGCGGTGTTTTATAGCGAGGAGGCGCTGGGCGTGCATACCGGGCTCGACGTGCTGCGCTACCGCAGCCAGCGCGTGAAAACGGCGAAGGTCGGCTACTATGGCGGCGACGCGGCGGCGGTCAATGACACCGGCGTGCTCGCGCCGCGGGCGGAGATTCTCAACGAGGAGACGCTGGAGGTGCGCATCACCTGCAAGGCGCCGAATGACCGTCCGCTCCATTTCTTCATCACCATCCGCGACGACAAAGGAAATGAGACGGCGCGCACCGAGCTGAAAAATGATACCAAGACGTTCACCACGATCGAGAAGAGCTTCCGGGACTACGAGGTGACGGTGACGCTCGACGACCTGAGCGGCGACGGCAGCCGCCGCTTTGCGCAGCAGGAATGGCTGAAAATGCTGACGCCCGGGGAGAATCTGACCGTCACCGTTGAGGTCACCAGCGACGACCCGCTGGTGGAGGGCGCGCGATTTGTGCCCGAAAAGACAAATGGCCTGTTCCATACGCTGCGCGGCGGCGACACGGCGGTCGTCACCTGTGCCCGCCACCTGCAGAATCTGGACGAGGCGTCCGGGGTGGCGTCGGCCGTCACCCGCGCGGTGCAGGAGAAGAACATTGACTTCACCGGCGCGAGCGGCTGGGCGTCGGTCTACGGCGAGAAGAAGTTCCGACCCATTGTTAACACGGCGCTGCGTGAATACCGGGGCAGCTATACCGTGGACGGCACGACGTACCGTCCGGTGATCGCGCACCTGCCGGTGGATACGAACGGCGACGCGGGCCTGTTTAAGAGCTTTTCCGACGGTACGCTCACGGACGTCACGCTCACCGGCGCGCAGATCACTGGAACGGGGAACGTCGGCGGTCTTGCCGGCACGCTGTCCGGTACGGTGAGCGTTACCGGCTGCCGCGTCTATCTGGACCCGGCGAGCGACGGTCTGAGCACAAAAACGGAGCAGGATATTTGGCTCGTCGGCAATGTGACCGGCGGTCTAGTCGGCTATGTGAGCGGGAACGCGGAGGTCTCCATCGACAGCAGCTTTGCCGCCTCGGTCCTTCGGGGTACGACGGCGGCGGGCGGACTGATCGGACAGGCGGACGGCGCTGTGACGGCAGAGCGCTGCTATGCCGACTGCTACCTCTACAGCGATGAGACGAACGGACGGACCGGCGGACTGATCGGCGGCAGCAGGGACGAGGTCGGCGTGGCGACAAGACTGATCGATCTGCTGAATTGCTATGCAGCCGGTTTCCAGGAGGCAGCGGTCACAGCGGGCCTGTCCGCCGGACAGGTTTACCGAATGAACCGCTGCTACAGTGCGGCCACGGGGCTGAAGACCAATGAACTGACGTACTCTACCACCGTGCCGCATAGGACGATGGAAGAGGCGAAAGACGGATTCTATTTGGCGGCGTCGGCGGACGCGGCACATGACGTCCCCGGAACGAAGCAGGTCGCGCATACAGAATGGAGCGGCGCCAGCCGCCCCGCCGCGGCGCAGAGACTTGGCACCGCATTTACCGCCGTGACGGGCGGCGGAAGCACCAACGCCTACAACCTCATGGAGGGCATGGGCCTGACCGACTACTCTTACCCGAAGCTGCAGGGGATCCCTCACTACGGCGACTGGAAGGCGGAGTTTGAGTCCGGCTCGCTGGCGTACTACGAGCATTATCAAAACGGCACGGCGGCAGGCTATGGCTTCCTCGGCGGCAACGTGTCGTCCCTGCGGGACGACGAAACGGTGCTGGGCGACGGCTACGGCATGATTTACGACAGCAAGCCGACCGCGTCGGTCACGGTCACCTATTGGACCTGGACGGCAACGGGCGTCGCGGTACAAAAGACAGAAATGCTTGCCGCGGATGCCGCGGATGCCGCGGTGCAGGTCACCTACAACGGGAGGAGCTATTACCTCCTGCCGCTGCCGACCGGGGCGGTGAATACGGAATATGTCGATCCGAACAGCTTCTATCAGGAGGTCAAGGTTGGCAACACGACATACCTCTATGCCCCACACTTTGCCCGCACGGTGACGACGCCCGGCGAGGATGGCACGGTGGAGAGCCCGACGGGCGTTTCCATCCGCACGGCGCGCCAGCTCTACGCGCTGAGCCTTTACTACGACGAATACCGGGAGCGGCTCGATGAGGGCAGCGTTTTTGTGCAGGAGCGCGGCATCGACTATGTCAGCTACGACTGGAAGGACTATGGCAGAAACGGCACCGAGCCCTCGGCGAACCTCCCCCAGTTCCCCATCGGCGACAGCACGGCTAAGCCGTTCATCCACACCTACAACGGTCAGCGGCACGAGATCATCAGCGCGCCGATCACCGGGAACGGTCTCGGGCGCGGCGGCACGGAGAACGCGGGCGAGGTCTATGCGGGCCTGTTCGGCTGCAATGCGGGCGAGCTGCGCGACATCGTGCTCATTGCCGGCAGGGAGGATACGATCGTCGGCTTTGACCGCGGCATCCAGCGCAGGAGCGCCTACATCGGCGCGCTCGTCGGCTACAATTCCGGCACGGTGCGCGGCTGCGCGGCAGCGGGCTACCGCACCAAGGCGCTGGCCAACAGCGGCAGCGCAGTCTATGTCGGCGGCTTCATCGGCTACAATGAGGGCTATGTGGAGCAGTGCAGCGTGAGCAGCCCCTCAGTCTATGCCGAGAACGTGTTCGCGCAGCTCAGCGCAGGCGGCTTCGCAGGACAGAACGACGGGCGCATCGAGGGCTGCTATGGCATCGCGGCGATCAATGTCCCTACCGTCCGCGGCGGCGAGGTGGAGCTCGGCGGCTTCGCCGCGCACAACGGCGGCATCATCCGCGGCGCCTACTGCGCGACGGCCATGTCCTCGGCGGGCGCGCGGGCGGACGGCTTTACCGCCTCCGGCAGCGTGCAGAGCTGCTACTATCTCAACGGCGGCACCTACCGCTTCTGGGAGGAGGACCGGCTGTACAGCGCGGAGACCGCGGGCGGCGCGCAGCCCATGACCGCAGCGGAACTGAAGGCGCTCAAGCTGTCTGGCTTCGAAACGCAAGCGGGGGCGGAAGCGCGGTATAGTCGGAAAAATACGGAGGACAGCTACCCCTATCCCGCCTGTATGCAGGACGCGAGCGGCGTACTCGTCCACTACGGCGACTGGCCGGTGCCGACGAATGTCGGCGAGGTCGGCGTGTTCTACTGGGAAAAGGAGGAGGACGGCGCGAACAGCGGCTATCACCTCTCCTACATCGGCTTTGTCGGCACGGAGCGCAAGGAGGGCAGCACCCTCTGCACCGCGCATGACGACGGCGGCGTGATCACCGCCTACGGCTACGGCTACTATTGGGAGAGCAGCTCCCAAAAGCCGACGTTGACGGAGAGCGGCGGCTTCGTCATGGACGGAGGTGATACGGAGGAGGCCGGGGCGGCGGCGTCGGCGCTGGGAGCGCAGATGCCGGAGTATACCTTCGCCGCCTACGAGACCGGCGAGACCGGCCTGCGCCTGCAGGCAGAGACCAACAGCCGAAACGGCAGCTATACGCTCCAGGCAAATGGCACATGGACGCTGAATGAAACGTATACCTACACGCTCTGCCCGTTCTTTGCGGACGCCTTCGGCTATGCGGGCGATGCGGAGCCGGGTACGGACCAGGCGGCCTATCAGGTCCGCTCAGTGCAGCAGCTGCAGTTCATCAACTGGAGCTGCGGGGTCACGTCGGAGAAGGTAGGAGGCTGGTGGAATCCAAGCTACACGTTTACCTATAAGATCGGCACAGACCGCGAGGTAACGGCGGCGACCTACAAGCAGTTCCCCTATCTGCAATACGCCACAGACACAGGCGTGAGCCGTCAGTCACAGAGTGCGGCGGAGCGGGATCGTCCGCGGCGCAGCTGGAAGCAGTCGCATGACCTCAACGGCACAGACCGGGAATTTCCGAAGGTCGGCGCGAAAAATACCTCGTTCCATCCCATCGCCGGTGCGGTTTTTAACAACGCGGCGGAGAATCCAAACAACGAGGGCTATGCGGTAGACCTCTACAGTTGGTTCGGCGGCGTATACGATGGGGGCAGCTATTACATCAAGAACATCAACATCGACTCGCCCTGCTACAATGTCGGCGTTTTCGGCACGACGGCGGGCGCGGAGATCCGAAACATCGTGCTCTACAGCGACAACGGCGGAACGATCGAGCGCAGTACACCAGCGGGAACAGACTACCGTAACTACCGCTGCGCCTACGCGCTCGGCGGTCTGGTGGGCATCGCGTATGACTACCTTTACGACGCGAACGGAAATTGGGTCAATGTTGAAAACCGCGCTGCGAAGATCGCCAACTGCGCCATTGCGGGCTATACCATCGAAGATAACAGCACCAACCCGCTCCAGCTCGGCGAGGCGGTGGTGGGCGGATTGATCGGCGTATCCAAGGTCAATTTGAACAGCTGCTCGGCGGTGGTCGATATCGAGGTCAACTGCACGCACCGGGAAGCCGGCGACAGCGGCAAACTGACCAGAGCCCAATACGGCAACTTTGTCCGCGTGGGCGGTCTGGTCGGCGGCGTGCAGTACAAGGTGACGAACTGCTACACCGGCGGAACGATCACCGTCGGCAGCGATACGCTTAATGAGCGCGTGGATGAGGACGGAAAACTTGTCACCGTGCAGGACAGCACGAAGGAACAGAAGAGGGTGAAGGATGCGAAGGGGACCTATGTCTACATCGGCGGCATCGGCGGCAGCGGCTTCTCCTCCAACTTCCGCAACTTTTCCAACAAGAACGGCACGGACGATGGAGAGCCGGAGTATGAGAACTGCTATACCTATACGGGGCTGCCGACCATGCAGGGAACGATCATGTCGATCTCCCGCATCGGCAGTGTTGCCGACCGCTATGAATGGGCGCCGAGCGTGACCATTACCAACTGCTACTATTATGCGGAGTCAGATGTCCAGTACAACCTGCCGAAGTATTACTGCGGCAAAAAGAGTCTTGCGACGATCCTGGCGAGCGATGAGGAGAAGGAAAAGATGCTGCAGGGCGATCTTTCGTATCTCAGTCAATACATCGGTGGAAGAAATCATCGACCGAGCTATTCGATCGACCTGACAAAGCTCAGCTATGAGCAGATGGCAGGCAGGAAGGACGTCACGAAGAACGGGCAGGACAACAGGATCCTGAAGCTGCTGAATCAAAACGGGGACAGCGTCTTCGGCTGGGTCACCGTCGAGGAGGCGCAGGCCGAGGTCCACGGGAAATACAGCTTCCCGGGCAAAAACATCGCCGTGCTCGACGGGCAGGACTACCCGTTCCCGACCGTGCTCACACAGGCGAGCGAGCACACCGACAGCGGCAGGGCGAACCTGCACTACGGCGACTGGCCGCTCGTCGGTCCGGTCTGGGAGAAGAGCAGCGTGACGATCGACCGCATCACCGACTACGATGCCGGAATCGGCAGCGCGGTTATTACCGCGGTGCTGAAGCTGGAGAACATGGAGGACGGAAAGCTCGGCGCGCTGACGCCCGAATCGTTCCGCTCGACCAATGAGAGCATCGCAAGGGTGACGGGCTTCCAAAAGGTCGATGAAAAGACCTGTCGTGTGACGCTGGAGGGTCTGGCGAACGGTTCGGTGGAGATCACCGCGGCGCTGGACGGTCATGTGGCGCGCTTGATGGTAAGCGTCACCGCGGAGCTGACGATCCGGATGAGCGACGAGATCGAGCGCGCGAAGCAGATCACGGTGAATGAGGCCGCGACGGTGCCGCTCGGACTCGCCGCGCTGGACCGCGGCGGCAAGGCTCTGACGAAAGACCTCAGCTGGACGGTCGCCAATGCCGAGACGGGCGCTGCACAGATCGTCTGGAAAAACGGCGTTCCGCAGAGCGTCCGGGGCATCGGCGCGGGCGAGACGACGCTGCTCATCACGGCGAGCTATCGGATCAATGAGACCGAGACGGTCACGGTGAGCCGCATCGTGCCGGTGACGGTGCTGGCGAAGGCAGCCGACGGCACGGCGTAAAAAGGAAAGGAGGGGCATCGGGATGAAAAAACTGAAGAACGAACAGGGCGTGACCATTCTGATGGCCCTCCTGCTGGTCCTGACCGCGGCGGTGGTCAGCGCGGTCATTCTCTCCGCGGCGCTCAGCGCCGCGCGGCGCGTGAACGGCGACCGCACCGCGCAGCAGAACTACCTTGCCGTCAGCTCGGCGGCGGAGCTCGTACGCGACAGCATCGACCAGATGCGGTATACCGAGACTACCACCACGACTTACGAATGGGACGAGGAGAGTGAAGGCTATGTACAAACCGGCAGCTCCTCCACAGAGAAGCTGCCGACCAGCTTGATGGGAGCTTGGCTTACGGACGGCGCACGGAGCAGCGGCTGCGCTGACACCATCACCATCAAGCTGCAGGACGAAACGCTCCCATCGATCAAGGCAAAATTTTCCATGACAGGACGGGGAGAGGGAAACCGGGGCTATGATATCCAAATTGCCTTTTCCTTGACCGACGCCGGGGACGCGGATGACTGCCGTATGACGCTCAGACTGAGCGGAAGCGTCAGCGAAAGTACAGACGTTTATGCGAACACCGCAGGCTGGAGCAGGATCGACGAATTGACCATCACCTGGAGCAACCCAAAGATCACCAAGGGAGTGGAGGGGAACGCATGAAAAAACGCAGGAGCAAGGCCGGTGAGACGCTGGTGGAGACGTTGGTCTCCGTGCTCATCGCGGCGCTGGCGTTCGCTCTTCTCTCGACCGCCGCGGTGACCGCGGCGCGGATCAACGCCGCCGCGCGCGAGGACGTTTCCTTCCGCTATACCGCGGAGCGGAAAGAGACGGTGACCGTAATGGCAGAGGGAGCTGGCTCCGGCACGAGCCAAAAGACCGGCAGAAGGAATGTCACGCTCTATACAACGGACAACGGATATCAATATTATACGGACACGACCTCATCGGGGGTGACGCCATGAAAAAACTGCGCGGCAGCCGCGGCGTGACGCTCACCGAAACGCTGTGTACGGTGCTGATCGTGCTGCTCATCAGTGCGATGCTGGCGGTGGGCGTGCGCTTTGCCGTGCGGACGTACCGCGAGTCGATGGAGCTGTCGGAGACGGAGCTGCTCTGCTCCACGCTGACGGCAGCCATCAGCGACAAGCTGCGCTACAGCGGCGAGGTGGGACAGAATATGTTCATCCAGGGCGTCGGCACGACGGACAGCGGCGGCGGAGGCTCGTTTGCGATCAGCGACGACGGCGAGGTCGTCATTCAGACGACCGACAGCGAGGAGTTCCGGCTCCTCGGCTCGGCCTCCTACCCGCAGGGTCTGCGGGTGCGGACGACCGGCACGGGGGAAACGGGCTTCATCAGCTACAGCGCCAAAACAGGGATCTTTACCGTTTCCTTTGCCATCGCGGACGCGCAGGGGAATATCCTGAAGGAGACATGCTTCGACGTCAAGCGCATCAATGCGGGCAAAAAGTGAAAAGGAGCTGCCGGACATTTTGTCCGGCAGCTCCTTTTAATCGCTTCGTGTGATGTCATGCACCCATTTGCCGCTGTGGATGCGCAAAAGTCCGATGGGGGTCTTTGCCAGGTGCTCGATGGCGATGCACAGGCAGAACATCTCGTTCGGCACCTTAAGGACGAGGCCGAGCAGGCACATCAGCGGCAGCTCCATGCACCAGAGGGGAAAGTTGTCGATGAGCAGCGAGGCGCGCACGTCGCCGCCGCCGCGCAGCACACCCACGACCATCGTGGACGAAAAGCCGTGGAGGGGCATCACGCCCGCGTAGCAGTACACCATGACCGCGCACATCGCCGCCGCGCCCGCCGAGAGGGAGAAAAGCGGCAGCACATACGGCCGGAGCAGCGTAAAAAAGGCCAGAAGCTCCACGCCGCCGAGGGCGAGCGCGAAGAGAAATGCCGTGAGGCACACGGCCTTGCCGATGCGCACGACGCTCTCGCGGCTGCTGCCGATGCCGATCTCCTTGCCGACGATGACGGCGGCCGCGTTGGCGATGCCGTAGATGCCGGCGGTAGAGAGCTTGTCGATGCTGCCCGCCACGGTGTAGGCGGCGATGAGGTCGCCGCTCGCGGCCATGTGGCCCATGATGACGGTGATGAGCGAGTAGCCCACGCCCCAGAGCGTTTCGTTCGCCAGCACCGGCGCGCTGTAGTGGATGAAGCGGCGCAGCATCTCGCGGCCCGGGCGGAGAAGGGCGCTCCATTGGAGCGGCACGGTGCGGCAGCGCAGGGCGTAGCCGAAGGCGAGCGCAAATTCCACCACGCGCGAGAGCAGTGTGGCGGCCGCCGCGCCTGTGACGCCGAGCGCGGGGAAGCCGAGCTTGCCGAAGATGAGCACATAATTGCCCACGGTATTGCAGAGCATGGACGCGCCGAACACCAGCATACCAAAGCGCGGATTTTCGATGCTGCGCTGCATCCCGATGTAGATGGACGAGAGGGAATTGAGGATATACGAGAAGCCGACGATGCGGATATACGGCGTGCCGATCGCGACGAGACGGAGATTGTCCGTCACCAGCAGCAGAACATCCGCCGGGAAGAACGCCATGATGAGCGCGAAGAGCGTCGAGACGCTGCCGGCGATGCACAAGCCAATGCCGATGACGCGGTTGATGCTCTCGCGGTCGCCGCGGCCCCAGTATTGGCTGATGAGCACGCTTGACCCGCTCTGCAATCCGAAGACGATGAGCTGGATGATGAAGATGGGCACATTCGCCACCGTGACGGCGGACATCTGCTCGCTGCCGAGCAGACCGACCATGAAGGTATCGAGGAAGCCGAGCGAGGTGGTGATGAGATTCTGCACGATGATGGGCAGGGCGAGCAGAAAAAGCCGTCGGTAAAAGCCCACGGGCTGACGAAGATAGGAGAACATAATAAACCTCAAAGAAGCTGACGAAGCGTCAAATTTACAGCATGGGGAAGCGTGTTTCCTTGTGCTTGCGGAGAGCGGAAACGAGCGCGTCGACGTCCGCTTTGGTCGTTTCGGGCGCGAAGCTGACGCGCAGAACGCCCGCAGCCGTCTTTTTGTCGAGCTTCATCGCGGCGTAGACGTGGCTGAGCTTGCCGCGGTGGCAGGCCGAACCGGCGGAGATGCAGATGCCCTGCGCGCCGAGGTCGGTGACAACGTTCGCGCTCGGATAGCCGACGAGCGAGACGGAGAGGATATGCGGGGCGTCGCCGTTCCCGATGCGCACCACGCCGTCGATGGTGAGAAGCTGCTCGAGCGCGTACTGCTTGAGCTGCGCCATGCGGGCGAGCTTTTCCTCATAGCCCTCCAGCCGCAGTTCCACCGCCTTGGCGAAGCCCGCGATCTGCGCGGTGGCCTCGGTGCCCGAGCGCAGGCCGCGCTCCTGTCCGCCGCCCGCGAGCAGCGGACGCACCGCGCGGCAGCGCGGGCCGATGTAAAGCGCGCCGACGCCCTTGGGGGCGTTGAGCTTGTGTCCGCTGACGGAAATGAGGTCCGCGCCCAGTGTGTCCGCGCGGAACGGGAGCTTCAAAAACGCCTGTACCGCGTCGGTGTGCAGCAGCGCCTTGGAGCCGCGCTCGCGCAGGAGCCGCGCGATCTCGCCGACGGGGAACACGCAGCCGGTCTCGTTGTTCACGAGCATCACGGAGACGAGCGCCGTGTCCTCACGCAGCGCGTCCGCGACCTGCTGCGCGGTGATATTCCCCTGACGGTCGGGCGCGAGATAGGTGACGGCATAGCCCTCCTGCTCCAGCTGACGGCAAGGCTCGAGCACGGCGCTGTGCTCCACGGCGGTGGTGATGATGTGCTTTCCGACGCGGCGGTTCTGGTGGGCGGCAAGGCGGATGGCCCAGTTGTCGCTCTCCGTGCCGCAGGAGGTGAAGTACAGCTCGTCCGGCTTGCAGCCGAGCGCGGCGGCGATGACCGCACGGTCCGCCTCCAGACGCTTTTTCGCGGCGGCGCCGTAAGGATACTGCGAGCTGGGGTTGCCGCTGCCGTTTAGTAAAACATCGTACATCGTATCCGCCACCTCGCGCGCGACGGGCGTGGTGGCGGCATGGTCGAGATAGATCATAGCAAAGCATTCCTTTCTTTGCACTTGCAATCAAGCGAAAACATGGTATGATTATATGCGGAAAATCCACGAAAAGCAAGGAGAAAGCATGAAGATCGGTATTTACACCCTGGGCTGCAAGGTGAATCAATACGAGACGCAGGCGATGGAGCAGGAGCTGACCGCCCGCGGGCACGAGCTGGTGGATTTTGAGTCTCCCGCCGATGCCTACATCATCAACACCTGCTCGGTCACGGCGGTGAGCGACAAGAAGTCACGCCAAATGATCCGCCGCGCGAAGAAGAATAGTCCCGACGCGGTGGTCGCCGCCTGCGGCTGCTACGTTCAGACGCACGAGGAGGAGGCAAAGAGCCTCGGCATCGACCTTTTGATGGGCACGAACGACCGCGCGCGATTCCTTGACCGGCTGGAGGAGGCCGTGAAAACGCGCGAGGCGGTCGCGGACATCGACGACGCGCTGCGCCGCCGCACGTTCGAGGTGCTGCCGGCGGGCGGCATGGCGAACCGCACCCGCGCGATGCTCAAGGTCGAGGACGGCTGCGTGAACTTCTGCACCTACTGCATCATTCCCTACGCGCGCGGCCCCGTGCGCTCGCTGCCGATGGACAAGGCGGCGGAGCAGGTGCGCGCCCTGTGCTCGCAGGGCTACCGTGAGCTTGTGGTCACGGGCATCGAAATTTCCTCCTACGGCCACGACCTCAAGGACGGCACGACGCTCATCGACCTTTTAGAGCTTATCGCCCGCGAGGGCGGGGAGATGCGCATCCGGCTCGGCTCGCTCGAGCCGCGCACGGTGACGCGGGAATTTTGCGAGCGGGCGATAAAGCTCCCGACCCTCTGCCCGCACTTCCATCTCTCGATGCAGTCCGGCTGCGATGCGACGCTCAGGCGCATGAACCGCCGGTACGACACCGCGCGCTATTATGAGTCTGTGGAGCTTCTGCGCGAATATTTTGACGACCCCGCCATCACCACTGACCTCATCACCGGCTTTCCGGAGGAGACGGAGGAGGAGTTCGGCGAGACGCTCGCCTTCATTGAAAAGTGCGGCTTCGCCGCCATGCACATCTTCCCCTATTCCGTCCGCCCCGGCACGAAGGCCGCGGCGATGGCGCAGGTGGACATGAGCGTGCGCGAGGAGCGCGCGGCGCGCGCCGCCGCCGTCGCGGAGCGGATGCACCAAGGCTATCTCGCCCGCTGCGTGGGAAAGACCTTCCCCGTGCTCTTTGAGCAGGACAGGGGCGAGGGCAGCGTCGGCCACGCGCCGAACTATATGCCCGTCACGGTGGATGTGAAGGGGTTACATAACACCGTACAAAACGTGCGCATCACCGCCGTCGACGGCGACGGCCTGCGCGGGGAACCGGAGGAGACATGAAAAGCCACTTTTTTGCCTACATCGCGCGGATGCGCTACATCACGCGCTGGGCGCTCATGCGCAACACCTTTTCCGAAAACGTGCAGGAGCACAGCCACATGGTCGCGGTGCTCGCGCACGCGCTCGCGGTGATCCGAAACCGCGTGTACGGCGGGCAGGTCGACGCGGGACAGGTCGCCGCGGTCGCGCTCTACCATGACGCGAGCGAGATCATCACCGGCGATATGCCCACGCCTATCAAGTATTACGCGCCCGAGATCCGCGACGCCTACAAGAAGGTCGAGGCGGTCGCCTGCGGACGGCTCCTTGCCATGCTGCCCGACGAGCTCAGGCCGGACTACGACGACGTGCTCGACTGCGCGGACGGCGAGGTGCTCGAGCTGGTCAAGGCGGCGGACAAGCTATCCGCCTATATCAAGTGCGTCGAGGAGCTCAAGGCGGGCAACGCGGAGTTTCGCCGCGCCGCCGAGCAGACCCGCGCCGCGCTCGACGCGATGCATCTGCCCGCGCTGGATTACTTTATGGAGCACTGCATGGAGAGCTTTTCCATGACGCTCGACGAGCTGGAATAACAGGGAGGAAGAAACCATGATCAAAATTCGGACGCTGTATATCGTTCTGCCGCTTACGATCCTGATGGCGGTGGGCTGCTACCTCAAGGGCTGGACGGCGGGCATCGCCCTGTGGGCGCTCCTTGCGCTCGTGTGTGTGGGGCGCATCCTGCGCGAGCGGAAGGAGAAGAACGGCGCGGAGGACGCACAGAAAAAGGAATAACGCACCGTGCGCGAAAAAAGGGAGAGCTTCCGCTGGAAGCTCTCCCGCTCTGCTGTCGTTTCCTCTGTCTCAATGCCGCGATTTGTGCGTTCCGCAGCTTGCATTTTGCGGCGAAGCCTTTATAATGATGACATTCTTTTGCGCAGGGAGGAAGGACTCATGGAACAGCGGAGGGCGCGCGGGATGCTTGCAGCCGCGGCCGTTATCTTCGGTACGCTTGCGCCGTTCGTGCGCGGCATTTCCGTTTCCTCGGGCGAGCTGGCGCTTTACCGCGCGGTGATGGCGGCACTGCTCGTCGGCGGCTATCTGCTCGTGAGCGGGCAGAAGCTCGCGCTGCGCGCGAATCGGCGCGAGGCCGCGCTGCTGCTCCTCTCCGGCATGGCGATGGGCGTGAACTGGATCTTGCTTTTCGAGGCCTACCGCTACACCACCGTGTCCGTCGCGACGCTGAGCTACTATTTTGCGCCCGTGCTCGTCACCGCTGCCTGCCCTCTGCTCTTTCACGAAAGGCTGACGGGAAAGCAGATCGTCTGCTTCGTGATGTCCACGCTGGGACTGGTGCTGGTCATCGGCGTCGGGGGGTTCCGCGGCGTCGCGGATGTGCGGGGCGTGCTCTTCGGCCTCGGCGCGGCGGCGTTCTACGCCGCGGTCATTCTGCTCAATAAGTTCATCCGAAGCGTCGCGGGCATCCAGCGGACCTTTTTGCAGTTTTTAGCCGCCATCGTCATTCTCATTCCCTACGTCGCCGCGACCGGCGGCGTATCGCTGGGGACGCTCGACGCGCGCGGCTGGGTCTGCCTGCTCATCGTGGGCTTCTTCCACACGGGCGTGACCTACTGCCTGTATTTTTCCGCCCTGCGCGAGCTGCCGGGGCAGGAGGTCGCTCTGCTGAGCTACATGGACCCGCTCGTGGCGGTCATCGTCTCGGTGACGGTGCTCGGCGAGCCGGTCACGGCGCCGCAGCTCGTCGGCGGTGCGCTGATCCTCGGCTTCACGCTCTGGAACGAGCTGCCGGAGAAAAAATAAGAAAAAGGGAAGCGGCTTTCACTGAACCGCTTCCCTTTTTCAGTTCATAAAGTGAATGGTGATGGGGCAGATCTCGGCCCTGGTCGCCACGCGCATATTCGGCCCGAAGAGACCGACGCCCGAGGTCACGATGCTGTGCATCGACCCCACGCGGAGACAGCCGCAGGCATTCTCCCAAAATAGCCGGACGGTGAGGTTGCCGGGGAACATCTGCCCGTCGTGCGTGTGCCCGCAGAGATCGACGTCCACGCCCGCCGCGGCCAGCGCCTCCAGCTCGCGCGGCTGGTGGTCGAGGACCAGAATGGGCTTGCCCGCGTCTAGTCCCTCGACGAATTCCGCGGGCGTTTTACGCACCTCGACGCCGCGCCCCGGGCGCTGCGCGTCGGGGCGGCCGTAAAGATAAACCTCGCCGCCGAGCAGCACGGCCTCGTCGCGCAGGAGGCGGATGTTCGCGGACGCGAGAAAGGCGTCCATCTCGGGGCTGCTCTGCTTTTTCCCGTCGCTTCGGAAGGTGAAGCCCGCTAAGATTGGCTCTTCGATGTCGTGGTTGCCGTAGACGGCGTAGACGCCGTACCTCGACCGGATGCCGCGCAGCACCGCGGCGATCTGCTCCGGCTCCTCCACGGCCTCCCAGGCATTATCAAAAATGTCGCCCGCAATGACGACCACATCGGCGTCCTGCTCGTTCACGCGTGCGACCATGCGTTCCATCTGCGCAAGGCCCACGTTGTAGCCGAGGTGGAGATCGGCGAGCAGCACGACCTTCATGCTCTCCATGCCGTCGACAGATTTGTTTACGGTGATCTCGTAGGGCGTGACGCGCACGATGCGGGCGTTGATCACGCCGCCGACGGAGGTCACAAGAATGGCCGCCGCGCACAGACAGCCCGCGATGCGGTGCATCCGCGCTGAGCGCAGAGAGCGGAGCTTCAGACCGTGGACGAGCAGCAGCCGCAGTCCGTCCGCGAGCAGGACTGCCAGCAGCAGATAGAGCAGCACGCCGAGCCAATAATTCCCGATGAGCATGAGCGCGCGCTTCAGCCGTCCGGCAGGCAGCGGAAAGGCCAGAACAAAGGAGAGCGCAAAGAAGGCGTACAGCGCGGCGGGCACGGCCCAATGCTTCCGCTTGCGGAACCATGGGAACCACGCCCGCACCCAGCCCATGATGCGGCGGAACAGATAGAGGTTGAAAAGCAGGTAAAACGGTGCGAGGAGGAAGGCAAGCATGGCGCGTTCCGCGCTCCTTTCCGAAAGGGGAGACACCCTTTGTTTTCGGCGCTATTCTACTCCCTTTACGCCCTTGGCGCAAGAGAAAAGATGCGGCGTGAAGCGCACACTTTTTTTGGACAAAAGTGACATTGACAACCCTTTCCTACAAATTTATAATCACAATCTCGTATGAAAGACATCAAAATACACCGTGGTAAAAGGTGAGGCTTATGAATCATCAGTCGTCGTTTTCGCTTCGTTCGTTCTTTCAGCCCGTGGACCTCACGCAGGGAACGTGCTGGAAGACGCTGCTCGTGTTCGCGTTCCCCATTATCGTTTCCTACCTGCTCCAGCAGGTCTATTCCATCAGCGACGCCGCCATTGTCGGTCAGACGCTGACGGCGAGCGAGGTCGCCGGTGTGAACGACACCACCTCGCTCGCGATGATCTTCCTGCAGTTCGCCTTCGGCGCGAGCGCGGGCTTCTGCACCGTGACATCGTGCTTTGTCGGTGCGCGCGACAGCGCGGGCGTCCGCCGTTCCATGGCGACGCAGATCGTCCTCTCCGCGGCGCTGACCGCCGTTCTCACGGCGCTGGCGCTGGCGCTGCTCGACCCCATGCTCGCGTGGATCAACGTCACACCTGCGAGCGGGGAGGTCTACCGCGCGGCCTATACCTACTGCGCCATCCTCTTCGGCGGCATCGGCGCGCAGCTTTTCTATAACTTCATCTGCTCGTTCCTGCGCAGCATGGGCGACAGCGCCACGCCGCTCGCGTTCCTGCTTTTCTCGACGATCCTCAACGTGGGGCTGGATCTGCTCTTCATCCTCTCGTTCCACTGGGGTGTCGCGGGCGCAGCCATCGCCACCGTTGCGGCACAGCTCATCAGCACGCTCGGCTGCTTTCTCTACGCCTTTTTGAAGTATCCCGAGCTGCGATTGCACCGCGAGGACTGGCGCATCACAAGGCGCGACGTTACGCGACATCTCATTCAGGGCATCCCGCTCGGATTGCAGTTCTCTGTCCTTGCCATCGGCATCATCGTGATGCAGAGCGTCATCGTGCAGTTCGATACGCTTGGCGGTGAGATGGTCTCCAACGCGGCGCAGAACGGCTTCGGCGCGGCGAACAAGCTCAACAATCTTCTTATGACGCCGCTCAACGGCCTCGGCGCGGCGATGACCAGCTTCACCGCACAGAACCTCGGTGCGGGCGACCACGCGCGCATCAAGAAAGGAACGGTGCAGGCGCTGTTCATCGTCTGGACGATGTGCCTCATCTCCATCGCGGCCGGACTGCTGCTCTCGCGCGGCGGCGGGTATCTCTATATCTTCCTCTCGCCCGATAAGGTCACGGCGGAGACGATGCGCTACGGCAACACCTATCTCTATGTCGACCTGTCGCTCTACCTCTTCCTCGGCTTCATCTTCGTCGTGCGCAACTGTGTGCAGGGCATCGGCAAGCCGCAGTTCGTGCTCGGTGCGGGCGCGGCCGAGCTGGCCGCACGCGTGAGCGTGTGCCTGCTGCTGCCGCCGCTGATCGCAGGCGGCGCGGTCAATTCCGACGCGCCGCGCGCGGCGGTCTATGCCCTCTGCTTCGCCGATCCCTTTGCCTGGATGGCGGCGGACGCCGTACTGCTCGTGCCCTTCCTGCGCAATATCATGAAAATGGACTATCGCTACCTGAAAGGAACAATGTAGGAAGAAACAAAAAGTTTTTGTCGCTTTTTTAAAAAACTTGAAAATAAGGCTTGCAATTTGCGCCGGGATATGCTATCTTATTTAGGCTGAGTTCAGCAAAACAGCATATCCGGGTGTGGCGAAGTTTGGTATCGCGCTTGAATGGGGTTCAAGAGGCCGCTGGTTCGATTCCAGTCACTCGGACCAAAGAAAAGTCCCGTAACCGCAAGGGTTACGGGACTTTTCTTTTTTTTATTCCCCCGCGGTCAATCACATCTCCGATGATGTATAAATGGTCGGCATCAGAGAAGCGGATCAGCTCCATCATCCGCTCAAGCTTGTCCAGATCTCCGTGAATATCCGAAACGCAGTAGATCATAGCAGCACCTCTTTTTCCCGCTGGCTGAAGGAGTCGTGAGAAAGAGGTGCCGCTAAACCAATGTCCTAATGGGGGCGACTGTGCAAAGCGGAAAGCACCGTCCATTTCTCATGGCCATCAGCCTTGCGGTGGAATTCATGCCCGTTGGTGGCCTCTTGCACCTCCAGGTAGTACCACGCCCCCTCTGGATTGTCCGGCCATACCTTCATGCCGGAAAGAAGGTCGTCCTTGCTATCGGGATTACGGCGCAGCACCCGGTTGATCATGGTGACCGCCTCGACCCGGGTGATGGGCCGATCTGGGCCAAAGGTCCCGTCGGGATAGCCCTGCACCCAACCCAGGGCGGCAGCCTGCCGGATATACTGCTCCGCCCAGTGCCCGCCGATATCGGAGAAGTCTCTGTCCTCCGCGGCTCCGCTCTGGTCAAAGCGGGCGCAGACCGTGGCGAACTCTGCCTGGGTGATGGGGGCATCCGGGGCAAAGACATCGGTTGTCCGTCCCACAAACACGCCGAGTCGCGCCAATGTGGAAACCTCCGTGACATACCATGCGTCCGCCGGCACATCATCGAAGGAGTTTTCCGTCGTTTGGCTCTCCATGCGGATATCCTTTCGCAGCAGGCGGTAGAAAATAGCCGCCACCTCGGCGCGGGTAATATTATTGAGCGGTCCGACACGACCATCGGGATAGCCGTAGACATAGGCGAAGTGATCATCGCTGTTCAGCCACGCCGGAGCGGGGGTTGCCGACCAGCCGGCATACACCGTCCTGTTTTTATCCATGCGGACGGTGTTCAGCTGTGTTGTCAGCTCCGCCTCACCATACCAGCCGGTAAAGGCGTAGCCCTCCCGCAGGGGCGTTTTATCAAGTATCACGACTGTCCCCGCCGGATACCGCTCGCCGGGGTAGGCGGCTCCGCCATTGGACTCATAGTGAAGCGTGTAGCGCGTGGGACCGCCGCCACCGCCGGAGCTTCCTCCGCTGGGGCTTGTGCTGCCGGTTGGCTTGCTGAGAATGATGTAGGGTGAGAACTCCTTGGCATGAATGATGACCGCCGCGTTGTCCGCGTCCACCGAGGATGAGGCAGCCCTGACCGTGCCGCCGTGAATGTAGAGCACCCGAACTGTCCTTCCACTGTAATTCTGCCCAGTGGTCAGATGGATGGCAAAGGTATCGTCCAGCTCCGTGATGGCGAAGCCTTCTACCTGATCAAAGGCGCTGCCAGCCATTTTCGCCTCGGCGCCCAGCTCCACCGTCAGCTGCCACACCTGCGCCGTCTCGCTGCCGTCTATGTGCGGCGATAAAAGCGCCAGCTCGCCCTCGTCGGGGTCTCCCGTGAGGCGGACGCCGACGGACAGCGTCACGTCGACGCTGTCCGCGCCGGCAGAAAGCAGCCGGAGGAGCATGGCCGCGTGCTCCGCGTCAAGTTCCAGCGGCGCGCCCTGCGCCAGCAGTGCGCGGATCCACTCCTCCACCTGCGCGCGCAGCCACGCCCGGCTCTCCTCGCTCACGTCCGCGGAGATCTCCTGCTGCTGATCCGTGCCGATGGCCACGCTGACGTCCACCCAGATGTTCAGCCGCTGCCCGATCCACTCGTCCACGGTGAGCCACTGGGCGCTGGCCGTGGTGGCGGCGTTGACGGTGATCGTCTCTCCGGGGCGCTTGACGGCGCTCCCGACCTTCCAGCCGGTGAACACATGGCCATCTTGGGTGGGCGCGGGCAGGAGCGTGTGCTGCGCCCCCTTGGCCACAGACACAGGGTCGTAGCCCGTGCCCGTGCCGCCGTTCAAATCATAAGTGACAGTATAGTAAGCCCCATGAGCAGCCTTGAGGCTGAGGGACTGCATGAAGTCGGTATGCGGCCCCTGCTTTTGGCCGATGGCCAACGGAGTATTTTTATACAGGTAACTCCACCGCCGGCGTGCGCCCTGCACGTCTTTATACCAGCCGTCGATGGGCTTTCCCGTGTCGGTGAGGGTCAGGCCGTCCGGCAGCGCGCCCAGCGTGAGCGTGCCTCCGTAGCGGTCGTTGTAAACATCGTCCGCCGATTTGACGGCGGTGTTGTCGTAGACGGCGCAATCTTTTACGGTGACCTTTCCACGGAGACACGCCACTCCGCCCCCGCTCTCGCCTGCCTTGCAGCCGGTGATGGCGCCGCCGGTCAGCTCCGCCGCCGCGTCGTTGGCGTAGAGCGCCACGCCGCCGCCGCACTCCGCGGCGGTGCAGCCGCGGATGGTGCCGCCCGTCATCCTCAGGCCGGGAGTGATCGGCCCCGCGGTGCCACCGCCGCCATAATGGATGGGGCCGGAGAGTTCCAGCAGGATGGCGCCGCCGCAGCTCAGGCTCTCGCAGCCCTCAATGAGGCCGGCGCTGAACTCCATGCGGCCCTGTCCGCTGATGTTGACGGCGCCGCCGTATCCCTTGCAGCCGCGGATGGTGCCACCGCAGAGGTTGAAGACCGCCACCCCGTCCACAACGACGCCGCCGGCGACAGAGTGAGGGTTGTTGCAGTTTTCGATCACGCCGCCGGGCATATTGAATTCGGCTCTGTCCGACACCTGTACGCCGCCGGCCCCGTTGACCGCCAGTGTGTCCCTGATCGCCGCGCCGTCATAGACGTTCAGCACGGCCGTGCCGCTCAGACTGACCAGCGGACTGAGCAGCACCGCATCCCCGCCGCCGCCCCGGATGGTCAGGCTCTCTGCGTAGCCGGGCGCGCCGAGGTTCAGCACGGCGCTGCCGCTGACGCTGATGCCGCGGTTCCCGGCGATGTCCGCCGTGATGCTGTGCCCCTCGCCGAGGAGGGTGACGGTGCCCTGCGTGAAGAGCAGGGCGTTGTCGCTGGCGGGCAGGCCGGCGGCGGTCTGCTTCGCCCGCCATACGTCCTTGCTCAGGGTGATGTCCGCCTTGAGGACGATCTCCGCCTCGCCACCGGCGGCGTTGACCGCCAGCGCGGCATTGACGAGCTCGGCCGCCGTATTCACCTCGTAACGGGTGGGCTCAGCCGCCTGTGCCGCCGTCAAGAGCGCAAAGAGCAGGCAGCAGGAAAAAAAGGCCCGCAGAAATTTGCTTTTCAGGCGTTTCATGTTATTTCTCCTTTCTTCTCCATGGCAAAAGGCTTGACTGCCTATATAATCCGATTTGCATCAGAATGGCAATTCTGTTGCATCACCGTGTCCGCCGCCAACAGCGTAGACCCTAAACGGCGGAACAGAGGGTAAAAATAGCGCACAAAATCAGGCCGGGAGAGAATATTTCATCATCCGGCCTTGTTGCCGTTATCGTTTTTTGACTTTTTTCGCTGGATTTTTCAAGTTTTGCTTGCTAATGATACTGGGTCTCTGTTATGATGCAGATGTAATATGGGGTTGTTACAACGATTCCGCAACAGAATTGCCATTATGTGAGCAGTGTTCGGCTGACGCGCTCCAGCAGCTTCATGTGCTGCCGTCCGGTTTCCATGGTGTAGATGCGGGTGGTGTTCACGCTGGCGTGGCCGAGGATGTCCGCAAGCCGCAGAAGGTCCTTTTCCACGCTGTAAAAGACGCGGGCGAACAGATGCCGCAGAGAATGGGGAAAGACCTTGCGCGGGTCCACCCCCGCCCGCTCACACAGGGCTTTCATGCGCCGCCAGACCGTGCTGCGGTCCAGCGGCGTTTTGTTTTTAGAGAGGAACACGCTGCCGGTGGTGACGCCGGCCTTTTTCATATAGCCCAGCAGGAGCCTTCGCAGCGCGGCGGGAATGAGGATCACGCGGGTTTTCCCCTTGTTGCGGACGGCGGCGCGGCCCTCCCGCACCGCCTCGGCGGTGATGTGCCGCAGCTCGGAGACTCGGATGCCCGTGCCGCAGATGGTCTGCATGACAACGCCGATCTGCGCCCCGCCCGCGGCGCGGACAAGGCGGGTGTATTCCTCGCGGGAGAGCTCCCGTTCCTCGCTCCCGAACAGCGTCCGCTGGACGCGCAGGGGCTTCACGCGGCAGCCGGCGCGACCGGAAAAGGACAGGTAGCTGTTGATCCCCGCCAGCATGGAGTTGACGCTGGCGGCCTCGTATCGCTCTGTCAGTCCTTCCTTGTAGCAGACGGTCAGCTCCTTGGTGGGCTTGCGCCCGTCCAGCCAGCACAGGAAGGCGCGGGCGTCGCGTAGGTATTTTTCTATCGTGGCAGGGCTTTTCTCATTTTCGCGCAGGTGCTTTTCAAAGGCTTGCAGCTCGTTCATGAAATCATCCTCCGTATCATGGCTTTAGGGCTATTGTATGATATGGAGGCGTTCTTTACACGCCACACCCGCCTTTTCTCCAGCTTCGATCTTCCCGGAAAATCCCACGCCGTGCTGGCCGTTTTCTTTGATTATGGCATCCCACCTCATGGGGTGGCCTCGGCGCGGTTTTCATGTTGTTCATCGAGTGGAAAAGCGGGATTCCGAGAATACCGCAAAGCCCCGCCGGAATTGCTCCGGCGAGGCTTTGCTTTTGACCACATAAAATGCCACAGACAGGTGTGGAACACATGGGGGATGCGGGGCACAAGATGTTAGGAAAGGAATTAAAATCGAGAGAAAACCACTAAAAACGGCTAAAAAGTATAGGAAAAATGTTGCGGTAGTTCTTTGATTATGGCATCCCACGCCGTGGGGTGACCCTTCCATATGGAAGGGGACGCTGATCTGCATCAATTCTAAATCTGTCATTTCCGCCGACACACCCCGAAGAGGCCCTCTCTTGCCCCTGTGGGACAATTCGTTTTCTGTGCGGTGGAGGCGAAACTTCTCGCGCAGGTCAGCCCGACCTTTTCGCAAGAAATTGAGGATCGGTCTGCGGGCATCCTGACTCGAAAAAGTGGCGAAGTCATTTTTTCGACAGCCGAAAACCACCAGTTTACTGATGGTTACGATTCTTGCGGCAGGAAGAAGCAAGCTGCTGCCGCAGGCATCAGGTCAGGGGAGAAAAACCGTAGCTGTTGGACAGCGCGTCAATTTTCTGTCCTGCCTTGCACATGGGACAATCCTTGACAAGGCTGGTCACATATCCGGGGATATCCTCCGGTGAAAACAGGCTGATCACGGGAATGTCGCCCACTTGCTTCAAGGCGCTGAAGACAGCTGCGACCCCCTGCGTGGTGCCACCGTAATACTCGATGCACTCGAGTGCGCGAGCCGCGGTCTTTCCCGAATTCACCGTGGAAATCAGCAGCAGGACATTCTTTTCGGACACCATGGGGCGAAGATTATTCCGGAAGATCAGAAGTCCGTTGGAATCGTGCTCCGGTGTGACGACGCAGACATTTTTTTCACTGCTCAGGGAAAAGAGATTCTTCTGAGAGAGCTGGCGGGCGAGAAACGTACCGATGACCTCGCTGCCGTCCAAGCAGACGACCGTATCAATCTCCTTTTCATAGACATAGTGATTGGCAAGAGAGGCGGCAGCGATATCGGCCATTGCACATTCATGCTTCATGCGGGTGATGTCGAGATAATGGCTGTTGTGAGAGTGGCGGGTCACAAAATGCCCATGGTATGCGGTCAGCTTCAAATCGTTTGCTTCTCTGGATTTGATGATCATTGCGCTCATAGCTCCATCCTCCTTTTTGTCTGCCAAAGTCCTGAATACAGGCAATGTTTTCCCTTACATTGTGTAGACCGCAGCGGCGCGGAAGCCGTTCGGCAGCGCAAAGAGAACCTCGGGAGAGAGTTTCCGGGTCACTCTCCCGACCCGCTGCGCGGCAACGACAACGGCCGAAAAGCGAAGCGGTACGATGTCAAGATCCGGCGCCGCGTTGATCGAAAAAGAGAGAATTCAGCGATTCTTTTTAGCTTCCAGATAGTCGTTCAGTTCGGAATTGATGATATCCGTGATGAACATGTGGCCCGGGGCATGGGTGATAGCAATGGGCGGCTTCGCATTTTCGACCGCCGCCTGCGGCGTCACGCCGCAGGGCCAGAACACGGGAATCTCACCCTCGTAGAAATCAACCGCCTCGCCGTAGTCAGGCTTCATCACATCGGCAACGCCGACCTCGGCGGCATCGCCCATGTGGACGGGCGCGCCGTGGACATTCGGCATTTTGACGGTGATGTCATACGCCTTTTTGGCGTTTTCCGGCGTCATGGGGCGCATAGAGCAGACCATGGGGCCGCAGAACGGACCGGCCGGCTCAGTCATGATATTGGTCTTGAACATCGGTACATTGCGTCCCTGCGCGATGTGACGGATCTCGATACCCTCGCGCATGAGCGTTTCCTCGAACGAGAATGAACAGCCGATCAGGAAGCCGACATAGCCCTCTTTCCAGTAGTCGCTCACATCGGTCAGCTCCTTGCCATCCCACTTGCCATCGCGGTAGATGCGATACTTGGGAATGTCGGTGCAGATGTTGCCGCCCTCGCCCATATCGTGCGTCTCGGGCGTACCCCGGATAATCTCAAGGATCGGGCAGGGGAAGGGGTTGCGCTTGGCAAATTCCTCAAAATCTCCCGCGTATTCCGGCGGAAGGATGATAAGGTTGGCCTGTGCGTAGCCGCGACACATACCGGCGGTTGGGAAGTCGATGACACCCTCGCGGATAAGCTTGCGAACCTCGCTCGGCTTCTTATCGATATAAGGGGTAATATCAAAGGCCATGTGTCGTTCCTCCTTACTATTATTTTTTGCGTTTTAGGGCTGCGTCAACGATTCATGGCGCCGCGCAGGCAGCGCAGCGCAGCGCGCTGGGCAAGCAGCGCCTCCTGTGCGGTGGTGATGGACACCTTTTCAAAGCGCACCCTGTCGCCCGCTTTGAGTTGGGCGAGGATGCGGAAGTCCGCGGAGATGACATTGGCGATCTTCGTGTAGCCGCCGGTGGTCTGGCGGTCGGCCAGCATGATGATCGGCTTGCCCGCAGAGGGTACCTGAATCGCGCCGAAGGCAATGCCGTCGGAGATGATGTTGCCGTCCTTGATGTGTTCGATCAGCTCGCCGTCAAGGCGGCAGCCCATGCGGTCGAACTCCGGTGTAAGGGTGTAAACGCTGCTGAGAAAGGTCATAGCGCCAAGCTCGGTGAAGGCGTCGTCCTGCGGGCCGAGCACGACACGCAGTTTATACTCTACGCGCGGCACGAACTCAGGCGAAATGTGGCGCACGCCGAGGTTCTTGAGGTCGGTCTTGGGCGCGCGGAAGGCGATGACGTCGTCCTTTTGCAGCTTGCGGCCCTGATAGCCGCCGATCTTCGCTTTCATGTCCGTTGAGCGGCTGCCCATGACCAGGGGGATATCGAGTCCGCCCGCGAACGCCACGAAAGCGCGGCAGCCGGTGCGCAGCATGGTGAAGCGCAGCGTCTGACCCGCGTTCACGGGAACGGCGCGGTAGGTGTCGATGCTCTGACCGTCGAGCGTTGCGCCGAGGTCTCCGCCGGTGATGGCGATGATGTTGGGCGCATCAAAGCGGAGGTGGGGCCCCATCATCGTGCATTCGAGCACAGCCTCGCCCTCATCGTTGTCGACGAGGATGTTGGCGATAGACGCGCTGCGCGGATCCATCACGCCGGAGACGGACACGCCGTACTGCTGGTAGCCGATGCGGCCGAGATCCTGTACGCTGGTGAGCATGCCAGGGTTGAGAATGGTGATGCTCATGCCTGCTCCGCCTCCTTTCTCGGGTAGGTGTGGACCGTATAGCCGCTGGAGGCCTCCAGCGCGGCGATACGGTCAAATTCCGCCTGATCGATGGCGTAGAACTTGATGTACTGGCCTGCCTTGGGCAGGATGGGAACGGCGCGGTCAGGGTCGTACATGCGCACGGGCGTGCGGCCGATAAGCTGCCAGCCGCCCGGGGAGTCGATGGGATATACGCCCGTCTGGCTGCCGGCGATGCCGACGCTGCCGGCGGGAATCCTGACACGAGGTTGGGCAAGGCGCGGCGCGGCAATTTCCTCGCTCATACCGCCAAGATAGGTGAAACCGGGGGTAAAGCCCAGCATATAGATGAGATATTCCGTGGAGGTGTGAATCCGGATGACCTCCTCAGGCGTTTTGTGATTGTGCTCGGCAACAAAGCCAAGGTCGGGGCCCATTTCATCCCCGCCGTAGAGCACGGGGATTTCCAACACATCGCTTGGCGGAATCCGGATGTGGTCAAGCTGATTGAGCAGGCCCTTGAGTTTCTTGACAAGCGCACCGTAGGGGATGACCTCAGGGTCGTAGTGAACCATCAGCGAGCGGTAGGTCGGCACGAGTTCCACGATCCCGGGGAGTTTGCTTTCGGTGAGCGCGATGCTGAACGCACGAATCTGTGCGTTGATGTGCTCACTGATCTCGTTGCCGAATTCCACGGTTACGGCTGAGTCGCCGCTGAGCAGGAATCTGATGTCGGGCATATCGTTCTCCTTTCAGGCGGAGCCGGCCTGCGGGACAGACCGGCTCGCGGAATGGTGTAGGTTCGTTACGCGAAGAGCTTGGTAAGGTTGGGCAGCGCCGTGACGGCAAGGTAGCCTGCGACACCGACCACGCACCAGCCAAGGATCTGCAGCCACACAGGGTGCTTGTACTCGCCGACGATGGACCTCTTGTGGCAGCCAAGCAGCATGCAGCACAGCGAGATCGGCAGGATCAGGCCGTTGAGTGCGCCAGCCAGGATGACCATGCGCTTTGCACCACCAAGAATTGCCATAACGAGCGTGGAGAAGGCGATAAAGCCGACGATGAACCACTTGTCATTCTTGGCGATGAAGGGGTGAACAGTCTTGAGGAAGGAGACAGAGGTATAGGCCGCGCCAATGACGGAGGTGATACCGGCAGAGAACAGTGCGAGACCGAAGAGACGGTAGCCGATGTCGCCGGCAGCAAGGCGGAAAGCCTCGGCTGCGGGGTTGGCAGCGCTGGTGACGGCCGTGACATTTTCCGCCACGACGACCGTACCGGCCGTGCAGACGCCGAGCACGCACAGGAACAGCAGAATACGAACGCTGCCCGAGACGCAGATGCCGGTCAGGACGGACTTGCGGAAGTGCTTGACTTCCTCAGGCTTGCCGCCCCAGCCCGCATCGAGCAGCTTGTGTGCGCCGGAGAAGGTGATGTAACCGCCGCAGGAGCCGCCGAGCAGCGTGACCATGACGGGAATGAGTTCCTTGGGATTCTCAGGGGTAAAGATATGGGCGACCGCATCGCCGACGGGGGGCTTTGCCATGAAAGCCACGACCAGCATGACGACGATAATAATGCCGCCGAGGATCTGGGCGACCCTGCCGACGATGTCGTTTGCCTTCTTGGAAAGGAAAATGCAGATAGCAAGCACGCCGCCGATGATGACACCGGCCTTTTCGGGAATGCCGATCATGGCATTGAAGCCGAGTGACACGCCGCCGACATTGCCGATATTGAACGCAAGACCGCCGAGCACAACAAGCACGACAAGAAGATACCCGAGACCGGGAAGGACCTTATTGGCAATCTCCTGACCGCGCAGGCCGGAAACGCCGACGATGGACCATACATTGGTCTGCGCGATCATATCCATGATGATGACGCAGACGATGACGAAAGCGAAAGAAGAGAGATACTTTGCGGTGAATTGCGAGGTCTGGGTCAGAAAGCCGGGGCCGATGGCGGATGTCGCCATCAGAAAGGCCGCGCCAAGGCTGACGGAAAGTGAGCGCTTCTGGGTAGTTTCGTTACTCATGATCATCCTCCTGAAATATTGCCGCAGTGCGGCAGATTTGGGGTGTTGGTCTTTGCGGAACGGAACAGCTGGAAACGAGGCTCTTTTTATACGATCTCGCGGATGGGGGCAATCTCCACGCCACGGGCGGTGAGCTGCGTGCGGATATTTTTGACGAATTCGACGGCCGAAGGGTTGTCACCGTGGACACAGATGGAGTGAGCCGCGATTTCGACCTCCTCGCCGGTGATGGCCGTGACCTTGCCCTCGGTGACCATGCGGACGGTGCGCGCGATGGCCTCGTCCTTATTGTGGATGACGGCGCCGGGCAGCTTGCGCGGCACAAGCGAGCCGTCGGCCTGATAGGCGCGGTCGGCAAAGACCTCGTTTGCGACGCGCAAGCCCAACTGCTTGCCTGCATCAATCATCTTGCTGTTGGCAAGGCCAAGCAGGATAATGTTCTTGTCTACCTCGGCAATCGCCTCGGCGATGGCAAGCGCCAGATCCATGTCTTTACCAGCCATGTTGTAGAGAGCGCCGTGGGGCTTGCAGTGCTGGAGCCTGATACCCTCTGCCGCAGCGAAGGCCATCAGCGCGCCGAGCTGGTACTTGACATACGCCTTGACCTCCTTGGGCGAGACGACCATGTTCCTGCGGCCAAAGCCCATCAGATCGGGGAAGCCCGGGTGTGCGCCGACGGCGACGCCTGCCGCCTTGGCTGCGGCAACGGTCTTTTCCATCACCAACGGATCTCCTGCGTGATAGCCACAGGCCACATTGACAGAGGAAACATGCGCGATGACCTCGTTGTCGAGCCCGATGGTATACGCGCCGAAGCTCTCGCCGAGGTCGCTGTTGAGATCTACCTTGTACATACTGAAATACCCTCCTTTTCATAGTTGGTCTACAAGGTTTTCGAGCAAACGGCGTTCCAATTTAATCAATGGAAGCGCTCTTTCAAAAATGCCTGCTCTCCTCTCCCTTGATGATGTTATTTTACAGGATACCGCCGGAAAAAGCAAGAATAATAATACAAGGTCTTAGTTGTCACAACAGCAGTATAATTCTGTCTTGCAAAATGCGATTTCGCAGGTTGACAGTGGCAGTCTTCCTCCTTGATGACAGCATCCCGCGTCGTGGGGCGGCCCCGGCGCGGGTTTTCTGTTATTTCATCGGGCGAAGGATTTGATCATCGAGGACGCTACAAAGCCATCACCGAAGCAACTCTGGCGAGGCTTTGCCTTTGACCACATAAAATGCCACAGACATGTGTAGAACACATGGAAAACTCAGGCCTCAAGATGTTAGAGAATGAATTAAAATCGAGAAAAAACCGCTAAAAGCGACTAAAAGTGCAGAAAAAAAGCAACAGCTCTTTGATTATGGCATCCCACGCCACAGGGTGTCCCTTCCACCGCGGAAGGGAGGCCGATCTGCATCAACTCTATTCCTGTTCGGGGCAGTTGGAATGACGGCAACAAGTTATGCAGTTTCTGTAGTCCTTCTTTTGTCAATCTGCTTGCAAACTGTGGCCAATTGGCAGGGATATGGTTTGACAGTCATTACTTGATACTCTCAAAGGCGGCTTGGCACCCTGGATATTTGCGGCGTTTACTCAGCATACTCACATCAAGGCCAACGCCAACACGAAGAAGCAGATGAAGGAACAGATCCCAGCAGCTGCCAGGCACTATGCAAAAGAATTGATGGAAGAGGTCAACGCGGATAGAGAAGCGCATGGTAAAAAGCCCTTTGATGATGACAACGATCCTCCGGCGTCTCCCAGGAAGCACAAAGACAACACCTCTAAGAAGAAGCTGGCCCGCAGGAAGAAGCAAGGCTTTCGTACCGTAACCAAAAGCACGACAGATCCGGACTGCGGCTTATTCGTAAAGGGGGACCACAAGCGACAGTTCGCCTATGAGGCGCATACCGCCTGCGACAAGAACGGTTTCGTGCTGGAAACAGTCGTGACACCCGGCAATGTCCATGACAGCGTGGCCTTTGATGAAGTTTACGACAAAGTAACGGAAAATTTCCCACAGGTAGAGGCCGTTGTGGCCGATGCTGCATACAAAACGCCTCATATCTGCAAGAAAGTGTTCGGCGATGGCAGAGTCCTTTCCACAGCCTACAAGCGCCCGCAGACCATGAAGAATGGACACGAGTGGTGGAAGTATGTCTATGATGAATTCTACGACTGCGTGATCTGTCCCGAATACCAGCCGTTAAAATACAGCACCACGAACCGGGATGGATATAGGGAATACAAGAGCGATCCGAATATCTGCGCGGCCTGTCCGACCAGAGAACGGTGTACGCATTCCAGGGACTGTATCAAAACGGTGCAGCGGCATATCTGGAAGGACTATGAGGAATTGGCGGACGATGCCAGATATACGCCTGCGTACGCGCAGCTCTACAAGTGCCGAAAAGAAACCATTGAACGGGTCTTCGCGGACGCCAAGGAAAAACACGCGATGCGTTATACGCAATACAGAGGCTTGGCTCAGGTGACGAACTGGGTGAAGCTTAAGTTTGTTGCCATGAACTTGAAAAAA
>ENA-UEOI01000385-UEOI01000385.1-human-gut-metagenome-genome-assembly--contig:-NODE-385-length-50137-cov-23.938953_pt1 | contig 50137 bp, 51 predicted proteins | sample MGYA00242883_ERZ507882 | MGnify/ENA primary metagenome ERZ507882 (study PRJEB26167, sample SAMN06115502) | human gut metagenome | host: Homo sapiens | place: China:Chongqing | collected 2015-07-29...
ATCTTTCGCAGCAAATGCTCCTTCGGCACCAGTTGGTCTATGACTACGAACTCTACCAGATCTCGATCCATTTTCCCGCGTTCCAGCATTTTTCATCACCCTTACCCATTCTACCATATCCAGCAGAAAAAGCCCAGCTCCAGCCGGACTTTTTCGACAGACTGAGTCAGAGGAACGTAAATGTTCCTCTGGCTTTTTTATTGAAGGGATATACGCCAGACTTATGCTTGGCCATTCACCAGCTCACGGACGATGGCCTCGCCCGTCAACTCGCTGGTACGGTAAATATTTTGGCAGAATGGCTTCAAGCTGAAGTCCATGCCTGCATTTCCTTGATCCAGCAAAATGCCCGTGATCGTAAAGCGGCGCGCAGACTGTTCCTTCTGCAAATTTGAGATGTACTCCTCCGGCAGAAGGCACTCACCATCGGTGATGAACACAATATCAGCGTTGTCGAAGCCTTCCTCCTGCATCAGTCGAAGCGCCTCATTCAGCGGCGTGCGAAAATCCGTACCGCCGTCGAGGAAGATCTCAGCCGCACGCAGCTTATCCTCCACCGTTGTCTGCTTTGGAAGAAACCGGTCCGTCTGAAATCTGCCCGGGCCGGAGAAGTGGACGAGGGCGAATTTGCGTCCCTCGCTTTCCGCAATCTCCAGCAGCGTCAGCGCAACGGCCTTGCCCCACGCAGCACATTCGCCTGCGGTGGAGCCGGATTCGTCGAGGCAGCAGATGATATCGCCCGCGCCCTTATAGATGGGCTCACGGCGGCAATACTGCTTGATCTGCCTCCGCTGATACTTCCGCAGGAACAGCGGCAGTGTCTCCGGCGCGGCCAGCATAGCAAGCTCCGAGGTCAGCGCACGGGAGAGGTCATTGCCCAGCTCCAGCGAATACTTTTCGCCACGGCCGTGGGCGTATCCGTTCCGCTTTCCCTGCGCGAAAATTTCTCGAAAGCGACCAAGATACTTTGCGATGTCTCGCAGGATGTCGCTGGCTCGGACACGCTCCAAGAGAGCCTTGTTTTCCGGTGTCCTTTGAAGGTTGCCGGGCTGATTGCTCCATGCGCCGATGATGCTCTGCACCTCCTCAGCCTTTTCGGACGCGGCGGACAGAGCATGACGGACGATACCACCCACAGCCGCCTTGCTTTGCATCGCGCTGTTGTCGATGAGCTTGGCGACAGCTTCCGCCTGCCGATGCTTGCTTTCCGCTTCATTGGCAGCTTTTATCACATCCCCGTTCAGAGAGGGATCATCCGGACCGAAGCCGTCGAGCTGCTCCATCAGCTCCGAAAGCCTCTGTGCCGCGGCCTCCTGCGCCTGCTCGAGCTTTTCCAACGTGTTCAGCGCGCCTTTCTTCCCGCCGAGCTGACGCATCAGCTCGGTCAGCTCATCAGACACGGTAGACACAAATTCGAGTGCCGCTTCGTAGGCTGGGAGCTCACGTCCCTCGCACACCTCCTTGAGCGTAGGGTATTCCTCGCTCTGCGTGATATGCTCCAGGATCGGCGCGTTGAATTTACGCGCCGCTGAAGAGAGTACCGTCTCGTCATTGTGCCGGGGCGTCAGGGAATAAAACGACTGGAATACGTCCTGCGACAGTGCGGGAAAGGATCTCAGCTTTCCCCCGCACTCTGCTCGATTTCGTCCATGGCGGTGTCCTCAGCGCGCAGGTCATGATAGATATTGTTCTCCAGCTTGGTAGAGCGCAGCACGCGGTCAGTTTGTTCCACACGGTCTGCCTGCGGCTGCTGCGTCCACGGAGAAGCCAAAACATCCTGAATGGTCCGATAAGGCTTCAGCATGGCGTGTCGTCCTCCTTCCCATTAAAGGTCCTGATCCATGCCAGGAGGATATCTCCCGCCCTGTTTCGATCATAGCGAAGCTCGGGAAACTCGGATTGCAGGTAGGGCGCCGCGCCGTACATATTTGTCTCACCGCTCTGCCGCAGCCGTTCCAGATAATCGAAGTATTTCTGATTATCATTCTCTTTGGCATAGGCATTTAAGTACATATTGTAGTCCCCCTTGCGGGTAATGAGCCTGATCCAGAAATTACAGCGTTCGCCCACATAGTAAAAGCTGAACTCATCCTCATACTCCTTTGAGATGCAAGCGTCCATGTGATCGGTGCAGAATTTGCGCAGCGCCGCAAGATCCTTTAAGGCATCCGGAGCGGTCAGCGCATTGTAAACGCGGTCGATCTCCGTGCATACCTCCGGTGTGGCAAGCGCCTTATGGCACGGCCACACGGTATTGTACCAGCGCCAGCTGTCATGGTCGGCGCGAATGTGTCCGATCTTACGCCGAGGGGTTGGAAAGGCGCAGTCCTCCACAGTCTCCGTGTCCTCAAGCACCTCAGAGAAGGGACACTCAATCAAGAGCCTGGATAAGATGTTTTCTTTCATTGCGTCCCTCCGTCACGCTGCCTTTGCGGGGAAAAATTGCTCCGCTCTCTTCAGAAGCCACGCCTTGACGCCATTGCGGCAGGTCATGCCGCTGACCTGGCTGGTGCAGGTCGGCATCGCGCACAGGGCGCAAGCGTAGATAGCATGGTTCAGCACGATCTCCTCGGATAACTGGTCGATGAACCACGCGAGGTCCGTCGAGAGCGTGTACGGCGCGAGGCCCTTGGCGCAGTGTCCGCACAGCACGATGCCCGTGGTCACAGATTTCTTACAGATAGCACAGTTTGACATATTTTATTCTCCTTCGTATGTGTACGTGCGGGAGGGAGGGCAGCCTGCCCTCCCTCTCCATTTTTCTTAGAATGGCAGTTCGCCATTCTCTTCGCCAAAGTTCGGTGTAAAGCCGCTGGGCGGCGCGCCGAACCCTGCGCCGGGTTCTCCCTCATAGGCGGGTACATCGCCGCCATCTTTCGGCTTGGAGTCGCCAAAATACACGTTGTCGGCGATGACCTCCGCGCTGCGGCGCTTGTTGCCCTCCTTATCCGTCCAATCGCGGATCTGGAGGCGTCCTTCCACAACGGCCATACGCCCCTTCGTGAAGAATTTACTCACAAATTCCGCCGTCGCTCTCCACGCGACAATGTCAATAAAGTCCGTTTCCTTTTTTTCGCCGTCTTTCTTATAATCGCGGTCAACGGCAAGAGAAAAGGAGCAGACTGGCGTATCCGACTGCGTTTTCCGCAGCTCCGGGTCGCGCGTGAGCCGTCCCATCAGAATGATTCGATTCAGCATAGCTTCATGCCTCCATATAAAATGTTATCGTTTTAAGATTTTCAGTTCAGCGCCGCGAGCTCAGAAAGCGGCGTATAGGTAAAGCCGGTCTCCTCATGGGCTTGTCGGCTGATACCCTCAAGGTCGGCAAGCAGGCTGTCCGTCAAGGCGATTTCACCATCCGACTGCGCGGCAGCGCGAAGCTCGCTCTGCTTCTGGTAAAGCCGTATCAGCTCCCCGCGCAGCTTGATAAACGCCTTGCGGGCGAGATCTGCCCGTCCGTCGCCGCAGGCTTCCTTGAAGTCAGACTGAGACTCCAGCGCCATAGCACGGAGATTGTCCGTCTTTTCCTGCATGGGATTAACGCACAGGCGGTTCAGAACGCTTTCCACCTTTTCCCGGTCGGCAGGCAAACGCCAAAGGTAATTCTTTAGCGCCAGAAGGTCGGAAGCCTCTACCTTATCATGGCCGGAGAGCCATGCCTTAGCCTGCGCGATGGGATAGTATCCAAGGTATTTGCGGTCCGATACCGCCATGCTCTTACGCAGCTCGCAGAGAATATCGTCCGCCAGCTCGTTCACGGCGTCCGGCACGGGGATCGCGGCCACCTCACGATGCATCTCGACCAGCTCCTCCAGCGTGATCGTAGAGGAAATCTGACCGAAGAAGCCGCTCTGCTTATTTTTGAGAACGGCAAGGCGGGTATCTCGATCCTCGATGTTGGCTGTTACGACCTTCAGCTCCAAACGGTCATACAGCGCCTCCAGGATTTTCTCCTGCGGATCGCTGAAATTGGGAATTTCATTGGACGCCGCGAAAAAGGAGATCGTGGGGATGGGATATGTACGACCCTCATTGGTGTACTTGCGCTCGTTGAGCGCAGTCAGGAGCGAGTTGAGCACACCATCATTGCACTTGAAGATCTCGTCGAGCAGCACGATGTCCGCCTCCGGGATCTTGCCGGAGGTCTGCACGACCGGCTCGCTGTGATGCAGCAAGGCCACAGCCCTTCGGTAGGTCTCCAGCTTGTCCGCGGCTTTGCCCAGCATGGTGAAGGTTTCAGGCGCATTCTTCCTCTGCCCCAAGCCGTCTACCGCGCAATTTAGATCAAAGCGCAGGTTTTGGTATATATCATCATTCTCCAGCGCGGAGTCCGGGATACTGCCGGGGATCAGGCTGGATAGATCGACGCGCCCGAAAAGCTGTTCTTCGTCGCTTTGCTTGGAGAGCAGGCGTTCAAACTGCCGTGCGCCGGTGATGTGCCGGCGAAAAAGGTTGATGGCATAGCTCTTGGCCTGACCGGGCTCGCCCAATACAAATAGGTTTTTGCGGGTCAGAAGGGCAATGGCGATCATCTCCACCAGCTCTTCGCGCTCGGCAACGCTGCCGTTCACATCGTCGATCACGGCAAGCATTTTATCGCGCAGGCTCATTTACAGGTCCTCACTTTCTTTTAATCTGTCTTTTTGGTACTCGGCATAGCAGCTCGGACAAGCCGTATCATAGCGAAGGCGGCAGCCGGTATGCTCCATCAGCGCGGCAAACACCCGTGCGCTCCGTTCCTCCTTGAACGAATAGGCACGCATATCACAGCCGCCGAGACCGCAAACCTCTGTCACAACCTCCCATGCAGCTTCATCCTTAGTAGGCGATACCGGGAAAGCGCGCAGGGCGCGCAGATCTTCGTCCGACATTTGGAGCACCTTGGCAAAGATGTCTGCCACAGCGTCCATATCTTTGCGTATATCTTCCCGCTTCCCGAGCGGCGTATCCAGCGGCTCAAGCATATCGGGAGACATGATCACGCAGTCAAGGCTGATGTCGTCTATGGTTTTTGTCTCTCCGTATAAGTCTGAAAAGCGCGCCTCCAGCTCGCGGAGCATTTCCTCTGAGGCGGGTGTCTCGAAATCGCAATAAATATCCGGCACATCATTCTCCGTTTCACGGTCTGCACCGCTGCGGATCTCCGTGATCGTGCCGAAAAGTCCCTCGTACTCGCTCTCACCGTTTGCCGAGATCCTGCCGCCGATGGTAAATACTTTTCCATCTGCGCAGAAGCGTGTGCCGTTTTCCCGTAAAATCATTCCTGTCTTCTTTCCTCACGCGGCCATTGTCCCTTCGTATAAGGGGCTATTCTCCGAAAGTGCATCAAGCGAGACCATATCTCTTTTTCGATACTCCTTGGGCGCGCCGGTCAGACCGCACAGGCGGCAGGCAGACTTGCAGTTGAGAAGCTCATACTTGAGCTGCGCGAAGATGTGCTGCTGAAGCGTCCCCTTCTGCGGGTCAAAGCCCGCCACCGCCTTGATGAGCCGGAGAGCAAGCTGCTGGTACACATCGTCATATTCCAGCTGTGCCGCCCGCATCAGCGGACGGTTCTTTCGGATCACGGTGTCGATGCACCAAAGATGCTTTTCCACGAGGGCATTGCGCTGAGCGATGGTATAGTTGTTGTTCATGTTCATTTCCTTTCTCTGTGATAGGGGTCCAAAGGCGGCAGAAGCCCTTGTCCCAATCCTCCAGTAACATCTCATACGTGTAGGCGGGGGAGTTGTAGACGGCGTTGCGGCAGTGCTGCAAGCGGACCGTTTTCTTCCCGCCGCTTGGATTTCGCTCGGTTTCGTAAAAGGAATCGTTGCAGGTATCGCAGTGCCTTTCGATATTGTTCAATTCGTGTCCTCCATCTTGTTTTTTCGTGCGGTCTCCGCGTCAAACAAGGCCAACAGCTCGTAGCCGTGCTCCGTCTTGTAGAAGAAAGCGGGGCTGATCCCGTCGTCGATCTCAACCACATAATGCCGGTGAACGGCTGCTCCAACGGTTTCTGCGTCCGGTTCCTCATTGCATCGCCTTGCAAACTCCATGGGTGAGAAGGGCGTGTGCAGTTCATACAGCACAGCATATCGGTGCGCCTCCGGAGAGATCTCTTTGCCAAGGTCATAGCAGAGCCTCTCGTGCAGCATCCAGTCTATCGTGCTCTTGAAGCAGTAGACCCGCAGCTCGCTGGGTAGCTTTCTCCTTGGACACCAGCTCGGCACATAGATCTTTGGATCATTGCGCTTAAATTTGCGCGCCCGTTTACCGCCGGTGCAAAAGCGCTCTCCCATGTGCATGGTGACGCCCATCTGCTTGGCGGGGCTGCTCTCCATGTAGCGAAGGTGCTTTTCACACTCATAGCAGGTTTCTTTTCGCAGATGCATTTATACCTCCTTCTCCCGCGGTGCGCAGGGTTCTTTTGCGTCCTCGTGAAGCGGACTCTCCAGGATCTCATAGCGGATAAACCAGCCTGCTGCATAGTCCTTGCAGTATGCCTCCCAAAATTGGCAGTCGTACTCCTCGCAGTAAAACGATTCATCGTAAGGAAAGCTCATTTCGTCCTTTCCCTTCTCCACCAATTCCCGTAGCCGCTTCTCGGCAAGTGCCTTGTCAAAAAAGGTCGCGATAGCATCCGGAGCAGGGAAAACGCCGCGGTCGGCGTAGGCTGCCGTGTGGACGATGGTGTAGGCTTTCTGCCCCTCTGTTTTGTCTCCGGTTTTCGCTTCTCTCTGCACCAGCCAGTCCTCTACAAACGGTCGGTCTTCCTCATGGAACATCGCCGCAAAGCTTTCACGAAAAGCCGGATGGGAGAGAGCGGCATCGAGCCGTCTATGGAATTGATTGAGCTGCCGGTACACTGCCGCAAGGAAATCCTCCGGGGTCTGTGCGTCAACAGGGTATTGGCCGGCGCACAGGCGTCCGCCGCACTGACGGCATTTGCCCACCGCGCAGAGCCGATGACCTCTCAGGGCCGCAAGACTTTTGTAGTCCAGCTCCCAGCCGATATCCTCCATGTTCTCTGCCATGTGAAATACGATCTGTGCCACATCTCCGCTCTGCACTGGGGCGCAGGAGCAAAGTGTATCCGGGGAATGGGTGCAGTAATGCTTTTCACACATACTATGCCGCCTCCTTGTTTCGTTCCTTTTCGCACAGATCGATGAGCCTTTGGCAGCGATCCATCTCAAAGCCGCCGATGTGGGCGAGCTGCTCGGAAAGCCGCAGCTTCTTTGCCATCCAATGGTAAGCCTGCGTCCGCGTCATACCGCGCTCCTTCCAAAAGCTATCAAAGACCTGATGCGTTTCCTTTCGCTTCAGCCGAAGCGTTTCGTTGGCCAGATTGCCGAGCGGCCGTGTGGTGCCTTTATGACAGCCGACGCGGGCGTTGCAGTTCTGGCATTGATAGAATTTCTCCCGTTCGATGCCGAGACGCCTTGCCGCTGCCGCTCCGTAGACCTCCGCAGCAGGGACCAGACGGACAACACCGCCGCAATAGCGGCAGATCTTCGGGAGCTCCAAATGCAGTCCCCCCTTCATGCCGCTTTCGCTGCGGGCGGCTTAGCCGCCTTGGTTGCTTTCTTTTTTGCAGCCGGCGCACGCATGACATTTTGCAGGTAATAGGCGTCCTGTGTGCTGATGGTCAACATTCCGCCTTGCGCGATGCCAAGGGTGATCGTACCGCCAAGCGCTTTCAGGCAAGATGTAAGCTGCCGTGCGCTGTACCAGTATTCGCCCGTAGGCGTGCCTGTCAGCGCGATCACCTCGATACTGGCGGAGGCGCTGCCAAGATCGCCGGAGCAGTGAAATAGCAGCCGTTGATCCTGAAAGCTCAGCCGCACCCGCCCATCCGGAGCGACGGACATGACCGAGAATAGCGCATCGCGCATTTCCTTAATATCCGTGAGCACGGTGAAGCTGTTCGTGATGGTCTTCAGCAGCGAATCCGTGTCGATATAACCGCCGTCCATAAGGCGCGAGCTGAATAGAAAGTTTTCTTTGAAAAAGACAATGCTTTTTCCCGTAGTGCCGACGCGGAATACATCCTCATTCCCGCACATCCCGGCGAGCTTTCCCAATGAGGACGCGGGGATCAGCAGGCTGATGTCTCCCGTGCTCTGATCGTCGCCCTTGGCGGTCACGATGCAGCTCCCGTTGCTCCCTGCCGCACGCAGGCCCGTGCTGGTAAACATCAGGTTCACGCAGCGCAGCAGCGGCTTGCTCTGGTCCTGTGCCGTAGCAAAAACGGTATGCTGCGCCATGTTAGGCACGCCGCTGACCTTGACGGTATCCTCCGGGAAGGGCAGGTCGGGCTTGGGGAATGCTCCCAGGTCCCACACATCCACGCTGTAGCCCGCGGTGCCGCTCGTAAGAACCATGCGTCCGCGGTTTTCCCTACGGCAGAGCTCTGCGGTTTCCTCCGGGAGCCGCTGGAGCATTTCCGCAAGCGTTTTAGCGGTGAAAACGAGAGCGCCATTCTCATGAACGGTGCAGGGCAGCTTTTCTGCCAGCGAGACCTCGAGATTCGTAGAGGTGACGGTGAGCATACCGTCCGCACTGTCCGCCTCCAGCAAAACACCCTTGAGAACATCCAGCGGGGAGTCTGCCGGCGCGATGGTCGATGCGCGCTTTACTGCTGCAAGCAGCTCGGCGCGGTTGATGGTTATGTGCAAATGATCTCCTCCTTCAAGCGGCGAAATCGAAGATCGACAGCTGGTTTTCATCCACCTCTGCCACTTTCGACCTCTGCTTCTTCTTTTCTTCCTGTGTTCTTGCGAGCAGTCCTTCGTAGAGCTCCCGGCTTGCCGCAGTCTGCACGGATCGCGTGCCGTCGTCCACGGCTGCCGGCGCGAAATTCGAAGCAGGCAGGGCGGATTCCTTTGCCGCAGGCTGTACTGCCGCCTTTCGATTGGGGTTGACGACTGCCATTTTCTTGAATGCCGCAGCGATATCCTCCACATTGTCCCGTATGCCTGCTGCCAACTCCTTCGCCATCTGCGAGGTCAAGTCCTTGACGTCACTCATGGCGGCAAGTCCCTCCTCGCTGAAGGTCCCTTCGATGATGCCTGCGACCGCCAGCTTAGAGGCCATCAGCTTCATCGCCTTGGCCTGCAGGGTGTCCGCATAATAGAGCATATACACCTCTACCTTTGGCTCCGTCTGATTGATACGCCACGACCGGCGCGACGCCTGCCGCAGTGTAAAGAGGTTATAGCCCATCGAGTAGAAGATGATGGTGGTGAAGGCATTGAGATCCAGGCCGGTCTCCACGCAGCGAGGATTTGTGATGAGGACCTGCAGGCCGTTTTTGACCCGCTTATCCACCCACTCCTCGCGTTTCTCCGTGGCGATCTGCGGCGCGAGGATCTCTGTGCGGTAGCCGTTTTCCTGCAACAGCTTTAATAGCTTCTGCTGCGAATCCGTGCGCGTCCAGCTGGTGTAGATCAGCACGCGCTCACCGTTCGCCGTCTTCTGCCGCACGAGCTCCAGCACCTTTTTCTCTTTAGGGAACAAGCGTGAGAAGTCTCCGCAGCTTTTGGGCGTTACGATCGGCATTCCCGTAATGGGATGAATGACCTCCGGCTGATCGTATGGCTGGTCCGGGTAGACCGTCAGCAGGTTGAGATAAGCCGAGAGGATCTTCTGCGCGGCTTTTCGATCATTTTTCAGGACCTTCTGGAGAACATTCTGCACAGCCTGATAGCACTCCCCAACATCCTCCGGCATATCCAACGCCACAGGGATCTCCTCATAGCTCGGCAGATCCTTTCCCATGTCCGACAGGGACAAAAAGGCCGTGTATTCCAGCAGAAAGCGCGAAAACACCAGCGGCGAAACGCCGGGGAGCTGGCGTGTGCGCGTTTTCCGCTTACTGGCACGCCGGTTGGCGTTATACTCCGCGTCCCTTGTTTCGTAAGCATTTTCCACCACACCGTACTCCGCGTCAAAATCGCCGGGACTGCCATACTGCTTTCCATCCTTGAGCATAAGCCCGGGGACGATGCGGTAGAGCAGGTGAAAAATGCCGGAGGAATAGCCATTGATAAGGGTCGCCGTCATACCGACAAAGAGCTTGGAGGCGCCGTACAGCTCCGCCATTGCGTCACCTTGGCCGCTGGCATTGTTGTATTCGTGCAGCTCATCGCAGAGGAAGGAGCCGATCCTGCCGTGCAGCTTTTTCTTGATGTAGGTGCTCAGCGGATAACGCCGCTGTGCGCCGCGGGCGGGATAGTAGCCCTCTGGGTCTCGCGTGATCTGTGCGAGCTGGTCGCAAACATGCGCGTTTTTCGTGCGCTTGAGATGAGCTTCGGCGCCATAGCGGTGTACCCATCCGTATTCGCCGATTTTGACCCATTCCATCCGTCTGTCCGGATTGACCGCCGACCATAGCGGGGAACCGCATTGGGGACAGACATGGTTTTTCCGATGCTCCTTCTGGAAGAAGAACTGATCGGCCGGTACGGTATAATGCGCTCCATCCTCGCTGATCTCCATTTCGATGGCCGCGTCGCAGTCCGGGCAGAGGAACGCGCGGCGGCGTTCATTCCAACGCACGGCAGGATAGCGCATATAGCCGTCCCGAGCACGTTCCTTGGAAAAGACCGCGTACACGCTCTTGTCACCCTGCTCATAAAGGGCATAAAGCCGGTCCAGGTCTGTGATGCTGTGCACGACCATGGCGTAGGTGTCCGGCAGCGTTTCTCCGATCTCACGCACCCACTTTCGTGTGACGTGGGAGGGGCACATGACGATGCCGAAGGACTTCTCCGCGCCGCGCCCCCTCTGTGCAGCCCATAAGCCATGCAATGCGCCGAGGGCGGTCGAGCCGATCTTCGTCTTTCCACTACCGCATTCCGCGATGATGAGCGCCGTCTGCCTGCGGTCGAGCTGCCGCTTGACCGCCTCCGCCACCGCGAGCTGGGCGTCGTAAAGGGAATAACCGGCCCGCTGCGTGATAAAGTCGTTGATGGACAGCACTTCATCCGAGAGCGGCTCACTGGCGGGATCAAAGAGCGGCATAAACTGATTGCGGATGCGGTCCGCGACGGTCACGCCGAAGGTGTTGAGATACCCTGTGACATTGCTGACCTCATCAAAGCCGTCCGGCGCACCGGGGACCGCGCCGGGGATCTGGATGGTCCCCGCTTTCAGTCCCTCTTCCAGTACCTCCACGACATTCTGATCGCCCGCTGACAATCTCAGCACCCATGCGTCGATCCGCTCCTTCTGCGAGACGACCTCCAGCTGTCGGAGATCGCCGCGGCTTTCGAGCGCGGCGAGCACATAGTCCTGAAACGCCGGAATGAGCGGCGCTGCCGTTTTGTGGTCCAGCTCCTCAAAAAGACGTGTTCGATCTCCTTCGGGGCAGAAGATATAGCACGTTCGCGGCTGCTCCGATCTTTCAAGCGTTCGTTCCTCGCCGTCGTCCTGTTGACGGCCCTCCTCCTGTGCGTCGTCGCTGGCCATGAGCGTTGCCACGGCATACACACCGTCGTGAGTCAGCTGCCGCCGATACCCTTTCAGAGAGCTTTGCAGCAGCCGCACCGTATCGTTTTGGGTGGCTTCTATGGTCGCGCCGCCGTAGATGGCGTCCGCCATAGCCCGAACCATCTCGGGGTATCCACCGAAGCGGATCGCACAGATCACGCCTCCTTTTTCGTTGTGATCGAGCACAATCGTATCAGCGTAGGCGGATAACCGTACCTGCGCCGACGGATTGTAGTAGCTCAGCTCGATCAGCTTGCTATTTGACATTCATTTGCTTGCTCCTTTCGATTTTGAGACAAAAAAAGACCGCAATCGCTCCTATGAGCAATTACGGTTTCGTTCTTGTCCTTTATTTGATTCCAGTTCTTTTGAGTTTGGCGGAGGGCGCAATGACCCCCCTTTCTGTCGCCGTTCCTCCCTAACTTACTCCGCCCTAACTTACTCCGCCCTGAAATACAGCCTCATTCTACCATCCCGGCGTCTGCCTGTATAGTTGGAGTTTTTCCATAGCTTTGGAAGCAGGATATACTTGCTTTTTCGTGTTCGCACGTTCACGATCAGCGGCACATTCCTCTCAAATCATTGCTCTTTCTGTTGGCAATATGTGTTTTATCACATATAATGGGTTACAGAGAAAGTGCGGTGGATGTATGGACTACACGGTGGAATACTATGAGAAGGATGATGGAAGCAGACCTGCGGAGGAATTCATTTTCTCGCAGGATAATGTATTCTTACTATACTCCATGATCCAACTCGATGATCCAACTCGCGGCCATGCAAAATTATTCTTTTATTGCGTTGCTATCTAGATATTCCTCAAAGAGACTCTCTTTGGTCAAGTAGTCTTTTACAAATTCCACGAAAGAATAAGTGACAGCGTTGCCATGCGGCGGTGTTCCAACTCGTCCTTGGTGATGGAGAAACCATTGACCTGTCGAAAGTCCCATTCGACAGCAATTTCGATAGCTTTCCGCATGACCTGAGGCTGGCTTGACCAGTCTGCGGATAACTGGTGACGGGCATCCAGATAATTTTGAATATTCTCTGCGGGCATAGGCTCACTCGCTCCATCTGCCACGGTGTTGAAGGAGTGAGTAATCTCTGGAGAAATCACTGTGGAAATTTTTGTTGTATGCACCAGCCGAATTGTCCCCACTGTGCCGCCTTTCTCTCGGCCATCGTAGACGGCAATTACACGATTAGACCGCTCGACCATACTCCCATAGCCTCTATCATTCTACGTACTCCAAACCTTTCTCCGCACACCAACGGATCGCAAGCTCTCGGTATGTCTCCGCCAGATAGTCGTACCAACGCTGTTCCAGCCCATGATAGCGCACCGACTGCTTGAACCGGCGAAACGCACCTTTTCCCCTGATGGTATAGGCAAGTTCTTCCTGTGCCTTTCCGGGAGAGAACTGATCAATGAAGTCCTCCATGATACGGTACTGATGGATCTCGTGCTTACTTGGGAATCGAAGATACCGTTCCGGTGCGTTTTCGATCTCAGCGGCAAAGGTCTCATCCATCTCGCCGGTCATCAGGGAATCGGCAAGATAGACAGTCTCTCCGGTCTTTGTGTCTCAAAAACTCGTGAAAACGTCATCCGCCTCTTCGATCGCCTGGATGACCTGTTGCAGTCGGATTGTCATTTTTCACAGCACCTCTTCCTCAATAATACCGTAGTCGATCAGAATATGCATATGGTCCTATTTTACCGCAAAGCAAAACCATGCACAACCGGATGCGAGACTATTCTTTCAGTTTACGGGAGGATCGTGTTCGCTTTCATCCCAGGGTCCGAGACCCGAGGTTTTCCCGTTCACTTTGATTGCCCATCATCGGTATGAAAAGAAAATACTTTTCATCTGAAAACTTTACTTGAAACGCAAGTTGTCAGATGGTATACTACAATCAGGCAATTGGAAAAGAGGGAGGTCTGCTCATGGACAATGAAGGGCTCACGCAGTATACCCGTATCGCCATATCCCTGGCAGAGCGCATCGCCTCGGGCCAGCTGAAGGAAGGAGACAAGCTCTCTGGCCGGTCCAAGCTCTCACCGGAGTACAATGTCTCCCCGGAGACCATCCGCCGGACCCTGCGGCTGCTGGCGGATATGAAGGTAGTGGAGGTGAAGGAGCAGAGCGGTGTCTATGTCCTGTCCGCCGACAATGCCCGTCGCTATCTCCACAACTTCGCGGATCAGACCGACATACGGGGAAAACAGCAGCAGCTCAAGGAACTGCTGGTCCGTCAGGAACATCTGAACCGTCAGATGGCGGCCCTGTGCCGGGATATTTTGGACGAGACCAGCCAGACGCCCGACGCCCTGCCCAACTACTACTGCCGCATTCCAGACGACTGGCCCCACAGCGGCACCACCGTTGGGGCCCTGCGGTTCTGGCAGGCTACCGGTGCCACCATCGTGGCCATCCGCCGCGGCCTGTCCTACATCGTCTCACCCGGTCCCTATGCCGAGCTGTACGCCGGCGACGCGGTGATCTTCGTGGGCGGCGTCAAGGCCCGTGAGGCCGTGTCCCACTTTTTCGCGAACCCGTAATTTTCCCGGCCCCGGCCGGTTTACGAAAGGAGTTATTCTATATGGTACACAACGAAATACATGCCATCGACTTAGGCATCATCGCCGCCTATCTCATTGCCATGGTGGTCATCGGTGTAGTGGTGGTGAAAAAGGTACAGAGCACCGACGACTACTATTTGGGCGGACGTTCTTTCGGCCCGCTGGTGCTGATGGCCACTGTCTGCGCCACCATCATTGGCGGCAGCGGTCTGATGGGTCGCGCCGGTGTGGCGTATTCCAGCGGCTTCAAGGCCATTATGACGGCGCTGCCCTATTTGCTGGGCATGTTCATTTTCTCTGGCTTTGCTGGACGTATCTCTGCTGTGGGCACCACCTTCAACGTCACCTCTATCCCCGACCTGTTCGAGCAGCGCTTCGGCAAGACCCCCAAGGTGATCCTGGGCTGCCTCATCGCCTTTACCATGATGGGTACCGTGGCCTCTCAGGTGACGGCCACCGCCACCATCATCAACATGCTGGGCAATGAAGTCGGCATCTCCTACGAGGTGGGCGCGCTGATCGCCTGCGCGGTGTTCATCATCTACACCGCCACCTCCGGCCTGTTCGGCGTCATCTATACAGACGTGTTTCAGTTCGTCATGTTGATCCTGTTCGTGTACATCATGATCCCGACGGCATCCCTTGCCAAGCTGGGCGGACTCTCCGTGTTTCTGGAGAACCTGGCCCCGGAACTGTCCACGCCCTATGTGGACGGCAGCATCATCGGTGATATCATCACCTACTTTGTCTTTACCTTGGCCGGTGCGGAGATGTGGCAGCGAGCCTTTGCCGCCAAGAGCCAAAAGGCTGCCAGAGAGGGCCTGTTCCTGGGTACTTTCGTCTACGGGCTCACCATCCCTCTGGTGTGGTTTATGGGTGTGGTGGCCCATCAGCTGGTCAGCGCCGATAAGATCGCCCAATATGGCTCCACCGACGCCGTGGTGCCCGCCCTGGCCATTGAGATTCTGCCGGTGGGCCTGACGGGTCTTGCTCTGGCGGGTATCCTGTCGGTCATCATGTCCACGGCGGACAGCTATCTCATCGTCTCCGTCCAGACCTGTGTCCACGATATTTATAAGGTCTTCAAGCCCGATATCCCCGAGAAGAAGGAACTGCGCTTGACCCGCGTGTTTGCCTTCGTCCTGCCACTGGGCGCACTGGTCATCGCTCTGTACATCAAGAATGCCTATAACATCCTCATGTTCGCCTGGAGCTTCTATGCCGCCGCCGCGGGTCTGCCTGCCTTCGCAGCCCTGTACTGGAAGAAGGCCACCAAGGCCGGCATTATCTCCGGCATGGCAGCGGGCTTTGTGGTGTGCGTTGGTTGGAAGCTTATCGGCACCCCCTTTGGCCTTGCTCCCACGGTGCCAGGCGCTATCGCCTGCGCCGCCGCACTGGTGGTCGTCAGCCTTGTCACTTACAGAAAGGCTCCCGCGCCTTTCCTGGATCCCTATCACAAGACGGCAGAGATTGCCTGAACAAGATTCCCGATCGAGTAGGATAGTCATCCGTATCCTTCGATACAGTGATCCATTCCATTTCTCGATGCTCCTCTTCATGCCCGCCATACTATAATAGCATCTATTACGCTGTCGGTTCCGGTTCCTCCGCCAAGTGTATCTCCCAGCGTCTCGACATTGATGGAAGGAGTTTGCGACGCCGTATTGCAAAATTCTGACACTTTCGATATAATACCGTCACATCCCAGACTAAAATATATGACAACAGGAGAGAACACATCATGAACAAGACTGAAATGATCGCCGCAATGGCCGAGACCAGCGGTCTTTCCAAGAAAGACTGTGAGGCTGCGTTGACCGCTTTCCTCACCGCCACGGAGAGTGCGCTGAAATCCGGCGATAAAGTGCAGTTGGTTGGTTTCGGCTCTTTCGAGGTCAAAGAGCGCGCCGCCCGCATCGGCAGGAATCCCTCTACCGGAGCCGAGATCAACATCCCCGCGTCCAAGGCACCTACCTTCAAGCCCGGAAAGGCTCTCAAGGACGCAATCCAGTAAATTAAATAAGCACCCTCTCGTACACAAATAATTTCCACAAAATAGTAACTCGTTTGAACAAACGCAGGGGCAAAAGACCTTTCTCCGGTCCTTTGCCCCTGCGTCTTTTGTGAGTCTATTTTTCAATAGACCCTTTGTCATCTGATTACTATGCCGGCTTTCTGTTGGAAAAGCGGGTCAGCCTTCGTCAAAGAAAGCAATCTACATGCCGATCCTTCCGGATGGTTCGTAAGCGCCTACAGCTTAGACCACTCAGGGATAATTTCATTTATCGGCACGCTTATCTATTCTGCTCACTGCTAAAGTGTAGGGATCAAGGTTGAGCACCGGCTTGCGGCTGACAAGCGCATAGGCAAGAGCCTTTTCCTCGGCAGGGCCTGCCGCGGACGCCCCGCTGTCAAAAACCGTCAGTATTAAATCGGACTGATCGATGATACGCTGATAGGCCAGTAACTGCGCATCCGGTTGGGCGCGCAGGCTGATACAATCAATGTGGGTGCAGTCCTCAAGCATTTTGAAATACCGCTCGCGCAGATAGGGCGCCCACTTCGTTGCCTGCCCCTCGTGAGGGAGCTTACAGAACAGCATCAAATCGGGGTCCGTTTTCCGCAGATCATTGATCTGCTCGGCCGCGTACAGGCCGATACCGTAATCACAGGCGACAAAGAATTGTGTTACATCCTGCTGCCGAAGCTCCATGATTCTCTGTAAAAGCTCCAGCTTCATACGGCAGCACTGTTTCTCATCCTCGTCGAAGCCCCATTTGAAACAAATCACATTCTGTCCAAAGATCGCGCAGCGTCGAATATTCTCTTTCAAGTATTCTCTCCGCCTTTAGCAATTATTGTCGCATTATATATTACGATAATAGTTATTAAAATGCAACTATTTTTCAAAGTATAATATACGAAAAATCGTGGACGGTGAGGACATGACAGACATTCTTGGAATCATTAAAAAGCAGCGTGAGGCCCGCGGCTGGTCAGAGTATCAGCTTGCCGAGCGCTCCGGTCTGCCGCAGTCTACAATCTCTTCGTGGTACAAAAAAGACATGAGGCCCTCCTTCGCATCACTGGAAAAGATCTGCGAAGCATTCGGTGTCACTCTTTCGCAGTTTTTCTCAGATGGTGAGGAAAGCGTGGCTTTGACTGCTTCCCAGCGTGAAATGTTGGAGAAATGGAATTGCCTGACGGCGGTGCAGCAGTCGTCCTTACTGAACCTGATGGATTCCATGCGGTCGTAACGAAGCAGATAACTTGATAAAATGAGAAAAGCCGCAGGCGGGGCAAAGCTCCCGCCTGCGGCGATTATTACGCTCGCGGCTGTATTACCACTTGCTCATGATCTTTCCGAACACCTGAAGTTTTTCATCATCATAGCGCTGCACGACCAGCATCACATTTTCCCCCACCATGAAATCGGAGTCCTCATGCTGGTAGGAGTAGTTGCACATACAGACCACGCCGTCGGGCAGATTGCAGAAAACACCACCGCCGTACTTGCCGGAGATGACCGCAAGGCGTCTGCAGCCTACCGGATGGCGCTGCTCCGCTCCAAGGAAGGGATTGGTCTCTATCTCCTTGATGGAAATGATCAGTTCATCTTTCTTAGGGTCATAGACCTTGACGATGCAATCGAGCACTACACCCGCGTGATACTTATTGCGCAGGTCGGGAATTGCCGTATAGCTTATCTCGCGCTGCGTAAGGTCGATATCATGTCCATAGCACTCTGCAAGGCAGCGCCGGGGGCCCACCGCCATAAGCTGGCATTTCACGCGCGCTCCAATGCTATGCAGATCCTCGCGGTGGGCGAAGAAGTAACGCTGGCTGCGGCTCGCAAGGCGACGGGAGCCAACGGCGAAGCCTGCCTCACGCTCGACCTTGATGATAATGAAGTCGATCTTTGCACCGACCATATTTTGCAGCACGTAATCAGGTCGTTCTTCCCCCTCCTCCCACATCTCCGTTTCGGGGATCATGATACGCACGCGGTAGGGAACCACAATGGCGCAGTACATGGTGAGCTTTTCCCTCCTCTCCGTCTTTGGGTTCCAGACATAAATGGAGCGCGGATCAACGCCGATGATCGTGCCGGTAAGGGCGCTGCGGCCGCGGTAGGAGGCGTAGATGGAGTTCCACTCTTGCCGCTCCTCCGGCGTCAGGCCGCGGTCAAGCTCGTTGAATTTCAGCTCAAAGAAGAGCTGTCTGTCGCTCTTTACAGCCGCCTTTGTCCGCCCGGACTGCACAGACGGCACGGACGGCGCAGGTCGTACGGGCAGCACGATTGACGTGGGCTGCGCAGGTGCCTCCTCTTCGGGCACCTCCCTGCGCGGCTCCCGGAAGCCCCAGTCATCCTCCTCAGCGTCGGGAAGAGTATCGTTCTTTGCAGGCACGGCCTCCGGCTCCTCGGAGAGATCGATGCTGTACGACGGAAGCTCCGATGTGGCTTCGTGCAGCTCCGGGAGCCTCCCGGGCGTCATATTCACATCACTGAGGTCTGTATCCGCCGCAGACCGCTCTGCGCCCTCGATGTAGGCATCTAGCACGCTCTCCAACGCAGCGGAGATCGCGCTGCTCTCGGAGAGCGCGGAGTCGTCTGCTCCCGCGAGGTCTTCATCAGCAGCGTCAGGTGTTTCCTCTGCGGTAATTTCTTCTCCACTTTCGGTAGGGAGCTCTTCACCGGCAGCCTTTTTGGCCGTCTTTCTGCCTGTGCCCCTTGCGATGGGCGCTTCTACGCCGGCTCCCAGCGCGTCAGCATTGGGCGGAGGCCCGCTCTGTACAGCCTCTCCGGTGTCTGTCACCTCGGTCTCATCGACCACGGCGGTCTCAGGGACTTCCTCTTCTGGGATGATCTTTTTTCTTGCCATTGCTGTTTCCTCCTGAAGTTATATTTTTTCCGGCTCGCGAGAGCCAAAAAAGCGATGGGTGCCGTCCTCCTGACGGACGGCGAAAATATGGTGACGGGGAAGCTCGATGCCATGGCTGTTCGGCCGGTCCGAGATCCAGATAAGCCTCTCCCCTTTCATGCGCTGTATCGCCATAATGCGATACGGGGTATCCATCCACGCGACTGTGTGGAGAAAGGACAGCTTCCCGGTCTGCCCTGTGAAGCGAAGCAGGCGGGGCGGCTCCAGCCGTTCGCAGGAAAAGAACTCCGGCTCGCAGTATGTCAGCTCCAGCATGACGTCAACGGCCTCCAGATAGCGCTCGTCTACCGTGCGCTTGCCGTAGCAGACCACATCCTCCTGAAAGTACACGAAGTTTGTCCCCGTCCGAAGCTGACGCAGCATAACATCCATTCGGTGCTGTGAGATCTCAAATTGCCCCTTCCGGTAATGCTGGACGGTGAGCGAATATAGCTGGCGCAGGCGTATATACTTGACCTGCTTGAGCACGGAAAGGATGTACTTTTGTTGATCGGATAGCAGCATAGGGATCTCCTCCTTCACGCCGTAGAGGAGAGCGAATTGAGATACGGGTCGATCAGCAGGTCGCTCTCACCCTCGGCAATACAGTTGAACAGCACAGCCATGATGTAGGCCGTGCTGTTCCTCACGTTTTCTTCTCGATTTTCGCGCAGCTTATGCTCCACTTCCCGCAGGATCATGCCGTCCAGCCGCCGCAGCCTTGCCCGCACGCGGCTCTGCGGCAGCGTGGCGTTGCCGATGCGGTAGCTGTCCGCGTAATAAAGGCGCTCAATGGCGTTTTCAAATACCAGCGCCGTTTCCGGTGGGAAGTAGGAAAGCTCGCACTTGTCCAGAATATCCAGAAAGTCCTCTTCTCTTTCCTCGTCCGTCAGTCCGTCGCGCGCGTGTGCGGGACATGACAGACTGACTTTGATCTGACTACGATCTATTTTTCTTTTTTCTTTCTTACTTGGCAGCATACTCTGCGGTTCTGGAGCCGCAGGTTCCGCGTTTCTTGAAGCACGCATTTCGCGGCTCTTGGGACGCAGCTCCTGCGGTTCTTGCGCGGACGCACCATCGCCTGTGCCCTCAAGAGGCGCAGGATCGGCAGTTCTTGAACCGCAGTTCTCCTCCGGCGCGGTAAAGGGCGCGCTGGCGTAGGCAGGATCGTCCTGCGGTGTCACATAGGCAAGATAGATCTGATTGGCGTCGCCGCGGCCGCAGCGTTTTTCCCACACAAGCTCCAGCTCCACGAGCTTCTTGAAGGCTGCCGTCACGCGCTGCTCACAGATCCGCAGCTCCGTGGCAAGCGCCCTGCGGGGGAAGATCACAAAGACCTCGCCGCGCTCGTTGACCCATCCGTTCCTGCGAGAGAGCTGGAAGCGGTTCAAGAGGAAGGTGTAGGTCACCTTGGCGTCCAAGCTCATCTCGCAGTAGCGGGGATCGGAAAAAAGCCAGCGTGGCATCTGCATGTGGTAGATGCTCTGCACATCGGTCTGGACCATCAGCTGAAAGGATGGCCGCTCTTTCATTTTCGCTGCCCTCATGGTGGGTACCTCCTGTTTTTTGATTTTAGGAATGTGAATATAAAGAGAGACAGGAGCCGCAACGGTCTCTGTCTCATGTTTCACTATGCAAGCCAACGGATGGCTTTATGGAGTAGGGGAGATCGAAAGAAAGCTGTTTTGCGTTGACAAACTGCTACCGTAGTATTATAATCTGTCTACTACCACAGTATTACTTTTGAAAGCAGGTGAGCACATGGCAAACGACCTTGCCATTTACCACGGCTCGCAGCAGATCGTGGAAGTGCCGCAGTTCGGCGTTGGAAAACCGTATAATGATTACGGGCAGGGCTTCTACTGCACGGAAAGCTCCGAGCTCGCAAAAGAGTGGGCCTGCCCGGTCAAAAATGATGGTTACTGCAACTGTTATGAGCTTCATCTGGACGATCTGCAGGTGATGCGCCTGACGCATGGCGAATTCAATATTTTAAGCTGGCTTGGCATTCTCCTCACGCACCGGAGGTTCGACATCAGCTCCCCGGTCGCGCAAGGGGCAAGGGACTATATCCTCTCGCACTTCCTGCCGGACACCTCCGGCGTGGATGTGATGATCGGCTACCGTGCCGACGATTCCTACTTCTCCTTTGCCGAGGACTTTGTGAGCAACACCATTTCGCTTCGGGACCTGAACATGGCCATGCAGCTTGGGACATTGGGCGAGCAGATCGTATTGCTCTCCAAGCGGTCCTTTGGACACATCGAGTTCACCGGCTATGAGGTCGCGGACTATCGGGAATACTACTACAAGCGCTTTGAACGGGATCAGAAGGCCAGAGCCGATTACGCCCGCCGGAAGAAAACCTTACAGCAGCTCACAGAGGATATTTTTATCCTCGACATCATCAGGGAGGGCATGGACAATGACGATCCGCGCTTACGACTCCAACTATCTCTCTAAGGCGTCCCGCGCACTCGGTGCGATGCTCCACGATGCCGTTTATCAGTTTGGTATGGACGGTGGTACATTTCTCGACCTTTTTATCCAATCCGGCGTTGCCGAAGCGTTTGAAAGCGGCAGCCCCAAATACATTGCGGGAAAAAGTGGACTGGAGCTTTATCTGGAGGTCATGGAACGAACGACCGGACGCGGCGTGCAAGCGCAGGCCGAGGAGAGCTATGAGCGCAGCGACGCCTACTGGGTGGGCTGGATGCTGGCACATTATCAGTGGTACTCCGGTCACAGCTTCCGTAGCATTCTGGATACCGTTCCATACGATGAATTAGCTGGGCTGTACGGAACGCTCCATGAGGCGGATATCCAGAAAGCCTATGAGGTCATGGACACACACTTTTCGCAGAGCATGTGCGCCTTAAAAGCTGCAAGAAAGCGTGCGGGACTGACACAGGAGGAGCTATCCGAGCGCTCCGGCGTTTCGCTCAGCGCGCTGCGTGCCTACGAGCGCCGCGGAAAGGATCTCAGCCGCGCACAGGCCGAAACCGTGCTGCGTCTGGCAAATGCCTTGAAATGTGAGATTCCTGATATTCTCGACTGATCTTAGGAGGCCGGACGGCCTCCTTTTCCTTTTGTGCAGGGCTCTCGCTCCCGCCTTCGTCAGATCCCTCGGCCGGGCGGTATCCGGCTATGCTCGTCGTCCAGCTCCTCAAGCTCCGGGGCATCGTCCCCGGCGATCTCAGACCGGGACATCTCTACAAGCCCGATGTCGTCCGGCGCAGTCCCTTTCATGTCTGGAAAGTCATAGATGCACGACGCTCCGGACGTCTGCCGCGGCATGGGCGGTGATTTGTGCTGCCGCACAGCGCCATGCTCTCCATACGCCGGCATCTGCGACGCGCAGGAGGCCGGGGCGTATGAGTGGGGCCGCTCCTCTCCAAGCGCAGCCTCCTGCGTCGGGAGGTGTCCCCCTTTCCGCTGTGCAGAGTCAGGCGGATATTCCCGCTGCGTGGGCGCGCTTTTTTTCGGCGCATGCTTTTCGTTTTCCTCTTCACGCCTTTTCCATTCCGGTACATAGTCAAAGACGCTGCACTTGCTCAGCTCCCCATACGCAGGCAGCTCCTCCAACGCGATTTTATAGAGCTGTGCAGGCTTATAATGGTTGAACATCACGATGCACTTGTGCTTATCCAAGCGTGCAAATTCGTCCGGCTGAATGAGGTCTCGCTGGATGTTGCTGCGTGTTTGCGAATAGGGACGGGTGGTATTATAAATCGGGGAGAACAGCGGAGCGAGCGGGTACTGGTTGTTGGTAACAGAAATCGTGACCTTGCCGCACTTTTTAGCGAAGTATTCGGCGCTGGTCATATCGTTGCAGCCCATGTAGAGCGTCATATCAAAGGAGCCGAGCTGATTTTCCCACTCCTTCCCCGGATACTTTTCCTGCCATTGGGAGAGTGACTGCACCGCCACCTGCACGGACATATTGAAGCCGCGGATGGAGTTGAAGACATCGGAGATGCCCTCCATATAGCCGATGTTGAGGTATTCCTCCAAGCAGAAGCTTGTCAGCACGGGAAGGCGTCCGCCGTGGAGGCGCGCGTAGTTGGAGAGCTGGGGGAAGGTCAGAGAGAAAAAGAGAGAGCTTAAAAAGCGGTAAGCGCTGTCCTGTGCGGAGATGATGACGAAGTAGGCGCAGGGCCTTTGCCCCGGGAGCAGCAGATCCACATCATGGTTGCGGGTGATCTTATCCACCAGCGGGTTTTGGAACACCGCGAGACGGTTGCCGAGACCGATGATGATGTTGCCCCAAAGGTTTTCTCTCGCCTTTAGGAAGAGCCCGTGGGGGCCCTTGGCCGGATGCTCCGGCGGAAGCTCCGCCAGCGTGCGGTTGATCTCGTTGACGCTCTTATAGGCGAGGATCTTATAAACATCACCAAGGCTGCGCTGCTCCAAAGGAAGCAGGTTTCCACGTTCGTCCTTTTTATTACAGACATAGTGGATCAGCGCCATGAGAAGGTTCAGCTCCGCACGGCTCCAGAAGTCGTCGGCTTCCTTGGGGCCGGAGGTATTTTGAATGATGGTGTTCGCCACGGTGGTCACAAGGTCGGGGTTGGTATCCAGCCCCGCAAGGCAGTTCCAGCCGTCCGAGTGCGCCATATCGAGGAAATTGACCGCCTTGACATAAAAGCCCTTTTTCCGAAAGTATGGCGCCATCATTTCAAAAAGCTCGGCCTTCGGATCAGTCGCAATCACAGACTCCGGAGCGCCGCTGCTGCTTCGCTGTGCGCAGCCCATGAGGAAGGGAATGATAAAGCCCCTGGACTTATAAGAGCCTGGGGCGCCAATACAGAGGATGTTGTTGTTCTCACCCGGCTTCATGCGGTGAGCGACATAGGAGGAATACCTGTCGGGGTCATCGGGATGCCTCTTGATGCGGCCGAGGAGCATACCCGTAACCTCCCCGACGCCGCCGAGCTCCAAATGCTCGCCAAGCTCTCTTTTCGTCGCAAAGCCGGAGGTGCCGTGAGTCCCCTCCGGGAGAATGTCAAAGCCGCGCGGATCACGGGTAAAATGATAGCCGGAAAACCATTTGTAGCCCTTCCTTGTGAGCAGGCAGATCAAAAGGAGGATCACAGCCGTGGTGCCAAGCCCGAAGGGTGTAAGCACCACAAAGAAATTCTTGAAGGGGTTGAGCACCCAGATGCTCTCCACCTTCTCGCCGGTCATGTGAAATACGGATTCCTTTCCGAGCCGCAGGGAGTTGAGCAGCATCCCATAGAAGTACCAGCCGAGGCCGCCGAGCACGGCGTACAGCGGCACACGCGCTTTGTTGCGCTCATACCAGCTGCCCCATCTATTTGCAGCGAGGTCCTCTATCTTTTCCAAGAGCTTTGATAAGCGGGGCATTGACGACATCTCCCTTCTTCGTGAGGAATTGTGTGCAGGGCGGCTCATAGAGAGCCGGTGTGTGACCGAATAGCTTTGTCAGCACGCCGTCCGTGACCTTATAGACGGTGGCATAGCCGGGATCGGCATAGCGTGCCAGCAGCACTGCGCTGCCCTGCGCGTCCAGCGCGGCAAGGGCAATGGGAAGACAATTCCGCTCTCTCGCCATTCTGATCGCGGCGTCGATCCGTCGCAGCTCCATATCCGCACCGATCACAAAGGGATGACCGTTGTAGAGGGCGTCCCATGCGGGGGCGTCCTCCGGCGGAGGCTGATAGGCGGAGCGAAGCATGAGCCGCGCCAGCTTTTCACGGTAGTACGGCACGGCCATGATCTGAAGCTGGCGTGCGCCGGTCTCGTCGCAGGAGAGCAGATGGATCGGGTAGTGCAGCTCGCGGTAGGCCTCACTGTAACGGATCAGCTTTCCCTCGCTCTTTTTCCCGCGCGCCTTCAGCTCCTCAAGAATGCACCCATAGCTTGGACCGGCAAAGAAGAACGCGCGCCGGGTATCCTTGCCGAAGTTGGTGTGGTTATGGAGCGCCGAGAGCTCATCGTTGACTGCCATGCGCCCGATGCCGGGACAGACATAATGCGCGGCATAGTAAATGCCGCCTAAATGGGCGATGGCGCCGACTCGTGCGCTGCCCCATGGATTGTGTCCGTGATTTCGTGTGATCGAGGTAATAAGAAGTGACGGCCTCTCGCCGTCGCCACCCACCGATGTCGTAAACACATCGACGCCTGCATAGTAGGCGGTCAGCACCAATTCGGATAATCGAAGGCGCCGCTCAATGGCGGCATCATGGTAGGAAATACGCAGGCCGGGGATAACTCCGTTGAGAAGCAGCTCAACGAAAGCTCTGCCTTTATTGGTGAGGAGCAGGGTGCCGCTCCGCTCGTGCGTTTTGATAAATCCCATCGTCATCAAATTCTCTCGTTCTTCCTTTGTGGAAACGCCATTTAAGCTATTGGGCTTAATATTTTGACACCAGCAAAGCAAGCGCAGAACGTCAATATCCCGCACACTGAAAAGCACGCCGCGCACCTCCCTCTCTTTCCTGCGAACGCCGAAATCATTCTTGCGCCGCTGCCGGCGCAAGAACATTTTCGGCGTTTTTCTCCGCCGCAATGCGGGGTCAACCTGCCGCCCCCGCATAGTAGGCAGATGAATACGGAAATTCCGGCACCTCACCCTCCCTAAAAAGTCAGTCACATCAAGGCTTTCAGAGCCATACACCCGCGGCAGGTCAATCGCGGCGAAAAGAGCTCTCCAAGCAGCCAAAATGAGGAGGTCACCTGCCGCGGGTTTTGCAACTTTTTCGCCAGTTTCGCGCTCAGCACCATTGTCCTGAGTAGAAGTCGCCGGAGGCATAATCGCTGGAATGCGCGGAGAAAAAGTCGTGGGCATCCTCTATGGGGAGCAGGGTAATATGGCAGCGCTCCTCTCCCTCCGTCCTCGTGGATAAAAGTGTTACGGCGAGGGTGTGCTGGTCATCGTCTGGAATGAGGCGGCCCTTGATGGCGTTGCTGACAGCCTTCCAGCCCTTGTTATCCTGGTCGAAAATGTGGCGTCCCTCTATGCCGGTGTGTTCGTCGATCACAAGCAGCGCGTGGGAATAAAACGGCAAGCCCTTTCCACATGCTTCGTACCCATCCAGCAGGCGGCGAATGGTGTCGCTCATCCAACTTGGCGTCTGATACCGACAATGCGGCAGGAGCGTATGGAGCATAATGTGAAGCCAGCCGTAGCCGAACTCCTCCACGCTGCCCGCAACCTCTACGGCGGGCAGGACCGGCTTGTGCATAAAGCCTCCCACGCCCGGCGCATACCGCTCACAGAGCTGCCGCAGCTCCAGCGTGGAGCGCTCGAAATAATCCATGGTCTGCTCCAGTGTTTTTTGCAGCTTGTTGGGGTTCATCTGCCCACCGTCGGTCAGCGCCACCAGTGAGCCGGTCGCGCTGAAGGCAGTCCCCACAAGCTCCTGAATGTGGATCAGGTCTTGCCTTGCGTCATTCATCGCTGTCTCCCTGCCTTTCTCTGCGTAAGTCGGTCGGAGAGGTCGTGATCGCTTCATACTCCTTGGGCGTCGTATAGAACGCCACCGGCACATGATTATAGCCGATGCAAAGCAGTCCCTCACCGCGTCGGAAGCGGGTGATCTGACGCACCTCGTCCTCCGAAAGATTGAGCTTGTCCTGAATGAGCCGCGCCTCCTGCTCCTCCATCTGCATGACGAGCTTGATGCGGCTGGCGTCCAGTATGCCCTTGCCGTAGCTGCCGCCCTCCAAGCCAAAAAGGTCCTGCATTCCCTGCGTGCTCGTGACAGCAATGCCGCCAAGCCCGCGGATGGTCTTTACCATCTCCAAAATAAAGCCCGCAGCCTGCGGATTGGCTGTCGCGCCCACAAGGCTCCACAGCTCGTCCGCGAGCAGAGCGGAAAGGCCGCTCTCGCAGTTCATAATGAGATCGTAGGCAACGCTGGTTGCCCAAAAGGTGCCGTCTGCGATCATGTCGTCCGGCATGCCGGAGAGATCGAGGACAATGTACTTGTTATCGAGGTCAATGTCGTTTCGGCTCGCCATTGCCGCAGCGGAGCCGGTGACGTACCGGGAGAGGACGACCGCTAAATGACGGGTATCCGGGTTTTGAGAAAGCACCTCATACCAGTCTGCGATGACCGGCATGGTGCGGAAGCTGCCATCCTCGTCTACGATGGTACGGTTATCAAAGGTGATGCCGTAACGCCCGTACACCTCCACCAGCGACGAGTCGAGACGGCTTTTGTCCTCCTCGTTCAAGTCCTTTTTCTTCAAGGAAACCCAGATGATGAGCTGTGCGATCTTATCCGCCAGTACGGAGTCGTCGCGGGCCGCGATATTCTTGAGTTTTGCGTAGGAATCGAGCGACCTCCGCCGAATGGCCATCAGGTTCGGGCAGTCCTTGGAGGACGGCGACATCCGCAGGTACAGTCCGCCTAACTTCTCGCAGAGCGGACGGAACTCATGCCCCTTTTTCGGCGCGATGATGATAACGCGCTTGCCCTGCTGCCGGAGCCGCCCGCCGAGGCATTGGAGCGTAACCGTCTTGCCCGCGCCGGTGGAGCCGCCGATCCACCAATTCCCGTTGGTGTACTTGTAGTCGTCGTAGGGGTCAAGGAACACCGGCGAGCGGTTATAGAGATTCAGTCCCAAGAAGATGCCGTTGTGGTCGCTCAGCTCATAGGAGGCAAAGGGAAACGCCGCAGCCACACCGGAGGTCAGCGCATTGCGCCGCGCTTTTCGCTCAATATCCGAGTCAAGAGAGAGGATCGGGAGCGATGAGAGAAAAGCCTGCTCATTTTTGTAGTCGCAGCGCCGGGCGATCATATCCACGGACACGCAGAGCTTTTCCACCTCCGTCGCCCGCTGCTCCAGCGTTTCGGGATCAGGCGCCGTGACCTCGATGAGCGTGTGCATATAATAGAAATCCTCGCCCTGCCGGTTCATCACATCCTTGAGGTAGAGACCGGAGCTGATGGCGCTGTCAAGCTCTTCATAGTCCTGTCGGGTATCGCCCACCTCCCGCATACGGGAGCGGTTCATCATCGTTGTCTGCGAGATCTTGGAGAGTATCTTCTCCTTTGATTGCCGCTTGACAAGGAAGCTCATGTTGATCCCCTCGCCGGCCTCTACCAACGGGGCAAGCCAGCAGGAGCCGACGGTGGTGGTATAGCCATACCCTGTGATATAAAGATAGGTATGGTACACGCCGTCCACAACGATGTAATCCTTGCTTTTGGTATCAACTGTGGTGGGTGAGAGAATATCAAGGATCGTGGTGGAGCCTGCCTCCAATTCAGTAAGATCCGGCTTCTCTTCACCGAAGATCACGCGCTTCAAAAGCGACTGGTTGGATCGTTCCTCCTCACTCTGCTTTTTCCTCTTGGGAATGGCGGCTGCGGCCTTTTTCCTTTTTGGTATCTGCTCACGTTTCAAGCTAAAGTCACATCCTTTTCTTTTCTTGAAATTACAGTAAAAATGCGTATAATAAAAGTAGACTGTATCTATGCTTACTACAGGGAGGAGAAAACTTATGATTTATACCATTGATGAGATCAGCAGCCGAATTCGCCCCGTAGCGGAGAAATACCATCTCAAGGCAGTCTACCTGTTCGGTTCGTACGCCCGTGGTGAGGCCCGTGAAGACAGCGACATAGATCTGCTGGTGGACCTTTCCGGTGCAGACTTATCTGGTTTTTTTGCGATCGGTGGACTCTATAACGACTTGGAGGCAGCTTTGCAGAAGGAGATCGACCTCATTACAACGGTGGCCCTTGAGCAGCCGTGCCGTAGGATGAGCGATAAGCTGTTTCGGGAGATCGTCAATAAAGAACGGAGGAAGATCTATGCTGTCGCGTGATTTACAGCGGATCTTGAAGATACGCGATTACTGTCTCAGCATTCAAGACACAATTGCCCCCAGAATATCGAGAAAATGAGTGAGCTGCAATTTGCAGCTCACTCATCTTCGTAGATGCCGTGTACTGCCGTCGTCATGTCAAAGACACCGTCCGGCAGACGGACACGCTGACCGGTTTGCTTATTTAGGATTTCATAGAGCAGCTTCACTACAAAGTTGTCGCTGTACCGTGGCTCCAGCACCTCCAGCTCACAGGCGTCAAGATACCTCCGTGCCGTGTCAGCCTCCTCGTTGAGCCGCTGAAGGATGGCTTTGGCGGTGTTGTGCTTTGCCCGCATATTAGCCTCGTATTGAAACACAAGAAAAAAGCGATGCCGCATGGCGTCGCTTGCAATGCCGTACCCGATCTCTTGAATATTGTCTTCGATCATCTCACGGCAATCCTCGTTTTCCTCCTGCTCCGCGAAGCGGCGCATCTGCTCCACATACGCCTGGGTATCCGCCGGCAGCGTGCGTGCCACCATCTGCAAATCGTTCGGCGCGATCTTGAGATAGGCGGCAAAAGAGGAAACAATATTCTGCCGGTCATTGGCTGACTTCAAATAGACGTTGACCGGCAGCAGCTCGAGGATCTTCACAAAGCGGTCATCTTTCGTGATAACGACACCGCCGATGATGTTTTTGATGGGTAGCCAGGCTTGAATGCTGTCGCGGTACACACCGCCCTCGCCTCCGGAGCTTGCCCCCTTGCCGAAAATCAGTTCCTTCAGATTCATTTTCTGATCTCACCTCGAAAAAGAATGATCCGGCGCCTTCTGCGCCAGCGCCACCAGTCCTCCAGCCAGCGTGTCATGCTGTCATCATTGACGCCGATAAGGCCAAAGCCCCCGACGGGTACGACGGTCACCAGCGTCACCATGATCTTTGTGCTCAAAGCGAATGGAAGGAAGGCGATGCAAAGATACAAAACGGGGATCGTCAGGACCACGGCCTCAACCAGATTCCGAAGCTCAAAGAGGCCCATGACGCGCCCCGCGTCCGTAAAGTTTGTAGGAATGTGGTAAACCTCATAATTCATCCGAATCCGCCTCCACGGCTTCTAATAGCCGACCCTGATATTGCAGCAGCGTTTCTCTCAGCCCGTCAAGGGATCGCTCGCGGGAGCTGATGACCTCCTCCATCGCGCAGCAGAGAAGCCGCTCATTTCTCTCTGTGCGCTTGGCATTTCCCAACTCCAGCGCGCTTAAATATTGATTGCTGAGGCTGCTGTGCCGCTCCAGCTCAAGAAGCGATATGCCATATTTGAGGCGTATCGCCCGCAGATAAGTCGTCTCTGCCATTATCTTTCCTCCCGATAGTCGATGTAGGGGAGCTTCCCCCAGCCCTGCCAGCCGCGGCCACTCACCTCGGTTTTGACGACGCCCTTCCGCGTCCCCATGGCTTCTATGGCGTAGCCGCCGCCGATATAGACGCCCGCGTGACCGCTTTTCCAAAGCATGAGGCCGGGGAGCTCGGGCAAGGTGGATATCGGTCCGTAGTCCTCATTCTGCACGCCGGCATTCTTGCACGCCTGATACATCTGATCCGCACCATAATCCGGCATTCCATTCGCCGCATAGCCGATGGTCATGCTATCCGTATCCAGCCAGCCATAGCCCTTGATGAGTCCGATACAGTCGGCAGTGCGGCGGCCGAGCCAGTGGCTTTCAATAAAATCAGCGTGATTGCCCACACCATCCGGGTATTGCTGCTTTTTATACGCAAACAGCGAGGGCGTCAGAATGTTGCCGTAGGTACCCCACACATAGCCCCAGTTGTTCTCCCACGCCTGTACCGCGTAGGCGGCGAGGTCGAGGTTGTTCTTCGTGCTGGGATCGACAAAGCGAGATATGTCGATCTGATTATCGTAATCGGTGCCGTACTCAACATCTCCGGAAAAGGAGCCGTCGCCGCTGTAATCGGGGCGATGCGTCTCGAAGTATGTCCGGTACTTATTGATGGCATCGCTCTGCTCCAGAGTCTCATAGAGCGCACCCGCCCATTGTCTGGTGTCCTCATCAAAGTCAAGTCCTTCCATCAGGTCCTCGGGGTCAAGATGTTTAACCTCTACTCTTAAGGTCGTCACAACTCCGTCACCGCTGCCTTCTGCAAAGCCAATCGACGGGAAATACGACAGGCTCGATTTGCAGAAATCCCGAACAAGGTCGGCACTCATGGCATTGAGGTCCTGTCGATAGGCCGCGGAGTTGATAGCGATGATCCATAGGAGATCCTTATCTGTCATAGAGCTGGACACCTCTATGCGGTCAATGGCTGTTCCGTTTTTCTCATACTCCGCAACGATGCCGGTCACAACGGAGTCGATCTGTGCTGCCTCAAAATCTTCGAGGCTCATATACACTCCGCCGATGGTCATGGCCTGCCCTGTCATTTGCGCGATGGCGTCCGTATCAGAGGAGCTATACCCAAAGAAGATGTTGGGAAGCGCCGTAAAAATCACCATAGGGAGCACGATAAGCGCAACGAGAACGGCAAGCAGGCGCTTCACAAGGAACGGAGCCGTCTCTTTGACCGCGACGGCAGCGGCGCCGTGCAGGCCGCCCGCTGCCGCTGCCTGAAGAATACGGCGTGCGGCTCTTGCCGCATAAGCGAGGTCTACTGCTCTTTGGAGCCCCGTGCGGGTATTCTCATGTTCCTTCATGCTTTTTCCCTCGCTGTTTTCGACTTGGCGTGAGAGCCTTTTCTTTTTTTCCCGCTCCCTTCATAGCTTCCGTGACAGACGGCTTTGAAAGCCCACCTGTTCGCGCAGTCTTCGGCATAGACATTCGCGCCCCTGCGATCGGGCGAGACTGTGCCTTTTCACGGCTGTTTGCCCCGTTTCCTGCGGGGCCGAGGTGCTGAACGGAGACTGCACCTCTCATGGGGCGAGCGCTGCCGTCTCCGACCGTGCGCGGTTCCTGCCGCGCCGAGTCATGCTGCCTCGCTTGTTCAAAGGGTGCTGTACGGGCTTGGGACAGGTTTCTGCCGGGCCGGGGTTCAACGGTCAGAGCAGGGGCAGAAGGCGGAGGCATTGTTCCTGCGTGACCGGGACGCGGCGATTCCGCGCGAAGCGTTGTCTGCCGCGCGGCAGCCCTTTGCGCCGCTGCTTTCGGCACCGTCCGCACCGGGCGCTGCGTATATCGTGTCTGTGCAGGCGGCGATGCGTTATGCCGCCCCTCCTCCGACGCCGGAGATGTATTCCCCGCGGTGCCGGCGGGCGGCTTCTGTCCTGTGATCGAGGTCGTATTCCTAACCGTCTGTCCGGTAACGCTTCGGCTCTGCGTGGTCTGCGTATTCGCCTGTGATATGCGGGTCGAGGACGACGCCGCCTGTGTTCCTGCGGGACCGTGCCTGCCGTCCGGAGTTCTTACGCTATCCGATAGGTTGCGGCTCGCCGGTGAAGCGGGAGCAGGCGTCTGGCGTGTGCCATGCAGCGCTGCACCATTCCGCTTTGCGCCTTCCTTGAATGTTTGCTGCCGGATCACGGAGCTGCTCTGCGACATGGATGCTGCGCTATGTTCCTGCGAGGCTGTCTGCACTCCGCCCGTCTGAACCGTGTCGCTGTGGGAGGCGTAGGCTCGCTCGCCTGCCCCTTGCTGTGCGCTTTGCCGCTGTGCTTTCTGATAGAAGCCGCTCGCAGTATATCCTGCAAAGCGGCCTCCGCCGAACGGTCCGCCCGTGCGTGGGCCTCTGCCGCTCGGAGAAGCGCCGGAGGAGAAGCCGCTGCCTCTGCCGCCGGCAGACTTCCCAACACTCTTGGTAATATGCGAGGCCGCCGAGCGCACAACCATGTAGGTCAGTGCGCCGGGCAGCGGCCGCCCGAGAGAGTCGCCGGTGATGGCCGGATTCAACCCAATGCGGGTGATGATGGCATCCGCCTTTCTTGCGACCTTTACGAGGGTCAGGATCAGCACGATCCACAGAAATACATCCAGCCCGCTTGGCACTGTGGAGAGGACGGACAGAAGCATTTTGAAGAAGATCACATTGGTCACCATCAAAAGGCACATGGAGCCGTACATTCTGCACCAGCCGCTGAAGATGTCCGCGGTGCTTTTGCTGCCGCCCATGGCAAATGCCAGCGGCGCCGTCATGGTGAGTACGGCGAGGATAACATACCGCTCAGCAATTTCCAGCAGGAGCCTGAGTGTCTTGAATATGATAATAATACCGAATAGGATCGCGAGCAGCCACGACGCGGTAAGCGTACCGAATATGCTCTTATCCACCAGCGTCACATGAACAGCGGTCGGGACTTGCAGCAGGTCAATGATCCTTGCGGTAATGCTAAGCCCGATCTCGCAGATCTGCGGGCTTGCCAGCAGGAGAAAGGAAAAAACAAAGCTTCGGGTAAAAAGCAGCTTCGGGTCCTCGCCCTCAAAGCCGAGGCCGGACATCATACTTTTGAGCGCTTGAAAGACGAGATTACCGATCAGAAGCGCCCATCCGACCGCCATAAGCACCTGTATGATGTCGTCCATCACGGGAACATGGCTTTTCATGTACGCATAGTCCATGCTCATAATGTCCAGCAACGCGGTCGAGAAATACTCCCAGCATTCCAGCACCAGCTCGTACGCCCACTCCGCAAAGCCTTGGAAAATCAGCTCAAGCAATTTGGATACCCCCTTTGTGCCGGAGCGGTAATATCCTTATGGCGTCAAGGTCGCAAGCCCGCTGAACAGCGGAGCAACATAGGCGATGAACGCGCCGATGCCGTTGATGACAGCCCACGCAAGCCAAATACGCTTGAGCCAGTCCCATGCCTGATCAGTCTTTTGCTGGTTATTGGACAGCTTGGCTCCGATCACCGCGATCGCGGACATAAGGCCAGCCAGCACGGTGCTGATGCTGACGATCTTAGCGTAGACATCTACGATGATCCGGTTTGCCACCGTCCACATATCGTCCACCGCGAGGGCGGGCGTTATCATTACGGCAACGACCAGCACAAGAGACAGGGCGGTGAGGTACATTTGATAAAGTCTTTTTGTCATAGTCCATGCTCCTTATGAAAGCTGCGGCAGCAGGCGGTTGTGTCCGCCTGCCGCCGCGTTCCCACATCTTGTCTTGAATTTGGGTATCTCATCTGATATAATCGGTTTCGTGAGATGAGGTGAGATTGCTATGATTTATACCAACGAAGAGGCCGCGATGATCGACGGCATGATCGGCACGCTCTTTGGCGGCGCGAATGTCGCGGAAAATGTGCGTGACGCATATCAGACCGTCCGTCGTCATCTCACGGAGGACTCGTTAGATCAGAAGGACCTCAGCCGCATCTCGGCAGCAGTTGATTTTGCGCTGAAAAATCAATTCTGCGGCTCCTGCAGCAAGGAAAGTCAGCGCGTTCTGACAACGATCCTCATCAAAACCGTTTCCTCAGCTTAAACCCGTTTCAAACGAGAGTGGCGACAGCAAAAAGCTGCCGCCACTCTTTTGTCAGAATCCCGTTTTCGGAAGTGTGATGGGGCGCACTGGCGTCAGGTTTCGGATGATCGTCACCCAGCTTGCCGTTGCGGTCTGCCAAGTGCCCTGATATTTGCCGCCCACATCGGCGCGGTTGACCATATAGTAGCCGTTGACCGCGTTTCCGTTCACCATCACGCTCAGCGTGGGATTTGCGGTAGACTGGAAGCCCACCGGCACCTTTCCAAAGTCAAAATAGATGTCGGTCACGACCTCGCCCGCCTGCATGGGGATGGCGTTGAGGGCAAAGCTGTAATTATTGCCGGTAAGCAGGTTGCTTGCCAGCACCTGATAGCTTGCGCTGTAGTTGGTCTTATAGAGGATGCGGTAGGTAAGTCGCGCACTGTAGGTGCCGGTGCTCAGCAACGTTGCGTTGGCAATATCCGTTGGAATGCGGTCATGCCAGAAGAATGACTCCAGCGGCACATTGCTGGTGTTGGCAACGGTGAAGTCATAGCGCATCTGACTGCCAGCCATCACAGCACTATTGCCGCGCTTGGTGATCGTAACCCCCAGAGAGGACGGTTTATCGTAGGCAGACAGCTTGATGATCTGGCCGGGATATTCCAGCGTAACATCAAACACTTCCGAGGACACCTGCCAATACGCAGGCGCTGTGACCTCACGAATCTGATACCGCGTTAAAGGCAGCGGCTTACTGGCCGCAACACCCCTCGCATCGGTGGTGATGTAGTCCAACACCTTGCCGCTGCGGGCATTGACGATCTCATAAACAGCGCCCTTGAGCGGGGTGCCTGCGGCGGTGCCGGTGACTTCGTTATATTCAGCGGCGTACTTGTAAATCTGGATCTGACCGGTAACAGGCTCGTTCTCCCACTCGATCTCAATGGTTTTGCCTGCCGTTACATAGACGGTCTTGAGCTGCTTGTCCACATGGTAGCCCTCGTTTTCCAGCTCACGGATATAGTAGCGGCCGGACTTTTCAAGGTCGGTGATGTAAACATAGCCGTCCTGATCGGATTCATACTGTCCCATGGGATTCTTATTGCCGTCATAGAGCAGGAAGGTTACGCCATAGATGCCCTCGCCAGTGGTACTGTCGATTTTGTGGATGAGGATGCCGGACAGCGCCTTGTTCTTGACGGTCAGCGTGGTGGTTTTGCCGCCCTTGACCTCAAAGTAATGGGGCGTATTATCTAGTCGGAAGCCATCCGCTGCCTCGACCTCAACGGCGTAGTAAGCGCCATCCGGCAAAGAGCAGAACACGCTGCCGTTTTTCCCTGTGGTCACGGTGTCCACCAGCGCATCGTCCACCTTGCGGATCTCAAAGGTCGTATTGGGGATGCGCTCACTGTGGTCATCCTCGTTGACCTTGATGATCTCCGCGCCGCCGACAGGCGTGTTGTAAAAGTGGAGCGTCTGCGTATCGTTGGGGTTGACAACCACGGTCTGAGTACGGGTGTTTTCGTCAATGGTGTAACCGGGGATCGATTTCACCTCCGTCGCTACTATGGTGCCGGAGATGCCGGAAATGGAGATTTTACCCGCCTTATCCGTCCGGTACAGTCCGGTGGAGGACAGCGTGCCGCCCTCGGCATCTACATACGAGCCATCCGCATAGACGATCTTGAACTCGACACCCTCCAACGGCTCCTTTGTCACGGAGTCCTGCTTTACGATGATAAGATTGCCCTTGGGGGCGTTACGGAACTCCAGCGTGGTGACTTCATTGGACTTGACCTTGACGGTCTGCGGGGTATCATCGAGAATGTAGCCTGCCTTCGCGCGGGTTTCCTTGATGATAAGCGTGGTGCCGGGGGCGATGTCGGTAATGGTGAACGTGCCTGCGCTGTCCGTCACGAATTTGCCGTTGGCATTGCCGATGAGATTGCCGTCGGAATCCGTGACAAGGAACTCCACGTCAGAGATGGGGGCGTTCGTCACAGCGTCCACCTTTTTCACGAGCACGCCGCCCTTGGGCTGATTGCGGAACTCCAGCGTCATGACGGCATTGCGCTTGATTTTGATGCTCTGCGGGGTGTCGTCCAGAATGTAGCCATCCTTGGCACGCACCTCTTTCGCGATGACCGTCATGCCGGGGGTCAGGCCGTCAATGCGGATGGTTCCCGCGCTATCGGTCACATACTTTCCGTTGGCGTTGCCGATCACACTTCCGTCCGAGTCAGTCACAAGGAACTCAACATCGGAGATGGGTGCACCGGTCACGGCGTCCTTTTTGACAATGAGGAGGGAACCCATCTTATCATTGCCGAAGGTCACGGTGATCACGTCCTGATCCTTACCGGAGAGATAGACCGTTTCCGTGGCGTCGGTGATCACATACCCGTCCGGCGCGGAGATCTCCTCGCAGACATAAGTGCCTGCCTTGAGACCGGTCACGACGATGGTTCCATTGCTCGAAGTGCGGTACTCGCCGATAACTGTCCCACCCGTACCAGAGGTGCCGCCAAGGTAGCGGATGCGGAACCACGCGCCCTCCAGCGGCTGACCACTCTCGCTGTCCACCTTGCGGATGATGATGGCGGAAAGGGGTGTGTTTTCGAAAATCAACACCTTGCTCTCACCACCGGCGATGAAGCATTCCTGCGTGGCAGGCTCCTTGATGGTGTACCCGGACGCCGGTTCCAGCTCCGTCACTTTGTACCAGCCATCCTTGATCTCGGGGAGAATGATTTTTCCGCTTGCGTCAGAAAAGTAAGTGCCGAGGTCGTTGAGCTCACCGGTGTCGGTATGGTTGCTGCCATACCAGATCTGGAACTTGGCACCCTTGACGGGATCACCGGTGACGCTGTCCACCTTGCGGATCTCCAGACTGGGCTTGAGGGCGTTGAAGAAGGTGACGGTGGAGGTTTCACCAGCCTTCAGCGCTACTTCCTGCGGGATGGGGCAGAGAATGACATGGTTGGGAACATTGATCTCCGTTACTTTGAATGTGCCAACAGGAACAGAGTCGAGGAAAATCCGCCCATGGTTATCGGTGGTGGCGCTGGTAGAAAAGCTGCCATCGATCTGCTCGATACGGTAGGTCACGCCCTCGATAGGCTCCCCGTTGGCGATGTTCTTCTTGACAATTTCAAGACCGGGCTTTTCATAGTCAACGAAAGTGACCTCGGAGGTTTTGCCGGGGCGCAGCGCCACGGTCTGCTCGGTATTGGTTACGATGTACGGCTCGGGAACGGATTCCTCACGCACAACATAGACACCGGCAGGAATGGCCGAGAGCGTTGCGGAGCCGTCCGTCCCGGTCGTGACGGAGGTGGAATAGCTGCCGGTGACGGACTTCACCGAGAACACCGTGCCGGCGATGGGTTTGCCGCTCATGGCGTCCCGCTTGGTGATCTTCATATCGGGCAGCTTGTGGTTTTCAGCGGTCACGGTGTACTGCTTGTCGCCATCGGTGGTATCGACATAGACGCTGATGGGCGTAGAGTCGGCGCAGTAGTCCTCCGGGGTCTCGGTTTCCACGAAGGACCACAGGCCCTTGGTGACGTCCTTGACCTCAATGATGCCACCGTTTTTGGTCACATCACTGCCGACGATCTGACCGTCGCGGTAAATATTGAATTTCGCGCCATCCAAACCACGGGTCGTTCCTGCGGCAACCTTCCGCAGCGTAATATCAGCGTCCCCAGCCGGCGGAGCAGAATCATCACCGTCCTGCGGTTTATCCTTTACCACCAGCTTACGCGGACCATAATAGTTGAAGAAGGACTGGTTCTTGCGATTGCTCGAAAGAGCAAATACCGCCCATTTTGCAGCATCATCTTCAATTACGGAGGCGACCTGTCCTCGCGCTGCATATTCTGCGATTTGACGCTGAAATTCGGCATCCTCCCGCGCCTTCTGCGCAAGCATGGAGTCGATGAGGCCCAGATACAGGTCATAGGTGTCCGCGTTGGCATAACCACCCGCATCTCCGGTGCCATCTCCGGCGCCCTTATAGCTTTGATGGTCCCAAATATAAGTCTGCACCGCCATAAAGAGCTGGCCTATATTGGATGCTTTGCTGTCGTTGATGTAGGTCATGAGCCACTTGACATTGGCGAGCGTCGCCGCGTCCATCTCGCCAAGGCCGCTGTTGGCAACAGCGGTTTTGAGAACGGCATCGGCGTCTGCATTGGTAGCCGAGGTATAGGTAAAAGAATCGCAGTATGACGGCGTAGCGTTGTGGTAGCCGAGTCCACTGTCGAGGCAGTAGAGAAGCCGCCCTGCCGCCTCCGGCGGGCGGTAGCTGTACGGTGTTCCGTTTGCCAGTATACGCGTGGACCAGTACACTTGATTGGTCGTGATCGTAATGCCCTTACCCGTGCCGGTCGCGGCAAAGGCCGTGGTGGGCAGCAGGCTGAGCAGCGTCATGACAACCAGGAGTGTCGAAATGAGCCTTGTTTTGAGCGTTTTCAATGTGATACCTCCTACAATTTTTGCATAAGAAAAGCAGACCTCTCGGTCTGCTTTGTTTGATAATATAATCGTTTGTTTTGGCTGCGAGGATCACAGCCGGTCAATTTGTCTCGATGATTGCACGGATAATGTCGATCGCCTCCGCCAAGATATCATCGGGCGCCTTTTCTTCGAAAGCTGCTTTCCGGCTGTTCAGATCCAACATACGAACTTGATCGCACATTACGATGCCATCTATTTTTGTTCTGCTGTCCAGATGGATATGAAATGGGCTTCCGCGGTCTGTGTGGGTGATGGGGCAAACCATCGTCAGGCTGTTGACGCGGTTGAACAGGTCATTGCTGATGACCAACGCGGGGCGGCGGCCCCGCTGTTCATGCCCTGCCTGCGGGTCAAAGTCCATATAAACAATGTCTCCTTGTTCAAACACGGTTACCATGCTTCACTGCCCTCTGCCTTGCCCCACTCCATTTCCTCAGATGGAATGCGGCCAATCTGCTCGATTGGCTTTCCGTAAAACGCGGTCAGGCGCTCTTCCAGGGTCTTGTGCTGCGTGGGGCTCGCCTTTTTAATCGTGATCGCATCAGCACTTTGAATCAACTCTACACGGTCATTTTCCTTGAGTCCGATGGCGTCCAGCAACGCCTTTGGAAAACGCAGACCATTGCTGTTTCCCCATTTCTGAATCGTTGCGTACATGATGATCGCCTCCTTTTTCTACACTAAGTATATACAAAGTATAAACAGAAGTCAACTGAAATATGCAAATAAGTTAGCCCTTTGTCGGCGTATCCACCCATGTGATATGGTATCCATCCCGGAGGAATAGCTGGACACAGTACCAGCACTCATCTCCATTGTCGTTGACACCTCGCGCAAGCCCTATGCCAATTTCGGATAATTGGGAGTTGGTCATGTTTTTCATGTGTCCTGTCGAGGCGCTCCAATCCGCTATGAGTAGTTCCGCAAGCGTGCAGTCGGTAATCGTCCAGTCCGCAACACGATGAATGTTCTCAGCCATGTATGGACAGTTCGTAACAGTATTATACTTCCTCCCGTCCGGGCGGGTATGGGAGTAGATGGTGTTTGCCGCCATCTCATCCGCCCGCACCTGCGCCGCCTGCATGAGCTTGTCGTTGGCGGTTAGGGCAGCGATGCCGTTTTCCTTTCGGAGTGCGTTGGTGCGGTCCACGATGTCCTGTTTCATGGTATCTACATCGGCGGCGGGAGCTGTAACCTCCGGCTGCGATACCGGCTTGTCAGTTTCCGCCTTTGCGGGTGCTTCACCGGTGTAGGGACGATTTGTTTCGATCTGCACCGTTCCGTCCTCGGCATTCCAATAAACATTGAAGCCGACCGCCTTGCCGATGTCACGGAGCTTGAAGTAGTTGTGTCCGTTGATGTTGTACGCTTCGATCTCAACGGGAGCACCGTTGAGGAGAATAGGCGAGGTGCAGCGCTGTGCGAGGATACCCTCAATAGCCTGTGCCGCAGGCGAACCAAGGGCAAAGCCTAACGCAAGCCCGATAAGCAAATACAAAATCTTCTTCATTGTATCACGCTCCCTTCCGATAAAACGTGGTGGTCACGCTGGCAGTCATACGGCGAGTGTCGGGATCATAAATACACCGCTCAAACTCGTAAATGCCAAGCTGCTCAGCCTGTTCAGCTACTTCTGCAGGAAGGTCAACGGTGATGTCCATTTTTACTCTGATCTCATCGCCCTTCCTCTTTGGTCTGAATTGCTGTATCAATCTGATACTTCCTTTATGATTTTATTCTCCGGAGTGGTTTGAGCATAATACAGAAGTAATGACTTGTCAAAGATTTATTTTAAATGCTTACGGCAGAAAAATAATTTTGCACAAAAGCCTTGCACCGCAAGGGTTTCAACTGCTTACCTCTACTGCCTGAACACACACCCTTTTGCTTGGCCGGTCAGCAAGGCAGGTGGTGATGGTGATGCGGTTATCAGCGGTCGCCTGCAAATAACTCCAGTCGGAATCTGAGATCGTCCTTACCAAAATGACAGCATAGGTCCGTGTTCCGTAGACCGTCGAATATGTGATGGTGTCGCCGATCTCAAGATTTCTGATGCTGCCAATATTGTATTTCGCGCCCCGGTTATGACCGCAGACACCGATGTTGCCGTCCCATCCGGAGGTGGAGCTATAGTGTCCCAGTCCCTTTGCCATGCTGGCGCGGGTCTCACCCTCCCAAACCTTCATATTGATATTCAGAGATGGGATCTTCAACGTACCAATGCTGCCATCCTTACGCTCCATGCCGTCAACGCCGGTATACGCGGGAACGCTCAGTACAGGAGGGGCAGCTGTTGCCGGAAAATCATAGAGTCCGCCAGAGATACCGTACTCGCCGGAAATGGAAGTGCCGACATTTTGCTGCAAGCCGGGCAAATACCCTTTCTCCATAATGCCGATCTGCGTTGTGCCGGACACACCGTAGGGCAATTCGGGGATCTGATAGTCCACGGGATTGGGGCCGCCGAAGTTGTATGCGGTGCTGTAGGTGTCTCCGTAAGAGGTCGCGGGATAGTATTCCGTGCCGCCGCCTGTCTCAAAGCAGTATTCCGCGGCAAAGGCTCCGACAGACAGCGCCGCCATCGTTATGATCGTCAATGCCAATTCGGCCAATTGTCTAATAAGCTTCATTCCGTTTCCTCCTCCGAAAAGCTCGCGCCGTCGTCATCCGCCTCGGCACGAGCGGCTCTCTGCCGGCGCACATACGATGCATATACGATGCCGAAAATCACGGCAGCTCCCATTGCGGCGCCGACAACAAGTACAAACCAATTTGCCGCAAAGAAGCCGCCCACATTGGATAGCACATGAGCGATACCGACCTTTGTTCCCAGGTAAGTCAGTACATAGGTGATGCTCTCGACGCCCTCGCGCGTGATCTCGCCGGTATATTCCGCGGTCGTGATGTATCCGGTAGCCGCTTGATAGGGAACTCTTGCGGAATAGGTGGCAACAGCCTGATAAGATGAAGGCACCAAGGTCTCGCCGACGAGGTCCGTTCCCGTGACCTGCCACTCCACATCGGCAAGGCTCAGCGTGCGACCGTTTTTGACAGTAGTGGAGGGGACATAGGACATATCGTTACGGTCAAGTCGTCCGATGGTCTTGACCTCGCTCACGGTGTAGCTCTTGGCTGCATAGCCGGACGCCTCGGTGTTAAGACTGGTGTGGTCGAGGGCGAGCGTACCCTTGAAGGTGCCGTCGTCAAATTCGACGGTAGGCTTCAGTTGCTGCAAAATCAGGGCGAGGTCATTCTTGTCCGTCTCCACCGTGATGACCTCGGTATGGGGCTTGGATTCCTCTACGGCATTTTCCGTTTTGACAATATCCGTAAAGGTGTAGAGATAGCCCTCCAGCTCAAAGGGCTGTTCGATCAGGCTCTGCGGGTCCTGATCTGCCGGGATCGTAAAGGTTTTGATGACCTGCTGGCTGCCATTCAGATTTTGCACCACGGTATCTGTCGGCACCTCCAATGCAAACGCCGAGACCGACATGGACAGCGTCAGCAGTACACAGAGAATTGCTTTTTTCATGTTGTGGGAACCTCCTAATGTAGAAATTTGTTATGATCTGCTGTTTTCGCGGTATCAAAGGATGTGCGGTCGTCTCATGCTCCCTCCTCTCTGACCTTGTATTCTACGGCGCGCTCCGAGTGTTCCCGCAGCGCATCGAGTATGCTGAGAGACTGCTCTAACGCCTGCATCGTATCACGCTTCTGGCGCTTGACGAACGCATAAAGGAGCAGAGTATCTCCGTTGGCGCATGGGTAAAAGATAACGCGAACGCAAAGCTTGGTCTTCACCCGCAGCTCGCATAGGCTCCGATACCGCTCAAGTGAAAAACGCTTGAAATACGGTTCCTTCATTTCCGGCTTCTGCGGCAGCGTCAATCGGTATAGCTGACGAATGATCTTTTCTCTGAGCCGCGGCTCCAGATCCTCTATAAAGGCAGCGACCTGCGAGGCTCTGCCCGGAGGCTGATATACCAAAATCCCCTTCACCGCACTACCTCCTCGCAGCCGCTCAATTTCTTTAAGTGCCGGATAAAGTGTCCTGCAAATTCGCCCGCGATCTCAGGTGTCCCGCTGATCCACCAAATGGGATCAGGCAGGACTTGGGATAGGCGGTCATATTGCAGGCAGAGCAGCAGAAATTTCTGCCTCGGCTCTGCACGATCCACAGCGTCAAACAGCTGCTGCAATTCGGTTTGGACACCGGAATAGTCCTGACTGGCATCGCACAAATCGTCAAACAGCAATCCGGCGAAGGTATGAGCCAGCGCAGTCAAGGCCGACGTCTCGATGCTCCCCGTCTCGGTAAGCAGCCCCATGCGCCGCAAACGCTCCCTCGCACCGTCGTCAAACGGATTATGAGCACGGGATGCTCGGCAGTTATTTGTTGTCTCTTTCATTTCTCTCACCTCGGAGTCATAGGAAAAGGCCCGGCACCTTACAGTGTCGAGCCTTTCAGCATTTCTTGTTTCAGTTTGTATTTGTCTGCACTGAAATAATATTTTCCTGATGTCAGGAAAATGTTATTTGGCTTTCGCTTCGTCTTGACGGTCAAGCACTTGCGCCGACGCTTCGATCATTTCTGTAACCACCGCATTTAGCTGTGCGGCATTCTGTGCTGTGATGACGGGAAGGCCGGTTTCCGCCTCAAGCTGCTGCCGTGCAACATTTGCAACATTACCGCCACGTTTGGCCACCTTCACATTCTCGGCAAAACCATCCGGTTTTGTCGCTTTGGAAATATCCCGCGTTGATGCCTCCGCCAGCATGGTCAGCACGAGCTCGGTATCGCTCATATTATCGCGCAGGTTCTCCTTTTTGAGCCCCTTGAGGTTTTTATACTGCCGCGTGGTCATGCCGGACCATGCCTTTGAGATCTCATCGGTCAGGATCGCAAATTCGCGCCCCTTTTCCACGCCGCGCTGCTGCCACTCATTCGTCAGCTCATTCCGGATGCGGATGGAAAGCAGCCTTTGATGTACCCAGTCGGGATCATATCCCTTTTTCAGATAGGTTTCCAAGGCTCGGTCAATGGCCTGTTCAGGGTCAATGGTTTCTTCAATTCTCTCCCGACCGACTTCTGCAAGCCAGAGCCTAAACGGTTCAGCTTTTGGTGATGGGATAGACTGGATGATACGCAGAAGTTGCTCTGTCGTGGCAACATCCGTTGCGCGGCGCTTTCCGTCTGAGGCAATCATTTTCAACTGCTGACAATTTGTCAGCAGTTCATCCGCCCCTTCCTCTTTCAAACGCTGCTTGAGTTTGGCCCAGTAGTTGCTTGCCCCGCGTGCGGTAGGCTGTTCTGTTAAAACAGCAATGACATCGGTAACAGAAAAATACCATACTTCTTTCTCTGTATCCCATGCAGTACGAATTTTCTGATTCTCAAAAAGCTGTATCTTATCCTGTTCGCTCATAGCGTTATATCCTCTCTTTCTTTTCTGTGATTATACATCAGTTGACCCGCTGCCGCAAGAACTCCAAAAACAGCTCTTCAATTTCCTTATCACTGCCCAACCTCTCAAGGTAGGGGGCAAATTTTCTGCGGTCAAAGCTGATTTTCTTCGGCAGTGCAGCACGTCTCTGTGTCTCCCTTGCGCGTGCCTGCCGCCATGCAGCGAAAATGTCCTGATGATTTGCAGATGGAGGTGGACAGGCATGGACGATGCTTTGCATAGCAGCCTTATTGAGCGTGTAGTCCTCGATAGAACACATCTCCACAAATGTCTGCTGCGTAGTTGCGTCATAGTCAGCGATCAGCTCGGCACAGGCAATCGGCAGCTTGCGCGGGTTGTTCTCCAGGATGTCGGCGAGAGGTGGGATCAACCCCGCCAGCTTGATGGCTTTACGGATCTCATACTCGGTCACGCCGAAGAAATCGGCAACAATTTCACGGGTGAGGAACTTCTGGCGATTCTCGCCAGAAGTTCCAATGTCTGTTCTTGACCCCTGTCGTTTCTCTGCATCAAGCACTGCTTTGTACGCCTTGCCGCGCTCTATGATGGTAAGATCCTGCCGCCGCAGGAGGTTCGTAGCAACAGCAATGGAGACTGCTCTTGCATCATCGGCGTTCACGACTTCAGCAGGGATCGTTGTGTGTCCAGTCAGCCGCCACGCTTCAGTACGGTTATGCCCTGCGAGGATCTCGTAGTCCTCGCTTTCGGAAATAGGGCGCACAATGATCCTCTCATAGATGCCCTGCTCTGCAAGCTGCTGTGAAAACGCCTTGAGCTTCTCCTGCGGATATGGGTGAAAACCAATATCCGCGGTGAAGAAAGGGCGGAGCCTGTCCAGCGGCAGATCACAAAATTTTGAGGCGGATGATGCCAGCTTGCCTTGAAACAGCATCTCATAGGCTTCATCGCCTACTGTGACCTCCGCCGCCTGCTGCGTCGCGCTCATACGCCGTTTCAGCAGGTCATTCATATCGCGTTTAGCCAAGCTGAAGCACCTCCTGCGCGAGACTGCGGTAGGATTCCGCCGCCGGATTTCTCGGTGCATAATCGAGGATGCTCATGCCTGCCGCAGGGCACTCCGCGACTTTGATGGTCTGCTCGATGGGCCGCTCAAACACCCGAAGGCTGTCACCATACAGCTCTGCGACCGCGGTGCGGACGCTCTGGCAGAGCTGTGGCCGGGACTGATACATGGTAAGAAGAATGCCCGCAACCTCTAACTTTGAATTGAAGCGGCTCTGCACATTTTTGACCAGCTCCAGCACATCGGGGATGCCCTCGCTGGCAAGGAAGTGTGCCTGCACGGGAATGATGCAGTAATCCGCCGCAGCAAGCGCGTTGACGGTCAGCAGCTCATCCTTCAAGCCACAATCAATGACGATATAATCATATTGTTCACGGAAAGCATCCAACAGCTTGTCCATCATCATTTCGCAGGATGTCTCTATCGCTTCCGCCGTGTTGTACTGCGAAAGCTGCATGACCTGTAAACGTGCTGCAGCGTCTGCCAGCCGCTTATTGGCAGGAATCAGGTCAATGCCGGTCCCTGTATGTACCACGGTACGAGGAAGATAGAGCTCCAGATCTTCCGGCGAGTCGATTTGAACGAGCAGAAGCTTTGCCAGCGTATTCTTCTGTTCGCCGGGCGTATAGCCCAAAGCCGAGGTAAGGTTCCCCTGCGGATCGTTGTCGATCAGCAAGACCTTTCTGCCTTCTGCGGCAAGCGCAGCCCCGAGGTTCAATGCGGTCGTGGTCTTTCCTACGCCGCCCTTAAAATTGGTAATTGTAATAATCATGATTCTGTTCTCCTCTTTATTACTTGAACGGAAACAGTAAGGCAAAATCCTCGTTTGCAATAGATTTGCAAAAGGAATAAAATTATTTGGCTTTTGCAAAAAAAGCTATCATTAGATAACAAAATCCGGGCTATTTGCAATTTGAGCCTGCAATGCCTCTTGGTAAAGGCTTTACAACAAAAAAACCTCCGGATTATGAGCTTCTTTGTTAGAAACTCATAACCCGGAGGTCGCAGGTTCGAGTCCTGTCTCCGCAACCAGAAAGTCCTGATTTCTTGCGAAATCAGGACTTTTTTCCGCACTTTTGTGTCCAATAACTTACTTCCCATTTTTTCTGACCCAAACGCTGACCCCAACGGGAGCGGGTAGCGGAAAGCACTATACCGCGCCAGAGAGAATGTTGCCCATTGTTTTTGCCGCTTCACGCTTGGCTGAGGTCGTTACATGAGCGTACTACAATCTCAAAAACGCTTTTTGGCCACCTCTGCAAATAAAGCGTTTGAGATAAACCATCCTGCCCGCTTTTCACCACTACTACAGTCTGACGTGGGCGATTTGGCAAAGTCCAGATAAAAAAGGCAGCCGCTTTTTCTGCGGCTGCCTGTGTAACTTTTCTATGAACTCTATTGACTTTGAATGTCTAATCGTGTAGACTATATACGAAGTCTACCGCTGTAGACGAGGAGGACTTGCATATGGAGATACCAAAGATTCATGAGGGTGAATACCGGTTCTGTCTGATTATGTGGGAGCATGAACCAATCGCCGCCGCGCAGCTTGTAAAGCTGTGTCAGGAACAGTTGGGGTGGAAGCGAACCACGACTTATACCGTTATCAAACGCCTTGGGGAACGCGGCGTACTGAAAAATGAAGATGGCATTGTGACCGCTCTTGTATCAAAGGATGAAGCGCAGGCGTGTGAGATCAACGAACTGGTAGAAAAGAAGTTTGAAGGCTCTCTACCGGCTTTTATCGCTGCCTTTACCAAGCGGCAGGATTTATCTAATGACGAACTTGACGAAGTGCAGCAGATGATTGACCGAATCCGAAAGAGGGAAGTGACATGAGCGAACTTTTTCTGAAGATCGTCAATATGAGCATATCCGCAAGCTGGGTCGTGGTTGCGGTTTTGGCATTGAGATTTTGCTTGAAAAAAGCTCCAAAATGGGTAAATGTTCTGCTTTGGGGCATTGTCGCTGCACGGATGGTTTTCCCGTTTTCGATTGAAAGCGTGCTAAGCCTGATACCGAGCGCAGAAACGATTAGCCCGACAATTATGATGGAGCAGTCACCTTCCGTCCAGACGGGTGTTCCTGCCCTCAATCATGTTATCAACCCAGTAATCAGCGGCTCGTTCACGCCCGCACCGGGCGCAAGTGCAAATCCGCTGCAAATATGGATTCCGGTTTTAGCGGGGATTTGGCTTTTCGGAATAGTAGCCCTTTTCCTCTACTCTGCTGTGAGTTACTGTCGTTTGCGCCGCAAGGTCTGCGAAGCGGTGATTCTGCGGGATAATATCTATCAAAGCGAAAATGTTTGCTCTCCGTTTGTGCTGGGAATCATCAGGCCCAAAATCTACCTCCCGTATCATATGGACAGCCGCGAGGTGGGTCATGTGATTGCCCATGAGCAGACGCATATCCGCCGCAAGGATCATTGGTGGAAGCCACTCGGTTTTCTGCTGCTGACAATTCATTGGTTCAATCCGCTGATGTGGCTCAGCTATGTCCTGCTGTGCCGGGATATTGAGCTTGCCTGTGATGAAAAGGTTATCGGGAAAATGGGCAATGCGCAAAGAGCTGATTATACACAGGCTCTTGTGGCTTGCAGCGTCGATCGCCGTTTGATTGCAGCGTGTCCCCTTGCTTTTGGCGAAATCGGAGTAAAGGAGCGTGTAAAGTCCGTGATGAACTATAAGAAGCCCGCATTCTGGATTGTTTTGGCTTCCGTAATTGTCTGCGCTGTGATTGCAGTCTGCTTCCTGACAAATCCAATCGGGTTCCAATTCGATGTGTCAGCCAACACTATTGTTTCTGCAAATCACTTTGATATGAGAAATGCGGACGATCCGGTTTCCATTGAAATGACCCCGGCACAGATCAGTGAGTTAAACTCTCGTCTGGCTGGAGTTAAAAACTGCAAGCGTAGCGATAAATATGCCGGACTGACGCCGGGATATCAGATCAGTGCGCAGATGCAAGATGGAAGTTATATCAGAATCAGCGGTTATAGCCTTTCTGACAACACAATGGTGGACATTGAGCAAAATGGCAAGCGGTATGCGGTGTCGGACAGGGAGTTTCAGGAATATCTGAGCCGAATCTGCGCCGGTGGAGATGTTTCCGCGGCATTCGATTTACAACCGCTTCGTGCGCAGTATCCGGAATACTTCGATCTGGATGCGTCCGCAGGACTGGATGTCTATGTCTGGCAGATGGCTCCGGACAGTTATTACTTTGGCTTGCTTCCGCATGCGGCATCTCCAAGAGACAGCACTGCACAGGAACTGCTGGCGCTTCGCGGTGCAAGTAGTGAGCAAATGCGGTATATTCTTGCCGCGTATGCGCTCGATCCGGATGATATCCATGTCATTCCGTGGCAAAATCCTATTTCCAGCTATATCCCGGAGTGCTGGATTGTCACTGAAAACGGAGAAAGTCTGGAGGAAAAACAGGCGCAGTACATACAAACAGTCAGCGCCATGCTTTTTGGAGAAGGGAACACACTGCTGCATGACAACTACCCGATCTACGATTCCATCGTTTTCGACGTAGATGGAGACGGAATAGATGAGGTCTGCGTTCTCGGTTTTGGACGAACCTCCGGCCTTTTCACCTTCACCTTCCGCGCCGCAGAGATTGGGGCAGACACGCTGAAATACGATACCCTATTCTGCACGGAATGGTATGATTTATCCTTTATCCACGGGGACGACGGCATTGTCCGTGTGCAGGGGATTGACCAGAAGGAACCTCCGCAGACGCACCTGTTTGATATTGCCGTTGTTGATGGCAGCATACAGCTAACCGAGGACGGGCAGAGTATTTCGCGCTATTAAGATCCTCCCCATGATGCAATTTCATATTTTGGTCATTTCATTCTGCCACAAATGAGCTGACCATCGTTGTAATAGCGAGGACTTGAAAGTCCTCGCTATTAGCATACATCGTCGTGCAGATTGTTTTTCTCTGTCACAAGCTGGATCAGCTCATAACACATTACGAATGTCAGGATAGGGGGATTTGATATCTCCGTACTTGATAAATCAGTTCTTGATGGATCGTTACTTGATCTATCTTCATTTAATTGGGCGGGTTCTTCCTGAACAGGCGTGACCAATGTTGGATTTACCTGTACGGGATTTTCCCGTACAGGTTTTTCCTGTGCAGGTGTCGGCTCTTTGGGCTGCTCCAGAATGGTGTACTCGATAGAGCCAAGCTGACCGTTTGCGCCTCTCACACGCTCACGGATCAGATAGCCGTGTTCCTCCAACTCTCGGATGCCGCCGCTGATGCTGTCGATGCCGTCCTTGCAGATACGGGCAAGCCCCTTCATGGTGTAGTCCCAGTTCTCCGGCAGGGACAGCATGAGGGATAAAAGTCCCTTTGCTTTCAGCGACAGGGACATATCCCGCAGATGGTGATTCGACATGACCGTGTAATCACGGGTCTTTTCAATACGGAATACAGCCACTTCCGCACCTCCTTCCTCTGGTTTTGATAAGTGTTGATTTTCGGTGTTTTCTCCGCCTGTATGCCTCCGCAGCCAACTACATGGGAAAATACTCACGCCCGCTTTGGAACGCAAACCACAGCGGATAAAACAGCGGTTTTTCCACCCTAATCTCAACACCTTTGATGGCGTTCACTTGGGTATAGAAAAAGGCGACTGTTTTTCAACAATCGCCTTGAATTTGATGACTGAATATGAAGTTACAAGCAAGAAATTTTGTTGTCCGAAAGCCAGAAACCGTTGATATTACTGCGTTTTTTGAAAAGCTCTGTATCGCCACTCGGACCAGAAAGTCCTGATTTCTTGCGAGATCAGGACTTTTTCCGCACTTTTCTGCCAAATAACTTGCTTGCTGTTTTTTCTGACCCAAACGCTGACCCCAACGGGAGCGGATAGCGGAAAGCACTATACCGCACCAGAGAGAA
>ENA-UEOI01000386-UEOI01000386.1-human-gut-metagenome-genome-assembly--contig:-NODE-386-length-50108-cov-18.227319_pt1 | contig 50108 bp, 52 predicted proteins | sample MGYA00242883_ERZ507882 | MGnify/ENA primary metagenome ERZ507882 (study PRJEB26167, sample SAMN06115502) | human gut metagenome | host: Homo sapiens | place: China:Chongqing | collected 2015-07-29...
GCGCTCAAGTCGTTTCCGTTGTATCTCTTCTGACGGCTCATGCTCCTCTTTCGGAAACAAATCGAACTGCCCCGTGACCTCCCGTATGACAGAGAAGAAAGCGTCCTCGCTCTCGTCCAGCAGCAAGCGGAACACAGCGTAGCGGCGCAGCACTCCGCATAGCGCCGCCAGCTCCTCGTTCAGCTTCCACCAAAGCTCTATGCTCCCGCTCTGCTCATATTCTTCCGCAAGGCTGGTGACCTGCTTCATGCGTTTGCTCATGGGTCGATATTCGTCCGGCGACAGGTTCAGCAGATCGGCGGTCAACATACCGGCAGTGAACTGCTGACCGTATAGCTCCAGCGTACTGCCATAGGTGTAGAAAACGATGCTGCCCTCCATGCGTACCCCTCCTGCTAAAATCTGTCCTACATGAATTTTAATCTGTCCATGCTTTTTCTCAGCATAGCATAAATTTCTCCACAATACAAGCAGAGGGAAGAAACCACGCGCCGTCCCGTGGTAACGCCCCTCTGCTTTTTTCGCTCTCATCGTTCCGATGGGAGCAATATTTTTTAAGGAGGATTCAAAATTGAAAAAAGAAAACCGATTGCTGACCATCGACGGAGAAACGCTGATGAGTCAGCCGCTCACACCGCTGAACTTCGTGGTGGACACGCTGCTCTCCCAGGGCCTGCATATCCTCGCAGGCTCTCCCAAGGTGGGAAAGTCCTGGTTGGCGCTGTGGCTGGCCGTCACGGTGGCGAAGGGCGATTCCGTCTGGGGCATGGGCGTGAAGCAGGGCACCACGCTCTACCTCTGCTTGGAGGACTCCACCCTCCGCATCCAGAACCGTCTGTTCGAGATCACGGAGGACGCTCCCGCCAACGTCCACTTCACCACCAACAGCGATACCCTTGGGAAGGGTCTGGAGGAGCAGCTCTGTGCGTTCCTCTCTGAGCACCCCGACACGGTGCTGGTCATCATCGATACGCTGCAAATGATCCGCGGCGCCGGTTATGACAACACCTACGCAAATGACTACCGTGACCTCTCCGTGCTGAAGCACATTGCGGACACTCATGGCATCGCCATTCTGTTGATCCACCATCTGCGAAAGGAACTCGCCGACGATGTGTTCAGCCGCATCTCCGGTACGACGGCCATCAGCGGCGCGGTGGATTCCAGCTTTACGCTGGTGGAGGACAAGCGCGGCAGCGGCAAGGCAAAGCTCTCCTGCATCGGGCGCGACATCGAGTATCGGGAGCTGACGCTGGAACGCAACGCGGAAAATGTGTGGGAGCTGGTGTCGGACAGCCGGACGCAGCCGGAGCTGCTGGGCGGCCGGATCGTCATTCTTCTCTCTGAGCTGATGCGTGACCGCACGGAATTTATCGGCACTCCCACGGAGCTGTCCGCGCAGATCGACCCTGCGGGCAGCGAGGGCATCACGCCGAAAAAGGTATCCCGCCTGATCCTACAAAGCGTTGCCGCACTAAGCAAAATCGGCATTTCCGCCGTGGTGCGCCGCAGCAACGGCAAGCGGCTCATTGAGCTGCGCCGTGCCGAAAGTGACGATGCACAGGGTACCCAAGCTGTTGACCCTATCGACCCTGCCGATGTCTCAGGCAGTGAAAATGCCCCGTGTTTCGGCGTGTGAGCCGCTGTGTGCGCGGTTTGGAGACGGGGTGGCGTGTGTGCCCGCCGTGGGGATATTCTGCCCACACAGGGCGAGCACTGTGGCGGCATAAAAACGGCAAATACGCCGCCGTGACCCGCGGGCGTCCAGCGTTTCGACGGCATGAAGCGCACGTCGAGGGTAGTGATACCACCCCCCCACATAGAAGCGCCGAAAAAATGCAAAACGGGAGTTTTTATCACCTCCCCCAACAGGGCTCCCGCCGAAACCCAGCGAAGCGGTTTCGGTGGGAAGAGGACGAGCGACAGAGAGAGCGAGTCCTGCCGCTTGCGGCGGGACGAGGGATTCGTCGTCCGCTCGGACGACGGCCAGCATCGCATTTGTCTGGTCTGCGGCGAAGCCGCTGCCCTGCCAAACACTCAGGGCGGGCAAAGCCCTGCACCCAAATTCCGGGCAGAAGCCCGGACCCACTTTTAGCTACGATTGGAGAAAAACATGAAAAAAGATATCAAATTCAGCACGCGCATGGCATCCGCTGACCGTGAGAAGATCAGGGCACTGGCGGCGAAGGCACACATGTCCATGAGCGACTATGTCACCGCCTGCTGTCTCGGCAAGCGGATCGTTGTCATCGACGAGCAGAAGGAGCTGCTCCGCCAGCTCAAGGGCATCGGCAGCAACATCAACCGCCTCACCGTCCTCGCCAACATGGGCAAGGTGCAGGTCATCGGTCTGGAAAAAGCTGCCGGTGAGCTGTCCGAGGTCAGCGCCGCGTTGCGGGCTGTCATGGAAGGTCGGTGAGCCGTATCGCCATCGTACATTTTGTGAACTACAAGCGGGGCACACAGTCACGCGCCGCCATGCGCGGCGTGATGCTCTACGTCATGCAGGAGAAGAAAACCGCATGGGAGGGCGCGCCGCTCGTCAGCGGCATCAACTGCCAGCCCCAAAGCGCCTACGACGATTTTCTGAACACGAAGCTGCTCTACCACAAGGACGGCGGCGTGATGTTCTACCACATGGTGCAGAGCTTTCCGAAGGGCGAAGCCGTTGATCCCCGGCAGGCCCACGAAGCCGCGCGGCGGCTGGCGGAATACTTCGACGGCTGTGAGGTGCTTGTCTGCACCCATGTAGACCGGGAGCACATCCACTCCCACTGCATCATCAACTCCGTCATCTTTGAGACCGGCAAAAAGCTGCACATGGCGAAGGAGCAGATCCAGGAACTGATGCGGCGCAACGATGCGATCTGTCAGGAGATGGGCCTGCCGGTCTTTGAGCCGACCACACAGCAGGCCCGCGGCATGAGCGGCGCGGAGTATCGCACAGCTCTGAGGGGCCAAAGCTGGAAACTGCGGCTCATGAACACCATTGATGAGTGCATGAAATACGCCGCCGACAAGGACGCCTTCGTTTCTCTGATGGAATCCGAAGGATACGCCGTCCGCTGGGAGAGCGGGCGCAAGTACATCACCTACACCACGCCGGACGGACTAAAGTGCCGCGACAGCAAACTACACGAAGAAAAGTATTGCAAGGAGGCCATGGAGCATGAATTCAGAATACGCGCAGAGATTGTCTCTGCAAGAACTCAAGCAGCGCAACACCCAGCAGACAGCGCTGCCGGTGCAGGCACCACCTCCCGAAGCACGTCCCACAAAAGCGGACTGGGAGCGAATGATGAAATACATGGATGCACTGTGGTACTATGCAGATCGGCAGACGGATCTGTTGGAGAGCGTCAGCAGGCAGATGTCGCAGCTTCCCACGCGAACGCAGCTGGACGATCTGCTGAAAGCGGTGCGGCATCTGGAGCAGATGACCGAACAGGCTGGGAAGCCGAAAGAGAATTCTTTTTCTCTGCACAGAATCAGACTTCCCAGACTGCATCTGCCACATGTCAGTATTCCGGCATTGATCTCTCTGTTAATGGCGGTGGCAGCACTGCTTCTGCTTTGGTGGGGCTTGGGTACCGTCTGGAGCAGCTCCAGCCTGCTGAGCCTGTGATTCCTGCGAGGCACTACACCGACAGAAAGGTATTGCAAAAAGAATGTGAAAAGAAGATCGCCCTCGGTCACAAGGCTGATGACCACGAGGACGAGGTGAGTTATGACTGGCAGCAGACCATGTGACGCAAAGGGAGAGTTGAAGGATTTCGACTCTCCCTTTCTGCATAGGACAAGGTTCTCGCAAATAAAATGATAGCACCGCTGGAGGTGATAGTTATTATTGTCCGCCCTTTCACTTACGATAGTGACGCGCACATTATTTCCGGCAGAAAAAATATGATCAGAATTGAAAACCTTACCCCACAGCTTACCGCCGAGGAGTGCATGGAACAGCGGCGATGTATCGAGGAAGGTCTTTTCAAGGTCTTTATAAAGTATGAAAAACACAATGAAAATGATAGCTATTTAGGAGCTGCTGCGGTATGATGTACCTGTCAGCAGCTCTTTTCTGTGAGGAAGGAGCTACAAAATGAACGCAATCTACGCAAGACAATCCGTTGACAGAGCCGATAGCATTTCTATCGAAAGCCAGATCGAGTTCTGCCAGTACGAAATGAGAGGTGAACAGTATAAGGTTTATACCGACAGGGGTTACAGCGGTAAAAATACAGACCGTCCCGCCTTTGCTGAAATGATGAACGACATCGAAAGCGGAGTGATCGGTAAGGTCGTTGTTTACAAACTGGACCGCATCAGCCGTTCTATCCTCGACTTCTCTAATATGATGGAGAAATTCGGAAAGCACAGGGTCGAGTTCGTATCCACGACAGAAAAATTCGACACTTCCTCGCCCATGGGACGCGCCATGCTCAACATCTGCATTGTATTCGCGCAGTTGGAACGGGAAACCATTCAAAAGCGCGTGGCGGATGCCTACTACTCCCGCAGTCAAAAGAGCTTCTATATGGGCGGCAGAGTTCCGTATGGATTCCGGCTGATCCCGACGACCATCGATGGTGTCAAGACATCCATGTATGAGATCAACGCGGAGGAAGCGGAACAGGTGCGGTTGATCTATGAGCTCTACTCCAAGCCGGAATGCTCCTACGGTGACATTATCCGCTACTTTCAAGCCCACGGCATTCTCAAAAACGGAAAGCCGTGGGGACGCACACGACTTGCGGATGTTCTCAGGAATCCCATCTATGTCCGTGCGGATCTATCCGTCTATGAGTTCTATCGTGACCAAGGCGCGATCATGGCAAACGATCCGAGTGACTTTATCGGCACGAACGGATGCTACTACTACAAGGGACAGGACTCCGTAGGACGCAAGCAAATGAATTTAGAAGGCAACCATTTGGTGCTGGCTCCACACGAGGGCATCATTCCCTCCGACCTATGGCTGAAATGCCGTGCAAAGTGTCTGGAAGCGCAGCAGATCAAGCCATATCAGAAAGCCAAGAACACATGGCTGGCGGGAAAGATCAAATGCGGCATCTGCGGGTACGCTTTGGTGGATAAGCACTACTCGACCACACGCTCCCGCTACCTCCTCTGTTCGAACAAAATGAACTCCAAAGCCTGCGAGGGTCCCGGAACGATTTATACCGATGAGTTTGAACAAATCATCTACAATGAAATGCGCAAAAAGATGGCTCAGTTCAAAACGCTCAGAAGGTGTAAAGGGAATTACATTAACCCCGAGCTAACGGCGTTGAATGTTCAACTTACGCAAGTTGAGACTGAGATTGGCTCTCTGATGGATCGCCTGTCGGCTGCGGACGATACCCTGTTTCGCTACATCAGTGGGCGCGTCAAAGAACTGGATGGGAAAAAGCAAGAGCTGATGAAGCGTATCTCTGAATTGAAGCTGCACAAGGAAGCGGACTATACGGAGATCTATAATCACCTGACTATGTGGGACGAGTTGAGCTTCGATGATAAGCGACAGACGGTAGACCAGCTCATCCGTGTCATCTATGCGACCAGCGATTCCATCAAGATCGAATGGCGCATTTAAGCAAGTACAGTTACTCCATCTTGTACGCTTCGGCGAACCTTTTGAACTGGAAGGTTTCCTCTACACTTTTGCAAACATTGTGAAAACCGAAAACCCCGTTGAAGAAACTAAAGTGCATACGGAGATCATCACCATTGAAACAGCCAAGAAAGACCTGTCTGTGGTGCTTGAAAATCTGGAGCCCACCATCGAATACGACGATGGCGTATTTAAGGGCAGGCTTGCACTGGACCACACCAGTATCGTCACCGAGGCTGCCGGCTACACCACCAAGAGCTATACTGTGACCGAAACCAAGACCATTGGTCAACTCGACCGCAACGATATGTCCTACGTTCCGGCTACCACCGTCAAGGATGGCAGGACACTCACTCTTGCCAATGTGGAGTGGCAGGTCACCGGGACAGACCTTGTGGGTGAAGCACTGATGCCCTCGTCCTATCAGGCCATTTCCGCCTACTCTGCGAAGGCGTCCTACAATGCAGCAACCGGATACATCACAACCGCAGAGTATGTGGGGGATGTTACCCACGAGGGAATTGAGAGTATCACCTATGTACTGACATATTTGGGTGAGGAAATTGTTCCCGAGCCGATTGAGGCCGATGGTACCACCGATATGATCAGCAGCTTTGGCAGCTTTTTCACTGAAAACTGGCCTTTCCTGCTGGCGGGCGGTGGACTGATCGCTGCGGCTGTCTGCGGCGGTCTTCTGATCCACAACCGCAGAACTGCGAAGCGTCAGGAAGAGGATGAGGAGTTGGAGGAAGATTCTGAAGAACAGGAGGAGCAGAACGCATGAAGCACATGAGGCGACTGATTTGTATGGCGCTGATGATCGCAACGGTATTATCTCTGTCGGTCAGCGCCTTTGCCGCAGAATACACCTTTGAGTCTACGTCGGATTCGGAGTATTACCCCTCCACATCTTATGAGGATATTTACGGTTCGTACAACTACGGCGGCATCAATGTTGTGGACTATCAAATCCCGGAACTGTCCTATGGCTGCTTCAGCACGACCCAGACCGGCGTCATGGAAAAGGTCCGCTTGCCCGGGCTGCAGCAGTATGTGAATGTCTCCACCAGCGCCGGCGGTTATGGCGTTGGTGCCGGCAGCTACGGCACTCCTGTAATCTCCAGCGGAACCACCATCACTCCCGTCTATCGGGAGCCTGCCTATACCAGCGCTGAGGACATGGAACGCAAGGACGGCAGCATCGGCACCTTGAAGATCCCCTCTCTGGACATCAACATGAAGGTCTGGGAGGGCGAGACCAACGCCAGCATGGCAAAGGGTCTCGGTCACTACACCACGACCTCTGCATGGGATGGCAACGTGGCAGTCTGCGGCCACAATAGAGGTGCCAAATATGTGATTGGCGACATCAAAGATTTGGAAATCGGTGATACCATCACCTATACCACCATCTACGGCACACGCACCTACGAGGTCGTTTTGGTAAAGACTATCGCCAGTACAGACTGGAGTTATCTGCAGGCCACGGCCGACAACCGCATCACCATCACCACCTGTCTAGCCAACCAGCCCAGCAAACGAGTCTGTGTTCAGGCTGTGGAAGTGGATCGCTAAAACCATTGCGGCGCAACGGTTTTGCGGTGTTGAGTTTTATCGGCGCAGTGATTTCAAATAAACCTTTGACACGCTTAGATTTCTGTATTATTCTCAAATCACTCCGGAGAATATAAACCCCCAAAGGAAGTATCTGAATTGGTACAGAAATTCAAGCCACAAAGGAAGGACGATGAAGTAAGGATCAAAATGGACATCACAGTTGACCTTCCTGCGGAATTGGCAGAGCAGGCTGAGCAGATGGGTATTTATGAGTTTGATCGCTGCGTCTATGACGAAAATACCCGCCGCATGACAGCCAGTGTAACCACTACGTTTTATCGGAAGGGAGCGTGATATTGTGAAACGAATCCGAACCTTTTTAATCTTGACGCTGTTCCTTGTGTCGATGACCGGCAGCGCCTTTGCCGCCGGAGCCAACACTGAACAGCAAACCGCCGCATCCTACCTGCGTGAGGCGGGTATCATGGTTGGAAACGAGACCGGTGATATGATGCTGGATCAGGGCCTGACCCGTGCGCAGATGGCTGCGGTGCTCACCCGTATCGTTGCAAATCCCGATCATGTCGAGGCGGATAGTGCTTACTACCGCGGCCAGTGCAAGTTCACTGATGTGCCCGACTGGGCAAAGGTCTATGTAGGCTACTGTGCGGCCAACCATCTGGTGGCTGGCTACGGAAATGGCTTGTATGGTTCCTATGACCCCGTGACCCCGGCTGCGGCTTGCACCGTCATGCTGCGGTGCCTTGGGGATGTGGGTGTGGAGTGGAGTTATGCCACCGCCTGCCAGACGGCCGTTGAGCTGGAACTTGCCCCTGCAGAAGCCCTCGCAGGAACAGAGATCACCCGTGGTAACATGGCTGTGCTGATCTACCGCACCATGGCAAAGATGGGATATGATATCGAAGTATCTGAAGCGCCGCAGTCAGCCACACCGGCAGGACAGGCTATCAGCAGAAACGACGATGTTTCCATCAATGTCCCGTCTGACGGCTCCCGCTATGTGCCGCAGGCTGGCGATGTGATCCGCTGCGATGATGGCACCAACTACACCATCACCGATGTTCGCCGCTACGATGTCAATATGTTTGCCAGCGGCCCTCTGCCCGAACTGCCCGAGCCTACTTGTGACTGGAGCCTGCTGCCCCAGCCGGAGTTGCCGGATGCAGAGGTCAGACACTTTACCATCGGTGACAGCGAGTACATGTTTATCCGAAATCTCTATGAGACCCGTCGAATGCTCTATACCCTATATAACGCCATCGGAGACAACCCGGAAACCTGGCAGGACGGCAAACCCGTTTTGCATCCCAGTGGCAACCCCAAGGTGCGCATCAACCTGACGATTGCGGATGATACCCTGGCGGAATGTTTCTGGCCCTGGCGCGAGAGCGAAATCGTTGCTCCATTCAATTCCAGCCCCTGTGGGACCCACTCACTTGAGGCGTGGGATGTCTACAAAGACGGTGTGTTCCTGCAAACTGAGTATTTAGTCCACCATACAGTCTAAAAGAGGGAGACAGCACAAATCGTGCTGTCTTCCTCTTTTGCATCTCCCCACAAGTTCATATTTCACCCAAGGGGGGATGCTGTTCTGTATGAATGGGTATCCTCCCTGATTTTATGGAGGTAAGCCTATGAAAAAGCGTTTCATGTCAGCGTTTTTAGTCGTCATCATGCTTTTTAGTATGCTCTCGACCACCGCTTTCGCAGCATCTTCGGAAGAGGAAGCACTGGGCGAGATCAATATTTTCAATGGCGGCGTAACAATGTCGTATCTGTCTATCAACGGACGTATCCGTGAGCAGATCTATACCTACTATAACCGTGTTACTCCATCCGGAGCGGTCAAAGAAATCCCTGCCTACTGCGTGAACCCCAATGATAAGGGCGTTCCCCAGACCGTAGGGGTGGGCGAAAGCATCAAGTATCTGGCCGATGAAAAGGCGGCAGATCCCAAGGTCACCGGTATCATCGCCAACGGCTATCCCAATCGCGGCCTGAGCGAGCTGGGCCTTGAGAATAAGTACCACGCCTACTATGCCACCAAAATGGCCCTGTGGTGCTATCTCCTGTCCCATTGGGACATCAACAACCTGAAGGTCAACCCCAACCTGACCGGCCTTGAATTGGAGCGTGCGCAGAAGATCCTCGCCGCAGCCAAGGACATCTACCGCCGTGGCACGACATGGACCGAAAATCTGTCGCCCAATGTCAGCTGTACTCCTGACCGTGATGTTGCCTATGAAGTGACCGTCAACGGCCGCCAGTATAAGCAGCAGGTCTTTACGGTTACATCGAAGACCTGGGTGTGCGATTACAAAATCAATGTCGCTTTCACGGACCCTGCCAGCGTTCCTTCCGGCACCCGCATCGTGGACATGAATAACAATGACATCTTCACCCTGACCACCAGCGCCACCGGTGAAGGCTATTCGGCACAGTTCAAGGTCCTCTACCCGTCGGACAGCGTGGCCGGACAGACCGGCAGCGTGCAGCTGTCCTTTGATCTGGATGTTTACCAGTACGCCATCTTCTATGCCTCTGTAGTTGAGGTGGATAAATACGGCAATATCCAGAATTACATGGTGGACACCGACCCCACAAGGAAAATGAACCTGTCCGCCTACAGTAACTATGGTGATGAGCCCGAAGTGGAAATGGATACCGGCCTCCAGATCGTCAAGTACGAAGCCGGCACAACCATCCCTCTGAGCGGCGCCATGTTCGAGGTCGTTGGTCCTGACGGTGCCACTGTTGGTACCTTTACCACCAATTCCTCCGGTAAGATCCGCATCCCTCTGACCCTGACCGGAAACTACACCGTATATGAGCGGGTCGCGCCGGACTTTTACCTGCTCAGCGAAGAACCTGCCCAGAATGTGCAGGTGGTCTACGGTGAGGTGGCCGAAGTTGTGTTTGAAAACGAGCCCTACGGCAATCTCCGCATCGAGAAAACCTCCAACACCGGCATGAACCTGCCCGGAGCACTGATCACGATTACCCACATTGAAAGCGGTCAGCGCTATACCGGAGAGACTAACTCCGCAGGTGTTGCCGTCTTCCGTGAGATCCAGCCCGGCGCGTATCGAATCGAAGAAACTGCAGCTCCGGCGGGATGGCTGCTGGATGATACCATCTACACCACGACCGTCATTGCCGGTGAAACCACTACATTCCATCTGGTCAACGAGGAGCTGCCGGGCCTTCGCATCATCAAGTACGACCGCAAGAATATGGTCGCTATGCCCGACGTCACCTTTGAGGTCTGGCGTGACGGTGTTTCTCTGGGTACCTTCCGCACCGATGAGTTCGGTGAAATCCTTTTGACCGATGTGGAGCCCGGCACCTATCGAGCCGTGGAAGTGGATACAGGCAGTGATGGGCATATCCTCAACACCACCCCCCAGGAAGTAGAGCTGGAAGCCGGTGACGGCATCAAGGAGCTGATGTTCTTCAACGACGTCAAGCCCGGCCTGCGACTGGTGAAGGTGGACAGTGCCGATCCCTCTAAAGTCATCCCCAATGTCCTGTTTGAGATTAAATCCGTTGCGGGTGACTACGGTCCCGAAGAGTTCCGAACCGATGAAAACGGTGAGATCGTCCTGAGCAAGCTCCCTGCGGGTGCCTATGTGGTAACGGAATTGTCCTGCCCGGGCTATGTCATTGATGAAGCGCAGCGCATTATTCAGCTGGACCCCAACGAGGATGCCCAGTTCGTGTTCACCAACAGTATCAAGCCCTCCCTGCAGATCATCAAGCTCAGCTCCGATGGTTCTGCTCTGGAAGGCGTGACCTTCCGTATCGCCAAGATCGAAGATGGTACACATTACCTCGACCGCACCACCAATAAGAACGGCGAGATCCTTGTCAGCGATCTGGAGCCTGGGGTCTATTCCGTGCGCGAGACCTCTACGGTGTCAGACCACATCATCGACCTCCGGGAGTACAAGGTAGAGCTGTTCCCCGGCAAGACCAGCACGCTGGTCATTGAGAATCAGATTCGCCCCAACCTCTATGTTTATAAGCACGATGCAGACACCGGCGAACCCATCCCCGACACCGTATTCATCATCCGCGCGGCTGACGGCCACAGCGTCGATGAGATCCGCACCGGAACGGACGGCCGTGCCGAGCTGAAAAATCTGCTTCCCGGCGTCTATGAAATCTCCGAGAAGTACGTGCCTTCCCCTTATCTGCTGGATGCTCCCAGTCAGCTGGTGACCCTCTATCCCAACCGTGACCACACCGTTTACTTTGAAAACCATCAGAAGCCCAGCCTGACTGTCAACAAGATTTGCAGCGTCACGGGTGAGCCTCTGAAGGGCGCAAAGTTCCATGTCACCTATGCCAGCAATGATACAGAAAGCGGCGAGATCAACGACCTTGGTTATTTCTATTCCGATGCCGACGGTCAGTTCAAGCTCTCCAACCTGAAGGACGGCTGGTACAAAATCACCGAGGTCGAGTCTGTACCCGGCTACCGCATCAAAGACCCGGCCGCGCAGGAAGTCTTCGTCAAGGCCGGTGAGAGTAAGACCGTCACCTTTGAGAATACTCCCCTCAGTGCCTTGGTCGTATTCAAATTCGATTCCGTCACCGGAGAGGCGGTGAAGAACGCCGTATTCCAGGTGAAGTACCTCACCGGCACTTCCGGCACCGGCGGCACGGTCATCGGCACCTATAAGACCTCTGCAAACGGCAGCTTCACCGTTACAGGGCTCGACGAAGGCACCTATATCGTGGAGGAATTGGCCAGTGACAGCGGCCACGTCATTGATACCGCTCCCCAGACCGCCTACATCAGCGGCAAGGATCAGGATGTGGTGGAGCTGTATTTCGGCAACTCTCCCAAGGGTGCGCTGCTCATCAAGAAGATCGACAGTGTGAGCCGTGAGCCTTTGTCTGATGTTGAGTTCTTCGTCACCACCTCTGACGGCACTGTGGTTGGCAATGCCAACGGCAAGTTCGTCACCGACAGCGCAGGCACCGTTCTGATTGAGAACATCGACCCCGGCACGACTTTAGTTGTCAAGGAAACCCGTACCAAGGACAATACCTACATTCTGGATGATACGCCTCAGACTGCCCGCATCAAGGCCGGTCAGACGGTCACTCTGGAGTTCCGCAACCAGCCCAAGGGCAGTCTCATCATCCACAAGCAGGATTCCGTGACCAAGGAGCCTCTGGAAGGCGTTCAGTTCAAGATCACCTATGCTGATGGTCGTGTGGTTGATGCAGATGGCGGACAGCTTTCCTCCAACGGTTTGTACTGGACCGATAAAAACGGCCAGATCAAGATTACCGGCATCACCGGCACCATCGTGGTGACTGAGGTGCAGAGCATCCCGGGCTACACCATCCATGAGGAGACCCGCAGCCAGACCGTGGTTGTGAACACCAACGACACGCAGAGCTTGTATTTCTACAACGATCCCATCGGCGGCGTTGAGATCATCAAGGTCAATGCCGATAAGAAGACCGAACGCATCCCCAATGTGAAGTTCGAGATCCGCCGCGCGGATGACGGCCTTGTGGATACCGTGACCACCGATAAAAATGGCCGCGCCTTCCTGTCTCTGGAGGATGGCCACTACTACGCTGTTGAGATCAAGAGTGCAGATGGCTTTGAGCTGGATAGTACGCCCCACTACTTCGAGGTGAAGGACGGCAAAACTACCACTCTCACCGTTGAGAACAAGAGCCTGTCCGGTATTTTGATCCATAAGATCGACAGCAACACCGGCGAGGGCATCTACGGCGTCACCTTCCTGCTCTATGGCAGCAACAAGACCCCCATCGGCCAGTATGAATCTGACCAGGACGGCTGGGTATATATCACCGGCCTCACCGAGTCCGGCCGCTACTACATCCGCGAGCTGGAAAATGAGGGCTACAATGTGGACACCCAGATGAAGACAGTCTATGTCAGTGCAGGCAGGACCGTGGAGATCGAATGGGAGAACGAGCCCATCACAGGCCAGATCCAGATTTACAAGTATGCCGGCGAGTACAACGAGATCACAGGCACCGCCCCCGGCACTCCGCTCAAGGGCGCTGTCTATGAGATCATCAATGCCCGCAGCGGCAAGGTCGTGGACTATATCACCACCGATTCCCGTGGTGTGGCGGCCAGCAAGCCCCTGCCTCTGATCCGCTATCAGATCCGTGAGGTGTCCGCTCCCGCCTATTGGCAGGTCTCTGCCCAGGTGTTTGATGTGACGCTGGAATACGCCGGACAGATCATCAAGCTCAACGCCTACGATAAGACTGCAGAACTGGGTGTTTCCATCACCAAACGCGGCAACGCTGCCGTACTTGCCGGAAATCAGATGCGCTACGACATCACCGTAGCCAACACCTCCAATGTGGATCTGGAGAGTTTTTACTGGCATGACCGCATTCCCACCGATGTTGCCCGGGCTACCACGCTCACTACCGGCACTTACAGCGCCCGACTGAACTACCGCATCCTGTATAAGACCAACTATACCGCAAACTATCAGGTGCTGGCCTCCAATCTGCTGACCAGCAACAACTACTCCTTTGCCCTCAACGCCATTCCCATGCAGGCAGGTGAAGTCATTACCGACATCTACTTTGACTTCGGTAAGGTTCCTGTTGGTTTCCAGAGCGTATCCAATCCCACCTTGAGCGTCATGGTCAACGGCAACGCCGTCAATGGCTACTACATGACCAACCGAGCAGATGTGGGTGGTAAGTATCTGGGCACATGGCAGACTGCAAACGCAAGCTGGGTGACCATCATTCAGCGTTACGGCACTACCCTCACACTTCCCAAGACCGGCTATTGATCAAATAGCGGCACATAACTGTAACATCTGACCATCGGCCTGCGCAGGATACCACACGGTGTCCTGCGCGGGCCTTTCTTATGAAGGAGGCAACGATAATGAAACATATTCGACTGCAGCTGATCCCCATTCAGGAATTGAATCAGAACCTGCACAGCCATGACGGGATGCACAGCGACTATTTCCGTGAGTTCGTGCAGATGATGCTTTGCCATGCCTGGTCCATCGGCTTTTTGTCGTCCGACCTTTGGGATGCAATTCCCGACATTGCGCAGGCCGCTACTATGCACGACATCGGCAAAACTGCGCTGCCCGAAACGATCATCCACAAAAAGGGCGCCCTTTCTTCCGCAGAACGGGAGTTTGTCAAGGCACATACCATCCTGGGCGCTGCCATGGTGGAAATCGCGCTTGCAGAAATGCGGGACGATCCGATTTATGATTATGCGCTGGAAATCTGCCGGCATCATCACGAGCGGGTCAATGGCCGGGGCTATCCTGACCATCTGTGCGGAGGTGAGATCGCATCCTATGTTCAGGTCATCAGTCTGGCCGATGCCTACGATGCACTCCGCAGTCCCAGAAGCTATTGGGATGCGATGACTGACACCGCAGCGGTGAAAATGCTTCTGGATGAAGAGTGTGGCGCTTTTGATCCGGATCTGATCGATGCCTTCGAGCCGATTCTCGGTGAACTCTGGGATCTGGCTCGACATCTGGCAGAGGAGCCGAATTCCCGGGATTAAAACGCGGTTGGAAAGCGGCAGTGTCAAGGAGGGTGGAGAATGTCTCCGCTCTCTTACCTATTTGAAGGAGGTTTCCATGAAAAAGCTATATCGGATTTATGTTTCCTGTCTGACGCTTATGCTCATGCTGACTGCACTGACAGTTCCTGCACTTGCTGTGGACGATATGTGGACGGTGGCAAACACCGTCATTGTAGATGTTTACAGCAAAATCGCCGGCATCAGCACGGTACTGGCCGGTCTTATGTCTGCTGTGGCTGTGGTGGGTGCCAAACTCTCCAACAACCAGCACAAAGTTGACCAGGCGTGGGACTGGCTCAAACGCATCTGGATTGCCTGGGCAATCATCAACGGCATTGGCGCGTTCATCGCCTATGTTGCTCCCTTGTTTAATGGCCTTGCAACGTTGACCCCGTAATGTGGATGTGGCTCCGGCTCAAAGGAGGTGTCCACATTGCTTGAGCTGATTTTTCAGGGCTTCATGGAGTGGGCATATGGCCTCACTCTGGAATGCTGGCAATACTTTTCTTCATCGTTGCTCGATATTATGAGCATGGATTTCGCCTATTTGAAAACCCATGTTCCGGTGATCGACGACATCATGCAGGTGCTTATGGCTGTGGGCTGGGCGCTTCTGATCGGCAATCTGGTGTTTCAGGCGCTGAAAAGCATGGCGTCCGGTCTTGGTTTTGAGGGTGAAGATCCAAAACTGCTTTTCACCCGTACTTTTGTGTTTTCCTTCCTCCTGCTGGCAAGTCCTCAAATCTGCGACATAGGGCTGAGCATGACTTCCAAGATCATTGACCTGCTGCAGATACCGGATGCGGTCAATGTGCAGCTGGTGGACGAGAGCGTGTTCGGCTCTCTGACCGCAGCGTGGCTGCTGGTCATTATCTTTGGCATTATCATCATGTTCAAGGTATTTAAGCTGATTCTGGAGATTGCGGAACGCTATGTTATCCTTGCCATGCTGACCATTACGGCACCGCTGGCTTTTTCCATGGGCGGCAGCAAAAGTACGTCCGAGATTTTTACCGGATGGTGCCGGATGTTTGGCAGTATGTGTCTGCTGATGGTGACGAATGTGATCTTCTTCAAAATGCTTTTGTCCGTGCTTTCCACCGTTCCCAGCGGCCTTGATGTTTTGCCGTGGATGGTGCTGATCTTAACCATTGTGAAGGTCGCACGAAAAGCGGACGCCATCATTACCCGTATCGGGCTAAACCCCGCCATGACTGGTGACTCCTTGGGACGCGTATTCCCCGGCGCATTGACCTATATGGTGGTTCGCACCGCTGCCTCCCAGATTACCAAGGCTGTTGGCAAGAGCGCAGGCGGAACCGGAAAAGGCAGAACGCCCGGTACGCCGCCCGGCGGCTCCGGAGGCCCCCGAATGGGCGGTCCTGTTGGTGGGCGCAGCGGCGGCGCTGGAACAAGCAGCTATTCGCAGCAGAGCACATCTCAACAGGCGACGAACCAGCAGACCAGCACACAACAGGGAGCTTCGCAGCAGACCACTTCGCAGGGTACAGCCTATCAGAGCAATACCACACAGGCGGGCAACCAGCAGACAACCACGCAGGAATATACAGCAGGTTCCTCTTATCAGGCAGGCACGCAGATGGGGCAATCTTCGGCCAGAGGCACAGCAGATCGAAAGACATCCGTTCCTACTGGCACGCGCAGAGCCCCGACCCATGTAAAGTCTCAGACCATAACGCCTCCTGTCGGCGCACAGGCCGCTTCCGGCAGACCCGGCATGGCAGGAAAAACGGGTGCAGCAGCAGTGGGAGTGGCTGGTGTCGCAGGCGCAGCCGCAGTCTCCCAAATCAGAAACGGTGCTGCATCTCCGACTCAACCGGCAGCCCCCGGCTCACCCGGCGCAGTTCAGCACGGCCCGGCAGGAACACCGGCAGCACCATCTACATCCCGTATCACGCAGATGAATGCGCAGAAGGTGCAGAGTGGGCCTGTCAGTGGAACGACGCAGGCCGCGGAACGCACAGGGATCGCAGTAGGACAGACAACGCAGAACACATCTTCTGTCACCGCGCAAAAACCCACATCCGCGCCCAAGGCTCCGGCAGCATCGGCTCCGGCCCCTTCGGCGGGCCAGACCTCACAGATGCGGCCGACAGATACCCGTTATTCTCAGCGGCCGCCTCAAAGCACGCCTGCGGCGGCGCAGCAGAGTCCGTCCGCTGCCCGCCAGACAGCCGTTCATTCGGAAGGCTCGAAGCACGGTCCGGCAGGAACGCCGACCTCGGCGCCTGCTCTGCAGTCCACACGGGAACCCCGGCCCGGCAGGAATGTTGCTCCTGCGGGAAGTGCAGTGCCGACAGCGACAAGGCAGCATAGCCCGGCCCGGCAGGAAGCGCAGCACGCTCCCGCAAGCCCTATGCCTGCTGTCAAGAACGCAGCCCCCAACTTGCACCCCGGCCCGGCAGGAACGGCGGCGGGAGACCGGCAAACAACGCAGGCACGCCAAACGGCGCGGAGCACCACCTCTGTTCCAACTGCCACCGGCTCACAGGCGGGCATGAAGGCAGTATCCAATGCCAAGGCGGCGGTAAAGGAACATGCAGCTCCGTCTGCTACCAAACAACCTACAAGGAAGCAGCGGGGTAAGAAAAAATGAGCGAGAACAACAACTCCCGTTCCGGGGCACAGAAGGCCGTTGATCTTGCCCGTGCTGCAAAGGCGGCCTATCGCATTGCTCAGGCAGCAGCGGCGTCCGGTGTATACGGCGCCGCTGTTGCTGCGGCTAAGGAAGCGCTGCCGTTTCTCATAAAAATCGCAATCGGCATTGTGGTTGCCGCCATCGTGATCCCCATGGTGATTTTCACGGCCCTGCCAAACATCTTTTTCGGCTATAACTCCTCAGATACCGATACGGTGATCCGCATGACGGAGCAGGCCATGACCATCGGCGGAACCTACATGAGTCTGGAGGACTTTGAAAAGACCTACATAGACTCTGTGGTGACTGCCATTGCGGCGGAATACGAGGAGGACGGCACCGTTATTGACCGCATCGTTGCGGAGAACTCTATGAAGGAGGAAGACCTGCTGTGGCTGATTGCCATAAACTCAGCGGCTTACCAACAGGATCTTGATGCCATGAGCGCAGCCAACATCCGGGAGTTCTGTAAGTCCCGCATCTCCTATCTGCCATCTCTGGGCCTCAGCGGCGATGGCACGGTGACAACGCTGAAGGTAACAGTCAAGAGGCTGGACCCAGAGGATCTGATGGAACAGCTGGGCTTTGACGACGGTGCCAAGCTCTGGGCCGGCGCGCTCTTTGAAACGCTGGAAGAGAGCGATGCCATCGATGAATACTCGTCCTATTATGACTCCTATCAGCCCAGTTACGGTGGGGACGGCTCTTACTCCGGCGATGTTCAGTATGGATCGGAATTCGGTAACGAGATCGATATTTCCGGCTTCACTGATCCCGACACAAAAAATAGCCATGACCTTGCGGCATACGCCATTCAGGCATGGGAGAACAACTGGGGTTATGTTTGGGGCACTTACGGAAATGTCCTGACGGAATCGCTGTTTGAGTACAAGAAGGAGCAGTACCCCGATGGCGTTGGCAACTATGCTGATTTTATCGAAGATAACTGGCTGGGCAGACGCACGGCGGACTGTATCGGGCTTATCAAGGGGTATGCCTGGCTGGATACAGGGAACATGACCATAGGCTATGCAAAAAATGGGATGCCGGACTACGGAGCCAACCAGATGTATCAATCGGCCAAAGATGCCGGCACGCTCAATTCGGACTACGGCTCTATGGATACCATGCCGGAGATCATCGGCCTCATGCTTTGGAAAGAGGGGCATGTAGGCGTCTATATTGGCGGTGGTTATGTAATTGAAGCCATGGGCACTAAGAAGGGCGTCGTAAAGACCGAACTGGAAGGCAGAGGCTGGCAGGGCTGGTGTAAACTGCCCTACATCGACTATCTGGAGGTGGAGTGATGATCAAAATTACACGATTACGGTTGTTTCGTTTTAAACACCAGATTTCTCTCAGTGAGCTTCACCGCCACAGCGGGTTAAGCCATCAGCATATCAGCCGGCTTGAACTTTGCAGGCGCAGCAGAACACCCAAAGGTGAGCGTGTGTTGGCAGACGCAATACGCTCCATCATCATCTCCCGGCGCGAAGCGCTGGAAAATCTGGAACGAGAGTACGAGGTATACCGAGGAAATCTATTACAGCCATTGGAGGTAGAAACGGATGAACTATGAAATCTACCACATACCCACAAATTTTACAGATGCCGGCCGTGTTATGGGCTTGTTTGAACTTCGGAATCTGGTGGAGACAGTGATCCTGACGGTTCCGGTTCTGTATCTCTGTATTGCATTTCTGCCCTTTGCGCTGACCACGAAGATCATCGTAACACTGACCGTAGTTGTGCCGCTTGGCGGGTTCGGCCTGATCGGCATAAACGATGACAGCATGACACGCTGGCTGGGCAGTTGGTGGCGGTGGCGTCGGGGACGCAGAATCATTCTATTTCGAGGGGAGGTCAGGAAATGAATCTGAAAGAACTGCTATTTGGCGGCGGAGTCCAGTCCGGAGACAGCGGCGGTGCTTACCGCGACAGCATCCAGGCGTGGCTCCCCATCAAAAACATCATCGGCGGTGTGGTTATAACCAAGGACAACCGCTTTGTAAAGATTCTGGAGGTGCTGCCCGTCAACATCTATCTCAAGTCCACCAATGACCGCCAGAACATCATATCGTCCTTTGCAGCCTATCTGAAGATCGCCCCCAACGACCTGCAGATGATCGCCAGAACGCTGCCTGCGGATACCCAGGCGTATGTGGAGCAGATGCAGCGCTATGCGGAGCATGAGGACAACGAGGCGTGCCGGGAGATGATCGAGGACAATATCCGGGAGATCGGCCACGGCATTGCCAGCAACGCCATGCGGCACCGCTTCTTTCTGGTGTTCCAGTATGAGGCCGGGATGCGGGCAAAGCGCAATACCGTACAGGCCATCGTACAGCGGCTCAACGAGGAGGCTGACACCGCACGGCGGTATCTGGATCTTTGTGAACTGGAAGTTATGGAGCCGCGCTACTGTGATAACTTTATTCTCAAGCTTCTGTATGAGATTCTGAGCAAGAAGACCAGCCAGCGGGTTCGCTTGCCCGATGGTGTCTTTGATATGACAACTGCCGTACACGGCATTTACGAGGAGTGAGACGATGCAGGCAATGAAAAAAAGCAAAAAGAAACCGGCGGCAAAGTCCGCCCCCGAAAAGACCAAAAAGACGAAGCAGGTCAAAGAGGAGCAGAATGAGAAACAGCCCCTTTTGAAAACGCTGATCTTTGGCGAAGAAAAACCGGACCTTACAGAGTTGGAAGCCGGCTCTACAACCATACTGGATATTCTGTCTCCGACCACCGTGGACACCAAAAGCCGTGACTACATCGTAGTGGACGGCGTTTTTCATACCTACCTCTATGTCACGGGTTACGGATACACCACCACGGTTGGCTCCTGCTGGCTTGCGCCCTTGGTGGAGGCCGGAGAAGGCGTCAATATGAGCTTTCTTGTAAAGCGGCAGTCCAAGGAAAAAATCCTATCCAAGATCTCGCAGACTACCATGGTCAACCGCTCCCGTATGCGGGATGTGGGTGATACCCGCCAGGACTACGAGGAACTGGACAGCGCCATCAGCTCTGGTCTTTATCTGAAGGACGTGATGAACCGTCAGGGCGAGGATTTCTACTATATGCACACCCTGATCGAGGTTACTGCTCCCGACCCGGAAACGCTGGAACAGCGGGTCACAGAGGTAGAAAAGCTGTGCGTATCCGTCGATATGATCGCGCGGCGCTGTGACTATAAAAACGAGCAGGCGTTTCTTTCTTCGCTGCCCATTCTGGCTCTTGACCCGGACATTGAGCGAAAGGCCCGGCGCAATGCCCTGACTTCGGGCGTTGCCGCGGCCTTTCCCTTTGCCTCCTACGAGCTGAGTGACCACAACGGCATCTTCCTCGGTCTGAACCTTTACAACTGCTCTCCGGTCTTTCTGGACCCCTATGATGACTACAAATACACCAACGGAAACTGGTGGATCGGAGGCTCTACCGGCGCGGGCAAGACGGTGACGCTCCAGTGTCTTGGCGGCCGGCTCCGGCAGCAGGGCAAGCGGGTCATCATCATAGCTCCGAAAAAAGGTCATGAGTTCCGTCCCCTGTGTGAAAAGCTGGGCGGCCTGTATCTGAGAATGTCCCCGTCCTCCAAGGACTGTCCCAACCTCATGGCTATTCGGAGAAAGTCTCTGGACTCCTACGCCAAGCTCAAAAACATCGCTGCCCGTGACGATTCTGTGCTGGCTGACAAGATCGCTCAGCTTATCATCTGGTTCTCATTGAAGAAAAAAGATCTGGGCGAAGAGGATAAGAGCCGTCTGGACTCCTCTCTGGTGGAGGTCTACAGCCGCTACGGCATCACCTTTGACAACAGTACCATCGTGGATGAGGACGGCAATTTCCGTAAAATGCCTATCATCTCAGACTGGTACGAAGTTCTCTGTCAGGACCCGGATACCCGGCATCTGGCCGTGGTGCTCTCCCGTTATGTGAGTGGTTCTGCATCGGCTATGGCGTCCCGGAACGACATTGATCTGGACAACAAATACATCGTCCTCGACCTGTCCGGTATGCCTAATGACATGATCGCGGACGGTACTTTCTGGGCCACCAGCATTGCTTACGATCTGATTATGAACTGTGAGACAGACCTCTCCGCACTGCTGGCAGACGAGCTGTGGAGCCTTGTGGGAGCTACGGCCAATCCACAGGCGGCGGGCTTCGTGCTGGAGATGGTGAAGACCATACGCGGCCTTGGCGGTATCGCGGTGACAAGCACACAGGGAATGCAGGATCTGTTTGGCCTTGAGGGCGGCAGCTACGGCAAGGGCATCCTTGACGCCAGCCGCATCAAGCTGGTCATGCAGATGGAGGAACAGGAGGCCCGGCTCATTCAGGATAAGCTCAACCTGTCCGAGGATGAGGTGCGGCAGATCACCCGCTTCCGGCGCGGTGAGGGACTGCTCTGCATCGGTTATAACCATGTCCCTGTGGCGTTTCACACCACGCCCCGGGAATATGAGGCCATCACTACATCGCCCACAGACCTGCGTGTAAAACGAACGGAGGCGAGAGATGAATGAGATGAAGCGGGACATGATCCGTATTCAGGAACTGGTAGGCAGCGCCTTCGGACAGACCGGCGCACTGGTAGCCCTGTCCGACGGCGGCCACATGAACCCCAAGAAACTGCAAAAGACTTTGGAGCAGACCATGGAGCATTTTGAAAGCGCCGCGCTGGAACTGCGCCGGCTGTGTGAGCAGTATTCGCCGGGGGTTGGAGGCTTTGCCAAAAAGAGTTTTTTGCCTGCTATGGATGTGACCGGAAGCGTGGAGGAGTTCGGCTATGGCTGGCTCCACATTACTCTGAACACACTCTTGCCGCACTGCCGGTATCAGAGTCCTAACTGGCTAAGCGATACCATCAGCCGTCTCTTGGATGGTTATGAGGCGTGCGGAAAGGAACTGCCCTTTTACCGCCGGGCTCTGCTGGTCATTGATGAGCACACATCCATAGAAGGACGCCACATTTTCGATCAGGACAACAAGGGGTGGAAGGCAGTCAGCAACGCCATTAAGGGCAGGCTGATCCCGGATGATGACCAGCACACACTCGCCGTTGCCCTCTTTTCCACGAAGGTCACGGATCAGGAGTGCTGCCATATTACCGTTCTCCATCAGGCCGACGCCCACGATTTCTTTGCCGCACATTCCAGCGATTATGCCCCTGGAAGCTTTTATTCTGGACGATGGTGCTGACAGCCTAAGTGGGCAAAAAAGTTGCAAAAACACCCATAAGGTGCGCCCTCAATTCTGCCCCGTTTTGGCAGTTATTATTATGATGACCACCTTATGGGTGTCGAGGCCCCTCAAAGCCTTGAAATTACTGTTTTTTTCAGAGCGGTTATAGCTGAAAAAACGCATACCGACCTTACTACTATGTGGGGGCATAAGGTTGCCCTCACATAGAGGCGGCAAAAGACGCCGAAATTGTTCTTGCGCCGGAAGCGGCGCAAGGGCGATTTCGGCGTTCGCAGGAATCCGAGAAGGGGGTGTTCTTGGTGTGCTCTTCAGCGTGAGAGATATAGATATTCTGCGCCTGCTCTACTGGTGTCAGAATATAAGGCCTGATGATTTGAACAGCATCTCCACTGAAACGGAACGGGCAAACCTGATTGCTCTGGGACTTATCAAATTGCACGAAAAGAGCAACACTCTGACGATTACAGCGAACGGCAAGGCGTTTCTCTACGTGGTGTTAGAAGGTGCGGTACCCAACCTGACGATCTCTTATCGTGAGGAAATCATCGAGCGGCGTATCCGTCTATCCCAGATTGTTTTAACAGCCTACTTTGCCGGCGTTGATACATTTACCACAACGGCAAGCGGTATGGCCGGCCGCGCTTCTTTGTTTCTCACTGCAATTACACGAGGGAGAGGCCGCAATCCGTGGGGCAGTTCACGAGCAGGGGCCATTGCGCATCTGGGCGGTGTTTATTACTCGACCCATTATGTTTGCCCGGGCATCGGTCGAATGGCGGTCAACGATGAACTGGCAGCCTTCCATAACCACACCAACTTCGGCAAGGGTACCCAACGGGCCTTTATCTTCGCTGGGTCAACCTATGCCGATGTGATCGAAGAACTGAAGGTGCGCAATGAAAAAAAGGACACCAAGCTGATCCGCTACGGAGAAGCCTACTGCGGCCTGACCGACCCGATTCATCTACTCTCCTGTGATAAAACGGGATCGCTGCAGCTCCAGATCATGTCGGTGCCGAACTACCGGGAGAAACTGGCGAGACTTATGCTCAAAGACGCCTACCAGCCTCCACCGGAGGATGTACCGGCGTGGGATGGGCTATTCAACGGAAGCCCCTTTGTCATTGGAGTGGACATGAACCTGCGGCGGATCGACGCCGCCATTAAAATTGCAAAAGCAAGGGGGTGTCAGCCGATTCTTCTGGCAGCCTTGCACGGTCAGGGTGATGCCATACTCCTGTCCCGTTACAAGGATACCGGACGTGCCAAGGTCTACACCGTAACAGAAGGCGTTCTGGCGAAACTGCTGGACAGGCCACCATCGCTCTACAAGCCCCCTCGCACACAATACCTGACCGGGAAAGGAGATGTGATAGATGCCCCGCTTATCCAAACTGCTGGAAAAACTGGAGGATCGCATCGCAAATAAATGGGGGCGTTGGTATGAACGCAACAGGGCCCGCGTTCCGCTCTACGGAGTGCTGACACTTGCCGGATGGTATCTCTATGGAATGCTGCTTAACTCCCTGAAGCTTGGAAAGCAGTCGGTGTTCAACACCACCGGTGAAGTGATCGAGAGCATCTGGGTGTTCAACCCGCTCAAAAATCTGTTCGTGGTATTTACGCCTTTCGGCCTTGGAGTTTCCGCATTCATAGTCCTTATGGTATGCCTCATCACAAAGAAGGGATACAGCTGGTTTTCCGGCTATAAGTTCACCCGCGATCCCCGTGGCTTTGATATCCTGCCGGACGGTACCCACGGCACCTCCGGCTTCAGCACCAAAAAGGAACTGGCCGAGCATCTGGAGCTTGGAAGCGCCCATGAGGTCACGGGGATGCTGATGGGGCGTATCAAGGATCATCCGGATGACCCGGACAAATACTCGACCTACGTAGCCCACCGGATGAAGCCCGGTGAAAACAATAACATCCTGTGCATCGGCGCCCCTGGCTCATACAAGTCCAGGGGTTTTATCATACCCTTCCTCATGGGCTGCGCACAGAGAAGCTGCCGGGGCCTGTCGCAGGGCGGCGGTGACAGCGCACAGGCCCATCTGGAGTCGGTCATTGCCACAGACCCAAAGGGCGAGCTGTTTGAAATGCTTGCGCCGTATTTTCGGAAAAAAGGCTTTTACGTCAAGGCAGTCAACTTCCTGGATATGGCCCATTCGGATGGATGGAACTGTCTGGCCGGTCTGGACACCAACCCAAACCTTGTGAGCACGGTGGCCAACACCATCATCCAGAATACCTCCGGTCCCAATGAAGCAGACGACTTCTGGAGCCGTGCTGAGCTGAATCTGCTCATGGCGCTCATCCACTATGTCTGCAACCTGAAGGACGCCCGGGGCAATCTGCTCCCCATCGAGCAGCGCAGCCTTGGCGATGTCTATAAGATCCTGGCCTATAAAAGTGTAAACGAGATCAACCGCATTCTGGCAGAGCTGCCGCCGGAGCATCCTGCCAAGGGGCCACACGGTCTGTTCCTGAAGGCCCGCGAAAACCTCTGGGGCAATATCATCATCGGCCTGGGCAACCGGCTTGCCATCTTTCAGGACCCGTTGGTGGATAAGATCACTCGCAACCATGATGTTGACCTATTGCTGCCCGGGCAGAAACCCTGTGCTTACTTCGTCATCATCTCCGCGCAGGACAGCACCTATCGCTTTCTCAGCTCTTTGTTCTTCTCGCTGACCTTCCCCCGACTTTCCGACTATGCCCGATTGCATGGTGGCCGATTGCCTGTTCTCACCAACTTCTGTTTGGAGGAGTACCTGAACATCGGTTACATGGAGGGCATCTCCGATGTGTTCAACTCCATTCGTGGCTTTAATATGTCGGTGCAGCTTGCGGTGCAGTCCCTGTCCCAATGGAAGGAAAAGTATCCCGGTACGGAATGGGAAAATCAGCTCAACGCCTTTGACCGAACCATCTATATGGGCTGCAACGATCTGACCAGCGCCAAATACTTCGCAGAGAAGTGCGGCAAGGTTACCATCTCCGTCACCAACAACCAGTTTCCGCTGATGCCGTTGTTTTCTCCTGTCTACAGTTCTACCCGGCCGTATTCCCAAACGCGAAGCAATACCCAGCGTGACCTGCTGCAGGCGGATGAGTTCCTGCGGCTGGACCGGTATAAGTGTGTGGTCATGTTCAACCACTACAAGCCGGCTCATCTCTATAAGATCATGCTGGAGGAATTGCCGGAGTACAAACAGCTGAGAAAGTGCAGTGTATTCGATTATGAGCCTGAATGGAAAAGCCGCGAGGAAGCAGAGAGGCAAAGACGTGCGCCGGAAAAACGCAGCGACATGGAGGAAACGGAGTCACCGCCGAATCTGCAGCAATCTACCCGGAACCCCGATGCCCATGGAGCAGCCCGACAGGCAGCTGACCCTCCCGTGGCGGGAAAGCCGTCTGTACCGCAGAGACAGGAAACTGGCAACACCTGTATTTACGACATTCCATCCATGAAAAACGCAACCCCGGAGTCCATTGGACTGGTGGAAATGACCCGCAGCGCCATAATCAGCAGTGATGACCCGGAACTGGAGGAGATGGACGATCCCAGCCGCATCCCGCCCGGCCGGGGCATATAAAAACAGGAGACAGTATTGGCCTCCTGTTAAAGTCGTATTTCTGCAAGCAATTCTTCAAAACTGATTTGTCCCAGAAGAGGCTCGTTGTCCTGTTCCTCCGGGGTTTCGATCTGTAATTCTTTCTCATCCATCACTATATCACCGATGATCTATTCTAAAGGGAAGCGCCGAAAAAGTCAATGAGTTCCACGCCACATAAAAAGGAGGTGCCCATTATGAGGGCAGCGAAAATGAAAGAGCGGCCGTCGTTTCAGTTGATGTGCCAAACCGATGTGCAGAACATTTACCACATGCAGATGCCCCGCTGGCTGTTCTCTGATCCCCGTTACTGTGAAATGAGCCTGGATGCCAAGGTCGCCTATACATTCCTCTTAAATCGCTTCCAGCTCTCCCGCAGGAACGGATGGATCAATGAGCACGGAGAGGTCTTTGTGATCTTCCCCCGCAAAGCCCTTGCCAAAGAACTTCGCATCTGTGAGCAGCGGGTCACCGCGGCCTTCAAAAAGCTGGTGGAACTGAAATTGGTATGGGAAAAGCGCTGCGGCCGTGGTGATGCCAACCAGATCTATCTCGCCCGCGTGACGCCCATGGAAGATCCCGACTACTCCTGTGCTCCTTTTGAACTCCCGGAAGAGAAAACGGATTGCGGTTCAAGAACCGCAGATTTTGAGGGTCTTGCCGCTGCGGATACTCCTGCGGCAAATCAAGAACCGCAGAATCCGCAGTCCAAGAACCACGGAAACTGCGATTCAAGAGCCGCAGATCCTGTGCCTCCAGAACCGCAGAAACCGACGCCAAGTAAGAAAGAAAAAAGAGATACTGATCTGAGTCATATTAAAGTCAGTCAGTCTGTCAGCGCGCGTTCGCGCGACGGACGGACCGACGAAGAAATTGAAGAGGAACTTTTGGATATTTTGGACGGCTGTGAGCTTTACTGCTTTGAGCCTGAGACCGCTCTGGTGTTTGAAAACGCCATCGAGCGGCTTTTTTATGCCGACAGCTTCCGCATCGGCAATGCAACGCTGCCCCAATGCCGTGTCCGTGCCAAGCTCAAGCGGCTGGACGGTATGATCCTGCGGGACGTAGAGAGCAAGCTGCACGCAAACCAGGACCGGGCTGTGAAAAACAGCACGGCCTACACCATGGCGGTGCTGTTCAACTGCATTGCGGAAAGCGAAAGTGACCTGATGATCGACCCGTACCTCAATGCTATCTGCGCAACGGCCTGAAGGGAGGTGATGAAACATGATACTGACCAATCAGCAAAAATACATCGTTGAAGTCCTCAAGCAGCTCAAGTACCTGCGTGTGCGGCAGCTCCATGCTTTGATGCAGGCCCATTTTGGGCCGCTGGGTATTGAAATTGGGGAGCATCGGCTGAATGTCATGCTGCGCCAGCTTCGCATGGCCAGCAACTTTGTCTTTCTGAAAAAGGATTTAATAACCTACGGGCAGCGGGAGATCTCAGAGCATTACCTGGAAGCCATCGACGTCATGCTGGAACTTACTGAGAATACCCCTATTTTCTACTCTCAGGACCGACTTTTGGAGCCCTGTCTTCTCCGTTTTGGAGGGGGCGGCGAAATGCTTGGATTGCTGTTCAGCGTCACATGGCTGGACATTCCCAGCCGCATTGCCGCAGCGCCCCGCATGAAGGGGGAACGGATCATCTGGATCACCGACTGCGTGGATATGGGCAGCATCAACTTGCCCAAACACCATTTCTTTGCCCACCGTCAGCAGGACGGCACACACCGCTTTTATGGCTCTTCGGAGTCTGAAAGAAATCAAGATCAGGAGGTAAACTAACATGGCAAGAAAAAAGACTAACCCCGAGGAAGAAGTCAACGTGACCACTGCCGCAGAGGAGCCTGCTGCGCAGGTTGTCCCTCCGACCGAGGACGGTATGCCGCCCGGCAATACGTCCGTGAGTGAGCCCACAGCAGATGCCGTACAGTCTGCCCCTCTCTCCCTGGAAATGCCAACCGCAGAGGAGGCCGGCGCAGATGAGACCCCGGTGCCCGCTCAGATGCGGGAGCCTGTCAAGGAGCCGGAGCCTTCTGAAAAATACGGCGTTGATGCGCTGGAGAAGGCAGAGATGCCGCCTAGCGCACCTTCTGCTGAAGAAAGCGACTGGGGCTTTCAGGAGGAACAGAAGACCTCTGCACCGGAATCTGAAACGCCTGCGCCGATCAAGCCCTCCAAGAGTGACCGACAGAAGTTCTTTGAGCTGAAGTTCCACGAGCTGGACCGCCATCTGACCCCGGAGGAGCGGCAGGAATGGAACACCATCTACGCCTCTTATCGTGGCCGCAGCGCCATCACCGCCACGATCATCGGCGTGGACCCGCTTTCCGTCTATGTCTGGAATCCCAAAACCGAGCAGCGAGAAAAGAAGACCATGTACTGCGCCATCGTGGTGCCGTATCGAGTGCGCATCGTGATCCCTGCTTCTGAAATGTGGGAGGAAGGCGAGGAGCGTCCGGACTACGTGCTGCAGAACATGGTTGGCGCAACAGTGGATCTTATCATCATCAAGGTGGAGCGTGAAGGCGGCTTCGCCATTGGTTCCCGCCGGCTTGCCAATCGCAGCCAGCGGTATTTCTTTGCCCATCGGGAGGATCTGCACCGCATCGGAGCCCGCGTCAAGTGCCGGATGCTGGCTGTTGGCCCCAGGCGATGCCTTGTGGACTGCTACGGCCACGATCTTGATATCACCCAGCGAGAGATGCGCTATGCGTCTATCCCAGACCTGCGCAATGAATACCACCCCGGCATGGAGATCGACTGCATCGTGAAGGTATTTGACCCGGATAACGATAAGCTGGAGATCTCCATCAAGGAGACGGAGGTCAATCCCTTCTTCGGCGCGGAGCAGCGCCACCCCGTCGGTTCCCGCCGCCTTGCGGTGATCTCCGGCAAATACGGTGGCGGTGTGTTCTGCAACCTGCCCGATGGTGTGGTCTGTATGTGCAACTACTCCTATCAGCATGAGGACGCCGACTTCATGGTGGGCGAGAATGTTATGCTGATCGTACAGCGCTACGAAGATGAAAAGCTGCAGATGTATGGTAAGATCATGAGCAAGTGGTAAGTGAAATGAAATCCCTGCGCTGGTATTCTCCGGCGCAGGGATCTCTCTTAACAGTCATGCTTTATTGTTCCAAAGGGTAGTCATCACCGTTGGCATCCTTCCAGGCCCGGATGTAATGGGCTGAATCGCAGATCATCTGGATATTGTCCGGAGAAAAGCGCATCAGCTGACGAAATATCTTATCCATCTCCACGCCGGTTTCTGTGCGCTCCGCATAGAACAGAATTTTTGGTGAGATTTCAAGCAGATGGATCAGATTGCTCAGTGTGTCAAACGGTATGTCTGATTTTCCTGCTTCTATTTTCTTGAGCGTGCGGATATCAATATCCAGCTCGTCAGCCAGATACTGCTGATCCCATTGCTTCTCCTCTCGGGCCTGCTTGACCAGTAAGCCTGCAAATTCCGATATGCTATACATGCTGCACCTCCTTGTCAAACCATTATAACAGAACCCTCCAAGCATTTTGCTTCAGGTATGGTGAAATATGGTTTCACCTTTCGATGCAACCAACTCCGGCTTCGCGAATAAAATGCTTTTGAAGGGCAATACTATTCTCGTGTTTGCGATACTATTTCGGCAGTAAACATCCTCTATTGCCGAAATAGTATTGACGAAACGAGGAAAAGCGCTATAATGTAATTGTACCAAAACGGCAATAACGAGTTTTTATTGCCGAAATGGGACGGTTTGCGAGGTGATTATCATGTTCAATCAGGTTCATCTGACGGCATTGGCTGGCATGAAGAGTTTTAGTTTTGGAGATTTCTTTATGACCAATCAGGACAGTGGCTGCCCGCTTGGAGAAGAGGCTATGCGCAAGAGACTGCGTGGCCTGGTAAAAAGCGGAGAGGTCGTTCGCGTCGGTCGGAATACGTATTGTGTCTCCGGAAATAAGATGAGCAGTTATCGGCATGAATACTCAGAGGAGGCTAACACAGTCGCACAGGCCCTTCGGGAAGCGTTCCCTGCGGTGGAGTTTACCATTTTTGAACTGGTGCAGCTCAACGAATTTGTCAATCATCAGCTGGCCCACAACGTTCTTTTCCTCTCCGTGGAGGATGATATCATTGACTTTGTTTTTGACCTGCTCAAGGAGCAGGTCCCTGGCAAGGTGCTGCTCGACCCGACACCCGAGCTGTATCACCAGTATTGGTATGATGGCATGATCGTATTAAACAAGCTGGTTACTGAGGCACCAAGGGGAATTGAGGAGGCTTGGCACACCCGGCTTGAAAAGATGCTGGTGGATTTGGTTTCTGACCCTCTGCTGCAGGAAGTGATCAGTAAGAGCGAATATCCAGCCATCTTTGAGGGGGCTTTTTCCGGCTATGTGATCGACGAGAGCTGCCTGTTCCGCTATGCCAAGCGCCGTGCTGCTGAAAAACGGCTGAGGGCGCTGATCCGAGAAAAGACAAATATTACGTTAAGAACGGAGTAACGATATGATACAGCCAATCAGCTTTTCAGAAGAGCATATCCGGGAACTTCAGAAAACCAGCAAGCGTGACCCCATACTGTTGGAGCGTGCGGTCTACGCCTTTGGACTGCTGGAGGCTCTGGCCCGCGTGGGAATGCCCTTTATTTTCAAGGGCGGCACCTGCCTGATGCTCCTGATGGACCGTCCGCGTCGATTGTCCACTGACATTGACATTATCGTGAAACCGGGAACGGATCTGGATGCCTTTATCGAAGAGGCATCCAAGATATTCCCCTTCCAGAGTGCGGAAGAGCAAAAACGCATCGGTAAGAATAATATCGAAAAGAGCCATTTCAAGTTTACCTATGATTCTCCGGTAAACCACAAGCCGCTGTATATCCTTTTGGATGTTCTGTTCGAGGAAAACCATTATGCCGAGGTCATCAGCAAGGAGATCCGAAATGAGCTGCTGCAAACGCAACCGGAATATCTGACGGTACAGATCCCCAGCGCAGACTGTATACTGGCGGATAAACTCACCGCATTTGCGCCCCATACCACCGGCATTCTCCTGAATGACGGCAAGGATATGGAGGTCATGAAGCAGTTTTACGATGTGATTTCGCTGCTGGATATCTTTGAGGACACTGAGAAAGTGCGCCATACATACACGGGAATCGCCAAGGCAGAACTTGCTTACCGCGGCAGCGATGCCAGTGTGGAAGACTGCCTTCGGGATACATTCGATGCAGCGCTTTGCCTTGCGTCCCGAGGAAAAACCGAGGCTGAGGAATATCCTCTGTATGTGAAGGGCATCCGTGATCTGCGCGGCCATATCTACGCAGAAAACTATAGCCCGGAGATCGCCGCCACCAGAGCGCCCAAGGTGATGTATATGGCGGCGTGCCTGCTGACAGGCAATGATTACGAGCGAATTGAGGATGCTGCGGCGTTTGCCGGCGAAAAGTTGACGGTGGACAAGCTGATGCCGCTGGCCTACCTGAGAAAAGTCAGCTCAGAAGCATATGCCTACGCCATTAAAACGGATCGTTTGATCGCCGAATAAAGTGTCAGCTTCCCGCACGGCAGATTACAAGGCTGCTGTGCGGGTTTTTTTGTTTTCAAGATATGGCTTTCAATAAGAACGAGCGAAAATGGAAAAGGATTGCCAAAAATGGCAGTACAATGATATAATTTGTTTCGCGTGGTAGCAGTTGCCTTTTTTATCGCTAACTCGTATAATGATGATACGCATTATGAAAGGCGAAGAAGTTGAATATGGCCAGAGTATCCACAAAAGAAAACAAGAATATCTACCAGCTTACCAGAGAGGGACTGAAGCTCTCTAGGGATGCTGCCAGTGAATTGCTGGAGTCCATTCCTCCGGAGCGCATCGAGAAAATTGAAAACGAACGGTCTCTCCCTCATCCGGATGAAGTGCTGGCCATGTCGGATAAGTATAAGCAGCCCAGCCTATGTAATTACTACTGTGCCAATCAGTGTCCCATCGGACAGGAGTACGTGCCGGAAATTAAGGTCAAAGACCTCTCTCAGATCGTCCTGGAGATGCTGGCTTCGCTGAACTCGATGGGTAAGCAGAAGGATCGTCTGATCGAGATTACCGCAGACGGTGAGATTTCCGGCGATGAACTGGAGGATTTCATCTTCATTCAGGAGGAGCTGGAGCGGATCTCCATCACCGTGGAAACGCTGCAGCTGTGGTCGGAGTGGATGCTGGCTACCGGCGTCATTGATGAAGAACAGTACAACGCTCATAAGCAGAAACGTCTGGAGGGGCGCACCTGAGTTTCGGGTATTTCTCCCACACAGTGAAAATAGGATGCCTTATTTTGCTGAAACTGTGATTTATTCCCAAGCTGTCATGTCTTACAATAGAGCCATCATAGGAAACAGCAACTGAAACCACAGCAAAGCGAGGTGTCACACATGAATCCGAAGCTGAGAATCATGACCATCCGCCTAATGAAAAAGATGGTGGAGCACCCTGGATATGCCGCATGGATCGGTATTGAGGGGAGCATGACCAGGAACCGGCCAGATCAAAGTGAGCGGTCAAAATGAAACTCATGAGACCTCACGATGATGTGGGGTCTCATATTCATTTGCGGAAAGGAGCGTGAAGTATCAATGAAATTCTATGATGAACAATTACAGAAGCTTCAGGAACAGATCGCCCGGAAACGGCAGTTGGAAGCACAGATTTCCGAATTGCGCACCCAGCGCAGTACGCTCTCTGCCCGTGTTCGGGAACTGGAAGCCATCAAGATGCAGGAACAGGCAGATGTAGACAAGCTGGAGGGCCGTAGCCTTGCAGCGTTTTTCTATAATGTCATCGGAAAGATGGACGAGCAGCTGAACAAAGAACGCGAGGAAGCCTACGCTGCCAGAGTCAAGTATGATGCCGCTGCCCGCGAGCTGACTGCCGTGGAGGATGAGTTGGCCCGATATGAGGCTGAACTGTCCGGCCTGCGTGACTGTGAGCGTCAGTATGATGCCGTGCTGCAGGAAAAGGCTGCTGCTGTGAAGAGCGTTGGCGGCCCCACCGCAGAGGAGATCTTGAAACTGGAGGAACGGCTTGCATTTCTGGAAAGCCAGAAGCGTGAGCTGCGGGAAGCCGTATCTGCCGGCAATAGTGCGCTGGGTACCGCAAATCAGGTGTTGTCCAGTCTGGACAGTGCCGAGGGCTGGGGCACTTGGGATCTGTTTGGCGGCGGCCTGATCTCCGATCTTGCCAAGCACAGCCATCTGGACGAGGCTCAGGGCAACATCGAACACCTGCAGTCCCAGCTTCGTCGGTTTAAGACAGAACTGGCTGACGTGAGAATCAGTACCGATATGCAGGTCAATGTGGACGGCTTCCTGCGGTTTGCCGATTACTTCTTTGACGGCCTGTTTGCTGACTGGGCGGTGCTGGATAAAATCAGCCAGTCTCAGGAGCAGGTACATTCCACCCGGCGTCAGATTGAAAGTGTCCTTTCCCGACTGAATGGGATGCAGCGTTCCGTGGAGCAGGAGCAGACCCAGCTGGAAAGCAAACTGGATACCCTTGTTCGGGATGCCAAGATCTGAATTGGTGGTGTCCTCATGAGCGAAGAAACGCAGACGAGATCCGATTGCGTGTTGTGGGTCGACCACACCAATCGGATCATCTCGTCCAAAAAAGCCGAGGGCTTTGAAGCAAAGGTGTTCCCTACACGGGAAGAGAAAATCGCCTATGCGTTTAGAAAAGGCACCTCTGGCTATCGCATCCAATAACCATGTGAAATCATAAGAAGGGAGGCTGCCATGAAGTACGCAGCTGATTTTAGACAGATCGCCCGTGAAGCATTAAGCGGCAAATGGATGATCGCAGTGCTGGTGGGCCTTGTGGCCTCTCTGCTGGGCGGTGCGGGAGCAGATGGCCCGGAGCTCAAGCTGGACATCGCGGATCCGGCCGATGAGATCATTGCGCTGGCCGTGGTGCTGACCATCGACGCCGTGACAGAGTCAAAGGGCGGTGTGAGTGTTTCTGTTTCCAGTAATTAAGCCTATAAGGAGCATCTATGTCGATTTTCATAAAGAAAGACAAGAAGCGTGCTGCGCTGGAAAAGGAGTACGCCTCTGTACTGAAAAAGGAAACGCAGCTGAAGCAGAGCGCCATGAAAACGACAGCACCCCGCTGGAAAACGGATCTGGAGAAGAAGGTGCCAGAGAAGGTTTACCGCAGTTTAGAGACAGCTTTCAGCAAGGCGTTTTCCGTGGTATTTACTCAAGGCGTCGGGGTCATTGAAAAAACCTACAACCGTCAGAATCTTGAAGAGACCCATTCCGTTCAGGATTATGCCGTCCAGGTCAAGGGTGGCCGAAAGGAACTGAAACAGGTCAAGCGAAATGCCGGTCGGTCTGGTCTGACAAACACCGCCCTGACAACTGTGGAAGGAATCGGCCTTGGGGCACTGGGCATTGGCCTGCCGGATATCGTGGTGTTTGTCGGTATGTTGCTTAAAGGTGTTTATGAAACCGCCCTGAGCTATGGCTTTGCCTATGATACTCCAGAGGAGCGGCTTTTTATCCTTCGCATGATGGAAACAGCTCTTACCAAAGGCCCTGATTTTGCTGTGAAGAATGCACGGGTGGATGGCATGATCGAGGAGATGCCGCAAACTGGCGAGGATGAGCTGCAGGCCCAGATCCAGAAGACAGGAAGTGCTTTTGCGGTAGACATGCTGCTCCTGAAATTCGTGCAAGGGTTTCCGCTTGTGGGTATCCTTGGCGGCGCGGCCAATCCCGTCTATTACAACAAGGTCATGCGCTATGTGCAGCTCAAGTATCAAAAACGGTACCTGTTGGCAGTGGCCCAGCGTAACGGGTATTCTTTAAGATTTCTTTGAAAAATCTATCGTTTACACAATCGACATGAACTGATTGGAAATCCATAGTACGATTAAGCTGCAACAGCAGCGGCAGCAATCGGTTGCCGCTGCTTTGTGGTTAAGGGGGTATCAACATGGGTGTTTTCAGAATAAAAGCCGACAACTTTGAGTGGATCGGTGGCGCAGCTGATGACCCGCAGGATCTTTGCCTGCATGGTCATGTTACGGTACAGTTTGGCGATACCGTTCTTGAAGATACGGGTACTGTCAGCGCTACTGCTCTGTATCTGCTGAAAACGCTCACCAACGACAAGCTGATGGCAGAGTATGATATTCAAATGATCCCCTGCTGTGGGCATACTCTTATTGCCAATGATGACCTGACTGAAGTTGCTATCAGCGGATGCGATACAGGAACGGATTGGACCACCATCCATGAAGGCAATGCCGTCCGGTTTATCCTCCCCTCCGGGCAGGAAGAAGTCGTGACCCTTCGGGAATATCAGTACGAGGTTCTGGATTTTGCAAAAAGCGTAAAGCGGTTCTACGATGCCTGTACCCCGAAAGAAATCCCGGAGAATGAGTTTGACCGGAACGGATACACCGCTTTCTGGAAAGAGTGGCAGCGGCGCTATAACGATGGGCTGATGCTCCTCTCTCTGGAAACAGGCCGTGAGATGGAACTGTCCCACGATGGTCTGCATTATTTCGTGAGCCACAAGGATGGCGATTGGTCGCTGTACTGTGAAGAAAGTAAGGAAATGCAGCTTTTCCCCGGATGGTACGCATTATACGAGAATGCACGATTTGGAGACAAGCTGCTCCGTGATGAGATTGCCAGTGTCTGTTTCGATGCTATTTTGTGAGGTACACTTATGAAGCTTTCGTCCTTTCTGCATTTTGCAGGTTTCGGTATCAAAACTGTTTTGTTCCGCAAGAAGGAGCCTATCCTGGGAACGGTCATTGTAACAGACAAATGCAACTTGAAGTGTAAGCATTGTTCCGTCAATAACATCACCGCCGTTGTGCATCCCTATGAGCAGATCCGCAGAGAAATGCAGCAACTCTACGACATGGGAATCCGCATCCTGTTCTTCTGCGGCGGTGAGACCTTCCTCTGGAGGGACGGAGAACGCACCCTGCGGGATCTGGTGGTAGAAGCAAAGGAGATGGGCTTTCTCATCGTCAATGTGGTGACCAACGGTACCTTCCCGATTGATCTGCCGGAAGCGGACTTGATTCTGCTCAGTCTGGACGGCGACCGGGAGCGTCATAATGCAGTCCGTGGCGATACCTACGACACCATCATGGAGAATATTAAACATGCCACCTCCGATAACATCTGCTTCTACATGGCCATCAACCAGATCAACAAGGATGCTGTGGAGCATGTTTGCCTTACGGCCAGAGATACCAAAAATGTCCGGGCAGTATCCTTTAATTTCCACACGCCCTATCCGGACACCAGAGAGTTGGCTCTCTCCAGAGAGGAAAAAACCCATTGCTGCGATGTCATCACAAGGATGATGAAGGCCGGTGCGCCGGTGTTCAATCTGCGGAGCGCTTTCCCTTATCTGATCAACAACAGCTTCCCGACGCCTTGCCACCAATGCGTGGTCATCGAAAACGGAAAAGTATCCACCTGTGGACGCTGTATCGATGTACCTAATCTCTGCGACGAATGCGGCTATTTCTTCGTTGCTGAGTACACCCTTTTGTTTAAGGGTAACCCTAAAATCATACTTGAGATGCTGACAACCTACCTGAGATACATGGAGCCATATGAGTATCATTACATCGCTGACCAGAATGTGGCTGACACGTTCGACAAAGCCTTTCATCTTCAAAAATGAATACGACAATGTTCTGTCTTACCAGAACTGCGACAATCTGGGCCTGTATGTGCATATCCCTTTTTGCAGGAGCATCTGCAACTTCTGTCCGTACTGCAAGGTCAGATATTCCAAGGATCTGTGCGACCGATACATAGATGCTCTGCTGCGGGAGATCCACGCTGTGGGCGGTCAGCAGAGCGGTAAAAAGGAAACGAACAGCCTGTATTTTGGCGGCGGCACACCGGCCCTTGCGGCAGACCGGCTGGGAGAGATCATCGGTGCCATCAAGGAACACTTTGTTATTACCGAAGGCATTGGCGTGGAGCTGCATCCCGATAATGTCACGCCGGATGTCCTGCGGACACTGAAAACTGCAGGAGTCACCAAAATCAGCATTGGTATCCAGTCCTTCCAGACGAAGTTCCAGAGTGTTCTTGGCAGAACAAGCGTTGATATTTCTGCCATGAAGCAGGCTCTGTCCGAGGTCCCCTTTGAGACGGTTTCCATGGATTTTATCTTTGCACTGCCGAATCAGACTTTTGAGGATCTGAAGGCCGACGTTGATGCCGCATTCCAGAGCGGCGCGAACCATGTGGCGATCTATCCCTTCATTGATTTTACCTTTACCCCCAGTACCGTGACCACGATGCCCAAAAAGGAAAAGCGGGAGCTGCTGGATGCCATCACCCGATACTGTATGGATCAGGGATACACCCGCAGCTCCATCTGGACTTTTTCCAGCGAGGCCGACGCCAGATACTCCTCCATGACCCGCGATAACTTCCTCGGCTTCGGCTGCTCGGCAACCACTCTGTTGAAAGATCAGTTCAAAATCAACACCTTTTCCGTGGAGGAATACTGTAACCGAATTGCAGAAGAGAAGCTGCCTACCTCTCTGACCCTCCGCTTCACGCTGCGCCAGAGAATGATCTACTACCTGTTCTGGACGGCATACAGCACCAAGGTCGCTGCCGGTGGTTTTGAGAAGTTCTTTGGTGTGCCGCTGAAGAAGATGTACGGTGCGGAACTGAAGCTGGCAAAGCTAATGGGCTTTGTGACTGAGGAGAATGGCGTATACAGTATGACGCTGAAGGGCGCATTCTACTATCACTACTACGAAAACTTTTACACCCTTTCCTACATTGACAAGATGTGGGGAGTCATGAGAAAAGAAGCATTCCCCCAGGAACTGACATTGGGATAAGGAGCGACGATATGAAGAACAGGAAGATTTGTCCCAAGTGCAACAGCACAGACATCATCAAAGTTCCGGGCAAGGCCGGAGCATACGGTGTCGGCAATAACATTCAGACCGGATGGAGCAATTTCTCCGCTGTGCTTGTCCACCGGTATGTTTGCTGCGCCTGCGGCTACTCTGAGGAATGGATCGACAAAGAAGATATTCCCAGATTGAAGGAGAAATATGAAAACGCGTAACAAAGTAAAACTTATCACAACAATTATCTGTATGGTGCTCAGCCTGATTGCCCTATATGCATTTTGTTTTGTCGTTGAAGTGGCTCCGGTTTGGCGTGTCATTCTAATCATCATCGCTTTGGGTTGGGTTGCCTCCGGTGTCTACAACCTAAATGAGTATCGGAAAAGTGAGCGCCGGAACACATAATGCGGAGATTTCTATGACTGGCAAGAAGAAACGAACAATTATACTTGCTATTGCTGCTGTCCTTCTGGCACTCGTCGTTTGGACAGTATGGGGCAATACAGCGTTGGAACTGAATACTTACACGGTTGGCAGTAAAGAGCTGCCGGATGCATTTGACGGCTACCGTATCGCCCATGTTTCAGATCTGCACAATGCTGAGATGGGCGATGGCAACGAAAAGCTTCTTGCTGTGCTCCGGGAGGCCGATCCAGACATCATCGCCATCACCGGGGATCTGATTGACTCCCGTAATACCAACATTGAGGTTGCACTGGCATTTGCGGAGAAAGCTATGAAAATCGCTCCCTGCTATTATGTCACCGGCAATCACGAAGCACGAGTTTCTGAGTGTGCCGAGCTGAAAGCGGGTCTGGAAGCTGCCGGGGTCGTGGTGCTGGAAAATGAACGGGGGGAGATCGAGCTATCCGGCGAGACCATCACCATCCTGGGCGTGGACGATCCCAGCTTTAATACTGATTATCTGTTCGGAGATTCCGCATCAGTAGTCAGTAACACTCTGGCGGAAATTTCAACTGAGGACGAGGGGTTTGCTGTTCTGCTCTCCCACCGACCGGAGTTGTTCGATACCTATGTGGCTTGTGGCGTGGATCTGGCTCTTAGCGGCCATGCCCATGGAGGGCAATTCCGACTGCCTTTTGTCGGCGGCCTGGTGGCCCCCAATCAGGGCTTGTTCCCGAAGTATGATTCTGGTTTATACACCGAGGGTAACACGAATATGATCGTCAGCCGAGGCATCGGAAACAGTATTCTGCCGTTCCGTTTCAACAACCGCCCGGAAGTTATTCTGATCGAATTGAAAGCAACCCCGAATTAAGGTTGGAGATGTTGGTATGAAAGAAATAATTATCAGTGCCGATGGAGACAGCGTCGTATATTCTGTGCCCGATGATGTGGCTAACCATCTAAGGAAATATTGTATCGAGTTTTGCGACAAGTGGATGAAAACAAGTCCTCACGCAAAGCGTTATAGAATTAAGGGAGTCTACTGCTATAACGAAGCGGATTTCATTGACTACCTGAATGAGTTTGCTTTCCCAGAGCAGAAGTCTGTATTGGTGAAAAACCTTGGTTGGACCGGTCTTGGGAAAGAACTCCCACCCGAATATCGAAACCATCCTTATTTTAACTTTTGAAGCAGTACCTCAAGGAGGCCACCAATGACCACTTATCAGAAATTTAAGAAACTGAACATCAGGCACTCTGCTATTGGTTTGGAGCAGAGCGATACCGATGTTACCTACTACTGCACTCCCAGAGATGCCGCGATCATCGGCTGGGCCGGTGTGGATGGCATCCACTACTGCACCATCCCGGAGTTTGGTGAGATGATTTTTGCGGTCAGTCCCATGAACTTCGGGGATTGTGTTCACCCCATTGCACACAGCTTCGAGGATCTTCTTCGTCTGTTGCTTTCCTGTGGGAGTATGGATGCACTGGAGCAGTGCTACGCTTGGGATGAGGAGCAGTTTAAGGCATTTCTGATCGACTGTCCTGCAACAGAGGAGCAACAGTCTGTTTTGGATGTACTTCGGACAGAGTTTAGGCTGGTGCCGTTAGAGGACGCCTTTGCCTATGTAAAGAAGCTGCAGGCTGAATTCGACCTATCTCAGATTCCCTATACGGAAGAATACTACGATCCGGATATGAATGCGGCGGCACCTGTTAGGGCAGAAGAATGGATAGTTACCTATGACGGCGGTTTTTGGAGAAATGAAGGCAACGCAGGCATTGAAATCCCTATCCAAAAATCCTTTTGCTGGGGCGAAGAAAAGTGGTATATCCCTGCCGTGTATATCTGTGATAAAGGCCTTGTGATCGACTACTGTAAACAGGCTGATCCTGTTCAGGTAAAAGCATTTATTGATAAATGGGATTTGCTGAATGAAGGTAACAATCACTATACCAAAGAGCAACAGGAACAAATTGAGCGAGAGCATCCGTTACACACCAGCTTTAAGGGGCGTGTAAATTTGAATGGGTATAAGCTGCAAAGTGACCACAGCTGCGGATTACCGTGGATTCCGGAAAGCTGTTTGGCTGATGGCTTGCGCCGGGAGACGGAAGCAATACAGATTATGGAACACTATGGCCTGGATGTTAGCCTTGCTTGGTATATGCAGCGGTCAAGCTACCGTTGGGGCGAAGTAAACGGTCTGGATATTCAGTCTCTCACTGTTCGTATGGAGCGGCAGAGGGAGAATATCGCAGGACAGCATTTTCAGACTCCTACAGTGGGCGAAAGCATTTCCCTGACTCATCCTATGACTGGAAAGATATATACGTTGACCGTCCATGAGGTGGAGCAACAGGAGTTGCCGGAGCGTGCATTCCATGATCCCAATATGGAATACCCCAGCCATTACCTTGCGATGAGCTATTCTCTGGAGCCGGACATTTCAGGTCGGGGCTTTATGATTCAGGACTGTACCGAGGGCGACCGTCCAAGGCAGAAAAAGCGTGACCCCGACGAATTTGCACCGGTAGCTTTTTGTAATGCGGCAGTAATCGGTGTTATCGGCGGTGCTGACGGCCCCACGTCTGTTATCATGGGACAGAGCGCACCGAAGCTCCACGCAGCTTGTTCTTCTCTGCGTTTTGAGCCGATTGTGGACGATGTGGAGTGGCGCGTTGTGTTCAGCGAGAAACTGATGGACGATGTGGATGTGGATTTGATTTGAAAACAGACCTATAAGTGAGGTGCTTCTATGAAAAATCATTCCAACAGGATACTGACTGTGTTTTTTGCAGTATCGCTTGTAGTCAGCATAAGCCTATTCCTTGTTCGAGCGGTAGCATTCCCCTTTGAGATTTACGGTGCCGTCGAGATTTGCGCGTTTTATTTTCCTGCCGTACCGTTTCTGTTTCTACAGATGCTTTTGTGCAAGGCAGTTCAGAAAAAATGGGTGAAGTTTCTCCCGCTTTTGGTTGTCGCCATCGTGGCAATAGTAGCAGCCGTGGGTTGTGTGGCTGCCAGCGGCTGGGATACGCTTGGTTACCTTATTTTGCTGTTGCTCTGCATCGGACCTGCTCTTGGCTGCATAATCGGTATTGTGGCAGATTGGCTATGGCGCAAACGGGATTATGCTGTATCTGCACGGAGTTATGTTTTTATGGCGGCACTCCCACTGCTGGTAGTTGCCGCAGCCATTTTTACAGATTGGCATGGCAATCTGGGCGCGAGAAGCATGTACGATATTCCTTCTAAAGAATCTGTGATTTCCGCCTTTGAAGAAGGAGCCTATACAGTTGATAACAACGACCTTATCGGCTATGACCGTGGTCAGCTGCGCGAAATCTGGGGCGAACCTGACAGTATGCTCTCCGGCTTTTGGGGAGATCGCTGGGAGGTTGATGACAGCACAAATGTGATCGTATATTATGCTGCCGATGAGAAAATCGAATATGTCAAGATAGATACAGACTCTGCGTATGACAACAACCGGGCTGCAGTCACCATTGATGGTGAAGTTTACTATGTTGTTGGCGATCCGATTTATTTTGAGTCCGAAGAGATTGAATCAATGACATTCCTTGAACACGCCGTTCCTTACATCGAAAGCAAACCCGAAGCTGGGTATTACGACCCTGATTTGGAAATGAAGTATGCAAAGGTGGACGAGGGTATTGTGGTTCTCTATATGACCGAATGGTATTTGTGTGTTCCAGCAGATACTGCGATATCCGATTGAACAAACCACCGGACGATTTGGAAGTAGATTCGGAAGCCGGTTGTAAGGAGGCGAAATAAATGGGAGATGTTATAGGTCCTGTTATCCTTGGCATTATCATCAGTATTCTTGGCATACAAGGATTTGACAAGAAATCAAGCTGGAGCTCTTGAACAGTATTATATTGAGCATGGTCCAAACGCTCTAAATAAGATCAATAGCATCAGCCCCAATGCTACATATTACAAAGAAGCAATGCAGTGGGCGGAAAATTATATCAATGGTTACGGTAGGTGATGATATTTGAGTTTTAGTTCTAATCCACTTGTTGAACGCCGTGAAGCGGAATACGCACAATTACCTGATGAGATTGTCAGAAAAATGAAAGCTGTCTCATCCGAAAATCCGAAAGAGTACCAGCTTAAAATAATCAAACGGCAAAGAAATATCTCAATCAGTACAGGTGATATGTTCCTTGTTCAACCCATTGATGGGTTATTCTATGTCGGTCAGGTAATAAAAAGTAATTTGGGCGAAGACGCTGTTGATCCGTTTATTAGTGGATGTCATTTGATAGTGATATTTGACCAGCCTTTTTCGTCAATAGATGTTGACACTCAGACAGTCCCTGTTGACTATTATCGCCTTTTGATTAAACCGTGCATTGTTGATGCTGTATATTGGAAAAGGGGATACTTTTTTGCAAATGGAAATCGGAGTGTTCCCTTGGTCGATGAGCTTGATTATGGTTTTTGGAGTTTTAGAAGGCAATCTTTTCAGAACCTGAATGGAGAGCCTATGAAATCAAATCCAATAGTCATGGGCATTTATGGTGTAACAACAATAACTGGCGTTGCATCGGAGATGAAGAGAGCCCTCATTGCGAAGGGAATTCTGTAACTGTAAAGGAAAACGTGGAAACAAAAGAAAGCCGGGTTGCAGACCGGAACCGAAACGCGTTGCCGCTGTGCAATTGGATTGAAAATCCGCAGAATGATCCCTATCTTGAAACAAGAAAAACAATAGGGAGGAACCGTCCATGCAAAGCGTAAATGAATTATGTGAGAAAGGAAATTCACTTTCGGAAGTTGGAATGTATCAGGAAGCGTTGTCTTGTTTTAAGCATGCTCTGGAGAAAACTCCTGAAACCTATGATTATGAAGATGAACGCGTCTGGATCCTTGTTGCTATCGGGGATACATTATTTCAGCTTCAACAGTATTCAAATGCTATGGAATACCTGAGACGCGCATATTTTTATGATCCGGGAAACCCGTTTATAAATTTACGCTTGGGGCAATGCGAGCTTGAGTCTGATTGTATCCTTGATGCAAAAGAACATCTGCTAAAGGCGTATATGGCGGAAGGCTCAACAATATTTGAGGGAGAAAACCTTAAATATTTGCAGGCAATAAAGAGACTCATTAGACACTGAGGAAGGTGATATCATGGCGTATGTTCAAGGCAGCTTGGGAGAAAAAATATCGAAGACTATGGATGATGCCGCTGCGCTGTTTAAGCAAGGCGACTATCAGCAGTCAATCGATATGTTTGCGCGTGCGTGGGATTTGCTCCCTGACAGCAAATATTCTTATGATGAGAGCTACCTGATTGTGTGGCGCATTTTGATTGTAGCGCTCAAGGCAAACGACACTGCGGTTATGAAGCGTTGGGTCAAACACATTTTCTTGGCTGATCCAGAACGCGCGGATTGCGGAGAACGAGAGATGTGGGGAGCGCGGGTCGCTATGGCTTGTGGTGACAAAGAAAAGGCATTTCAGTATATTGATGTTGCCATGGAAAAATCTCATGGGCGATGTTTTGAAAGAAGCGATACTGCCATTAAAGAAGCATACTTGAACGCCAGATAAAATGGAGCAAAAGGGGTATCAGCGTATTGAGCTGATACCCCTTTTGGCCTTGATACGGAATCACAACGGCGACAGTACCGTTTATGTCTACGACGGCAACGGCAATCTGGTCTCCAAAACCGACGCGGACGGTTATGTGACGCAGTATTCCTACACCGCCCTTGATTTGGTGAAGAAAATCAATTACAATGGGGCAAAGGAAGTCTCCTACCAGTATAACAAGGTCGGCGAACTGGTGCAGATGGATGACTGGACTGGCACCAACACCTTCGAGTTGGACCTGCTGGGCCGCCTCCAGAAGATGACCGACCACAAGGGCAATACGGTTTCCTACACCTATGACGCCGTGGGCAATCAGACCGGCATTACCTATCCGGACGGCAGCAAGACCCGCAGCTTCTACGATGCGGTGTATAACCTTACCAGCGTCATTGACGCGGATGACGGCACCTATGCCTATGTCTACGATGTTGCCAACCGCCCTGTCAAGCTGACTTATGGAGGAGTATATGCGGATTAAACACAGATTCGGTTTTTCGAGAGATAAAGATATTTACAACTGCTTGGACAAGATTGGAATGCCATATGAAAAAGGAGACTTAGTTTCGATTCTTACTATATTCGAAGATGACAGACGATTTGAGCAAGTCAAGGCTTTATTTGAAGCGAAGCAAATTTATCCATTGACCGAGACAGTCTATTCTTCTTCTGAATTGGAAAGTGCTTCTTGGTTAAGTGTACGAAGCACGTGGCGGAGTGGATACCCATTTCCGAAAGAAAATAAAGAGTATATTTTTTCAACATACAATACAGAAACATATTGCTGTAAGTGTGGAGCGGGCCTAATCCAAAAAGCCAACTTTTCCGTGGAAAAAGAGCCAAGATGGGGAAGCAGAAATTTTTTAATGTTGAATTGGGTTCATGATGAATTGTTCGTTTCTGAAAAGGCTGCATCAGTTTTGAAAAATAGTGATTTTGGTGGATTTCAAATCAAAGGTGTTAATGGGAAAATGGACGTTTTACACGAAGGAATATATCAATTATACATTAACCGGACTCTCGAATATGGCTTAAAGGATGACTCTATAGGCAAGGTTATCTGTTGCAGTAATTGCAACCGTAAGCGCTATTTACTAAAACCAGGGTATATCACTTATGACCGAAGTGTATTTGATAATATTGATGATGATATTATTAAGTCTGGTGAACAATTTGGAGAAATCGTTTGTAGTCGAATAATTTTTATTTCTCAGAGGTTTTATAGATTCCTTAAAGAAAAGAAACTTAATAGAGGGTTACAGTACGAACCAATACAGCTCGCTTAGGCAATAATTTTCGTTAGAACGATACGATGCTGCCAACCGCCCTGTCAAGCTGACCTATCCCAACGGCTGGATCGAGCAGTATACCTATGACGCGGAGGGCAATCTCCTCAAGACAGTGGACACCGATCCCTTCCAGCTCTACAACAAAACGCCCAAGGTCAAGTATGAGTACACCTACGACGCCGAGGGCAATGTGCTGACGGAGTTCCAGCGGGACAGCGACGCTACGGAAAATCTCAAGAGCCGCACGGCCTTTACCTATGATGCGCTGAACCGGCTCACCGGCAGTACCCGCAGGCTGGAGGTCTATCCCTACGATACCCTCGCTTATAGCTACACCTACGATACGCTGGGCAACCTGCTGAAGCAGAGCGGTCCCACTAAGGGCGAAGAGGATACCTACCAGTACAACGACCTCAACCAGATGGTGAGCAAGCATGTGTGCGGCTATGAGCAGAAGATCACCCGCATCTATGACTACGGCTATACCTACGATAAGCGCGGCAATCTGGTGAAGGAAGAAGAGATTTGTTCGCCTACCACCACCGGACCCAAGAACATCACCGTTGCGACCTATCTCTATGACGAGACGAACCGCATGGTGCGGGGCACCAACAAGACCGGCGAGGTCAGCGCATACACCTTCAACGGTCTCGGCGTGCGGGTCGGCACAGAGCTGATTTTGGAGGACAACAGCCACGGCTACACGGACTTCCACTGCCAGACGCCCAGCGTGGAGACGGGCATTGAAAAGCCGGAAGTGGTCAAAACGGATTATGTCATTGACTATACCAGACTGAACATCGACCAGCGGGTGCTGGTGAAGTCCGAGCAGGACGGCTATGACTTCTTCTACACCTACGGTTTGGACAAGCTGCAGGTCATGACGATTGGCGAAGGCAGCAACTGGTGGGGGCAGAGCATCAAGAAATGCGTCAATATGGCCTACGTCCACACCGACCGCCTTGGCAGCGTGGTGAATCTCTCTGACCAGTACGGCCGTGTGACTGCACGGGCGGACTACACCGATTGGGGCGAGGTGCGCCGGTATACGGATATCACCGTGGACGGCGGCTTCCGCAGATTGCTGCCGGAGATCACCTACGCCACCCATGAGTATGATGATGTCCTGAACCAGTTCTACGCAAAGGCAAGAATGTACGATGCGGAGAACAAGCGGTTTGCGGCAATCGACCCCATCCTTAATCCGGCTGAGTATAGCATTAGCAATTATGTCAGCGATCCTATGATGCTGGTGCAGTATCTGTATGTTGTAGATAACCCTATCTGTTCCACAGACCCGCTTGGACTATTAGGAGAATCCGTATCAAATTGGGTTCAAGAAAAGCTGTACGATGCGGCAGAATATCTCAGACAAAAAGTAGGTGATGTAACCAAGCACTTTACGAATCCTGTGCGCAAAAGTGACTTGGAAATGGGAATCGTTGCGTCTCTGTTGATTTCTGCGGGAGACACTTCCGCCATGATGTTGCAGGCACTTATTAACACTGGTCGATATATGACAGGACAACTGCCCAGCACGGAATACTTTAATTCCTATTTGCGGACAAAAAGCCAAATTAACCAATACTTCCTAAACAGAGTATCTTATACAGATTCTTATTATTTAGGGAAATCTATTGGTGACATTATTGGTACCGCTGTCGGATTGGGCATGACAGCCAAGGGTATCAGCGAGTTGCTTGCAGGAATTGGCGGTATTGGGTCAGGTGTTGGTGCAGTAGCATTGCCAATTTGTGTCGCAATTTCGGCAGAAGGCGTTGTTACGGCTGGCGCAGGTGTTACAGTTGCTGCAGCTGCAGCTGGTAATTTTGGTGGGGATTTTGAAAAGTTCCAGTGTGAGAAGAAAAAATACTCACGTGGAGACCCAAAGGCAAAAGCGAATTGGAATAAAGAGAGCACACGATGCACATCAAAAACTCTATACAACAAAAAAGGTGTGCGCATTGATGTGGAAAATCCAAATCCGACTGTAAGACCTGGACAAGTTCATGTCCAAACTGGGAACAAAAAGTATATCTTTGATAATGTCACAAAGAGGTTTTATGATGCAAGCAACTTTGATATTGCGCCCAAGAATATTCAGAATTTGCTAAATGACGCAGAATTCGTGAAGAAACTGAATGTAGGGTTGGAGCAGTATTTGGGGTTGCAAGGCGTACACTAAGAATTCGAGGGATCGCTGGATATCCAGCGATCCCCTTAGGAGGATTATATGAAATCTTTAGATTCAGCACAGATTTGCAAGTTGACATTTTTACTTGGGTTTGATGTGTATCTTGCAAATGATGACCTTACACTCGTTTCTATAAATGGGCAAAAAGAAAATGTCTCTATTAACATTGATAAGACAAGTACAGAAGCACTGCATAATCATCTGCATTTTGACAATTTTTTCGGTGCAAATGTTTCCGTTTCAGCGCGTTCAGAATTTATCAAAATCGTTATGGGCGGGTTGAAATTGAGACTCAAAGAGTTTTTCCCGGGCAGAGACTTTAGGCTCTATGCAGAAATAGATCACAGAGATTTGATTTTAAGATTTACGCAAGTACATCCTAATGAGGAGAATTGGGCAAACGAAAGCGACTATCAGGAGAAAATCAGAGATGGCACTTTTTATGTAATGTGAGGTGTTATTAGTAGTATTGGAATACTAACACTAACGAGGGAGACATAGCTATGCAGAAAATGCGAACAATTTTTCCAACAATTTGTATTGCGTTTTTGCTGTGTGCATAAAGGATAACACCATTGGCCTTATCGAGAGTATTCCACAGACCATTTTGATGGTAAAGGAATTGGCAGTTGGTGCAGTGAAGGGCGAAATTGATTTGCTTACACTTGCCAAAACTGTACTCAAAGGGGCGTTTGGAGATTATTACCATGTAGCCAGATATATTGATACTCTGGATCCGTTCGTTTCGAAAACAGATGCTCAGGTGTATCGGTATGGAAGAGCAGTCGGCAGTGTGGCTACGGATGTAGCACTGGCCTTAGTTGGAGCAACGGTTGTTGATAAGGTTGTAGATATTCTTCAGAGCTCAAAGGCTGGTCAAAAGATCCTAAACTTGGCAAAAAAGGCGCAGGGATACTTTGAGGATCTTACTTGCAAGAATAAGCAGCAACTATCGACAACACTTTATCAACTTACAGATGAAGCTGGCGGCATCCAAAGAAGCATTACCAAAGGCTCTTGGCAAGATGTTAATGAAAGCATGTCAAAAGCCTCCCGTGATTATCAAGCTGCCATTACTGGACACCCCGGACAGGCTTGGGTTCAAAATGGAGTAAAATTTGACGGTTATTCCAATGGCATACTCATTGAAACAAAAGCAAAATACTCACAGTTTATTGATTCCTCTGGCACATTCAGGAGTTGGTTTAAAGGCGCCGATGGATTTGTTGATCAGGCGAGGCGCCAGCTTGCTGCTGCAAATGGGGGCACCTATAACTTGGTACTTCAAAGAGAAGGCCGCTAGAGACGCAACTGAAATCCTATTCCGGCAGAATGGTATTACCGGAATAAAACTCGTCTACAGCCCGGGCAATTAAGGAGTGGAAAATGAAGCATTGCATGTTGTTATGGAAAAAGCCTTCAGCCAAGCCCCTTCAAACACAAATTGATTGTGCATTTGATGTGTTTTCAGTAATTAGGGATTTGCGTGAAGAGTACTCGCCTCATTTTTATAAGGCTAACAAGAAAAAAACATCTCAGCCGATTGCGTGGTCTGCGGATGCTTTTATGGAAGCCCTTAAAAAAAATCCAGTTAATAAAGGCAACCAACTGTTAGGAGAATTAGGGTATTCCATATCCATGTATTCTTCTCAAGCAGAAAGTGAATCCCTTAGCTTTTGCGCAACGATTGGCAATCAATCCTCTCAGTTTTATGATACCATTATCATCAATTTTCCCGATGGATTTTTTGATGAATTTGAACATGTAACAGTGTTCGCCGATGTTTTCAAGCAATGCACTCGGATTTTTCAGCCATATTGGGGGTGTATTGCTGATACAGCCTTTTTTCAAAAAGGCCAGGGCTTACTGCCCACTTGTATGCCATCGTCGGTGCATTGGATTAACTTTTGGTCTGATCCAATTTTTGATGGAATTGGACGAAAGCGAATCATGAATGTTTTCAGTCAGTATGATATTGTAATCGAAAATGGAGTGTTCATGATACAAACTAAACCCACTCTTTGTCCGTGCAGAACCGCTTTGCTTAACGCTGCCTTAGGCATTTCTTCCACACAATTCGCCAGCGTCAAATAATAGGCCAGATTGAAACGCCCGTAAGCGTAAAACGCCGCCACTGGGGATAGCGCCGGGCAATCAGAGAATCCCTGCGTGATGAAGAAGATGGTGTGGCTCTGCCACGCCCTCTTCTTCGAAAGCTGTTTTCGATGCTGCTTTGAGCGCAGCGGGCACGATTGGATCTGCGGCTCTTGCGGTTAAGAGTTTCCCCGCGGTTAAGCAGGAGATTGGCTATTACATGGCCAAGTATCAGTGCAAAGCGAAGAACATGAGCCAATCTGTTGATACCACTTCTTCACCTTCTGCCCAAGAGCAATCTGAACTTTTAACATGGAATGA